>Ga0207684_10000475_pt1 | contig 51854 bp, 42 predicted proteins | sample KBSK5501metaG_FD_184342 | JGI IMG/M metagenome (GOLD analysis project Ga0207684, IMG submission 184342) | Corn, switchgrass and miscanthus rhizosphere microbial communities from Kellogg Biological Station, Michigan, USA - KBS K5-50-1 metaG... | ecosystem: Host-associated > Plants > Roots >... | reverse complement strand
TCTTCGGATTGTGCTTCTGCAACACCTTGGTGATGGCCGCCGTCAACGTGGTCTTGCCATGGTCAATGTGACCAATCGTCCCCACATTCACGTGCGGCTTATTGCGGTCAAATTTCTCTTTCGCCATAAAATTGCCGTGCCTCGCTTGTTATCGTTCTCGGTATCTCGCCCAGTAATTCAGTAATACTGATACAACTTCTTGAACTTATGCCGCAGATCAGCGTCTATCTCTTCGATCCGCGATAGATAGAACTCGCGAATTTGCGCTTGGTCTGAGACCACCAATGCCTGGTACAGCTTCCACGCGCCGGTCGCCGATTCAACCGGCTTGACTGCTCCTTCTAGCGCCCGCGCCGCCAAAATCCCGTCAAAATCTCGGATACGGATGTTGCCCTGATCGAGCAGCTTCAAGAATCGCTCCGCCGCCTCTGGCAGGAACGCCCGCTCAATCGCGGCTCGCAGTTGCCTGAACTCGCGTTCCTTCTCCACCTTGATGGCAGCTTGTTGGAAACTTCCCATGACCGCACCTTGCAGTCCAACGATCCACCCTCGCCACAAGCGCCAGGATTTCGCCAGCAGGCTGCCGCCTGCCAAACGGCTCAGTCTCTGGAGCGGGAGACGGGAATCGAACCCGCGACCAACAGCTTGGAAGGCTGTGACTCTACCACTGAGTTACTCCCGCCCTGAACCAGCTATCAGCGATCAGCCGCCAGCTTTCAGCCAAACCTCAGCGGCAAAGCCGCTCTCGCTCTCGACGCATTCGGCACGGCTCAAGCCGTACCCTTTCAAACCGTGGAGCCGATGACCAGGATTGAACTGGTGACCTCTCCCTTACCAAGGGAGTGCTCTACCAACTGAGCTACATCGGCTTATCAGTCCGAATCACCCTTCCTGTCCGGGTGTAGCACATCGTTGCGTCGCAAAACTGACTTGACTGCAAACAACCCCAGCAATAGAAGAGTCCCGTAACGGAGTCTCGGCTCCGCGATTGTGCTCCAGGTCAAAACGCCCAACAGGACGTAACAGGCCAGAGCAACGGACAAGCGACTCATTATCGAATCCTTTGCAAGAAACGCTTCACTCAACTCTGGTGCACAGGGAAGGATTCGAACCTTCGTACCTCGCTAGGAGGGGCAGATTTACAGTCTGCTGGCTTTAACCACTCACCCACCTGTGCAGAAACCTCCGGGCCGCTCAGCCCGTGCACTCCGTGATTCATTGTCCGCGGCCTCAGCTTTGCCACGGACAGGCGGTCACGAAAACCTGCAGACCTGATGCACGACTTTACGCAACACAATTTTTACGCAACACAGGGAAACCAGGGATCGCGCACAAAGACGCTGCGAAAAATCACTACCCGCCGGAATAGTTCCGAATGGAGTGCGTTGGAGAAACCTGTCGCGCCGCTACCGAGTCCGCCGCCTGCCGGAAAATATTTCCTGGAGCTGGCGAAGGGATTTGAACCCCTGACCCTCTGATTACAAATCAGATGCTCTACCAGCTGAGCTACGCCAGCGATTAGGGACAAGTGCGCCTCTGCACAAACCTATCCCCTAGATCCCTTCCAGATGTCCGGGACAATTAGTTAAGTTATCACAATGGGAATCCGACGCGCAACCAAGCTCTCGCTGCCATCGCTGCCAAACTGTCGCTGCCGGAGGAGCCGGTCGGTTCGAAGCCTTCGTTTACGGGCTTCGGAGGTTCCCGGACAGTGCCGCCGGCGGCACGTCGGCAATGCTATCATGTCAGCCTTGACCACACTTCATGCGCGTTAGACGCCCTTTCCCCATTGCTCTGGCGGTTGTAATTATCGCCGCAGCGCTGACCCTTGCCGTGCAGCTTCGAAAGCACGCTCCTCCTGAAGCTGCCCGCCTGCTGCCGGGCGCCGACGCATTTCTCTACGTAAATCTCAAGCGGGTGCGGGCGGTAAGCCCGGGCACCCAATGGCCCGCGGTCACTCACGATCCGGAATACGAGCGCTTCATTCAGCAGACCGGATTCCAGTTTGAGCGCGACCTGGATCAAGCAGCCTTTGCGGTACACTATCCCGCGAACTGGCCCGGAGGCGGCACGGGCGGCGTGGCACCAGAGCCACGTTTCTCCGAGGTTTTGGTCGGCAAGTTTCATGGCCAAAATTTGGCCACGTACCTGAAGCAAGTAGCGCAATCGGTCGAGAACTACAATTCCGTGGATATTTTCACGGTCCCACTGGAAGGCCGCAGTTTGCGAGTCGCGGTGTTGAACGTCGATTCAATTGCAGCCTCGAATCATGGCGACCCGGCCGTAATCCGCGGCATTGTGGACCGCTCGCGCCGGCTGGCTTCCCCGTTTGGGGGGCCCGCTTTCCTTCGCCAGCATTACAAGCATGTGCAGTTCGGCAGCCTGGCTTGGGTTGCCGCCCGTGTTAATCCCGCGGCGCCTGAGTTCGGGGGATGGACTGCGCTCTTCGCCAAGCCGGCAGAAATTGTAGTTTCCGGCAGCTACCTGAGCCCGCTTCATTTGCACGCAGGAATCCTTCATTTGCGCGCGGAAGCGTACACAGCCGGTCCGGATGATGCGGTCAGCATCGCTGACAAAGCGAACGTTTTCCTGGCATTGTTTCGCAGCGCCGAGAGTTCGATTGGAGTCCGAGGCACGGATGCCGACGTCAAGGCTTTCTTCGAAAGCATCCACGTGCGACAAGAGCACGACCGCGCCGTGTTGGACGCCTCGGTTTCTACCCCATTCCTTCGCAAGTTGCTGGCGGAACCTGCCTCAGAGCTGACACCGCCCGCAGCACTGTCCCCGACCGAGAAGCTGCCCGCCAAGTCACGCTAGCGGGCCGCGCTTTGGCTAAGACTTTTGAAACAAATACGGATCCCACGCGTCTCATCGGTGGGCCGCGTTTATGGACCGCCGAAGACAGGCAGGTACAATGGAGTTGATGTCAACTCTGCCTTTACCCATCGCTGCTTTCTTCGCCGGCCTAATTTCATTTCTCTCTCCCTGCGTCCTGCCTCTCGTGCCCGGATACGTGTCCTTGATTTCCGGTGCGGGCCTGGACGAACTGAAGTCGCCACAGGGTCAGCTCATGCGGCGGGTATTGGTGAACTCCGTCGGATTTATTCTTGGCTTCAGCGTGGTGTTTGTCACGCTGGGGGCGATCTCCACTGAAATTGGCCAACTCGCGGCCCGATATAAGCACACGCTTTCGATATTGGCCGGCGGCGTGATTATTCTGTTCGGATTGCACCTGACTGGTGTCTTCAAGATCAAGGCGCTTTATACCGACGCGCGTTTGCATAGGGTGAAAGGCAGCAGCACGCCCATCGGCGCTTTCATTATTGGATTTGCCTTTGCCTTCGGCTGGACTCCCTGCCTGGGTCCGATCTTGACCGCCATCCTCACCATCGCAGGGGAGCAAGACACGGTGGCGAAGGGGATTTTCTTGCTTGCGGTATATTCCCTGGGGCTGGCCGTACCGTTTCTGCTGACATCATTGCTCATGGAGCGCTTCCTCAAGTTTTATAGCCGCTTCCGTTCGCACATGCATGCTCTGGAAGTCGCCAGCGGAGGCTTGTTAATTGCGCTCGGCGTCTTGCTGGTCCTGGGACGTTTTACTCTGATCTCGAATTGGTTTTCGTTCCTGAATCGTTTTGCTTTGTAGTCGGCACCAGCATTTTCGCTCAAGAATTTGTAGTGAGTTAAGAGGTAAAGGATCCATGAAACGTAATCCGCTTGCGCTTGTAGTTGTCGCTTTCGTAGTCGCATTGATGCTGTACGTGGGCCTCCACATGGCTCGCCGTTCGGGCAGATTGTCGACCCCCCGCATCACCCGATCCACGGTCGCTCCGGATTTCTCTCTTGAGTCGCTCGAGGGCAAGACCATGCGCCTGTCCGACTTCCGCGGCAAGGCTGTCCTCTTGAATTTCTGGGCCACTTGGTGCGGCCCCTGCAAGATCGAGATGCCTTGGTTTGTCGAACTTCAGCAGAAGTATGGCTCCCAGGGCTTGCAGGTTGTGGGGGTAGCCATGGATGACGCCAGCAAAGAAGATATCGCCAAGTTCGCCAAGGATATGGGTGTGAACTATCCCGTGCTGATCGGAAAAGAAGCCGTAGGCGATTCCTACGGTGGTATCCCAGCCCTGCCCGAAACCTTTTTCATCGGACGCGACGGGAAAGTTGTGGACAAGATTCTCGGCCTGAGAGGGAAGGCAGAAATCGAAGACGCAATCAAGAAGGCGCTGAACACGCAGCCCAGGGCAACGCAGGCTCGGGTTCCCCAACCGTCAGAAGCCGCACCAGCGCAAATGATGCAGCCTCAGAAGTGACAATATGAGGACTACTGTCATCGTTCTACTATTATAGAAAAGCGTGATTGATCTTCACAAAGAGAGAGTTACGAGCGGCCAAGCCAAGTCGCGACTCGCGGGAACTGTTGCCGCGAGAAGTCTTCTGGTCTGTCTTTTTGCAAGTGGAATCCTGCTGAAATCGATTTCTGTGCCAGCGCAAACCGCTGGGAAAGTGCCATCTGTCACCATGGAGCCAGTGCCCATGGTCACCGCTCCTCGCGCCAAGCAGACCACTGTGAACTTAAACTTCCGCGTTTCTCGTGGCTACCACATCAATTCCAACGCGCCCAAATCCGAATTCCTTATTCCAACCGCGCTCAAGATGGATCTGCCCACGGACATCATCTTGGGAAAGATCGCCTATCCCGGGGGCGAAGATGTGAGTTTTCCTTTCTCTCCCGATGAGAAATTGAACGTTTACACCGGAGATTTCACCATTGGCTTGGCCGTGCATCCCCTGCTCTCGGTTGTGCCGGGAAAGTATGTGATGCATGGAGTCCTTCGCTACCAGGCCTGCGACAATGCCGCCTGCTATCCGCCAAAGACTGTGCCCGTGAGCTTTGACGTTAAAGTGGTGAAACAGCCGACCACCGGCCGTCGCAATCCCGCGCAAAGTCCGCACGTGCATTAGTTGATCCGCTCATCGCTGCCTCGTTTCCCAAAACGTGCTCTGGTACATTGAGCGCAATCCCTATTTCTGCGAGGTGACTCCATGGCATGCACTCCTGAGGTATTGAAACGCGTCCCGCTTTTCTCTCTACTCGACGAAGAGGAAACCTCGGTTCTTGCCGGACAAGTCGAGCTCAAAACCTTCGCGCCGCGGCAACGCATTTACAAAATCGGCGAGCCCGGCGGCCAAGCCTATGTTCTGGTTTCGGGAAGAGCCCGGGTCACGACGGTGGATCAGGATAACCAGGAGGTGGTGGTCGACGAGCCCGCCACCGGTGAATTCTTCGGTTTTGCCTCCATGCTCGATCAGACGCTCCACCAAACCGAAGCCATTGCCTTGGAGGAAACCGTATGCGTCGAAGTCGACCGGCAGGACATCGCCGTTTTGTTGCAACGCAAACCGCTGGCCGGCATGGACATGCTGGCGGTCCTGGGACGGCAGTTTCACGCTGCCCAGCAACTGGTCCGCGTGCGCGCCACCCGCAATCCGAACGAGGTTATCGAGCAGGATATGACTTTTGGCGAGCGGATCGCCGACACCGTCGCCCGCTTTGGCGGATCGTGGACTTTCATCATCACGTTTGCTCTGGTCTTTGGCGTTTACATCAGCGCCAACCTGATTTTGCGCCGCTCAGCCTGGGATCCTTATCCATTCATCCTGCTGAACCTTTTTCTTTCGCTGCTCGCCGCCATCCAGGCGCCTGTGATCATGATGAGCCAGAACCGGCAAGACACGCGGGATCGCTTGCGAAGCGAACTAGATTATGACGTCAACCGTCGTGCCGCTTCTGACATTCAAGGGTTGGCGCGCAAGCTGAATCTGATGGGCGAAAAGATCGGCGACGTGGAGGACTTGCTGCGCCAGAAACTGCCCGGAGCTACGGGCAAAGAATCGACCCAATAGGCACCTGGCTCAGAGGCCATACCAAGCAAGAGTTCAGCCCATGTTAAAAGACAACGGCTAGTTCTTTCTTGGCTGATTTTTCTTCTCGACTTTGGCCCAGGTGTCCTTCAGCGCCACTGTCCGGTTGAAAACTGGCTTTCCCGGTGTGGAGTCGAGATCGACGCAGAAATATCCCAGGCGCTCGAATTGGTAGCGGCTTCCGACCGGTGCATTTTTCAGCGATGGTTCGAGTTTCGCGCTGTTTCGTACTTCGAGCGACTGCGGGTTGAGATTGACAGTGAAATCCTCGCCGTCTTTCGTGTCGTTCGGGTCTTCCTTGGTGAAGAGGGTACCGTAGAGCCTCGCCTCCGCATCGATGGCGTTAGCCGCCGAAACCCAGTGGATGGTCGATTTCACCTTGCGCCCATCGGGAGTATTCCCACCCCGTGTGGCCGGATCGTAGGTGCAATGGACTTCGATCACTTCGTCCTTGGCGTTCTTCACCGCGCGGGTGCAGGTTACGAGGTAGCCATACCGCAGCCGGACCTCGCGGCCGGGCGACAGCCGATAGTACCCCTTGGGAGGATCTTCACGAAAATCATCGCGCTCGATATAGAGCACGCGGGAAAATGGAACTTTACGGGTGCCTGCAGTTGCGTCCTCGGGATTGTTGACCGCATCCATCTCCTCGACCTGATTCTCCGGATAGTTGTCGATCACCACTCTCAACGGACGCAGCACGGCCATGGCTCGCGGTGCACGCTTGTTCAGATCCTCCCGGACAAAGTGTTCGAGCATGGCCAGTTCGATCGAGCCATTAGTTTTAGAAACGCCGATCGCTTTACAGAAATTTCGAATCGCCTCGGGCGTATAGCCTCGTCTACGCATGCCGGAGAGCGTGGGCATGCGCGGATCATCCCAGCCGCTCACGTGCTTCTGCTGTACCAACTGCCGCAGCTTGCGCTTGCTAAGCTGCGTGTAGGTCAGGTTCAACCGGTCAAACTCGATCTGCCGCGATGGAAAGATTTCTAACTGCTCGATGAACCAGTTGTAAAGCGGCCGATGATCCTCAAATTCCAGCGTGCACATGGAATGCGTGACCCGCTCGAGCGAATCGGATTGGCCATGTGCAAAGTCGTACATCGGGTAGATGCACCACTTGTTCCCAGTCCGGTGATGCTCCGCATGGAGTATGCGATACATTACCGGGTCGCGCATGTTCAAGTTGGGCGAAGCCATGTCGATTTTTGCCCGTAGAACCCGTGAACCGTCAGGAAATTCGCCAACCTTCATGCGCTCGAAGAGGTCCAGATTCTCCTCCATCGAACGGTTGCGATATGGGCTGTCCTTGCCGGGCTCGGTTAGCGTGCCGCGGTGCTTGCGTATCTCTTCCGCACTTAAATCGTCGACGTAGGCCTTGCCGGCCTTGATCAGCTTTACCGCCCATTGATATAGCTGATCAAAATAGTCCGAGGCGTAAAACAGGCCGTCCCAATGGAATCCGAGCCACTTTACGTCTTCCTGGATGGAATCAACGTACTCCGTCTCCTCCTTCTCGGGATTGGTGTCATCGAAACGTAGATTCGTTTTGCCGCCAAATTCATCGGCGAGTCCAAAGTCCAGACAGATGGCCTTGGCATGCCCGATGTGGAGATAGCCGTTGGGCTCTGGAGGAAAGCGGGTCTGCACCCGTGCTCCATATTTGTTGGTCTTGAGGTCGTCGAGGATTATGTCGCGGACAAAGTTCGACGGAGCGGGCGAGGGCGAGGCAGCCACAGCTTTTTCTCCAGCTTGGGTTGGATGAGATGGATGCATTACAGTATGATCTTATCGTAAGCAGCCCGACGCAGCGGGCACCGGGCTCTGGGGAGCGCGCAAGCTGATCAGAGCCAGAGTCGGCGTGAGCACCATGCTTGTCCAAGCTGGCGTTTGCGTCCTTGGGTAGAAGGGATTGATCAGCCGGGCATAGTGCCGCTCGATCCGGTGGGCTTTATTGAACTTTACCGATTGCTTGCTCGATCCGCGCCAGGGTGGTCTCCCTCCCCAGGACTTCCAGGGTTTCAAACAGCGGCGGCGCATTCTTTCGCCCGCAAACCGCCACACGGATGGGTTGGAACATCTGTCCCGCCTTGACTCCCAGTTCCTGGGCAGCAGCGCGGAGAGCCTGATCCAGCGCATCGTGTGCGAATTCTGTATTAGCCAACCTCTCGCTTGCTTTCTTGAGGACCTTCAGCGCCATGGCCGCGTCTCCTTTTTGCGGGATGAGTTCGGCCGGGTCGTACGGCGAAAGTTGGTCCACGAAGAAGAAGTCAGCGGCGGTGAGCACGTCGCGGAGCAGCTTCATGCGCTCACGGATGAGAGGCGTGATGCGCTTCATTTTGGACGGTTCGACATTGAACCCGGCTTCGCGGACGATCGGCATCAGGCGTTGGCTGAGGTCATCCACGGCCAAGGCGCGGATATGTTCGGCGTTGAGCCACAAGCCCTTGGGATCGAATGTCTCTTCGAGAGTTTTCGCGGCCTCCTTGAAATTCACCACGGCATTTGCGCGATTGATGCCGTCTAGCGAGAAGGCGTCGACCAGCTCCTGGCGAGACATCTGTTCGCGGTCATTCTTGGGCGACCAGCCCAGCAGACATAGGAAGTTGAGGAAGGCTTCGGGAAGGAAGCCGGCATCGCGGTAGGTGGTGACGCTGACGACGGGTCCGTGGCGGCGCTTCGAAAGCTTGGTCCCGTCGGGTGCGACCAGCAAAGGAAGATGAGCAAACTGCGGCGGCGCCGTGCCCGCGGTCTGGAAAATCAGCACGTGTTTGAAAGTGTTGGTCAAATGGTCTTGGCCGCGAATAATGTGGCTAATGCGCAAGTCGGCATCGTCTGCACATGAAGCCAGGTGATAAGTCGGCATGCCGTCGCTGCGCAACAGCGCAAAGTCTTCGATGTCGGCGGCGGACTTCACCTGCTCGCCGTACACAGCGTCGGTAAATCGCACCAGCTGCCCGCCCTCGCGCGGCACGCGAAAACGCAAAGCAAATGGTTCTCCCGCGGCGGCGCGGCGGTCGCTCTCGGCAGAGGAGAGGTCGCGCATTCCGGGGTTGAAAAGCCATCTCTCCTGCGCGCCGGATCTCTCGCTTTCTCCGGAATGGGCAGGCGTAAAATCGCGGTAGGCATGTCCCTTTTGGAAAATAGCTTCGGCCATGCGGCGATGAAGCTCGATGCGCTCGGATTGTTTGTATTCTTCGTCCCACCCCAAGTCCAGCCACTTCAATCCTTCAAAAATGGAATTGACTGAGGCTTCGGTGTTGCGCCCAACATCGGTGTCGTCGAGGCGCAGAATCATGGTTCCGCCATGGTGGCGAGCGTATAGCCAGTTGAAGATGAACGTGCGTGCGCTGCCCACGTGCAGAAAGCCAGTGGGGGAGGGAGCAAAGCGCACGCGTGGGCCCATTGCAGAAATCTGTTGCGTGGCTGGAGAGATTGACGATGGGCTCATTCGGGAATCCTTTGCGATGGTACGGGCCAGAGAAAAGCACCGTCAAGCGAGGCGGCACCGCGTGGGCATAGAGAAACGGAGATAAATCCCCGGGGTCTTTTCTCGGCGCCCTCTTCGTCCTCGGCGGTGTAAGATTTTAGAGCTGAAGCCTTTATCCCTGGGGCCGAGGCCCGAATGCCTGCCACCATCCTAGACGGCACAAAGATTGCCAACCACATCCGCGGCGAAGTAGCCGCCGAGGTCAAAACCATGGCCGCTGCCGGAGTGCGCCCCGGGCTCGCCGCGGTTCTGGTTGGCAGCAATCCTGCCTCCGAGATCTACGTACGCGGCAAAGTCAAAGCCTGCGAAGAGCTCGGCATCTATAGCGAGCAAAACACGCCGCCCGAATCGGCGACCACCGAGGACTTGCTGGCTCTGGTCGACGATCTCAATGGCCGTGACGATATCGACGGCATCCTGGTGCAACTGCCGCTGCCACCGCAGGTGGATGCCAAGAAAGTCTTGATGGCCGTCGACCCTGCAAAAGACGTCGACGGATTTCATCCCGTAAACGTCGGCTTCCTCTCGACGCAGCGGCTGGGACTGGTTCCGTGCACGCCCGCCGGAGTCATCGAGATCCTGAAACGCAGCAATATTCCCACCGCCGGTCAGGAAGCCGTGGTAGTCGGCCGCAGCGACATTGTGGGCAAGCCCGCAGCAATGCTCCTTCTAAATTCCAACGCCACCGTGACCGTCTGCCACTCAAAGACGCGCGACCTGCCCGGTACCTGCCGCCGTGCCGACATTCTTGTGGCCGCCATCGGCCGTGCTGGCATGATCACTCGCGACTTCGTCAAGCCGGGCGCCACCGTGATTGACGTTGGCATCAATAAGGTCACCGATCCGGCCGAATTTAAGCGCCTGTTCGCCGGCAACGCCAGGCGCGAGCAAATATTCCGCAGCAAAGGTTCAACGCTGGTGGGAGATGTTCATCCCCACGTGGCCGAGGTCGCAGGCGCGATCACGCCCGTCCCGGGCGGCGTGGGCCCGCTGACCATCGCCATGCTGATGTTCAACACCGTGAAGGCCGCGAAAATGCGCCGTGGCAGCGGAGTGGTGGAACTCTCGCAGATTTGAACCGCCGAACTCCGAGAACGCCGAGGGGCGCCGCCAGTAGAACTGGTCTCAGGAACGGTTTTAGAAGGGCGCGGCTTTCAGCCGTGCCGCTACCGGTCAATAAGAAGTGGGGGCTTTAGCCGCCCAGGGATCCTTCGCTTCCAACGTGAAGTTTATGAGAATCGTTCGAGCCTTCCGGTCGTCGTATCGCCGCGTTCTCTGCGATCTCGGCGGTTAATTTGTCAGCTTTCTGGGGAGGCACTGTGCTGAAAGTCGGCCTCACCGGCGGCATTGCCAGCGGCAAATCCGCCGTCGGCGAGATGTTCGTCGCCCTGGGCGCACGTCTCATTCAAGCCGACAGCATCGCGCACGAGCTCATGCACCCGGGACAGCCTGTGTACGACGAAATCGTGCGCCACTTCGGACGCGGAATCCTCAATCTCGACGGCAGCATCAACCGCCCCAAGCTGGCCGACGCGGCATTCGATTCCAAGCCAGTCCCGGAGAAGAAATCGTCGCAAGTCAATGAATTGAACCGGATCGTGCATCCCGCGGTGATTCGCCGACAAGAAGAATGGATGGGCGAGATCGGACGCCTGGATCGCGGCGCCGTAGCCATCGTGGAAGCCGCGCTGATCATCGAAGCCGGCGCTGCCCAGCGTTTCGATCGCCTGATCCTGGTCACCTGCCGCGACGAGCAGCGCGTAAAACGTTTTGCCGCCCGACACAACCTCAGCCTCGAAGCCGCCCGCCAGGAAGTCACTCGCCGCATGGCCGCGCAACTGTCCGACGAAGAAAAAATAAAAGCCGCCGATTATGTGATTGACAACGCCGGCTCCCTGGACCGAACGCGAGAGCAGGTGCATGAGGTTTGGCAGCGGCTGCAAGCTCAAAACCCACGCTGATGCGCCTACAATCGAAGCGCGCAGTCGAAGGAACTCACATCGAATCGGCCAGGAGCATCCTCATGCGGCATTTGCTTACCCTGATATTTCTGCTGTGTTCATTTTTCCTGCGAACGCTGCCCGCACAAACCCAATCGTCAGCGGCAGCCAGCACCCCTCCTCTCCGAGTCGGCATCGTGGGTCTGATTCACGGTCACGTCGACGGATTTTTCCACGACTCTTTCCACAACCCCGAAATCCAGATCGTGGGAATCGCCGAGTCCAATCAGCAACTATTCCTGCGCTACGCAAAGCAGTACGGACTCGATCGCAACTTGCTGTTTCCCAGTCTGGAAGAAATGCTGCAAAAGGTTCATCCGCAAGCCGTGCTCGTCTACACCAACACCTATGACCATCGCCACGTGGTCGAAGTCTGTGCCCGCCACGGCGTCCACGTAATGATGGAAAAACCGCTGGCCGTAAGTCTGGAAGATGCTCGTGCTATCCAGCAGGCCGCAAGGCAAGGAAAGATTCACGTGGTGGTCAACTACGAGACCACTTGGTATCGCAGCAATCGCGCCGCCTACGATCTGGTGCGCCAGAATGGTCTCGGCGACATCCGCAAAATTGTTGTCCACGACGGCCACAAGGGACCGCAAGAGATCAACGTCGCTCCCGAGTTTCTCGCCTGGCTCACCGACCCCAAACTCAACGGCGCCGGCGCTCTCTTCGATTTCGGCTGCTACGGCGCCGATCTCGCAACCTGGCTCATGGACGGCCGCCGTCCCGACTCCGTGACCGCGATCACTCAGCACATCAAGCCCGATGTCTATCCCCGCGTCGACGACGAGGCCACTATCATCCTGACCTACCCCAAAGCTCAGGCCATTATCCAGGCATCCTGGAATTGGCCATTCGACCGCAAAGATATGGAAGTCTACGGCCAGACCGGATACGCAATCACAGTTCGCCGCGATGACATTCGAGTCCGGCGCAAGGGAGCAGAGGAAGAACAACTCTCCGCCAAAGCGATTTCGGCCCCGAACGATAATTCCCTCGCCTACTTCAAAGCGGTGGTCAACGGCGAAATACCACCCGAAGGATTGTCTTCCCTCGAAACCAACATTACGGTCACGGAGATTCTCGATTCCGCCCGCCGTTCCGCGGCTTCCGGCAGAGCTATCCCACTGAGTACGAAATGATTACTGCCGAACGAATGGGCTGGGTTTCCACAGATACTCAAGTTCCCCGCGCCGCAGGTTCCGTACCTTAACCCTTCGCCGATCCGGGAGCGTTGACCAGCGCCACTCCCATTTCAAGGCAGGGGAGCAGCGCGGGGCGAGTTGGGTTCGTACGCGACCATGGCATCGGCGCATGCGAACCGCTTGGATACGTGGTAGTGGGAGGCGAGAGCAGCCAACGCTGGCTGCGACCAGCGCTGTTCGCTGATGCGGGGTTTGCCAATGATCACAAGGTCGGCGGTGCTTTCTTCAAGCATTTGCTCCACTCGGTCACTCGGCCATTTGCCGCTCCGCACCAATTGGGCATACACAAAAGGGTTCGACAGCAGCACAGGCCTCCCGGTCAAGACCAAAGCCCCCACATTTTCCGAGAGCACCCGCTCATGATCGCGAATGTACGCGTAAGCCTGCGGGCACTCGTCCACAACGCCTTGGGAACTGTACAAAGCCCGATTCGCAATTCCCACGACGGCAAGAATTACGCCGCATAAGACAACCAGCCCAGACGTCGCGAAGGGCAAGCTTTTCATTTTTTGCAGTTCGCACACGCCGGTCGCGGATGAGATACAAAGCGCTGCCTCGAGTTCCAGGAAGTGGTTGCTCTCTGAGCCGACTTTCAATGCGGTTACGGTGCCCAGTATTACGAAGAAAAGATAAAGAAATGGAGGGGCTAGCCGTCGCCTGCGAAGAATGCCAACCAGGGTTAACGCGACCAGGACGGCGGTCTCGCGCAGAACCTGGGAAGCGTGAGTTCGGTAGTTTGTCCACGAGAGAGAGTCCACATGTGTCCCAAACTGGTGAAAGAGGAATTCGCCATGGGTACTCCATTGCAACGCCGCGATTGCTGTGCCCAGTATGGCGACGCCGGCTAGCATTCCGAAGGTCAACTCTCGCCATCGCTTGTGCCTAACAAGAATGACGACGCACGTGATGGGAGCCGCCAGGAATGTCACCTTGCAGAGCAGCGCGCCGGCAAAAAAAAAGGGGACCACAAAATGCAGTCGCGGCAGGCGGAGAAATACCACCAATCCGCCAAGCGAGAGGGCCAATCCCAGGAAATCTACTCGCAGAAGAGGTGCCCACTCCTGGGCCAACGGGAGCGTAAGAAAAAATGCGCCGAGGCTGATGCCAAACAGCACGCTGTTCGTGAAGCCGCTGGCAAGCAGACCGATCTCGAATGCCACGATCGTTGCGGCGACAAGACTAATGATCCGCGGACGGAAGAGCTCAGGTTCGCGGTCGCGGATCAGACCAGCCGAAATAAGGTATGGGATGGGACCATAGCTGTTCAGCACGACTGGCCAGCTTTGAGGCGCCGGATACGGGGTTAGCCCTGCATTGATTCGCACTGCGGCGTTTAGGACGTTGCCTTCCTCGTAGTCAAACTGGTAGGGCTGTCGTGCCAGCCGCAAATCATTAGCCATCGACACCGCGGCGGCGTACAGCAAACATGCGGCAACCAGTGCCCAGCAGATTTGCGCGGTTCGTTTCAGGAAGGCGCTAAGTCGTGTTACTCCGTGGTCTTTGATAGCTGAAGGAGCCATGTGCCCCACAGGCCAAGAACTCATCGAGTATACGGAAGTGCCCTGCTGTTTTCCCTGATCGGCACTGGTAGTTGTGACCGTTCCACCGGTATCTTTGGCGTTCTTCGTAATGATGTTATTAAATTGACGGCGTTCGATCCCCAGATGGTGCCGCCGGGTCCCCGAACCGCTTCGATCCGCTCGACATCTTCCAGGAGCACGTTTTGTACGTTCCATTCGACTCCTGCAAACAGGGGAGTGTGGACACTGCGGCCGTCAATCAGCCGCAATACGCATCGAGAAGGCGCTTCCAAACTCGATCATCGGCTTGGTGACTGCGGGCTGGGCCGATGCCTCTGAAAGTGCCGGAGACAGTGGTGTATCTCTCAAACACGAGCCCTGGAGCAGCTGGGCAGCGTTGAGGTGACGACAGCTTCCAAGAAACCCGAGCAGATGAGGCGGACTCCGGCTGCGATCTACGCGCTTACCCAGGAGGACATCGCAAGTCTGGGGCGACCAGCATTCCGGAAGGGCTTCGGCTGGTGCCCGGGGTCGAGGTAGCCCGAGTCAATTCAAACGTGTGGGCCGTAAGGTGGTTTTGACTTGCAGGTTTCCGGAAAGGGTAGCGGACCCAAAACAGAAAAACAGATTCTTGTCACCGCCACGGTCAGCTACACGCAGAAGTAACTCTTTTTAAGGCCCGGCTTGTCGAGGAGCACCGCTGCACCATGTCCCGTTCCACGCAAAAATGGAACGCGGCGAACGCCGCGAACGCCGCATGAGTGTACTGACGGTGTTCGTGCTAGGAGGGGGCGTTCAAGGCTTCTTAGGTCTGTTCACTGTTGCCTGAAGCCATGCTGCACAGCTTCGCCAGCAGTGGTGGTGGTTGCCGCCTTCTTGCCGGCATCAGCCGGGCACGGCGCCCCGGCTCCCTGCCACCGCTTCACCTTCGCGGCAAATTCCTCATGCGACATCGGAATCGGAGTGCGACCTTCACCCGGATTCCAGCCCCACGCCACCAATTTATCTTCCGTCAGGTGCTCGACCAGTTGATCGAGGTTGCGGTGCTTGTTCTGCTTCGGGTCCTTCATCGAACGGCAAATCTGCGCGTCGCTAAGGCCCTCCCAAATCATTGGCGTGGTTGGCGGAGGAAGTCCCCAATTGGGCGCACCCGGCGGCATGTGCGCGCCAGCGAGATTACGGTCCTGATGGCACGTGCCGCACTTTTCGGAGGTTACCCCGTGACCTTGAGGGCCGCGTCGCACGTTCATGGTGTGCGGATGCCCGTCATCTCCTTGCCGCGGGAAATCAACGCGCGAATGGCAGTTCATGCAGCGGGGATGCCGCAACACCGAGACCAATTCCACAAAAAGGGCTCCGTCGCTTGCCGCCGGAGCTGCGGAAGCCGTCGCCTTGGGGGCAGGTCTTTCCGCCGCGCTGAGGGGGTGTGAAACCGATATCGCTCCTATGAACGTCAGAACCGCACCAGCGATAGCGAAGAGGACTGAAGTTTCGAAGTGCTTCATACAGCCTCCGTCATACGCATCGGCAGCTTGCGGATCCGCTCCCCGGTTACGGCGAACACCGCATTCGCGATAGCCGGGGCCGTGCACGGCACTCCCGGCTCTCCAATGCCACCCGACTTCTCATTGTTCTCCACAATGTAAGTTTCTATTTCCGGACACTCATTCATGCGCATCACCGGAAAAGTGTGGAAATTCGTCTGCTGCAGACGCCCGTTCTCGAATGTGAGTTCCTGAAAGAGCGCAGCCGACGCAGCGAAGATTGCGCCGCCCTCCAACTGGGCTCGGATGATGCCTGGATTTACGTAGTGGCCGCAATCTACCGCGCTCACGATCCGATGCACCCGGACCCTGCCGTCCGTGACTGAGACTTCAGCCACCTGCGCGTTATAGCTCTCAAATGCGAAGTGCACGGCAATCCCCCGGGCACGGCCTTTCGGCAAGGGCTTACTCCATCCTGCTTTTTGAGCGGCGAGATCGAGCACGGCGAGGTGTCGAGGATGCTTTGTCAGCAAAGCACGCCTGAACTGGTACGGATCCTTGTGCGCGAGGGTCGCGAGTTCGTCAACGAAACATTCAGTGGCGAAGCCGGTGTGCGAGTGTCCCACCGATCGCCACCATTGAACCGGCACGCCGACCTCGGCCTGGTGATATTCGACAGCCAGATTCGGAATCTCGTAGGGAAGATCGTCAACTCCTTCGACGGCTGCCGGATCGTACCCTTTCTCTTTCATCATGCCCTCGAACATGGTTCCCGCAAATATCGATTGGCCCACCAGCCGTGATTTCCAACTGACTGGGTTACCGCTCGCATCCACGCCGCCGACAATGGCATGGAGAAACGCCGGGCGATACCATCCGCCTTGCATGTCGTCTTCGCGGGTCCATACCACCTTCACTGGAACTCCCGCCGCCTTTGCCACATGAACGGCTTCCACTACGAAGTCCGACCGCGGCGTCGCCCGACGGCCGAACCCGCCACCCAGGAAGGTGGTATGGATTTGGACCTTCTCATTGGGAAGGCCGGCGACCTTTGCTGCGGCCGCACGGTCCACCGTCTGGAACTGCGTTCCAGTCCAGATCTCACAGGAGTCTGCCCGCAGATCCACGGCGCAGTTCAGAGGCTCCATCATCAGATGGGACAGGTAAGGCACCTCGTAAACCGCTTCGATCTTTTGCGCAGCCTTCGCCAGTGCGGCATCGGGGTCGCCGTCGCGGCGCACACTCTTGCCCGGCGACTTGGCTTGCTCCCGAAATTGCTGCATCATCTGGCTCGTGCTGAAGGCATGCATCTCGCCTTCATCCCAATCAATGCGGACCGCGTCGCGCGCCAGTTTCGCTTGCCAAAACGAGTCCGCAACCACGGCCACGCCGGAGGGCACTGCCGCGACCTTGCGCACGCCTGGCATATTGCGGGCGTGAGAATCATCGAAGCTCTTCACCTTTGCGCCAAAGACAGGAGCGCGGGCAACGACCGCGGTAAGCATCCCTGGATTCTTGACGTCGATCCCAAAGACGGCTTTGCCATTTATCTTTTCAGGGGTGTCGAGCCGCTTTACCGGTGTGCCAATCAGCTTGAACGTCTTCGGGTCTTTCAAAGTGACCTTTGCGGGGGGCATCATCTTGGCAGCGGTTTCGGCGAGCTGTCCGTAACTTAACTTGCGATTCGCGCCGTCAATTACCACGCCGGACCCCGTCCGCAAAGTCGCGGGATCGGCATTCCATTGCTGCGCCGCGGCGGCGATCAGCATAGCGCGCGCTGCCGCTCCTGCCTTACGATACTGCTCAAACGCGGACCATACACTCGAACTTCCTCCGGTAATCTGCATCCCAAAGACCGGATGGTTGTACTTAGGATCGACCGGCGCCGATTCGTAGCCGACCTTGTTCCAATCCGCATCTAGCTCCTCGGCAAGCAGCATCGGCAACGCGGTATAAACGCCCTGCCCCATTTCCGAGTGGTTCACGATCACTGTGACTCGTTCATCAATGCCGATACGAAGGAACGCATTCGGCATGAAAATACTGCCGGAGCGCTCTTCTGCCACCGCCAACTTGCTCGCACCGGGAAGATACAAACCAATCAGCAGACCGCCACTGGCCGCGACTGAAAACTTCAGGAATTCGCGTCGTTCCATCTGGAGAGTGCTCATTTTGCTTCTCCCGTGGACATCATCGCGGCAGCCCGGTGAATCGCCTTGCGGATTCGCGGATAGGTGCCGCAGCGACAGATGTTTCCCGTCATAGCCTCGTCGATGTCCTCATCGCTCGGTCGCGGCTTCTCGCGTAACAGGACCGCGGCGCTCATCAATTGTCCCGATTGACAATAGCCGCACTGCGGTACGTCTTCGGCCATCCACGCGCGTTGCAAGGGATGACTGAGGTCCGGCGACAGACCCTCGATGGTCGTCACCTCCTTGCCCTCGGCCCGCGACACCGGGGCCACGCAGGACCGTATCGCCTCCCCATTGAGGTGGACGGTGCAGGCACCGCATTGCGCCATGCCGCAACCGTATTTGGTTCCCGTCAAGCCTAGGTTTTCCCGCAGAACCCAGAGCAGAGGAGTTGAAGGATCGACGTCCAGATTTACGCGCTGCCGGTTCACATTGAAGGAGATCATCGGAACACTCCCTTAAAGCATCAGAGGTTGCGATTTGAAGCAGGGAAAAAATGCTACTCCAATCTGCACCGTTTCGCCATACGACGTGCCGGAGCGGCCGGAGCTAGCGGTGTCACTGTTGTCACCTTAATTTGTTTGGAGAGCCAGCCCGCCCGATATCCGTCCCGAATGTGGTCTTTCAGGGACTTCACTGCATCAGTCGCTTGAGGGCAGTGCGAGCTTCGGCGACCTGTGGCAGGCGGGTGTGCGAGCTTTCAAAGTGAGAGAGAAATTCCTGGTACTCGTTGATGGCCTGGTCGCGTTTTCCAGTGCGCTCGCAGACCTGGCCGAGATAGTAATGGGAGAGGAGCTCCATTGCCGGGAAGCGCCGCTTTATGAATGCAAGGTTCGAAACCTGGCCGCGGCTTCTCACCGGAACGCGACGAAATTCGACTTCGGCTGCGGCGTAGTCATTGATCAGGAGGTGGGATCGCCCCTTCAAGAAAAGCAGCTCGGGGAACTGCAAATCGGGAATGCTGGCTCCTAGGTTCAAGGCTGTTTGTCCGTCATTGCTCTCCATCGCGGCCTGCGCGTCGTTGATGGTCCTTTGGATCTCGGTGTAGCGGGCGCTGACCCCGGGATGAGCGGAGCCAAATTGCTGCAGACTCTGCTGCGCAGCGGAGGCGTCTTTGTTCATGGTTTGCAGGAACGCGAGAGCCAGCAGCTCCTCGCCACCGAGCTTCTGTTGCTGAGCAAAAGAAAGCGCACTCGGGCCCTGCCCCAGCATCAAGGAAAGCCTGGCAAATTGCTCCAAGAAGATTCCGGCAACCTCGTACTGCCCGGCATGCCCGAGTTGGGTGACCGCCTTGCGGTAGTTGGGCAGTGCGCCTTCAAAATCGCCGCGCGCCTGCTGGAGGTGGGCTTGGAATCCTGGCACACTCAACTGAAGGAGCGGATTGGTACGCTGCACGAATTGCTGGAAGGCACCTTCGGCCATGTCGTGCTTCTTCTGGTCGGTGTAGACAATGGCGAGCTTAAGGTACTCTGCGAAGTCGTTGAAGTCTGGCTTCAGCTCAGTGGTTTTGCGGTAGGCGGCTGCCGCCTCGTCATCGCGGCCGACGATGTAAAGGATGTCGCCCCGGCTGTCGAGCGGATTGGGATCGTTGGGACGCAGCGCCAGGTAGCGGTCGTTGGCCGCGAGAGCACCGTTGAAGTCGCCCCAGCCGGCTAGATCGTAGGATTCCAGATTGAGCAGATCCTCATCCTTCGGATCCAGCGCGAGGCCCTGCCGGTAGACTTCAAGAGCCTGTTCCCGTTGACCTAATCCTGACTGGACCGCCGCCAGCACACCCCGATTCTCGCCATCGCGGGGAAATTCCGCCATCAGGGCTTGACGGGCCCGCACGTGTGCTTCCTGGTCGCGGGAGCGACTGGCCCTGAGCACTTGCAACAGGAGCTGCTCATAACGAGCCAGGCGCGACTGCAACTCCTCCGCTTTGGCGATCATCTCATTGCTCTGCCGGAGGTCACCATCAACGAAAAATACGTCGGCCAGGCGCATGTAGGCGAGCGCGAACCGCGGGTCCAGGCGGACCGCCTCGCCGAATTCGCGGGCTGCCTCGGAGCTCAGGAAGCGCCTGCTGTAATCCATGCCGAGCTGATAGTGGCGGTAGGCCTCGACATTAGAGGTGGAAGCCTGCTCAATCTCCGGCGCCCGTTGCGGCAGTTCGGACGCAGGCAGGAAGTTGCCGGCAATGCTCGCGGTCAGCCGGTCCACCATGCCGAAAATGCTCTGCACATCCTGCCCATCCAGCTTGTCGGAGAACAGAATCTGCCCCGTGCTGGTGTCCTGCACGCGCACGTCGAGGCGCAGTTGCGTGGGCCCGACCTTCAGCAGGGCGCCAGTGACATAGGCGTCGGCTCCAGCATCCCGCGCGACCTGCTGTGCTTGTGCTGGATCGAACGACTTTCCATCTCTGCTGCTACGCTGGGCCACGCTCTGCACCCGCTCCGTGGAAAGCACGTCCAGGCCTTTCACCTGAGCCAGATTTGTGGTGAGCATGTCAGTGAGCCCGTTATCCAGCCAGTTCAGTGACGGGTCCTGCGACAGATTGGAAAAATAAAGAACCGCAACGCTCTTGTGATGCTGATTGACGTTGGGACGTGAGGTGTGGCCACGGAACGCCAACAATCCCGCAATCACGGCAATGATCAAGGCGCCGGCCCCGGCTGCAATCCACCACCAGTGTTTGGCGATGAACGCCGCCGGCACTGCGCCGCTGCTCGGCGCGGCTGCTGCTTGGGCTGCCGAGAGGGCGCTCGGCTCCCTTACCGCCGCTACCATGGGCGAGGCCTCGGCCGACCCAGTCAAGACCGGGGCAACAGGCGCAGATGTGTCCTCAACCGCCGCGCTCTTCCCTGATTCCGTATCGCGCTTCAACCTCTGGAGATCAGCTCGGGAATCGGCGGCATGCTGGTAGCGAAGGTTGCGGTCCTTCTCCAGCGCCTTATTGATAATGCGTTCCAATTCGGGAGATATATCGGGATTCAGACGAATCGGAGCAGTCGGGGCACGTTCGAGAATAGCGTGGAAGATTACCGCCGACGTGTCACCTCGAAACGGCACCGTGCCCGTGGCCATCTCGTAAAGAACGGCGCCGAAGGAGAACAGGTCGGTTCGGGGATCGAGATCTTTTCCTTTTGCCTGCTCGGGAGACATATAAGCCACTGTGCCTACGGCCGAACCGGGGGTTGTAAGATGCTCCTCGCTGAGCGCCGTGGGTTGCGCGGATACTCCAGCCGCTTCCATCATCCGCCTGCTGACCGGCTTTACTTTCGCCAAGCCGAAATCCAAAACCTTGGCGTGACCCCGTTTGGTGACGAAAATATTGGCAGGCTTGATATCGCGATGAATGATGCCTTCGGAGTGCGCTGCATCCAGCGCGTCGGCAATTTCAATCGCCACCGAAAGCAGCGTTTCCAACTCCATTGGCCGGTTCCCGATCAAGTGCTTCAGCGTAGCGCCGTCCAGGAACTCCATTGCGATAAACGGTTGACCCGCGTGCTCGCCGATCTCGTGAATGGTGCAGATATTCGGATGATTCAACGCCGAGGCGGCTTGCGCCTCGCGCTCGAAGCGCTCCAAGGCTTGACGATCCTTGACCAGATCTTCCGGCAGAAACTTCAAAGCCACAAATCGATGGAGTTTGAGGTCTTCGGCTTTGTACACGACACCCATCCCGCCGCCACCGAGCTTCTCGATGACGCGGTAATGCGAGATGGTTTGGCCGATCATAGCTGTGCCGATGAGACGCAATGTTAGGGACCCCTGCCGGTTAAGTCAACGACAGGGGACTGGCTCAACCGCAATTCTTTTGTCCGAGGCTATCGTCGTTGTCTCTCCGTTTTCTGGAGAGACAGACTCTGCCCTGTTTTGCCGAAGCCCTGAGCCTAGTCCAAGGGGGACGCCGAAGGGACGGAGTTTGATCTTTCTCACCCCCGTGCATGGGTCACCGACTCTCCCAGATGTCCAAGTTCCGATGTGACATCTGACCTTGCCTCCCATCCGAAATTAGCCCATCATCGTCAAAGCGGAGGCAGCACAGGGAGCGAGGGCCACAACAGGCTTAACTTCCATGTTCTCTAAATTTTGCCCGCAACTCATTTCTGCCTCAAGATTTTGCGATCAAATTCTCGCTCGCTCGATCATACCAATGGATCGAGGGGGAGGAGGGTAGCTACTCAACCCGCAAAATTCCCAGACTGGCCCATCTCCATCAGTGTCTCGATTCGACTTCGCCCGCGAATTATTTGGCGCAGAAATCCACGAGCCTTGCTGGTGCAGAGCGGACACTGTTATCCGTTGCCTTTAACCTTGATTTGATAGATTGTGGAAACCAACCGCAAGCTGTGTTTCCCGTCCCCACGTGCCTCGCGGCATCACTTTGGTTAGAATCTTCAGTGTGGTTGGTGCGGCGCGTCTCGCCGCGGAAGGTTTCAACTTATGAGGCTCATGCGACCTGTCTTCTTGGCGCTGGCAATCGCCGGCGCGTTCTTCTACTTCACCACCTGGCGTTCCAACGGAAGCCATCCCACAGATTGGCTCACTCACTCTGTAAACCCCGCGAAGGTGGAGATCACGGAAGCGGCGAGCGGAGAATCTCTTGACAGCGAAGAGCAGAACAATATCTCTGTCTATCGTCGAAACATCCCGTCGGTGGTCAATGTGACCTCGCGCGCAATGACCTTCGATTTCTTCTATGGACTGGTCCCGCAAGAAGGTCAGGGCTCCGGCTTCGTGATCGATAAAGACGGCCACATTCTCACCAACTACCACGTGGTCGCCGACGCCCGCCAGGTGGAAGTCACATTGCACAATCACAAGCGTTACAAAGCGACAGTGATCGGCACCGACCCTGCACACGATCTTGCCGTCATCCAGATCAAAGCCCCCGATCTTGTCTCCGCCGTACTCGGAGATTCGCGCTCCTTGCAGGTAGGCCAAAAGGTATACGCGATCGGCAATCCGTTCGGCCTCGCCGGAACCATGACCCGCGGCATCGTCAGCTCAATCCGTCCGGTGCGCGAGCCCAACGGCGCCACCATCGACGAAGCCATTCAAACCGACGCCGCCATCAATCCCGGCAACTCCGGCGGCCCGCTGATGAACTGGCACGGCGAAGTCATCGGAATCAATACCATGATCCTCTCCAACTCCGGACAGAACGCCGGCATTGGCTTCGCCATCCCCATCAACACAGCGAAAGCAGTGCTGAATGATCTGGTAACCCTGGGCCGCGTACGCCGCCCCGCACTCGGAGTACGCACCATCCCCATCGGCCCCGAACTCGCACAGGAAATGTCCCTGCCCACCGACTACGGACTCCTCATTATCCAAGTCACCCCCGGCGGCTCCGCCGAACAGGCCGGCCTCCGCGGCGGCACCGAACGTGCATATCTGGGCAACACTCCCATCATGCTGGGAGGCGACCTGATCGTGGCTATCGACGACGAAAAAATTCAGGACCAGCAGGATTTGGCGCAGACCATGAATAATCACCGCGCCGGAGACACCGTGAAGGTGACCATCTATCGCGGCAAGAGAAAGATGGACGTAAAGGTCGCGCTCGCCGAAGCACGCGAACAGGTGTGAGTGCGTCCCAATTGTTCTGATATTTCTGGCTGCAAGATAATAGAGTCGATTCCGATGGACGTCGAATCCATTCGCAGTTATTGCCTTTCCTTCCCGCAGGCAACCGAAAACCTGCAGTGGGGCGATGACCTGTGCTTCAAAATCGGCGGTAAGATTTTCGTGACGCTGGGTTTGGACCATCGCCGCATGTGTTTCAAATGTCTTCCGGAGAAGTTCGCCGAATTAGTGGAGCAGGAACATATTCGGCCCGCGCCTTATGTTGGCCGCTACAAATGGGTGATGCTCAATCGGCTGGACGCCTTGCGCGATGATGAATTGCAGGAGTTGATCCAACAGTCATTTGAGATGGTGGCAGCAAAGGCGCCGAAGAATAGTCATCCGATCAAGAAAAAGGGAACGGTCAAGGGTAAGATTCGCAGCAACAAAAGTTGACCCTCGGCGCGTCCAATGCCGAGCCTGGCTGCTGTCGCGGCAATCGGCGCTCGCTCACGAGCAGTAACTGTCTTGCAATTCAGTTCGCCCTGACTTTCGATTTTCGATATTGACTCGGAGTCTGTCTGTCCAGATTTGACTCTGCTCGTGGCGTCGGCTAGCCTCAAGAGTCCGACCCAGTTTCTGGACGCTTTCAACTGCATGCGATCCCCACATAGATCATTGATTTTGCTGCTGCTGGCAGCTTTTGCGGTTGGAGTTGACCTTCCCGTGGCCGCTTCCACGCAGCCAGTTCATGCGGATCATGCGATTGTGGTCAGCGTTCACGAATTGGCGTCGCGTGCCGGTGTGGAGATCATGCAGGATGGGGGGAATGCGGTGGATGCGGCAGTGGCCACGGGTTTCGCGTTGGCAGTGGTGCATCCGCCGGCAGGAAATCTGGGTGGCGGCGGATTCATGTTGATCCGCATGGCCGAGGGCAAGCTTCACTTCCTCGACTATCGCGAGAAGGCTCCCGCGGCTGCGAGCCGTGACATGTATCTGGACGCGCAGGGCAACGTGATCGAAGGTGCGAGCCAGATTGGGTACAAGGCGATCGGGGTACCGGGATCAGTTGCGGGCATGGTTTACGCCGAACAGAAATTCGGAAAACTATCGCTTCACCGGGTGATTGCCCCGGCGATCCGGCTGGCGCGTGAAGGTTATGCGCTGACATGGGAAGAGGCTCGGGATATGCAGCATGACAGATATCTGGGCGGGTTCCCCGAATCACGGCGAATATTCCAGCGCAATGGCGACTACTACAAGCCGGGCGAGATTTTTCGCCAACCTGAACTGGCTCGGACGCTGGAACGAATCGCGCAAAAGCCAGACGACTTTTATCACGGCGCGATGGCGCGCCAGTTAGCGACTGCGATTCAGAAAAGCGGCGGCCTGATTACGGCCAACGATCTCGCACAATACGAAGTAAAGGAGCGCGAGCCAGTGCGCGGCACTTATCGCGGATATGAAGTGATCAGTGCGCCGCCGCCGTCTTCCGGTGGAACGGTTTTGATTGAGTCGCTCAATATTCTGGAAGCATACGATCTGGCGAAGCTCGAAAACCGCTCGGCACAGGCCATTCATTTCACGATCGAGGCCTTCCGGCGGGCATTTTTTGATCGAGCGGAATTCCTGGGTGATCCGGATTTTTCAAAGATTCCCGTGGCCCAGCTCATTGATAAGAAATACGGCGCCGCCTGGCGGGAATCGATTGATCCGGCCCGCGCCAGCGCGAGCAAGGAATTGAAGCGCCCCGCCATTTTCAGCGAACTCGAACGGTACGCGGCCTCGCATCCTCCGGAGCTGGGGGTGCACGAGCCACCGCACACCACACACTATTCGGTCGTGGACGCAGATGGGAATGCCGTGGCCGTGACCACCACCATCAATGACTGGTTCGGATCGCGGGTGACCGCTGAGGGTCTGGGCTTTCTGCTGAACGACGAAATGGACGACTTTTCAGCCCAGCCCGGGGTGCCAAATGCCGATGGGTTGATCCAGGGCGCGGCCAACGCCATCGGACCGGGCAAGCGGCCGCTGTCGTCTATGACTCCGACGATCGTAGTGCATCAGGGCAAGACGGTTCTGGTGCTGGGTTCGCCGGGAAGTTCGAAGATCATCACGACGGTGGCCAACGTTCTCATGGGCGTGATCGATTATGGGATGAACCTCCAGGAGTCAGTGAATGCGCCGCGCTTCCACAATCAATGGCTGCCGGACGTGGTGAACGTTGAGCGATCATTTTCGTTGGACACGGTGAACGCGCTACAGAAGATGGGATACAACGTGCAGGTCGGACTGCACCAGGGCTCAGATGGGTCTCCTTATTGGAGCGACGCGGAGTGTATAGCAATCGATCCCAAGACCAGCGAGCGGCTGGGAGCGAGTGATTACAGGAACAACGGAAAGGCGGTAGGGTACTGAGAAAGCCATTGTTGATTGTTGATGTTTGATTGTTGATGGAAAATCAAAAGCGTTGAACCGTGACTTTTTGTCAACAATCATCAATCAATGATTCTCCAGGACACGCATGCTGAAAGCAGTTTCAACGTATTTGTATGTCAAGGAGCGACTGCATCCGGGGCTGCTGGACGGATTGGTGCGCAACGGGGCGCAGGCGATTGAAATCTTCGCGGCGCGACAGCACTTGGATTATGCCAATCGCAAGGCCCACGTAAAAGAAATTGCGGAATGGTTTCGTGGAAGTGGGATTCCTCTAAACTCAGTCCATTCGCCTTTGTATGCCGATTATGAGTGGGGACGAACGGGAGCGCCTCCTGTGAACATCGCATCCACCGACCGCGCGGGCCGCATTGAAGCCATGGACGAAATCAAGCGAGCACTGGAAATTGCCGAGCAGATTCCGTTTCGCTTTTTGGTGCAGCACATCGGTACGCAGAACGAATCTTCCAGCGAGAAGAAGATTGAGGCGGCCATGACCTCGCTGGAGCACCTGCGGGCTTTCGCCAAGCCGCTGGGAGTCCGGATTCTGCTGGAGAACATCCCGAATGAACTGTCCACTCCCGACCAACTAGTTGAGATGATTCGCAGCGCACACTTTGGAGATGTGGGTGTGTGCTTCGATTTCGGCCATGCCCACATCATGAGTTCGGTGAACCAGGCTTTCGAGACTCTTCGCGGCCATATTTGCTCAACTCACGTCCACGACAACGCTAAGGATAAGGATTCGCATCTGTGGCCGGGGCAGGGATCGATTGACTGGAAGCAAGCGATGGAATTGCTGCGCTCCGCGCCGCAGACGCCTGCGCTACTGCTGGAACTCGAAGGCGACGAGAAAGTGAATCCGCTAGAGAAGCTCGGGCAAACGTTCGAGAAGCTGGAAACAGCTTAAGAGCTTTACCCGCCGAGAACGCAGAGTTTGCCGAGGGAAAACTGCACGTCAGCGGAGTTGAGCGGCTTAGCGATGGCAAGAAGGAAGTTGCTTTTCTCTGCCCTCTCCGCGTGCTCGGCGGTAAATGAACCTATGTCCTCCCCCGTGACTACAATCGTCGAAGTCGGCAAGCACGAAGGCCAGGCAGTCACAATTCGCGGCTGGCTCTACAACCTTCGAGAGAGCGGCAAGCTGCTGTTTCCGCAATTTCGCGACGGCTCGGGCGTGATTCAGGGGGTGGTACCGAAGAATGCGGTCGCGCCTGAAGTTTTCGAAGCGGTGAAAACGTTGACGCAGGAGTCGAGTGTGATTGTCGAAGGCAAGGTGCGCGCCGACAAACGCGCACCCAGCGGTTATGAGCTCGATGTTTCGCATGTGCAGATTATCCAGCGCGTTCCAGATTCCGAGCCATATCCCATTACTCCCAAAGAGCACGGCGTGGAATTTCTGATGGAGCACCGGCACTTATGGGTGCGATCGCAGCGGCAAGCCGCGATTCTTCGGGTGCGGGCAGAGATCATTAAAGCGGCGCGCGATTTCTTCGATGAGCGCGGCTTCACCCTGACTGATCCGCCGATTTTGACCCCGGCGGCTTGCGAAGGGACTTCAACCCTTTTTCCGGTCGACTATTTCGATGAGCAGGCTTATCTGACGCAGTCGGGGCAGCTTTATATCGAGGCCACGGCCATGGCCCTGGGCAAGGTGTATTCGTTCGGTCCCACATTTCGCGCCGAGAAATCAAAGACGCGCCGCCATCTCACGGAATTCTGGATGGTTGAACCCGAGGTCGCCTATGCGGTGCTGGACGACCTGATGGAGCTTGCGGAAAACCTCATCAGCTTTATCGCGAAGCGTTGTGTAGAGCGGCGACGCGCTGATCTCGAAACTATCGGCCGCGATGTTTCGAAGCTTGAGAAAATTGAGGCGCCGTTTCCACGTATCAGTTATGACGACGCGGTGAAGAACCTGCAGGAAGGACATGCCAAGGGCGCGCTGGAGAACAAGTTTGAGTGGGGCGGCGATCTCGGGTCGCCGGACGAGACCTATCTTTCGGCGCAGTTCGACAAGCCGGTCATGGTGCACCGCTATCCGGCGAAGGTAAAAGCGTTTTACATGGAACCCGATCCACAGCGGCCCGAGCTAGCACTTTGTGTTGATGTGCTCGCGCCGGAAGGTTACGGCGAAATCATCGGCGGGTCACAGCGTATGGCGTCGCTCGATCTGCTGCGGCAGCGCATTCACGAGCACGGGCTGCCGCAAGAAGCATTCAAATGGTATCTCGACCTGCGCCGGTATGGCAGCGTGCCCCATGGTGGCTTTGGAATGGGCATCGAGCGGGTAGTGGCGTGGATCTGCGGCTTGGAGCATGTGCGGGAGACCATTCCGTTTCCGCGGATGCTGAATCGCTTGTACCCCTGAACCTCATCTACCGCCGAGGACGCCGAGGGTGCCGAGAATGGAAGAAAAAGACAAGCTCGAATTTAATCACGCGGCGGATCATTGGGGCGGCAATCGCGGTACATCTACATTTGGGTCCCGGCTTGCTGAGTCTGCCGAACTAGCGTATGAGCGGCGACAGGGGGGATACACGGTTGAGCAGCAGAAACCGCTGCCGGTGGTCCACAAAGACGTGAAGCTTGACTGCGGCTGTCGACTCGACCTGGTGGTGGAAGGCCAGGTCATTGTCGAAGTCAAAGCTATCGAACGACTCGCCCCGATCCCTGATGCCCAACTGCTTTCCCATCCCCGTGTTTCCGGCGAGAGCGTAGGCTTGATCATCCATTTCCCCGTTCGCCTGCTGAAGAACGGCCACAAGAGAATCGTAAATGAAGTCCCCGACTCGGCGCGCTCGGCGAGTAAAAAAGCGGAGAATAGTTCAGACCTATGACGACAAGTACCGCAACCACCAACATCAGTCCCAAGAGAATTCGTGTGATTGGCGTGCCCCTGGATCTGGGGCAATCGCGGCGTGGCGTCGATATGGGGCCATCGGCCGTGCGCGTGGCCGGGCTGGAAGCTCGGCTGGAAGAGCTTGGGCACGAGGTCGAAGATGGAGGTAACGTCGCCGTCGCTATTCCCGAGCAGAAAAAAGAGGGCGACACCCACGCGAAATATTTGAAGGAGATCACGGCGACGTGCAGCAAACACGCCGAACTGATCCTGAAGACGCTCGAAGCTGGAAAGACCCCGATTTCGCTGGGCGGAGATCACTCGATGGCGGCTGGCACGGTAGCCGGCGTTGCCGAATTCTATCGGCGACAAAACCAGCGTATCGGGCTGATCTGGATCGACGCTCATACCGACATCAATACCCCAGAGACGTCTCCCAGTGGTAATGTCCACGGCATGCCGCTGGCGGCGCTGGTGGGATTGGGACCTAGCGAACTGGCGAATATTCTTGATTTTTCTCCGAAGGTGAAGCCAGAGAACTGTGTGCTGGTGGGCGTGCGCGACATCGACGCCATCGAAAAGGAAAACGTGCGCCGTGCCGGCATCGGCGTTTTTACCATGCGTGACATCGACGAACGCGGCATGCGCACGGTGATGGAAGAAGCTCTGCGCCTGGCCGGACGAGGAACAGCCGGGTACCACATCTCGCTCGACATGGATTGGATTGATCCCGAGGATGCGCCCGGGGTGGGCACGCCGGTACGCGGCGGCGCCACTTATCGCGAAGCCCACCTCGCCATGGAGATCATCGCCGACCACGGGCGTATGCTGAGCTTCGAGATCGTCGAGGTGAATCCCGTCATCGACGAGCACAACCGCACGGCGGATCTCGCGGTCGAACTGGCGTTGTCGGCTTTTGGAAAGAAAATTCTGTGAGGCACGTGTCTCGAACCATTCCTGCGATTGACGCGACCCGCTGTCCCCCTCCAGACTGAAAAATGTCATGAAGAAGCTTCGAGTTGGAATTCTGTTTGGAGGACGCAGCGGTGAGCATGAGGTGTCACTGCTTTCGGCGGCGTCAGTGCTTGACGCCATCGATAAGGATAAGTACGAAGTTGTGCCCATCGGCATCACCAAGGATGGACGATGGGTCACTTCCGGGGACGCCCAACGATTGCTGACGGGAAACCCGGCGGGCGGCGGCGCCCGCCCTACACCGGCGCATTTGCGCGCGGGCGATCCCGATACTACGCCAGGGGCAGCGGTTCTGGCCAGTGGCGAGTCGGTCGTGGTGCCTCCGCAGCCGGTTCGTCGGCAGAGCGGCATGCTGCCATTCCAAACTAACGCGGCGCTGGCTCGGCGGGCGAGCGACCGGGCCATCAACGTCGATGTGATCTTTCCCGTGTTGCACGGCACATTCGGGGAAGATGGCACGATTCAGGGACTGCTTGAACTGGCGGACATCCCTTATGTAGGCGCGGGCGTGCTGGGTTCGGCGGCAGGCATGGATAAGGACATCATGAAGTCATTATTCATTGCCGCGGGAATTCCGATCGTGAAGCATGTGACCATTCTGCGCAGTGACTGGGAACAGAACGCGAAGAAGGTACAGAAGCTAGTCGCGAGCAAATTGAAGTATCCGGTGTTTGTTAAGCCGGCGAATCTCGGATCATCGGTGGGCATCAGCAAGGCTCACGACCGCAAAGAACTCGGGCCTGCGATCGAGGAAGCGGCGAAGTTCGATCGCAAGATTGTGATCGAGCAAGGGGTGGGTGGAGAAAAGCAAAAGGCGCGGGAGATTGAGTGCTCGGTGCTGGGCAATGATGAGCCCACTGCTTCGCTGCCGGGGGAAATTGTTCCCGGTAAGGAATTTTACGACTATACCGCCAAATATCTTGATGAAGGCTCGCAACTGATCATTCCAGCGAAGTTGAGCAGGGCGCAGACCAAGAAAGTGCAGGAACTGGCGGTACGAGCATTCAAGTCCGTGGACTGCGCAGGATTGGCGCGTGTGGATTTCCTGATGGATCCTGGTTCATCCAACAAGACCCGGAAGATTTATCTGAATGAGATTAATACTATGCCGGGATTCACCGCGATCAGTATGTATCCGAAGTTGTGGGCAGCGTCTGGGCTGGCTTATCCGGAGTTGATCAGTCGGCTGATCGACCTCGGCTTGGAGCGGCACGCGGATAAGAAGAAGAATCAGTACAGCCGGTGAAGGGAATTGTTGATTGTTGACTTTTGATTGTGCAACCCGCTTCACGCATTTGCTGGATTTGCTCGGCGAATGTGACAATACATTCATGCAAAAATCTTTTTATACCGCGGTAAACATATTGGCGGCTGGAGTGTTGCTGCTGGGAAATGCCTACTGCTTGGCCCAGCAGACTCCGGCAGTGACCACCCAACCAGCTTCTCCCGCAAAAAGGCAGAAGGCTACTACCCCGAAGAGCACGGCGAAACCTGGGGCGTCGGGTGCGGCGAAAACTCAGACCCCCCTTGCCCTGAAAACTCAAAAAGACAAATTCAGTTATGCCTTGGGCATGAATCTGGGAGCAAATTTGCACAAGCAGTCCGTGCCCGTAGATCCGAATATCATGGCGCGCGGCTTGAAAGACGCTCTGGCTGGCGGCAAGACGCTGTTGACAGAAGAGGAAGCGCGAGCCACCATCACCGCCGTGCAGAACGATATGCGCGAAAAACAGCAGGCCAAAATGCAACAAACTGGAGATGCGAACAAGAAAGAAGGCGAAGCATTTCTGACAGACAATAAGTCGAAAGAAGGCGTGGTTGCGCTTCCCAGCGGACTTCAGTACAAGGTTTTGAAAGAAGGCAATGGGGCGAAGCCCACGGCGACTGACTCCGTTGTCTGCAACTATCGCGGCACTCTGATCAATGGCACGGAATTCGACAGCTCTTCGAAGCATGGTGGGCCGGCAACCTTCCCAGTCAACGGGGTCATTAAGGGCTGGACAGAAGCTCTTCAGCTCATGCCAGTGGGATCGAAGTGGCAACTGTTCGTTCCCGCTGATCTGGCCTATGGCGACCGCGGTGCTGGCGGAGATATCGGACCGAACGCCGCTTTGATTTTTGAGGTCGAACTGGTATCGATCCAGAATAAGAGCGAGGAGAAAAGGTAGCCGTGAGACCTCAAGAGCTCTGAGTAGTTTGAGACTTCGGATCCTCTACATTGCCGAGGCGCAGGCTTTTTGCGCCGTTGACTTCTTACCTCACCATCCCTAGGATTAACCGCCAAGGATTCCCCACTCGCACATGATTGGACAAACCGTCTCTCACTACAGGGTGATCGAAAAACTCGGCGGTGGCGGGATGGGAGTCGTCTACAAGGCCGAGGACACGCGCCTCCACCGCTTCGTCGCGCTCAAATTTCTTCCCGAAGACGTTACCCGGGACGTACCGGCGCTCAGCCGCTTCCGTCGCGAGGCCCAGGCCGCATCCGCCCTGAACCATCCCAACATCTGCACAATCTATGACATCGGCGAAGAGAACGGGATGGCCTTCATCGTCATGGAGTATCTGGAAGGCGAGACGCTGAAGCACCTCATCGGCGATCGGCCTCTGGACCTCGACAGGCTGCTCGCCGTCGCTACCGATGTGGCTGATGCTCTGGACGCGGCACATTCGAAGGGCATCGTGCATCGAGACATTAAGCCCGCCAACATCTTCGTGACTGCGCGTGGGCACGCCAAGATTCTTGACTTCGGACTGGCAAAAGTCACCCGCGATGGCAGTCGCGCCCTCGATCCCGCGGAGGCAACTCAGGCCAGCGTCGGCGCTGCCGAAGCACACCTTACCAGCCCCGGCTCGGCCTTAGGCACCGTCGCCTACATGTCGCCCGAGCAGGTGCGGGGCAAGGAATTGGATGCCCGCACCGACCTGTTTTCCTTCGGAATTGTCATGTACGAGATGGCGACCGCCGCCATTCCATTCCGTGGAGAAACTTCCGGCGTCATCTTCGATGCCATCCTCAACCGCGCCCCGGTGGCGCCCGTCCGTTTGAACCCGACGCTGCCACCGAAGCTGGAAGACATCATTAATCGTGCGCTTGAGAAAGACCGTGAGTTGCGATACCAGCACGCCTCCGACATGAAGTCGGAATTGCTGCGGTTGAAGCGCGATCTCGAATCGGGCAGGACTTCGGCGGTAAGCTCTTCTTCCCAGCCGTTACCGGGCGGGAGCAGTGCCGCTTCTGCGCCAGTGCAATCGCAGGCGTCGCCCTCGCCGAGGACCAGCGGCTGGGCTGCAGCCGTCTCGTCAGGCTCGTCTGGAAGAGTGGACACGGCCCAACCTGTGCTTCGCCCCTCCTATTGGAAGTTTGTAGTTCCTGCCGCGGTAGTGCTGGTATTGGCCACGATTGCAATCGGCTTTTACTGGCGCAAACATCAATCTGTCCAGCTTACCGATAAAGACCAGCTCATCCTTGCCGACTTCAGCAATCAGACCGGCGATGCGGTGTTCGACTCGACCCTGAAGGAAGCACTTGCCATCCAGCTTGAGCAATCGCCAATGCTTCAACTCGTTAGCGATGCGGAACTGCACAGCAATCTGCAGTACCTGGGGCAGTCGCGGGAGCAGAAAATAACACCCGAACTGGCTCAACAACTGGGCCAACGGCTGGGAGTGAAGGCGTATCTGGCGGGCACGATTGCCAGCTTGGGATCGTCGTACGTGGTTTCAATCAACGCGGTGAACTGCGCCACGGGAGAAGTGTTCGCGCGCGAGCAAGAGACTGCTCCCGACAAAACCGCAGTCCTGCAAGCGGTCGCGAAAGCAGCTACGGCGATGCGGGCACGGCTGGGCGAGTCGATGGCGTCGATCCAGAAGCTGACGACTCCGTACACCAACGTGACCACCGCCAATCTGCAAGCTTTCCACGCGTTTTCGCTGGGAGAAGACGAGCACCGCATGGGGCGCGACTTCCCGCAGGCCGCTTCCTTCTACCAGCAGGCGATTGAACTCGATCCCAATTTCGCCATGGCGTATGCACGCTTGGGCGTGACCCTGTCAAATCAGGGATCGGCCGCCAAGGGCCTTGTGCATATGAAGAGGGCCTACGACCTGCGCGAGCGCGTCACCGAGCGCGAGCGCATGTACATCGAGTCACAATACGCTCTACAACAATTCGATTTGCCCAAGGCACTGGAATCCTACAAGCTGTATGTTGCCACCTATCCACGCGACGCTACGGCTTTGAACAACCTGGCACAAACTTATGTCTTCGTGGGAGAGTTTGAGAAGGCGCTGACTGGCTATGAGAAAACCTGGGAGATCGCCAAGTGGGACAACGTGGCGGCGGACAACGCAGCCGGGACTCTGCTTTCACTGGACCGTCTGCCCGAAGCGGAACGATACCTGAAGGAAGCGTTGGAGCAAGGTGGCGGGGACGACATCAACTACCACGGCAACCTCTTGCTGCACGATTTTCAAGCCGGCCACTCTGATTGGGAGAAGGAGCTGCAGTGGGCCGCCGCTCAGCCCGCCGGTTTCATGGTGGAGAATCTGGCAGGCAACATCAACTTCTCCTCCGGAAGGATTCATATCGCCAGCCAGCAGTGGGAACATGCCGCGCTGCGGGCTGAGCAACAGCACTTCCCCGACACGGCGGGCAGCTTCCATGCCTTGAAGGCCGTGCACGACGCGCTGGCCTCCAGTTGTGCTGCCGCGCGCGATGCTGCCCACCGCGGATTGGCTCTGGATCACTCGCTCGCAACCGTTCCCGACGCCGCCCTTGCGCTGGCGTTATGCGGCGAGACCGGCCCGGCCTTGCAGGAGATGGAGCGCCTGGCCACGGGCGCGCCAACAAACACACTGGTTAACGACGTTTATCTCCCCGAAGTGAAGGCAGCAATTGCTCTGGCGCAGCACCACCCCGAGCAGGTATCGGGATTGCTGTCCTCGGCGAGTTCTTACACGCAGGTTTCGAAGGCTCCTCATTTGTTGGGCCGCGCCTCGCTGGAGATGAGCCAATGGCAACAATCGGTGGCCGATCTGCAGCCCGGAATCCGCTATCGCGGCCTCGCTTTGCAGGAAGGACCGGTGGGCACGGCACAGGCTCCCGACTTTACTCTTTGCCTGCTGGGAACAGCGCGAGCGCAAGCCCGCTTCGACAAGTCGGCAGCGATGCGGAGCTACCAACAGTTGCTCGAAATCTGGAAGAACGCCGACGCCGATTTCATTCCCGCGCAGGAAGCGAAACGAGAGATGGCAGCGCTGAAAGGCAGCTCTTAGCGCTTAGACCAGTTAGCTTTTAACTCAGTCCATTTCGCCCCGGCTAATTTCAACTTGACGAACCTCCTGGTGCTTCGTATCATTTAAATCACAAGTTTGCTCTTCGGAGCAGACCGACATTTCATGCAGAGTGGCTGAGGGACGAGCCCTGTGACGCCACGGCAACCGGGTTGGGATCATATATCCCGACTGCAGGTGCTAACTCTCACCCGGAAACGGGGAACATGAGATTCGGTATGCGAGCTGTATCTGCATTCCGCAACCTCTTTTCCTTTTCCGGAAAAGAGGCTTCGCATTTTAGGACCTCTTTTCTGGCTCGTTCTCAGCTATTCGCTGAATGAGAAAGCGAGTAGCAAGATGGCTCATTACGAACTCCGTTGCCGCGAATGCGGTCGAAACTGGGGAAACCAGCCCCGCTCGATCTGTGACGAGTGTTTCTCTCCTCTCGAAGTCGCTTACGACTACGACGCCGTGCGCGCCTCGTTTACTCGCGAACAAATTTCGCAGCGGCCACCCAACATGTGGCGCTATGCGGAACTGTTGCCGCTTCCAGTGGGGTTTGAGCCGCGGCTGCCGGTTGGCTTTACGCCTCTGATTCAGGCACCGCATCTCGCCGAGCGCTTGGGCGCTGGCCCGCAGAATCTTTACCTCAAAAATGATGCCGTGTGCCTGCCTACGTTGAGTTTCAAGGACCGCGTGGTGGCGGTGGCCTTGTCGCAGGCGCGGGAGTTTGGCTTCGATATAGTCTCGTGCTCTTCCACGGGCAACCTGGCCAATGCGGTTGCGGCTCAGGCGGCTCGCGAAGGGCTGAAGGCTTGGATCTTCATCCCCGCCGATTTGGAGCCAGCCAAGATTCTGGGCACTCAGGTCTTCGGTGCGAAAGTCGTGCGCATTGCGGGCAGCTACGATCAGGTGAATCGGTTGTGCTCGCAGATTGCCGACGAGCGGCACTGGGGATTCGTGAATGTGAATCTGCGTCCCTATTACGCCGAGGGATCGAAGACTGTGGGCTTCGAGATCGCTGAACAACTGGGGTGGCGCTTGCCGGATAACGTGGTCGTTCCGATGGCGGGCGGGTCGTTGATTACGAAGATCAAGAAAGCTTTCGATGAATTGATCAAGCTTGGCTTGGTTGAGGATAAGCCGGTGAAATTCTTCGGTGCACAGGCCACCGGTTGCTCGCCGATTTCGACGGCGGTGAAGACCGGCAGTTCAGACATCGAGCCGCAGAAGCCGGCGACGATTGCGCGTTCGTTGGCGATCGGTAATCCGGCTGATGGGCACTACGCCATCAAGACCATCAAACAAAGTGGCGGATGGAGCGAGGATGTGAGCGATCCACAAGTGGTCGACTCTATTCGATTGCTGGCCGAAACCGAAGGCATTTTCACCGAGACTGCCGGAGGCGTGACGGTGGGTTCGGCGGGCAAGCTCTATCGCCAGGATCGCATTCTGCCCGAAGAGACAACTGTGCTGTGCATTACTGGCAATGGGCTGAAGACTACAGATGCGCTCGCCGGCGTGTGCCAAGCGGAAGCGCCCATCGCGCCCAAACTCGCCGAGTTCGAGAGATATTTGCAGAGAACGCTGGATGTGGCCGAAGTAGAGCCCTCCACGGTGGAGGTGTGAGATGAGCATTACCGTGCAAATTCCGACTGCATTAAGACGTCACACCGCAGGAGTAGGATCGCTCAATTGCGCAGCGGGGAATCTGGCAGAGCTGTTCTCGGTCCTCGATGAAAAATTCCCTGCCCTCAAGCCGCATCTGCGCGATGAGGCGGGACAGGTGCGCCGCTTCCTGAATGTTTACGTGAACGAGGAAGACATACGCTTCCTGGGCGGACCCGGCTATGTGTTCCAGGATGGCGATGAAATCCTGCTGGTGCCTTCCATTGCGGGTGGTGCACTTTAGGCGTGGAACGCTTCCAGAATGCGACGCCCGCTTCTTCTTCTGGACTGGAATGGCAGCATTACCGTGTGTGATAAGTTCAAGCAGCAACTAGGTTTGTTGAGAGCGGCTCATTTATTTCGATTTATTGAAACCCTACCCCGGCGGCTCCGCATCTGAAATCTGACACTCTTTGCGCCGCACTCCGTTTATCTAGCTCGGTCTTTGGTTGTGGAGTAAATGCCGACGCTCGAATTGACCATGAGCCACGCTTCGCCCTCTTTAATCGGCAATAACTGGGCCGTCCGCTACGCCGCCGCAATTCTTGCCACCGCAACGATGCTTCTGGTCCGGTGGGCGCTTAACCCGATTCTTGGGGATTACATGCCTTACATTCTGCTGTGCCCGGCGGTGGCCTTTTCTGCCTGGTATTGTGGCATCGGACCATCCCTGCTGAGTATCGTTCTAGCCGTGGCGGGCGCACAGTACTGGATTATCCCTCCGATTTACTCGCTGCAGATTCTGAGCAAAGCGCAGGCGGTCGGGATCGTGACGTTTCTCTGTGTTTCGGCGGCCCTTGTTGCGATGGGGGAAGCACACCGCCATGCCCGTGATGAGCTTCAGAAATCGCACGACGAATTGGAGATGCGGATGACGGAACGCACCGGCGAACTCGAAGCCGTTCGGGGGAGTCTTCGCAAGCTCACAGGCCATTTACTGCAATTGCGCGACAACGAGCAGAGAAAACTAGCTCGCGAGCTGCACGACAGTGTCGGGCAGGTGCTGGTCGCCGCGAACATCAACATGTCGTTTGTGGAAGCCGAAGCCGCAAAGCTTAGTGCCAGGGCAGCCGCCGCTATTTCGGAGGCAATCATCCTGATTCAGCAGACCATCACCGGAGTTCGCTCCGCCTCTTACCTTCTGCATCCTCCCCTGCTTGACGATGCTGGGCTCACCTCCGCTCTGCGCGCGTACGCAGACGGAGTGACGAGTCGTACTAACCTGGAAATTGATTTGATATTTTCTCCCGAAGATTTGGGGCGGTTGACCCATGACCTGGAAATTACCATTTTCCGCGTCGTGCAGGAGAGCCTGGCGAATATCCACCGTCATTCGGGGAGCCGAGTGGCCAAGGTGAGTATTGAACGCTCTCTCGTAGACATCAGGGTCGAGGTCCACGATCGCGGCAGCGGAATGTCCCAGCGTCTCTTGTCCGACATAGAATCCGGACGCACTGCAGGAGTAGGAATCGGCGTAATGCGCGAAAGAGTCCGGGAACTTGGCGGTACGTTCAAGATCGACTCCAATGGAGACGGCACGCGGGTAAGTGTCCACCTGCCCATGGAACCAGCCCAAATCGTGCCCTTGGCTTCGTAACCAGAATCTCCCCCGGTCCGTGTTCCGCCCGGCGGGCTCAACATATTCCTGGCTCTTTACCGACGCAGTGCATTGCCTTACAATCTAACTAACTGGTTAATTAAGCGAGTGGGGTATGGCTCAACTCTTCCAGCGACGTCAGTCGACTTCGAAGATGGGGACTCGCGGCCAGCCGGCAGCGAGTCGGGCCGCGATTCTGCGGGCAGCGGCGGAGGAGTTCGCCGAGCATGGCATCGCGGGTGCGCGCACGGAGGCGATTGCGCGGGAGGCGCGGGTCAACAAAGCGCTTCTGTATTACTACTTCAAGGACAAGGAAACGCTTTACGGCGCGGTGCTCGATAACGCGTTTTCGGGGTTAAAGGCAACGGTTTTCCGCGTGCTCGACAGCGACCTGCCGCCGCGTAAGAAGATCATGACATACGTGGGGACATACTTCGATTTTATTGCCTCAAACCAGGTCTATCCCAAGCTGATGCAGCGGGAGATGATGCGGGCGCGAGAGGGCCACTCGCCACATATCGAAAAGCTGGTAAAAAACTACTTTCAGCCGATCTTTGCGCGGGTGAGCGAACTATTGCGGAAGGGAATCGCAGAGGGCGAATTTCGGAAGATCGATCCTGCACATTTCATTCCTTCCATGGTGGCCATGATCATTTTTTACTTTAGCAGCGCTCCCCTTATGCAAAAGATTGTTCGCTTCAATCCTCTGGCGCCTGAGCGCATAGCCGAGCGGCGGGCGGCAGTGCTGGACTTCATTTCCGCGGCGTTGTTCCGGCCTGACCAGCACACGGTACAGAGAGGTCGGCAATGAGTGCGCGCAACCGGTTTTTTATTCTGCTGGCCACCATCTTCCTAATATCCGCGGTCTACTACCTTCTGTCCGCTGATCATTCCAAAGATCTTGTGCTGATTGGCACAGTGGATTCGAACCAGGTAATCGTCAGCGCCCAGGTGGAGGGCCGAATCCAGAAGCTGCTGGTTGATGAAGGTAGGCCGGTGAAAGCGGGAGACTTGATCGCGATACTCGACCCTTCCGAATTGCAGGCGCAGGAAGCGGCAGCCTCAGCCACAACCACGAGTCTGCAGCACAAAGTGACGGAGATGCAGCACACGGCAGTGTCCACAACGGGCTCGACCAGCAGCGATGTCGACGACGCGCGGGCCAGGCTTTCGTCCACGAGAGCGCAGTTGCAGCAAGCGCAAGCGACGCTGGAACGCACCGAGAGTGATAGCCGTCGCATCGTCGAATTAGCCAAAGCTGGAGTTGCTTCCGACCAGGGGCGGGTACAGGCAGAGACAGATTTGCGTGCGGCTCAAGCCAATGCCCTGGCTCTCGAAGACCAGGTGAAAGCCGCCGAAGCGCAGTTGAATGCGGCAGTTGCTCGCACTCACCAAGCCAATGCGGCGAAAAGCACGGTGCAAGTTACGCAGGCCGATCTGAAGAATGCAATCGCACAAAGGAAGCAGGCCGAAGTGCGGCTGGGCTACACCAACGTCTACGCGCCGGTGAGCGGCACGGTTTCTGTGCGGGCGGCGCGGCAGGGCGAAGTAATCAACATTGGAGCGCCTATTGTGACCATTGTGGATTTGACTGACACCTGGGTGCGGGCAGCCATTCCCGAGACCTATGCCGACCACATTGGCTATGGCGACGTGCTCCGCGTCCGGCTGCCGGGTGGGACCATAACCAGTGGAAAGGTCTTCTTTAAGGGAGTGGAAAGCGATTTCGCCACCCAGCGAGACGTGAGCCGCCGCAAGCGCGACATTCGGACCATTGTGCTCAAGATACGTCTGGACAATCCCAAAGGCGCCTTTGTGCCGGGGATGACCGCAGAAGTGCTGGTTTCTCCCGCGCAGATGAAAGGCGAAAACGGATCGCAGAAGACAGCGGCAGCGGAGCAGCGATGAGCGCGGATAGGAATCGCGAGCGGGTCGTATTAGGGCAGAATGGGAAGACTTTCGTCGAAGTGGGTGCACCGTATGCGATTGAAGTCGACCATATCGTCAAAAAGTATGGCGATTTTACCGCGGTTGCTGATGTCTCCTTCACGGTCAGCGACGGCGAGATTTTCGGATTGTTGGGGCCGAACGGAGCGGGGAAGTCGACGCTAATTCGCATGATGACCACGCTGATTCCGATCACCTCGGGAAAGGCTCGCATCGCCGGCCATGATGTGGCGAAGCAAGCGGACGCGGTGCGGCGGACGATTGGTGTGATACCGCAGGCGCTGACCAGTGATCTCGATCTCACGGTGGAAGAGAACCTGCAAATTTACGCGAAACTTTACGATGTTCCCGCCCAGGAGAGGAAGCGTTCGATCGACGAGCTGCTCGAACTGGTGGACCTGACCAAGTGGCGCAACGCACAGACCAAAACCTTATCCGGCGGAATGCGTAGGCGGCTGGAGATTGCGCGAGGTCTTGTGCACCATCCGAAGATATTTTTCCTGGATGAGCCCACAACCGGGCTGGACCCCGTATCTCGCGTGGCGGTCTGGGAAATGCTGGGCAACATCAAAGCTCAGCGCCAGCTCACCATCCTGATCACCACGCACTATATGGACGAGGCGGACCGGCTCTGTCATCGGATCGCGATTGTGGACCACGGAAAGCTGGTGGCGCTGGACACTCCGATGGCGCTCAAAGCGAGCGTTCCCGGGTCGAATGTGATCGAAGTGCAATTTGAGAATGCGCCGCAAGATTGGGAGCAGCGGCTACGTGGATTAAGCGAGGTCACGTCCGTGCAGCACGAAGGAGCGGGAATGTTCCGCATACTGACCGGCAACGGCTCACGCACTACGACCGAACTGGTGGAAATGGCGGTGCACTCCGGAGTGGGCGTGAAATCGCTTTCGGTGCAAAACACAACGCTGGATGATGTTTTCGTGCACTTCACCGGCCGCCAACTGCGCGACGAGCTGGTTAAAGCCTACGCCTTTACCATGCCGCAACGGCCGGGGCTGCAACCATGAACCGGGTTATGGCCATCGTGGAGCGTGAGATGCGGAAATTCTTCCGTTCGCCGGCGCTGATGCTGGCCTCCATGATTTTTCCGCTGGTTCAGCTGATCATTCTGGGCAACGCGTTCGGGGGGAAGATTCGTGACGCGAAACTCGGCGTCGTTGACGAAGATGGTGGCCCGCAAGCATTGAAGATTCGCGAGGCCTTTGACTCGGTGCGCGCGAACATTCGCACCTTCGTGCCGGTCTACTACGACAGTGAAAAGCAGGCCGTGGAAGATGTCCGCAACGGAAAACTGCAGGGCGCGGTAGTCATTCCTCCGCAGTTTTCGCGGCGCGTGTATGAAAACAACCGGCCGCAGGTCGCGCTCGTGGTGGACAACAGCGATAACTTCATGAGCTCCGCTCTGGAAGCCGAACTTGCCGACCTGACCAGCGCTCTGAACCAGCCGACGATCCAACCGCGCCTGGTGCAGCAAACGGCATTGGAGATTGTAGAACTCTACCCGTATATCGAATACATGAAGTACCTGCTGCCGGGATCGCTCACGCTGGCGATGTTTGTCTCGGTGATGATCGGCGGCGGCATGCTCTACATCGATGACAAAGCGCGGGGCGTGCATGAGGGATATCTGGTCACGCCCATTACCAAGCTCGAACTGGTGCTCGGGCTGAATTTAGCAGGCGCGATTAAAGCGGTGATGACGGGGGTGATTATCACCGTGATCGGCTCGCTGTTGTCGGGGGTGAGCACTGTGTTCAATCCCGTGACGGCATTCGGGCTCATCATCATGATTGTGCTGACCTCGCTGGCCTTCAACACCATGATGTTCCTGCTGATGGTGCGCATTGAAGATCCGCTAGTGCCACGCGCCATGTTCGGCATTCTCAACACGCTGCTGTTTTTTCCTAGCGGCTCGATTTACCCCATCCAGGCATTTCCTAAGTGGCTGCGGGTAATCGCAAGAGGAGATCCATTTACCTACGCGGTGGACGGCTTCAAATGCCTGCTGTTGAAGGAAACCACACTCGCCGCTGTCTGGCCCGACATGCTGTTTCTGACAATCTTTGCCACCGTGACTCTGGGAATTGCGATCCCACTCTTTAAGCGAACGCTGTAAGGAATTTGCAATCTTCAATTGCCGAGTTCCGATTGTTAATTGTGGTCGACCTTGATGGGAAACTCCAGAACGGGCAATGCACTACTCAGGGGAACTTTTGACTTGGCAGCGCCGTCCATTATGCTAGAGATCTATGACCTTACTGGACGCCAAAGAATACGATCCTGAGAAAGAGCGAAGGAAGAAAGTCAGAATCGTATCGGCAATAGTCTTCTTGCTGCTGGCTGGTTTTTTCCTCTGGTGGTTTCGTTATTGGCCTGAACAACGTGTAGCTGAGCATTTCTTCGATGCGCTGCAAAAGCAGGATTACGAATCCGCGTATGGCATTTGGATGCACGACCCGCAGTGGCGGCAGCACCCGGACCGCTATAAGAAATATCCTTTCCATGAGTTTTACACCGACTGGGGGCCCGGAGGACAGTGGGGGTTAGTGAAGTCGTACAAGATTTACGCGGCGGGGACTCCACCGGGCGGCGGCAGCGGAGTGATTGTCGACATGATCGTGAACGACCGCGCCGAGCACGCCCGCGTTTGGGTGGAGAAGTCGGACAAGACGATAAGTTTCTCGCCCTATTAGCTATTAGCTCTTGCTCTTAGCCTTTAACTCCCGCTTGTGGATGGTCTGGGCCACTGCCGACAGCTGCGCCAGCGCTTCGCGAAATACCTTACGCCGCTGTTGCCAATTGCTGCAGCGCTTTTTGAAGAGATGCTTCGTCCCCTACGTTTGCGCATCTCCTGGTACGATCGATCTGGCGCAGGAGACCGCAGAGGACTTTTCCCGGACCGACTTCCACGAAAGTCAGCCCCCCGCTTGCGATTAGCGTTCGCATGGACTGATCCCATTTCACAGAGCCTGTGACTTGGCGGATCAGAGCGTCGCGGGCGGGGTCGAAATCACGGATGAGTTTCGCGTCTACGTTGCAGACCACGGGAATCACTGGCTTCTGAAACGTTAGGGCATTCAAATCGGCTTCCAGACGGTCTTGGGCGGGCTTCATGAGCGAACAATGGAATGGTGCGCTCACCGTCAGTAGCTTGGCGCGCTTGGCGCCGCGCTCGTCGGCAAGTTTGGCGGCACGTTTGACGGCGGAGGTATGCCCGGAGATTACAATTTGCTGGGGCGAGTTGATGTTGGCCGGTTCGCAGACTTCGCCCTGGGCTGCGTCGTGGCATACAGCGGTAACTTTTTCTACATCCATGCCGAGGATGGCTGCCATCGCGCCCATGCCCACCGGCACCGCCTCCTGCATGTACTTGCCGCGATATCGGACGGTGCGGACGGCAGCAGCGAAGCTGATGGTGCCGGCCGCTACGTGGGCAGAATATTCGCCGAGGCTGTGGCCAGCGACATAAGCCGGCCTTGGCATGCGGCCCTCCAGCACACGCAAGGCTGCGATTGAAGCCGTCAGGATCGCCGGCTGTGTTACCTCGGTCAGGCGGAGCTGCTCTTCCGGCCCTTCAAAGCATAGCTGCGAGAGCTTATAGCCGAGAGCTTCATCCGCTTCCTCAAAAGTCTGGCGCGCGATTGCATATTTCTGAGCGAGGTCCTTGCCCATTCCGACTGCCTGCGAGCCTTGGCCGGGGAACAGGAAGGCGATGGCGCCTGAAGAAACCTTGTTCTCTGTCATCAGTTTGCTTGTGTAACTTCGGCTTCGAGCGGCTTGAGATGCGGGACCGCGAGTCCGCGTTCGATGGCATCGTTGATCTTGCGCTCGGAAAATTCCGCGGCCACGCGCAGTGCGTTCTTGATGGCGTTGGTATTCGACGAGCCATGCGTGATGATGCACACGCCTTTCAGGCCTAACAGTGGCGCACCACCGTATTCGGTGTGATCGATGCGCTTCTTGAAATCGCCGAAGGCGCTGCGTGAGAGCAAATAGCCTACTTGACGCGTGATCGTGGCCTTGAGTGATTCCTTGAGAGCGGTGCGCACGAGATTGGCAACCCCCTCGGAAATCTTCAGCGCGACATTGCCCACAAATCCGTCAGCCACGATGACATCCACGTGGCCATTGAAGAGGTCGCGGCCCTCAACGTTGCCGACGAAATTCAGCGGGAGCCGCCTGAGTAACTGGAATGACTCACGGGTCAGATCATTGCCCTTAGTCTCTTCCTCGCCGATGGAGAGCAGTCCGACGCGGGGATCACGCGTCCCGAACATTGAGCGGAAATAAATCTCGCCCATTACGGCGAATTGTTCGAGATTATGGGGCTTGCAATCCACGTTGGCGCCGACGTCGAGCAAGATGGCCGCAGTTCCTGGGGCAGTCGGGAAAACCGCCGCCAGTGCCGGACGGTCGACGCCGGGCAGTGCCCCCAGCACCATCTTGGCCGTGGCCATGGCCGCGCCGGTATTCCCGGCAGTGACGAAGCCCGAGGCGCGACCTTCGCGTACCAGCCGAAGCCCTACGCGCATGGATGAATCACGCTTGGTGCGGACGGCTTGCGCGGCCTTGTCGTGCATGGTGATGACTTCACTGGCATGAATGATTTCGATGGGCAGGCGCGAGGTCGCGCGGTGGCGCGTGAGTTCAGCCTTCAGGATGTTTTCCGGACCGACCAGCAGCACGCGCGCGCCATATTGGCGCGCCGCTTGTATCGCGCCCTCGACCTCAGGCTTGGGCGCACGGTCAGAACCCATCGCATCCAGCGCGATCACGCTAGGCATGTTTAACGAGAGAAACTCGGTGGTTTAGCTGGCTTCTTCCACGTCCAGGACTTCGCGTCCCTTATAGTAACCGCATTTCGGGCAGGCGCGATGCGGCATCTTTTTCTCGTGGCAGTTGGGACATTCGGAAAGGGAGTGACCCTTGAGAGCGTCGTGAGCGCGCCGGGTTGAGGTGCGCCTCTGTGAGTGTCGCCGTTTAGGATTTGGCATGGTTATGAATTCCTCTCGCCGCGGACATTCTACGCCGCAGCCAAAATCGTAGCATCAATTTGGGAAAATCAATCTAGTGATCCAGCCTGCCGCGGATTTCTTTTAGTGCTTCCCACCGCGGATCTTCGACCGGAACAGCACAGGAGCAAGCTTCCTGGTTCAGGTTCTTGCCGCAATGCGGGCAGAGACCCTGGCAGTTTTCCCGGCAGACTACTTTCAACGGCAGCGCGAGTAAAACCTGCTCGCGCAAAACGTCCTCCAGCAAAATTCCCTGACCCTCATAATAGCCGATCTCCGCCTCGGCATCGGTGACTGAAAGCTCGTCCCGTCCGGCATCGGCCCCGAGGGGACGATACAGCAGTTCAAACTGCCGGATTACATCCTGTGTTACCGGCTCAAGGCAGCGCGCACAACTCTGTTCCAAATTTGTGCTAAGCCGGCCCCTTAAGCGGATGTCTTTTATTATCTTATGCTTGCCGTGATGCTCTTCGACGACTTCGGCGCGTCCGCTAATATTTAGGGGAGTGCGCTGGCGGAAATCGCTACCCAGATCGACGACATCGGGCTGGAACTCCTCCGCAAAGTCGACAGGATGGAGTTCTAATTCTTTGATGTCGAGGAACATGACACATCCCGTACCTTCGCCGTGCGGGGCGCACCGAGCACGCGTAAGTACTGCAAGAACCTAGGTTTAAGAATAAAGCGCGGCAGAAAGAGTGTCAAGGAAAGCGGTGCATCGTTTCTCTGGTCAGATGCTAGACTTTCCCTAGGACAGTCCTATGGCAACGCTTTACGCTAGCTCAGGATTGGTAACGCGCGAATTCTTTTTTTAGTCGCAGTGTAGATTGCGTTGCACAATGCGGGCGCCACAGGCGGAAGGGAAGGCTCGCCGATTCCGGTCGGTGGTTCCGTGCTGGTCACGGAGTAGACCTCAACTGCGGGAGACTCTTCCATGCGTAGCGGAGCATAGTCATCAAAGTTTCCTTGCACCACGCGGCCTTTCTCGATGGTGATCTTAGCGCGCAAGGCATTGGCTAGTCCGTAAACGATTCCGCCCTGAATCTGCTGCTGGAGAATACCGGGATTGATCACTTGCCCGCAATCCACCGCGGCGATGACACGCTGCACGCGCGGCTGATCCTTTTCCATCGAGATCTCGACAACTTCTGCCATGTACGAAGAGAAGCACCCGAAGCAGGCGATCCCACGATAGCGTCCCTCCGGTAGCGGCTTGCTCCAGGCAGCCTTTTCCGCCGCAAGTTGCAATACCCCGCGCATGCGGGCGGGGTGCCACGTGTTGGTGAAGAATGGGACCTCCTGATCCTTGGCCAGCAAGTGAAGCCGGTACTCGAGAGGATCTTTTCCCGCCGCTTCAGCCAGTTCATCGACAAAACTCTCGCTGGCAAATGCGACTTGCAATGCGTAAACGGAGCGCATCCATCCCAGCGGAACCGGCGTCTCCGTCATCACATATTCAACCGAGGCATTCGCGATGGGATAGATCAGGGCGGCTTCGTCGGGGAGGTCGGGATCGACTCCGTTTGGTGTTGGCGAACCTTTTTGTCCGCTAATGGACGGGGCGATGATGCGATGGGTAAAGGCAACCGGCCGGCCCGCTCCATCGAGCACGGCGTTTAACTGGTGCAAACTAGCGGGACGATACGTGGAGAAGCGCATGTCGTCCTCGCGCGTCCACAGCACTTGCACCGGACCGTTGATCGCTTTTGACACCAGCGCGGCCTCGACCGCATAGTCGTGCTCGAGACGCCGGCCAAAGCCTCCGCCGATCAGAGTGATGTTGACCTTTACTTGATCGGGATCAAGTCCGATAGCCTGCGCGACAGAGTCGCGGCAGTCCTGCGGTACCTGGGTCGGAGCCCATAGTTCGCACTTCGATCCTTGATAGTGCGCCGTACAGTTGCCCGGCTCCATGGGGGCGTGTGCCATGAAGGGGAGTTCGTACTCAGCGGAGATTCTGCGTCCCGACGGCTTGGAAACGTCACCAGCCGCATAAAGGCTGGCGCCCTTCTTCGATACAGCTTGCTTCAGCGACGCCATGACCGAAGCGGTGGTGAGGTCCTTATTCGGGCCATCGTCCCAAGTGGCGTTCAGTGCGCGCCGACCTTCCATCGCACCCCAAACCGAGTCGGCTACGATTGCGACTGCGGAATCGCTAGTCTTGCCCACGTAGCTCACGCCCGAAATCTTCTTCGATTGCTTATCGTCGAAGTTCGTAACCTTGCCTCCAATGGTCGGACAGCGGGATAACACGGCATACTTCATGCCCGGCAAACGAAAGTCGATGCCGAAGATCGCCTCACCCTTTACCTTGGCAGGCGTGTCGATCCGCGCGAGAGACTTTCCGACAATCTTGTAGTCCTTGCTTTGCTTGAGAGGGGCGTCGGTGGGAATCGGGAGCGTAGCAGCTTTGCTGACCAGGTCCCCGTAACTCAGACGCCGTTTCGAAGATGTATGAACGATGCTGCCATTCTCTGCGGCACAGGCGGAGCGCGGAACTCCCCAGGTGAGCGCCGCCGCCGAGATCAGCATTTCTCGCGCTGCGGCGCCAGCTTTGCGCATTGGATCCCACGTGGTGCGGACGCTCGCGCTGCCACCGGTGCCCTGATCGCCGTAGAGCGTGCTGGCTCCCGCCTGCTCAATCTCGATTTGTTTCCAATCGGCTTCGAGTTCCTCGGCAAGAATCATTGGCAGAGCAGTGCGCACACCCTGTCCCATCTCGGAGCGCGCGACCACGATAATGACTTTGTTCTCAGGAGTGATGCGCAAGTAGGCGTTCGGTGAGAATACTTCTGCGTTGGAGGACGATCCGTGCGGAAGATAAAATCCGATGACCAGGCCGGCACCGGCGGCGGCCCCAACGGTAAGAAAACTTCGGCGGGAAAGCGGACTCATCGCCCACCTCCCGGGTTAGCCGCACGGTGAATGGCCATGCGAATTCGCTCGTAGGTTCCGCAGCGACAGATGTTTCCGTTCATGCCTTGCGTGATCTGCTCGTCAGTGGGATTTGGCGTCTTGGCGAGAAGCGCCGCCGCAGCCATGATCTGTCCGACCTGGCAGTAGCCGCATTGCGGGACTTCCTCCGCAATCCAGGCCTGCTGCAGAGGATGCAGACCATTAGCCCCGAGTCCCTCAATAGTCATGACCGTCTTGCCTGCGACCTGGGACACGGGAGTGGAGCAGGAGCGAACGGCGGCTCCGTCCACATGCACCGTGCAGGCGCCGCACAGGCCTGCACCACAGCCAAACTTGGTTCCTGTGAGCTGCAGCGTGTCGCGCAAGATCCAGAGCAGCGGAGTCTCCGGCGAGACGCTAACTTTCTTTTCGCTTCCGTTAACGCGGAGTGTGATGTCTGCCATGTTTGTCCTGAGGTGACTTGTAACCAGAGACAAACATCCTACCCAACAATGAAGAAAAGTGGAATGGGTAGAGCGGAGCTCAAATGGCGAGGGCACCGATTCTTAGGCGGCGACCGGTACGGGAAAGCTTAGGCAATGAGTGTCGGGCGCGGATTTTTGAGTCTCGAAGCCTTAGGTGTGGAAACTATTTCAGCTCCGACAACTTCTGTGTGGCCAGCTGCGCAGCCTCTCCGCTGGGGTTATCTTTCTTGATCTGCTCGTAAATCCGCTTGGCGTCGACGGGCTGATTCGAAGCCTGGTAGAGTTCGGCCAACTGGAGTTGGGCCGTGACTTTGCTCACCGACGCGGTGGGCTTTGCCATTAACTGCTGGTAGATCTCGACTGCCTCTTTTGTGCGCTTGCTATTGCCGTAAAGCGAGGCTAGAGCCAACTTAGCCACGGAGGCGAGTTCGCGGTTTCCGGAGGCAGCGACTTCCTTGAAAATCCGTTCGGCCGCGGAATTGTCGCCGCTATCGGCTGCGGTCACACCCAGAAAGTAGCGAGCCATATCAGATGTCCGGGTGTGAGGATACTTATCAACGATCGTCTGGAACTGTTTCTTGGCTGCCTCAGCCCGCTCCTTGGGCGAGGCGAAACTGGGAGAGTCCGGCTGGGCGGGTACCCCAGCGGGCCGAAGCGGCGTACTCATAGTTCGCACCGCCTGCGAGAACTCGAGACTCGCCTTTTCGTCTTGCGTGTTGAGGTAGTACCAGCCGCCTAGTCCGACGGCCAAAATGACCACAACGGCGATGCCGGCAATGAGCAGGGTCGAGCGGTGTTCAACCGTCCAATGGGCCGTGTTCTCGGCGGCCCTGATGGTGACCCGGCTGAATGCGTCCTGTTTCAGTTGACGGCGGGTTTCTGCGCGCACGGACTTCCCTTCTAGTAGTAGCGATGGAGGGTTGAACTAAACTAATTATGACGAACTATTAGTCTAACAGGCAGAAAATCAGGGCGTCAAAAAGGAAGCGGTCACTCGACTGATGGACAAAAGCAAAAAGGCTGCCATCACCGGCAGCCCTGCTCATCCCTCTCGCCACCTTACCGCGGAGCTTCTTCCAGCAATCCCTGTTCGAGCTTTTCCTGGCATTCGATGCAGTGGCGTGTCCAGGGCACCGCTTCCAGGCGCTTGGCGTTGATCTCCTTGCCGCAGTGGATACACTCGCCGAAGCTGCCCTCGCGGATGCGCAGCAGCGCCTTTTCCACCATCTGCAACAGTTGCCGCTCGTTGTTGCTCTGGGTGAAGAGAAATTCCTTGGTGTAGGAGCTGGCGGCACGATCGGCAATGTCTTGAGCGGTGTCTTCGTCCGCCGAGCGACCATCCTGCTGCGTGCGCGTTACCGTGCGCCGCAGCTCCTGTTGTCGTGTTTCCAGTCGTTTCTTAAATGATTCCAACTTCTTCTTATCCATAAATCATTTCATGGCCCGCTTGCGTACAGAGCCCATCCTTGTCCTAGAGTCAAACGAAGATGATAAGCGCCCAAATTGAGATGCGTCAACCGCACCCAACGACGCAATTAACGGTAGGAGGTGTCTAGGTTTTACCGTAGAACGCGGCGGTTCGCGTGCGAATCAGATGTGACCAGCAGCAGGCGCGGGCTATCGCGGCAGTGCCTCTTTCATGCAAGCTAACGCATATCCCATCACTGCCATCGCAGCAGCGTTTTCGCGCAATTCGCTGGGAATGACTTTGTCTAAGGTGTCGGCGGCCGTGTGATGGTAATTGAAGTACGTTCGTCCTTCCTGCATCACGCCGAGGGCGGGTACTCCCGCTTCCGACATTACAGCGATGTCGGCGCCAGGGCTGTAGCTGGTCGGTTGCAGAACATTTGCTCCAACGCTCTGCAGAACGCCTTGGACCGGCCGGAGCATTTCGACGGCCTGCGGAGTAACTTTGACATCAAAGCCCAGGGGATGCGCGGCTCCACTGTCGCTTTCGATGGCGGCGATGTGCCGTGGCAACTCGTCCGCATGGATCTTTCCGTAGGCGTGGCTTCCCGATCCTCCAGTCTCTTCGTCCATCCAGGCGATAACCCGGATTGTCCGCTTGGGGCGCAAGTGAAGCATCTGAAGAAGTTCCGCCGTTTCCATGGCAATGACCACGCCTGCGCCATCGTCGATGGCACCGGTGCCGAGATCCCACGAGTCGAGATGTCCGGAGACCACCACGATCTGCTCCGGATGTTCGCTGCCCTTCAGATCGGCGACTACGTTGTAGCTTGTACCGTCGGACAACTTCTGTGGAGTGAGCGTGAGGTGCATACGGGCTTGGCCTTGAACCGATAGATAAGCGATGAGCTCAGCATCTTCGGCGGTCACTGCTGCTGCTGGAATGCCAGCCGGAAAGCTGAAGCCGGTGTGGGGCAGCCGATAGTCCGCACTGCCCACGGATCGCACCAGAGTCGCGACCGCGCCCAGCTCGGCCGCTGCCCTTGGGCCGGCACCGCGGTATCGGACTGCCTCACCATATGCAGCAAACGCCAGGCCAGCTGCAGCCTTGCGCTGGTCATAGATCTCATTGAACAACACGATTTTTCCGCTCACTCGTTCTCGCCCCAGGGACTTGAGCTGGTCGAAATCGTTGACTACGACCACGTCCGCGGTGATGCCCTCGGCAGGTGTTGCCGTGCTTCCACCTAAAGCGGTGAGCACGACCTTTTGCGAAGTTCCTGGCACGTGGCCTGAATATTCGACCAGCTCGGCGCTCTCCGCGCCCCGCAGCCAATGGGGCACTGTCACTTCTTCCAAATGAACTTCCAGACCGAGTTGGCGAAGTTCCGCGGCCACATACTCGACGGCAGCCTGCGCTTGCGGCGAGCCGCTCGGTCGTGGGCCAATATTCTCTGTGAGATGCGACAGACGTTTATAGGCGTAGTCATCGGCCAAGGCGGCGGCCTTGATCGCGTTCAGATCGTGTATCAGTTGCGGAGGAAAATTGTCCTGCTCCTGTGGGGAGTGCTGTGGCGCAGCCGCCCATGGAGCTGGCGGCTGGGCCGGCTTTTGAGCTTGCCCGCTCGCTGCGGAGAGGAAAATAAAAGTGAAACAGGTCGAAAAAAGGGGGCTAAGGGCGGAGTGGGTCTTGATCATGATCTGCGACTAGTGTAGCCGGAGTACAATCTGACTGACAAAGCAGTAGGCAGCTTGTGCTGCGAAAGCCGGATTTGACGGTTGCCTTTCTCCGGGTAGCCTCTCTGCGTGGACAAGAAAGAAATACACTCCCCTCGACTGACCGCTAACGTCCTATTTTGGATTGGAGGCTTCTTCAGGCTGCTGTTGTTCGCCTTCATTCCTTCATCGCCCACTTGGTGTGGGGAAATC
>Ga0207684_10000474_pt1 | contig 51941 bp, 54 predicted proteins | sample KBSK5501metaG_FD_184342 | JGI IMG/M metagenome (GOLD analysis project Ga0207684, IMG submission 184342) | Corn, switchgrass and miscanthus rhizosphere microbial communities from Kellogg Biological Station, Michigan, USA - KBS K5-50-1 metaG... | ecosystem: Host-associated > Plants > Roots >... | reverse complement strand
TGGGGGAGGCATCGGAGGGGGCCGTCTGGCCCCCTCCGACATTCACCCGGGATCGCTCGACTTCTTGATGTCCAGGATCGGGGGCAGGGCCCCGATCTGGGGCGCCTCCTCGATCTGCGTGATGCGGTTCATCCGCGCCACGATGTCGCGGATGCGCTCGCCGCCCTCGCGAGCGCGCTCGATCCACTTGGCCTCCTCGCTCTCCGGCGGCGCCTTGCGCGCCACGAGGCCGAGGCCCCCCAGCACGACGGTGAGCGGATTGTTGATCTCGTGCGCGGCGGCGCGTGCCAGCAGGGTCACCGCGCGAAGCTGCGCGGCGTCGCGGCGTGCGGCTTCAGACGCGCGGCTGGCCACGACGTCAGCGAAGAGCCGCGCGACGAGGCCGATACCGACGAGGTCGAGGACGAGCACGGGCAACCACACCGGCGCGAACAGGGCCGCGCCGCGCTGACCGAGCGAGAGGAACGAGATCCAGGTGATCACATAGACGGCGATGGCGAGCGCGACGGAGTGGCGAAAACCCACGCCGCCGTCGCGCTTGGCCCACACACGCGCGGTGGCGGCGGCCATCACCACGGCCGCGATGCCGAGCGCTCCGGCCAACACGCCGCCGCCGCCAAGCCAGTAGCGCCGCACGATCGCGATGCCGCCGGCAATGGCGCCGGCGGTCGGGCCCTCCATCAGCGTGATGAGCGCCAGCGGCACGGCGCGCGCGTCGACCCAGCGACCGTCGCCCACCTGGATACGCGACATCATCAGGAACACCGTGAGCACGCCGAAGGCGACGCCGTTGACCACCGGCCGCCAGCGCGCGCGCCGGGGCGACTCCGACGCGTCCAACCAGCGCCACGTGTAGGAGTAAAAGACGAGGGCCAGCGCGACCGCGCCCGCGACCTCGACGACGTGGTGGTAGTCCATGGCGGGTAGAATAGCGCCGGAAAGGTTGTGCGAGCCGCAGGACGTCGTGGGGCCGTAGTACGAGCCGCAGCCGCAGGCGAGGCGAGTCTGCGTGAGTCCCCACCGTCCGAGGCGAGCTTACGAAGGAGCCCCCATGACGAAGAACGAGCTGAAGGAGCGCGTGTATGCGGCCATCGATCGGCGCGCGGAGCAGATCGTCGGCCTCGGCGAGCGGATCCGAAAGCATCCCGAGCTCGGTTTCAAGGAGGTCAAGACGGCGCGCCTCGTCGAAGAGACGTTCGCCGGACTCGGCCTCAAGCCCAAGACGGCGCTCGCGCTCACCGGCGTGCGCGCCGAGGCGGCCGGACGCGCCGGTGACGGCCCGACGTTCGCCCTGCTGGGCGAGCTCGATGGTCTCGTCGTCACCGGCCACCCCGAAGGTGATCCGGCAACCGGCGCCGCGCACGCGTGCGGTCACAATGCGCAGGTGGCGGCCCTGCTCGGCGCCGCGATGGGGCTGCTCGACGCCGACGCGCTCGGCGCGCTGAGCGGACGGCTCGTTTTCTTCGCCGTCCCGGCCGAGGAGTACGGCGACATCGAGTGGCGCGTGACGCAGGCGCGCGCGGGCAAGCTCGAGTTCCTCGGCGGCAAGCCGGAGCTGCTGCGCCTCGGTCACTTCGATGACGTCGACCTCGCGATGATGATTCATCTCACGTCACGGTCCGAGGACGGCAAGACCGGCGTGCCCGCCTCCAACAACGGCTGCCTCGTGAAGACGATCCGTTACGTCGGACGCGCATCGCACGCGGGCGGCGCGCCGCATATGGGCATCAATGCGCTGTACGCGGCCCAGGTCGGGCTCACCGCGGTGAACGCAATCCGCGAGACGTTCCGCGACGAAGACACGATCCGCGTGCATCCGATCATCACCCACGGCGGCTCACAGGTGAACGTCATTCCGGGCGAGGTGCGGCTCGAGACCTACGTGCGCGGGCGCACGGTCGAGGCGATCCTCGATGTGCAGAAGAAGGTCGACCGCGCCTTCAAGGCGGGCGCGCTCGCGCTGGGCGCCAAGGTGGAGATCGAGACGCTGCCCGGCTATATGCCGATGACCTGCGATCAAACGATGGCGCGCCAGTACGAGGCCAACGCCGCGCGGCTCGTCGGCGCCGAGCACTATCGGCAGATCGGCCACCGCACGGGCTCGACCGACATGGGCGATCTCGGCATGGTAATGCCGATCCTGCATCCCTACGTCGGCGGCGCAGTCGGCAGCGGCCACGGCGCGGACTACAAGATCGTCGATCCCCAGCTCGCGTACGTGACGAACGCGAAGGCGCTCGCCAGCATGGCCGTCGACATGCTCGCCGACGGTGCCGCCGGCGCGCACGACGTGCTGCGAACCGCCAGGCCGCCGATGACGCGCGAGCAGTACCTGACGTTTCAGCGCGGGCTCGCGCGGCGCGAGACGTACGAGGGGGAGTGAGCGGACCGTCGCGCGTCGCCGTCGCGTGGGTGACGATCGCGACGCTCACTGCGACGCTCGCGGGGCCCGCGGGCGGCCAGCTGCGCGCCGACGAACCTGTCGTGTGCCCGTCGGGAGCGCAGGGTGTCGCGGGCCGCGCCAGCGGGAGCGAGGAGTGGTGCGAGCGATCGGGGACGAATCCGCGGATCCTCGACGGTCCGTTCGTGTCGCGCCACGCCGGCGGCACGATCGAGACGCGGGGCGTCTATCGCGACGGCAAGCCGAGCGGAATCTGGAAATCGTGGCACGCGAGCGGTGCGCAATCCGGGGAAGTGACATTCGTCGACGGCCAGCCGAACGGGATGCTGCTCGGCTGGTATCCGAGCGGCCAGACGAGCTTCGTGGGCGGCTTCCGCGCCGGCATGCCGATCGGCTCGCTCGAAACCTTCGATCCAACCGGCCGCATGCGCGCCGTCGTGGACTGTGGCCCGGATGGCCGGGAGCGAAGCCGTCGCGCATGGGACGACGCCAACCGCGAGATCGATCCGCGCTCGCCGGAGGCCCGCGACGCCGAACAGCGCGCGGTCACGTGCTCGCCGCTCATCCACATGGCGCTGACCGCGGCGAGGATCGGGCGCTGAGCTGACGATGTACGGCAAGAGTCCCGTCGAGTTCCCGCAGCGTATCGTCTGCCTCACTGCCGAGACGACGGAGATCGCGTTCATGGTGGGCGCGGGGGATCGTGTCGTCGGGGTGCCGGGCACCGCGCGGCGGCCCGAGGCTGCGCGCGAGCGGGCGCGTGTGGGTGGCTTCACCACGTTCCGCACCGATCGGATTCTCGGCCTCGAGCCCGATCTCGTCCTCGGTTTCTCGGATTTGCAGCGCGACGTGGTCGCCGAGCTCATCGGCGCCGGTGTCGCCGTGCTGTGCACCAACCAGCGCCGCCTCGACGAGGTGCTCGCCGCGATCCTCGTCATCGGTGGTGCGCTCGGCTGCGAGGCGGCGGCGCGCGACGTCGTCGCCGACATGCGCGACGAGATCACGCAGATGCACGAGTACACGTCGGTCTGGCCGAATCGTCCCCGCGTGTACTTCGAGGAGTGGATGGATCCGCTCATCGCCGGCATCGGCTGGGTCTCGGACCTGATCGAAGTAGCCGGCGGCCGCGATATCTTCGCCGAGCTGCGCGATCGGCGCTCGGCGCGCGAGCGTGTCGTGCCCGCGGCCGAGGTCATCGCGCGCGACCCGCAGATCATTCTCGCCTCGTGGTGCGGCAAGCCCGTCGACGGCGCCGCCGTCGCCGCCCGGCCGGGTTGGGAGGGCATCGCCGCCGTCGCCGCCGGTGAGATCCACGAGATCCCGGGGGAAGACGTGCTGTCCCCGGGACCGTCGCTCGTGCACGGGCTGCGACGAATCCACGAAACCGTCCAGGCCGTCCAGGCGCGCTGAGAGCGCTGGGCGGACCCGCTACAATAGATCCGTTGTAAAAGTTTGGGGCCGGCCGGCGCCGGCGGTTAGGATTGGGCCCTTCCTGATGACTGATAAGGTCGCGCGGACGCGTCCCGAGAGTTTCTTCTCCGACAGGTTCAACGTCACGCCCGGCCTCATGGAACGGCTGCTCGGCAACAACCTCGCGGGCCGGGTCGACGATGCCGACATCTACCTCGAGTACCGCATCAACGAGGAGCTGGTTCTCGAGGAAAACGTTGTCAAAAAAGCGTCGCGCCACGTCAGCCAGGGCGCCGGCGTCCGCGCCCAGTCCGGCGCGCGCACAGGCTACGCGCACACCGACGACCTCGCGATCCAGAACCTCGAGGAGGCCGCACGTCAGGCGCGGGCGATCGCGGATCGTTCGGGCGGCTCCGGCGTCATCGCCGTGCCCGGGCGCGGACGCCCGCACGACCTCTATACGCTCGCCGAGGCGCCCATCGTCACCGAGCTCACGCGCAAGCTCGACCTGTTGCGGAAGATCGACGCCGCGTGCCGCGCGGCGGATCCGCGCGTCGCGCAGGTGATCGTCTCGCTCACGAGCGAGGAAGTGGTGATGCTCATCGCCACCGCCTCCGGCTGGACGGTGGGGGACGTGCGACCGCTCACGCGGCTCAACGTGACGGCCATCGCGGAGGAGGGCGGCAAGCGAGAGATCGGCGGCTTCGGCGGGGGCGGGCGCGTGCCGTTCGATTTCTATCTCGAGGCCGAGCGCTGGAAGCGCTTCGCCACCGAAGCCGCGCGGCAGGCCACCCTCAAGCTCTCCGCCGTGGACGCCCCCGCGGGCGCGATGACCGTCGTGCTCGGACCCGGCTGGCCCGGCATCCTGCTGCACGAGGCGATCGGCCACGGGTTGGAGGGCGACTTCAACCGCAAGGGCGTCTCGGCCTTCGCCGGGCGCGTTGGCCAGAAGGTCGCCTCCGAGCTCGTGACCGTGGTGGACGACGGCACCATCGCCAATCGTCGTGGCTCGCTCAACGTCGACGACGAGGGCACGCCGACTCGTCGCAACGTCCTCATCGAGAACGGCATCCTGCGCGGCTATATGCAGGATCGGCTCAACGCGCGCCTCATGGGCGACGCGGCGACGGGCAACGGCCGCCGCGAGTCCTACGCGCACCCGCCGCTGCCGCGGATGACGAACACGTTCATGCTCGCGGGCGAGGACGATCCGCGCGACATTCTGCGCTCCGTCAAGCACGGCCTTTACGCCGTGAACTTCGGCGGCGGCCAGGTCGACATCACGAGCGGCAAGTTCGTCTTCTCCGCGAGCGAGGCCTATCTGATCGAGGACGGGCAGGTGACGAAACCGGTGAAGGGCGCGACGCTGATCGGCAACGGCCCCGACGCGCTCACGCGTGTCAGTCGTGTGGGTCACGACCTGGCGCTCGACGAGGGCGTCGGCACGTGCGGCAAGGACGGCCAGTCGGTGCCTGTCGGCGTCGGGCTGCCGACGATTCGCCTCGACGGCATCACCGTCGGAGGGACCGCGGTGTGAGCGAGGTCGACGCCACGCTGTTGACCGACGTGCTCCGACGCGCCACGGCCCGCGGCGCGACGGCGGCCGACGGGTTTCTCATCGAGGAGCAATCGTTCAGCGCCTCCGTCCGTCTCGGACAGGTGGACACGGTGACGCACTCGCGCGAGCAGCGGCTGGCGCTGCGCGTGTTCGCCGGCCGGGCCTCCGCGGCCGCCTCCACGTCGGACCTCTCGCGTGAATCGCTCGAGCGTGTCGTCGACGAGGCGACCGCACTCGCGCGCGTGACCTCCGAAGATCCCCACGCAGGGCTGCCTGACCCGAGTGAGCTGATCGAGCGTGTGCCCGAGCTGGAGCTGGAAGATCACGAGGGCTCCGAGCCGACGCCGGAGGAGAAGATCGAGCTGGCGCGGCGCGCGGAGGCGGCGGCGCTCGCGGCCGATCCGCGCATCACCAACTCCGAAGGGGCGGAATACTTCGATCGCCGCGCGCGTTACGCGTACGCCACCTCGCACGGCTTCGCGCGCGGCTACAGCACCTCGTCGTTCGGTCTTACCGTCTCGCCGGTGGCCTCGAAGGACGGCGAGATGCAGCGCGACGCCTGGTATACGTACACGCGGCGCCGGCGCGCGCTCGAGGACGCCGAGTCGGTGGGCCGCACCGCGGCGGCGCGCGCGCTGCGCCGCCTGGGCGCGCGCAAGGTGAAGACGACTGAGGTCCCGGTGATCTTCGATCCCGACACCGCCGCGAGCCTGCTGCGCTCGGTCGCCGGCGCCGCGAGCGGTCCGAGTCTCTACCGCCGCGCCTCGTTTCTGTTCGAGCGCCTGGGCACGCGCATCGCCGCGCCGACGGTCACGATCGTGGACGACGGCCTGTTGCCGGGCGCGCTCGGGTCGAGGCCATTCGACGGCGAGGGCCTCGCCACACGGCGCACGGTGCTCGTCGGCGAGGGCACGCTGGAGTCGTACCTGCTCGACACCTACTCCGGCCGTAAGCTCGGCCTGGTGTCGACGCATCATGCGAGCCGCGACGGCGCCGGGGTGTCGGTGGGCACGAACAACCTGATGCTGCTGGCCGGGCCCACGTCGCCGGAAGAGCTGATCGGCTCGGTGAAGAGCGGACTGTACGTCACCGAGCTGATCGGGTTCGGCATCAACGGCGTCACCGGCGACTACTCCCGCGGCGCGGCCGGATTGTGGATCGAAGATGGCCGGCTCGCGTTTCCGGTCGAGGAGGTCACGGTGGCCGGCAATCTGCTCGAGATGCTCGATCGCATCGATGGCATCGGCAACGATCTGGTGCTGCGCGATCGCGTGGCGGCGCCGACGCTGAAGATCGCGCGCATGGTGGTGGCGGGCGACTAGATGGTCATCGACAGCCACTGTCACATGCACGACCCCGCGCTCCCCGACGCGCTCGACACGCTCCACGTGGCGCAGTCGCTGGACGTGTGGGGCGTGATCGCCGTCGGCTGCGACGCGCCGAGCAACGAGCGCAATCTCGCGCTCGCCGCGGCGGCGCCCAAGGCCGTGTGGGCGTGCTTCGGATTCCACCCCGACCACGATCTCGATGATGCCGCGCTCGACAGCGTCGAGCAGCAGCTGGCGCAGCATCACGCGCGTGTCGTCGGGCTGGGCGAGGTGGGGCTGCCCTGGTATTCACTCGAGGGCAAGGCCGACGCCGCCGAGCGCTCGGCGCGCGGCCGCGCGCGCCTCGACCGGCTGCTGGCGCTGGGCGCGCGTTATGACCTCGCCGTCTCGCTGCACGCGCCCCACGCGACGGCTCTCGACGCGCTGCAGAGCCTGGAGCGCCATCATATCGAGCGCGCGGTCTTCCACTGGCACAAGGCGCCGCCCGAGGTCACGCGTCGGATCGTCGACGCCGGATACTTCGTCTCCGTCACGCCCGAAGTCGTCTATCGCGAGCGCGATCGCGCGCTGGTCGAGCAGGTTGCCCTCGAATCGCTCCTCGTCGAAAGCGACGCGCCGTGGAAGTACGGCGGCGAGTTCGCCGGCATCGAGTCGGGCCCGTGGCTGGCCGCGCGCGCGGCGGAGGAAGTGGCCAAGATCAAGCGCGAGCCGATCGACGAAGTGATGTTCCGGCTGTCCACGAACGCCTGCCGGCTCTTTCATCTCGCCTGGACGTGAGCGCCGAGCGCCACTGGATCGCGCTGCCCGACGGCAAGCTGTCGCTCGTCCTGCACGTGCCCGAGAGCGCGGCGCGCGTTCCGTGCGTGATCGCGTGCCATGGACTGTCCGCCTCCAAGGACTCCGACAAGTATCTGTTGCTCGGCGAGGCCCTGCCGGCGGCCGGCCTCGCGCTGGCGCGTTTCGACTTCCGCGGCTGCGGCGAGTCGAGTGGACGCGAAGAGGACACGACGATCGCGACGCGGATCGAGGACGTGGAGGCGGTGGCGGCGCATCTCGAAAGCCATCCCCGGCTCGACGGCCGCATCGGACTGCTCGGCTCGAGCCTGGGCGGCTTCGTCGCGTTGTTCATCGCTTCGCGCCGCCCGGAGACGCCGGTGGTGACGTGGAACGCGCCGGCGAGCTTGACCGAACTCGCCAACGACGATCTCGGCGACAATCGCGGCCTCGGGGTGCCGTTCGCCATCGAGTATATGGGTGGACGCTACGCGCTGGCTCCGAGCGGCGTGCCGCGTCACCTCGTCGTGCATGGTGAGGCCGACGACGTCGTCTCGCTCGAGCACGGCACGCAGCTGCTCGAGCAGGCCGCCGAGCCGTGCGATCTGCTGGTGATCCGCGGCGGCGATCACCGTCTCACCGACCCCGCGCATCGTGCGCAGGCCGTGGCCGCCAGCCGCGACTGGCTGAAAAAATTCTTGCCGCCGACCGTTGCGGCCCGACCGTCGGGCGCGGAGGCGCCCCGACGGTGAATAAAAATAGGCTCTGCGACGAATTCCTCGAGCTGGCGCGGATCTCGAGCGTATCCAAGCGCGAGGGCAACGTCGCCAAGCGTCTGACCGCGATCCTCGAGGGCATGGGCGCGAGCGTGCAGGTCGACGATGCCGGAGACAAGATCGGCAGCGACACCGGCAATCTCTTGGCGCACTTTCCAGGCACGGCGCCCGACGTCGCCCCATTCTTGTTATCCGGCCACATGGACACCGTGCCGCCGGCCGACCACGTTCGTCCCGTCGTCGATGGCGACATCATCCGTAGCGACGGCACCACCGTGCTGGGCGGCGACGACAAGTCGGGCATCGTCGCGATCCTCGAAGCGGTGCGGCTGCTGCGCGAGCGGCGGATCGCCCATGGCCCGATCGACGTGCTCTTCACGATCTGCGAAGAGCTGGGCCTGCTCGGCGCCAAGCAGTTCGACGTCGGGCGCCTGCGCGCGCGCACCGGCTTGATCCTCGACTGCGACGGCGTGCACGAGCTGATCACGCGGGCGCCCGCCGCCAACCGCATGCAGTTCGTCGTGCATGGCCTCGAGGCGCACGCGGGACTGGCGCCCGAGCAGGGCATCAGCGCGGTGCAGGTGGCCGCGGAAGCGATCGCCGCCATGCGCCTGGGACGGGTGAACGCCGAGACCACCGCCAACGTCGGCCGCATCGAGGGAGGTCTGGCCAGCAACATCATCCCCAATCGTGTCGTGTTGCGCGCGGAGACTCGCAGCCTGACCATCGAGGGTCTGGAGACGCAGACGCGTCACATGCTCGACTGCCTGGAGCGGGCCGCCGCCCGCCGCTCCGTCACCGTCGCGGGTCGGACGACCACCGCGCGCGTCGAGACGCGCGTGGACCGCGACTACGAGCCGCTCGCCGTGGCCGATGACGCGCGCATCGTGCGTCTGGTGCGAAAGGCGGCCGAGCGTTTGAGCAAGCCGTTCCTGACGCGATCGACGGGCGCCGCATCCGACGCCAATGTGTTCGGCGGGCGCGGGCTGGAGGTCGCGAACCTCGGCTGTGGCATGCGCCAGATCCACACGGTCAACGAGTGGGTGGACGTCAACGACATGGTGGCGACGACGGAGCTGCTCGTGGAGACGGTGCGCCTGCACGCCGGCTGAGCGACTGGGGGGCGGCCGATGGCCGAGCCGCGCGAGCTGCCCGAGGGCTACACCGCGTAAGGGGAGACGAGACGGCTCGTGAGGGGCTGGGCTTCGGGCTCAGGGCAGTAGCTGAACCACTCGGGGCGCAGTATCAAGAGCGGCTCGAGCTCCGGCAGCAGCGCCTCTACGCTGAACGCGGCCGGGCTCGCCGCCGCGAGCGCCGTGCACTCGTGTACGCCCATCATCAGCGCCGAGACGCGCGGCTGCTCGAGCGAGTGCGCAAGCAGCAGGTACGCCGGCTGGTACGCGCTGACCGCGCGCTCGACGAAGTGCGCGAGCGCCGCCAGCACCGGCGCCGAGTAGCCCGGCCGCGCGGTCAGCAGCAGCATGGCCAGCGCCGAGGCATGGAGCGGCACGCGACGAAACTCGCGGACGACGATGAGCGTGTGATCGCCGGGGCCGCTCACCGCGGCGGACGGCGTCCACGCTTCGGCGTCGTGGACGGTGTAGAGTGCCAGACGCGCGGGATCGGTCTGGCTGCGAAACCGAGAACGCGCGTGGACGCGCGAGTCGAAGAGATCGTCGCCGGCCTCGAGCCCGTGCAGCGAGTCGGCCGAAGCCATCGCGCGGTAGAGCCTGAGGCCGCGCATCCAAACGGGTCGTGTGCGGAGCATGGGTGCCGCATCAGCAACTCGCATGCCGCACCGCCGTCGCTCTGGCTGCGCGTCGTGACGCAGAGATGCGGCTCATCCCAAATTTTTCAAATGTCGCGGCCGACGTTTGCACGTCAACGGCGCGTCAGCGGTGTAACGAACCCGACGCGGCTTGTAAGCCAGGGACTTGCCGCGGCTTGGGGACCGTCACCCATCGGTTGGGTAAACTTTTTCACAGAAAACTCAATAGACGCTTGGACTTACAGAGCACCCGTGTGATGATTTGAACGAGGAGCGTGTCTCTGTCAGCCGAGATCCTTTACCAGGCCGCCAATGTCGCCCTTGCCGTCGCGGCGCTCGGCGTCGCGACGCTGATCGTCGCCGCCGTCGGACGACGACGGGCCTGGCGGCCGGAGCCTCTCGGCATCGTCTTCTGCCTCGTCTTCGTGGCCATCGGGGTACACGCGGCGGTCCGGGTATGGACCGGCAGTGTCGTCACGCCCTCGCCGGCCCTCGTGATCGTGGACTGGTTGGCCGCGGCGGCGGCCGTGGCATTTCTGAGTCTCCACGGCCGCTACGGGGTGCTCATCGACAACGCGGAAATGGTCCGCGACTACGCCGAAAAGGATCGCGAGGCGCGCGCACTCGCGCAGGTCAACGAAGAGCTTCGGCGCCTCGACGAACTGAAGTCGGAGTTCCTTGCCATGGTCAGTCACGAGCTGCGCACGCCGCTGACGGCGATCGTCGGCTACAGCCGTCTCCTCCTGCGCCAGGCGCATGGGACGCTGACGCCGAAGCAGCTGGAGCATCAGGAGGCGATCTTTCGTGGCGCCCAGCGCCTGAACGACCTCATCAACGATCTGCTCGACGTCTCGCGGCTCGAGGCCGGACGCATCGAGCTCATGCCGCGCTCGCTGGCGCTGCGTCACGTCGTCGAGCAGGTCGGAACCGTGGTGACGGCGGCCGCGCAGGCCCGCCGCATCCGGGTGCGGACACTCCTACCGGCGGATCTGCCGGCCGTGCAGGCCGATCCCTCACGGCTGCAGCAGATCCTCGTCAACCTCGTCGGCAACGCGGTCAAGTTCAGCACCTCCGGCGGCGAAGTGCGGATCCTCGCCGGCCGGCAGCGCGACCAGGTCTGGGTTGCGGTGGAGGACGACGGGGTCGGGATCGCGAGGGACGAGCTGACGCGCATCTGGGATCCGTTCTATCAAGTGGAGGCGCCGATGCGCCGCCGCCACGGCGGCTCGGGCCTCGGCCTCGCGATCGTGCGGCGGCTGGTCGAGCTGCACGGTGGCGCCGTGCGCGCAGAGAGCGAAGGCGAGGGGCGCGGCAGCCGCTTCACGTTCACGCTGCCGGTGGCCGTCATGCCCGCCGACACGGTCACACGCGGGGCGGAGCCGCCGCTGCCGATCGAGGCGGTGCTGGGGGGCCGCGAGGTGCTGATCGTCGAGGACGAGCAGGCGACGCAGGAGCTCATGCGCGCGGTGGTGGAGGACCTGCTCGGTGGGCGCGCCCGCATCTGTGAGAGCGGCGAGCATTGCCTGCAGCTCTCGCGCGAGCGCACGCCGGCGCTGGTGCTCCTCGACCTCATGCTGCCCGGTCTCAGCGGCTGGGAGGTCGCGCGACGGTTGCGACAGGATCCGCGGACGAGCGCGGTGCCGATCATCGCGGTGTCCGCGCTGTCGCGGCCGCAGGAGCGCGAGTCCGCGCTGCACGCGGGGTGTGATGCCTACGTGGCCAAGCCGTTCACGCCGGACGAGCTGGCGCGGCTGATGGCGACGACGCTCGAGACGCAGGACGTGGCCGCCTCATGAAGGCCCAGGCCGCGCGCATCCTGGTCGTCGAGGACAACGCGGACACCGCCGCCCTGCTGCGCGATCTGCTCGAGGGCGAGGGCTACGAGGTGGAGACGGCGGCGACCGGTGAGGCCGCCTTCGAGACGCTCGCGATGGCGCCCGACGTGGATCTCATGGTGCTCGATCTCATGCTGCCCGGCATGAGCGGCTACGAAGTCATCGAGCGGCTTCGCGCCCAGGCCGACCTGTCCGATCTGCCGATCCTCGTGTTGAGCGCCCTCGGCAGCGCCTCCGCCCGCGTGCGGGGGCTGCGCGAGGGGGCCGACGATTACATGACCAAGCCGTTCCTGCCGGAGGAGATCGTCGCGCGCGCGCGCACGCTGGTGACGCGGCGGCTCCTGGCGCGGCGGACCGGCGAGCTGGAGGCGCTGAGCCGCATCGCGCAGGCGGCGCTCACCGCGCCGAGCCCTGATCTATTGTTGTTCCGGCTCGTCGAGATCGTGGTGGAGGTCTTCAACGCCGACGTCGCGGTCATCTACATGCTGGACGAGGCCCGCGCCGAGCTGCGCCCGCGTGCGGCGGTCGGCCTGCCGCCCGGCGTCGAGCCCGCGCCGATCTCGGTCGGCGCCGGCGCGGTGGCGACGGCGATGTCGACGCGCGAGCCGGTGCTGATCTCTGAGGGTGCCGCCGGCGGCGGCGACCCGCTGATGCGCCGCGAGGCGTTTCGCTCCGTGATGGTCGCGCCGCTCGTCGTGGCCGGCTCGCCCATCGGCGTCTTGGAGGTGGGGTGCCGCACGCGGCGTCTGGGAGGCCGCGCCGACCGCCTGCTGCGCATCGTGGCCGATCGCGCCGCGGTCGCGATCGAGCACGCGCGTCTCGAGAACGAGGCGCGCGAGCTGGCCGACGTCGTGCGGCGCATCGGGGAGGGTGTGGTGGTCGCCGACGGCGACGACCGGATCGTTTTCGCGAATCGCGCCTTCCACGAGATGATCGGCGGCGGGGAATCCCTGGTGGGCGTGCGATGGACGGATTTCCTCGCCGGCGCCCAGGACGTGGGCGCGCTCACCGCGCAGATGCGCGGGCCGTCGTTCCAGGGCGAAGTGTTGCTGCTCACGCGCGCCGGCGATCCGCGGCCGGTGCTCGCCACGCTGTCGACGGCGGAGCGGCACGACGGCGGCGGCATCCAGCGCATCGGCGTCTTCCGCGACATCAGCCGCGAGCACGAGCTGCGTTTCCGTGTGATCCGAGAGCAGAAGTTCCGCACGCTCGGCTCGCTGGCCGCCGGGGTCGCGCACAACATCAACAACCGCCTGACGCCGGTACTGGGTTGGACCGAGATGCTGCAGGAACGACTGAGCGCCGACGAGGCGATCGCCGGCGACGAGCTCAAGCACGCGCTCAACGTCATTCACCAGGGCGCCTCCGACAGTGTGGAGACGGTGCGGCGGCTGCAGGAGTACTCGCGCCCCGCGCGCGTGAAGGGGCCGGAGGCCGTCCAGCTTCGGGACGTGCTCGAGCAGCTCCTGGCTCTCACGCGCCCGCAGTGGGACAACGAGGCGGCGCGCCGAGGGATCCGCTACGAGATCGATTTCAAGGCCGATCCCGCGCCGGCGGTGCTCGCGGTGGCCAGCGAGGTGCGCGAGGCGTTGCTCAACATCCTCGAGAACGCGCTCACTGCCATGCCGCAGGGCGGACGCCTCACGCTCTACGTGCGCGGCGAGGACGAACGCGCCATCGTGTCGATCTCCGACACCGGCAAGGGAATGAGTCCTGAGGTGCAGCGGCTGGCCTTCGAGCCGTTCTTCACCACGCGCAGCACGGAAGGCGGCACGGGTCTCGGCCTGAGCCTCGCGCAGGAGATCGTGCAGCGGTACCGCGGAACGATCGCGCTCGCGAGCGCGGAGGGCGTGGGCACGACCTTCACGCTGTCGTTCCCGTCGATCACGGCGGAGGCGGCGCGTACGCCGGCGTTCCTGCCGACGCTGGAGCCGCTGCGAATCCTGGCGGTGGAGGACGAGCCCGAAGTCCTCGACGTGCTGCGCGCCATGCTCCACAACGCCGGCCACACGGTCTTCACGGCGGCGTCGGGACGCGAAGCGCTCGAGCTGTTCGAGCGCGAGCCGGTCGACCTCGTGCTCACGGACCTCGGGATGCCGGGCATGACCGGTCTCGCCCTCGCGGAGGAGCTCAAGCGCCGCCGCGCGATTGCCGTGGTGCTGCTCACCGGCTGGGCGGACGAGCTCGACGCGAGTACGGCGCCGTCGGTCGATCTGGTGGTGCCCAAGCCCTTCACGCGCGAGCGGCTGTTCGAGGCGCTCGCGCGCACGCTGCCCGATCGCGTCCGGCCGGCCTGATTCGCCGGCCCGCCGACTCGCTTCACTTCGGCTATCGTTGCAACCGATGACGGGATACCGCCGGCGCCTGCCGCAGCTCGGTGACGAGTTTTTTCTGACGGACGGCGGCATCGAAACGACGCTCATCTTTCTCGAGGGCCTCGAGCTCCCCGATTTCGCCGCCTTCGATCTGTTGAAGCGACCGGACGGCGAGGCCGCGTTGCGAAAGTACTTTCGCGGCTACGCCGCCCTCGCTCGGCGCTTTGTGACCGGGCTGATCCTCGAGAGCCCGACGTGGCGCGCGAGCGCCGAGTGGGGGGCCAGGCTTGGCTACGGCGCGCCCGAGCTCGCGCAGGCGAATCGACGAGCGATCGGCCTTCTGGAGGAAATTCGCAGAGAGCTCCGAAACCACCCGAAGCCGGTCGTGGTCAGCGGCTGCCTCGGCCCGCGCGGGGACGGTTACCAGCCGGCGAACACGATGTCGGAGGAAGCGGCCGAGGCGTATCACACGGCGCAGATCCAGATGTTCCGCGACACCGCGGCCGACATGGTCACCGCGATCACGATGAACTACGTGGAAGAAGCGGTCGGCATCGCGCGCGCCGCGATGCGCGCTGGGCTGCCGGTGGCGATCTCGTTCACGGTCGAGACGGACGGGCGCCTGCCCACCGGGCAGACCCTGCGGGCCGCCATCGAGGGCGTGGATGCGGCGACGTCACGCGCGCCGGCGTACTACATGGTCAACTGCGCTCATCCCACGCACTTCGAGCACGTCATGCTCGAGGACGCGCCCTGGGTGCGACGCATCCGCGGTGTGCGCGCCAACGCCTCGCGGAAGAGTCACGCCGAGCTGAACGAGTCCACGGAGCTCGACATCGGCGATCCGGTCGAGCTCGGCGCGCAGCACGCGCGGCTCAAGCGTCGGCTGCCGCACCTGAACGTCATGGGCGGCTGCTGCGGCACCGACGAGCGTCACGTGGAGCAGATCGTGGCGGCGTGCGCTCGCCTCGCGTGAGCGACACCCCGGGGCGATGAACGTCCTCACGATCAATCTCGTGTCCAGTACGGTCGTGTTCTGGGTGGCGGCGCGGATCTACGTCAACGTGGAGGGCACGCTCGACCTCCTTCTCGCGAGCGGCCTGGCCACGGTGACGGACGCGGCACCGTACATGGGACCCGCGTACTGGATCCTTCTGGGTGCCGGCGCTGCTGGTGACGTACTACACCACGTTCGTCGTGCTGGCGAAGCACTGGCCGCGGGCGGGGGATTCGCGGACCGGACCGCGGTAACGCGCCCGCGGGGTCGCGCGCGGACCCTGTCAGGACGGGGGCCCGGCCTCGATATCGACCGGCGTGGTGCCGCCGGTAAAGGTGACGTGGGGATTGTGTACACGCAGCCGCCAGAGGCGGAACGACTCGCGCCAGTGCTTCAGGCTGAACGTGACGTAGAAGAGCCTGAATAGCCAGAAGCGCGACCGCGTGCCGATGTCGCGGAACACGTCACCGGCCAGGAGCGAAGTCACCGCTTCTTGCACGCGAAATGGATTGGCGGGCTGCAGCAGGAGCGTGCGCATGCCGGGCGAGTTGAAGCGCCAGATGAACCAGGAGAAGGTCTTCACGCCGCGCTCGACCATGCGTTCGAAGTGCCGGAACCTCGATGCCGCCGAGGCGTCGCCACGCAGCCACGCGTCGACGGCCTCCGCGCCCAGCACGCCGCTGTTCATGCCCAGGAGCACGCCGCTCGAGAAGACCGGGTCCACGAAGGCGTAGGCGTCGCCCACCATGATGTAGCGTTCGCCGCGCATGCGTGTGGACTCGTAGGAATAGTTGCCCGTCGCACGCGCTACATTGTTGATCAGCGTGGCGTTGCGCATGCGATGGCGCATCTCCGGGTGCGCCAGGGCAATCGTTTGCAGCAGAAACTCCGGCGGCGTGTTCGTGCGCTGCTTGAGGTAGGCCGGACGGCACACCGCGCCCACGCTCATGCTGCCGTCCTTGAGCGGAATCATCCAGAACCAGCCGTGCTCGAACCAATAGACGCTGATGTTGCCCGCATAGTCGCCTTCACGTCGGTCCACGTCGAGGAAGTGGCCGAAAATCGCGGCGCTGGCGTGCCGCATGTTCTTCTTCTTGAGCTTGAACTTGCGCGAGAGGAGCGTGTCGCGGCCGGACGCGTCGACGAAGAACCGGCAGACCCAGCGGGCTTCCCGACCCTGCTCGTCGACGGCAGCGACCACCGGGTTGCCGCCCTCCGGGAAGTCGACGTCCGTGACGCGGACGCCTTCCAGCACGCGGGTGCCCTTGGCTGCGCTGTTGCGAAGCAGCAGGTTGTCGAATTCGGAGCGCCGCACTTCGTAGGCGTACGGCTGCGTCTTGTCGAGCGCGAAGGAGAAATCGAACTGGTGGTGGCCGCTGACTTCGAGGTTCGAGTTGAAATCGGCGCCCGGCTTCTTGATGCCGATGGCATCGACTTGCTCCAGGACCCCGAGCCGCTTGAAGATCGGGAGGTTGTGGGGAAGGAGCGATTCGCCGATGTGAAAGCGGGGATGGTGCTCCTTTTCCAGCAGCGTGACGTGCCAGCCCTTCTCGGCGAGCAGGGCCGAAATGGTCGAGCCGGCCGGTCCTCCGCCGACGACGAGGACGTCACATTCGTTCATGGGTCCGATGGCGGAGCGACTCGCGACGTCGCGTCGCGGGGCGGCTACCGCAGGTGGATCTTGCCGCCGCCCGGCCCGCCCTTGGGATCGAAGCCCGGCGGCAGCGTCGGCGGCACGACGATCTGCGACGCGGCTTCCCGCCGCAGCTCTTCGAGCTCGCGACGCGTGCGCTCGATGGCGCCGGTCGCGCCGGCGGCGAACTTCTCGATCGCATCCGGCAGCGACGTGGCGTCGATCTCGAAGACGAGGGGCAGGAGGCCCGCCTGCGTCAGCAGCTGGGCTTCGCCGACGTAGAGCACCGGCCGGCCGAGATCCGGCGAGCCGTCCACTTTGATCGGCGTCATCACCCGTAGGGTGCCAACCCGGCGGTCGGTGATGACCTCCTCGCGGTAGAGGGAGGTCGGGTCCATCCGGGGCTCGCCGGTCCGAATGTCGGGCGTCATGCCCCTAACGATACCAGACCGCGACGATCACGGCCGCGAGCACGAGACGATAGATGACGAAGGGCACGAGTGAGCGGCGCTTGAGGTAATTCACGAGGAACCACACCGCAAACCAGCCACTCAGAAACGACACGAGCACGGCGACGAGAATGGGACCGGTGTCGCCGACGTGCTCGCCGGCGCGGATGAGGTGGAGGGCCTCCTTCATGCCGGCGCCGGCCGTGATCGGAATCCCGAGCAGGAACGCATAGCGTGCCGCCGTCGCGCGGTCGAGGCCGGTGAACAGGCCCGTCGTGATCGTGATTCCCGAGCGTGAGGTCCCCGGAATCAGCGCCAGCGCCTGCGCGATGCCGACGGCGATGCCCTGGCCCCAGCCCACGTGCTCCAGGGGATCGTCGGGCCGGTCGCCGGGATTGGCGTGCGTGCGTCGCGGCGGAGCCGCCGCGCGCGCCTGCCGATCGGCGGCCAGCATCACGAGACCCCAGAGCGCCGTGGTGGCCGCGATCAGCAGCGGCCAGCGAAAATGCGCCTCGATGTACTTGCCGAAGAGCACCCCGGCCACCGCGCCCGGAATCGTCGCGAGCACGATGATCACGCCGAGGCGGCGGTTCAGCGCCCCGCTCACGAGGTCGAAAATCTCGCCGCGAAAGTAGGCGAGCAGCGCGGCGAGCGTGCCGAGATGCAGCGCGGCGTCGACGGCGAGGCCCTGGTCCGGCCAGCCGAACACGTGCGGGACCAGAATGAGGTGCCCGGATGAAGAGACGGGGAGAAACTCGGTCAGGCCCTGGACGAGCCCGAGAACCAGCGCCTGGACGTAGCTCACCCGACGATTTCTTCGCCGCCGTCGACGCCGATCACGTTGCCGGTCATCCAGTACGTATCGGGGTGCGACAGGACGACGATCGCCTTGGCGACGTCCTCGGGCGTGGTGAGACGGCCGCCCGGGTTGCGCCGCCGCGCCTGGGCCATGATCTCCTCGTTACCGGGAATCTTCTGGAGCGCCGGCGTGTTGGTCACTCCGGCGCGGATCGAGTTGGCGGCGATGCCGCGCGGACCCAGCTCGGCCGCGAGCTGGCGGATGTTGGACTCGAGCGCAGCCTTGGCCGCCGACACCGGTCCGTAGTTCGGCAGCACGCGCGCGCCGCCCGACGACGTCATGGCGAAGATGCGGCCGCCGCGCGTCATGAGGCCGCGGCCGACCAGCTCTTGCGCCCAGTACACGAGACTGTGCGCCATCACGTCGAGCGTCATGTCCATCTGCGGCTGGGTCACCGCATCCTTCATCGGATCGGCGATGAAGAGCTTGAGGGTGCCGAAGGCGAGCGAGTGCAGCATCACGCGCACGCGGCCCGCCTCGTTGCGCTGCTCGAGCGTCTTGTGCATCTCCGCGGCGACCTCGGCGCGTTTTTCGGGATCGGCGGCGTTGACGTTGAAGAAGTGCGCCTGCCGTCCGAGGCCCCGGATCTCGCCGGTGATGCGCTCGACGTTGACGAGCGTGGCCTTGCGATCGAGATGGACGCCGAAGATGTTCATGCCCGCGCGCGCCAGCGCGAGACTGGCGGCCTCGCCGAAGCCGGAGGAGGCACCGAGAACGAGAGCCCAACCGTCGAGACGGATCGGAGCGTCGCCGGCCACGGCGTCAAGTCTAGCATCCGTGGCGACGGCGTCGTAAAATTCGCCACGCCATGCCGAAGACGGCCGGCATCATCCTCATCGGCAACGAAATTCTTTCCGGCAAGATCATCGACGCCAACGCGGCGTACCTGTGTCGCGAGCTCCGTGAGCTGGGCGTGGAGGTGGGCCGCATCCTCGTCATCCCCGACGACGTCGTGTGCATCGCGGAGGAAGTCGCGGCGTTCAGCCGCACGTTCGATTTCGTGTTCACCTCGGGCGGGGTGGGACCCACCCACGACGACGTGACGATCGAAGGCGTGGCGCGCGCCATGGGCGTCCCGGTCGTCCGGCATCCGAAGCTGGTCGCGCTGCTCGAGCGCTACTATCGCGACACGCTCACCGACGCGGCCTTGCGGATGGCCGAGATCCCCAAGGGCGCCGAGCTGATCAGCGACAACGGCCTGCGCTTTCCCAACGTGGCCATGCGCAACGTCTACGTGCTGCCCGGCGTGCCGGAGATCTTTCGCCGCAAGTTCGACGCCATGCGCGAGCGCTTCCGCGATGCGCCGATCCACCTCAAGAACGTCTTCGTGCGCATCGGCGAGGGAACGCTCGCCGACTATCTCAACCGGCTGCTCGGCGACTTTCCGCTGCTGCTGGTCGGCTCGTATCCGGAGCTGTCGAATCCGGAATATCAGGTGAAAGTCACGCTGGAGTCACGCGACCTCGTCTACCTCGAGCGGGCGCTCGCCGACTTCCTCGGTCGGCTGCCGGGCGACGCGGTCGTGAAGGTCACCTGACGGGATCACGGGCCGGTGCGCGGGATCCCCCTCGGCGTCGCAGTCGTCGCGGCCGCGCTCTATCTGCTGCGGCTCGGTCACGCGCCCTTCGTCGATCCGCCCGAGGGCATGCACGCCGAGATCGCGCGCGAGATGTTGCGACTGGGCGACTGGATCACGCCGCACGTCAACGGCGTGCGCTACTTCGACAAGCCGCCCGTCATGTACTGGCTCATGGCCGGCTCGTTCGCCGTCGCCGGCGTCGGCGAGGCCGCCGCGCGGATGTGGTCGGCCCTGGCCGCCGTCGGCGTCGCGGCCGTGACCGCACGGCTCGGCTTCATGCTCGGCGGCGCCCGCGTTTCGCTGTTGGCCGGGCTCATGGTCATCGCCAACCTCGGCATGTACCTCTACGGGCGGCTGGTGAAGCCCGACATGGTGTTCATCCTCTGCATCGTGCTCGCGTACGCGGGCTTCGCCGTCGCGTACAAGGGGGCCGGCCGCTGGGGGCTCGCCGTCTTCTACGCGAGCCTCGGCGCCGCCACGATGACGAAGGACGTTCTCGGCGCGGCGGGGCCACTCGTCGTGGTCGGGCTCTTCTTCGCGCTCACGCGCGAGCGGCCGCTGGCGCCGTGGGCGCCGTGGTGGGGCGTGCTGCTCCTGCTCGTCGTCGCCGTGCCCTGGTATGCGGCGGTGGAGGCGCGCAATCGCGGCTTCCTCTGGTACACGCTCGTCGACAATCACGTGCTCAACTTCACGCGACACCGGCTGTTCCCCGACGAAGACGTGCCGCTCGGCGGGCTGCAGTTCCTCGGCGTGACGTTTCTCGCCTTCCTGCCATGGTCGTTGGCGGCGCCGTGGGCGGTGGCACGCGCGCTGCGCCGGCCCTGGGAGGACGCCACCGCGCGGCTCTGGGTGCTCATCGCGCTCTGGCCGATCGTCGTGATCGGCTTCTTCGCGGTCTCCCCCTTCAGGCTGCCTCACTACGGCCTGCCGGCCTTTCCCGCGCTGGCGCTGCTCGTCGCACGCGTGTGGGACGAGTCCATCGAGGCGGTCCCCGGCTCGCTGCGGCCGCGCGCGTTGATCGTTCCGATTCTCGTCACGTTCGCGGTCGCCGCGGCGGCGCTCGGCCTCGAGATGGCTGGCCGGCTCCCGCTGCCGGCGGGCGCGCTCAGCAATCTCGATCTTGCGACCCGCAATCTCGCCGCGCGCGGCCAGGAAATTGCGTCCGCGCCGCTCGGCGCCTACGCGCCGCTGCTGCGCACGTGCATGATGATCTTCACCGCGGGCTCGCTCGTCCTGGGGTGGGCCGCGTGGCGCCGCCGACCCGCCCTCGGCGCGTGGGCCACGGTCGCGGTCACGCTGGCGTTTCTGCCCGCCGCCGGCGACGGCATGGCCGTGTTCGCGCGCACGCGCTCGGCGAGAACGGTGACGGAAGCCCTCGTGGTACGGCTACGGCCGGGGGATCAGGTCATGCACGAAGGCCCGCTCGAAAACAGCGGCTCGCTGCTCCTGGCCCTGGGCCCTCCCGTGACGGTGGTGAACGGGCTGCAATCGAACCTCGCCTTCGGCGCCACATTCCCCGAGGCGCGCGACCGGTTCTGGGACGGCGCACGGCTGGCCCAGGAGTGGCCGAAGCCGGGCCGCCGCTTCCTCGTGACCGGTCTCACGCCGGAGCGCAGCGTGGTGCGCACGCTTCCGCCCAGCACCGTCCGGCTGATCGCGCACGGCGGGGGCCGGTGGCTGTACGCGAATGTTGAAAATTGAACGGCCGAAGTCGGATGATGGGCAGGTGGCTGTCGCGTCGCGCTACACCCTGAAGGGCGATCCCCATAGCAGCCACTCGATCATCCTCGAGTGGCTCGGCGAGGGTCGCGGTCGCCGGCTCCTCGACGTCGGTGCCGCCGACGGGCTGCTCTCGCGCCTGCTCACCGCGCGCGGCTGGAAGGTGACGGGGCTCGAGGCGGACCCGGTGGCGGCGGCGGCCGGCGCCCAGCACTGCGAGCGCATGATCGTGGCGGATCTCGACGGCGGCCTGCCGCGGCTCGCCGGCGACTTCGATGCGATCGTGTGTGCGGACGTGCTCGAGCACTTGCGCGATCCCGCGGCGGCGCTGATGGCGTTGCGGAGCTCGCTGGCCGCGGACGGGCACGTCGTGATCTCGATTCCGAACGTCGCCCACGCGTGGATGCGACTGTCGCTGCTGGCCGGCCGCTTCGACTATGCCGAGCGTGGCATCCTCGACCGCACCCACCTCCGCTTCTTCACGCGGCGCACGCTGGGCGCGCTGGTGACGGGCGCCGGCCTCCGTCTGACGCGGATGACGTCGACACCGGTGCCGCTCTACCAGGTCGTGCCGGAGCGCTGGCACGGGCGCGCCCTGGCCACGCTGCACGCGCTCAACGCGGCGAGCGCGCGGGCGCTGCCACGTCTGCTCGCATATCAGTTCGTGGTCCTCGCCGAGCGCGTATGAGCCAGACGCGTCCTCCCAAGGTCGTGGTCGTCATGCCGGCGTACAACGCGGACCGCACCCTGCGCATGACGTACGAGGAGCTGCCCAAGGACACGGTGAACCTCGTGATCCTGGTCGACGACGGCTCGACCGACACCACGCTGGAGGTGGCGCGACAGCTCGGCCTCGAGATCTTCGTTCACAACCGCAACTACGGGTACGGCGCGAACCAGAAGACGTGCTATGCGGAGGCGCTGCGCGCCGGCGCCGACGTGGTCGTCATGGTCCACCCCGACTATCAGTACGATCCCACCCTCGTGCCACAGATCATCGAGCCCATCATTCGCGGGGCGGCCGACGTCGTGCTGGGCTCGCGGCTCAAGAGCGGCTCGGCGCTCGCGCAGGGGATGCCGTGGTGGAAGTTCGTCGCCAACCGCTTCCTGACATGGGTCGAGAACTGCGCGTTCGGACTCCGCCTGTCCGAATATCACACGGGATACCGCGCCTTCCGCCGGGACGTGCTCGAGACCGTCAACTTCAGAGCCAATGCCGACGGCTTCATCTTCGACCAGGAGATCATCGCGCAGGTGGTGGCGGCAGACTTTCGCATCGCGGAGATCGCCGTGCCCACGCGCTATTTCCGTGAGGCCTCCTCGGCGTCGTTTGCCGCCTCCAGCGTCTATGGGCTGCGCATCCTCGCGGTCGTCTTCTGGTACCTGCTCAGCAAGTGGGGGCTACGGCGCTCGCGCCGGTTCGACAGCCTGCGCGCGCGCTACACGCGTTTGACTTGAGAGCCCTCGCCCGGGGGCTCGACGGCGCGGCGCTCGTGCTCGCTGCGCTGGCGGTCGCCGTGCTCGCCACCGGGCCCCTGCGGCTCGGCGGTCTTGCGCTCGAGCGTGCGGAAGACCTGGTCGTCGCGGCCGCGCTGGTCGTGGGCGCGCGGCTGGCGCTGGCGCCCGTCGCGCTCCCGTGCTTCTCACCGCGCGTGCTGGTGGCCGCGGGCGTCGCCCTCTACGTCGTCGTCATGGGCTTCATCGTCGTCACGCGCCACGTTGCGTTACGTACCCACGCCCTCGACCTCGGCTACTACGTGCAGGTCGTCTGGAACCTGGCCCAGGGCAATGGCGCCCGCGTCACGCTGCCGCCGATGCACGCCTGGGGCGATCACTTCTCGCCCATCCTTTATCTATTCGCGGCCCTGGGCCGGCTGTTCCCCGGCGCGACCGCGCTGCTCCTGGCCCAGACGGTGATCTTCGCGGCGGGCGCCGTCGCCCTGGCCGGGTTCGCCGCGCGACGGCTCGGGGACGCGCGCGTCGCCGCGGGCTTCGCCGTTCTCTATCTGTTGAGTCCGACGCTGCACGGCATCAACATCCGCGACGTTCATCCCACGGCGTTCGCGATCCCGCTGGTGATCGCGGCCGCGTGGGCTGTCGACGCCGAGCGCCCGGTGTGGGCGGCGCTCGCCGTGCTGGCCGCGCTCGCCGGCCGGGAGGACTGCGCCGTCGCCGGTGTCGGCTTCGGGATATGGCTGGCGCTGGCACGACGCCGACGGGTCGCCGGCGCGCTGGTCGTCATCGCCTGCGTTGCCATTCTCTGGCTCGATATGAATGTGCTGATGCCGTATTTCCGAGGCGAGCCGTACCCGCACCTCGTCAAGCGCTACGCCTATCTCGGCGCGACGCTTCCGGAGGTGCTGACCAGCATCGTCGTCAGGCCGTGGCGCTGGGTCCCTGTCGTCGTCACGCCCCAGAAGGCGCTCTATCTCGCTGCGATGCTGGCGCCGCTGGGATTCCTGCCGCTCGCAGCGCCACGCGCCGCGGCCGCCGCGCTGCCGGGACTGGCGATGAACCTGCTGTCCACGGATTCGTTTCTCTTCAGCTATCGCACGCCCTACCAGGCCTTCGTGCTGCCGTTCCTGTTCCTCGCGGCGGTCGAGGGCTTCGCGACACTCCGCAGCGCCGCGTGGCGGCCTCGGCGCGTGTCCGCACGCGCGGTGATGGTCGCCGCGGCCATCGTCGCGCTCGTATTGGGCGCCGGAACGGTGAATGATCTGGGGGTCAGCAAGTGGGCGCTCAGCCCCGACCAGCGTGCCCTCCGCGCGTTACTGGCGCGCGTGCCGCCGATGGTTGCCGTCAGCGTCAACGAGCGCCTGGTGCCGCATCTCGCCACGCGCGCCGAGTGCTACGTCTTTCCCACCGGCGTGGCCCGTGCCCAATGGGTGCTCGACCGTGAATCGCGAATCGCGCGCGAACACGTCGTCGGCTTCGAGGTGGTGGCGCGCGACGCGGGCTGGGCGCTGCTGCGACGATCGTCGACCTGACTGAACCCTGAACCGAACACGCCAGGGCGGTGAACGCGCCGCTATTCGTCGACTGCCGGAGACGCCGCCCGGCCGAGTACGTGTGAGGCGTGGTGATGAACCATGCGCCAGCCGCCGGGACCGCGCTCGAATACGTTCGTCGCGAGAATCGAGGTGACGCCGACGCGGCCCTCGCTCTCCGACAGGATGTTCTCCGTGCAGGTGACCCAGGCCAGGTCGGCAGCGGGCACCACCTGGACGTCGGTCAGCGTGAAACGCATCTCGTGCGTGTTGGCGAAGATCGCCTCCCACGACGCGCGGACCGCCTGCCAGCCGTTGAGCATCGGCCAGCCGGGATGCACGCACTTCACGTGGTCTCCATGCGCCCACAACTGCTCCATCGCGCCGAGGTCGAGCGCCTCGAACGCGCGATAGAAGGCGGCGTTCGCGCTGGTTACTGTATCGAAGCCCATGCGTCCGGTTCGGACCGTGGGTGGCTTACTGTATCGAAGCGCATGCGTGCGGTTCGGGCCGTGGGTGGCCTGTTCTAGATGGTGGGTGGCTTACTGTATCGAAGCGCATGCGTCCGGCTCTGGGCGTGGGTGGCCTGTTTTAGATGGTCGGTGGCTTACTGTATCGAAGCGCATGCGTCCGGTTCGGACCGCGGGTGGCCTGATCTAGATGGTGTGTGGCTTACTGTATCGAAGCGCATGCGTCCGGCTCTGGGCGTGGGTGGCCTGTTTTAGATGATCGGTGGCTGCGCTCCGCGTTCAATGGGGGCAGGTAACGATGATGGTGTCGCCGTCGCGGCGCAGCGGCAGCCGCGCGAGCGAATCGCCGGCGCATGGACCGGCCGTGCAGTACCCGGTGGCCGGCTCGTACAGAGCGCCGTGGGTGGAGCAGATCAGCGTGCGGCCGTCCTCGGCAAAAAACTCGTTGGGCCAGAGATCGAGCGGGGTTCCGACGTGCGGGCAGCGATTGACGTAGGCGTGGTATTCGCCGTCGTGGTTGACGACGAATCCCTCGAGGCCGCGGCCGCGACACTCGAGCCGAAACTTCGTCGTCCGCCCGGGCGTCAGCTCGATGGCGGAACCGCGCCACTCCGCCGGGGCCGTCATGCGCCGCATGTTACCATTCACTCATGCGTTCGCCCGCCGCGTCCCTCGCCATCGACGCGCGCGAGGTGGCCAAGACGTTCCGTTCCGGATGGTTTCGTCCCCGGATCACCGAAGCCCTTCGCGGCGTGACCATCGAGGTTCCGCGCGGGGCCATCGTCGGCCTCCTCGGGCCCAACGGAGCGGGCAAGACCACGTTCCTCTCGATTCTCGCCACGCTGCTGATTCCCGATCGCGGCACGGCGCGCGTGCTCGGGCTGGACGTCGTGCGCGACTCGATGGCGCTGCGGCGGCGGCTCAACATGGCGAGCGGGCGGCCGTCGTTCCTCTGGAGCCTGCGCGTCGCCGAGATCATCGGGTTCTACGGCCGGCTCTACGGTCTCGCCGGCGCCACGCTGCGCGCGCGCGTCGACGCGCTCATCGAGGAGTACGAGCTGACGGACTACCGTCGCGTGCCGTACAACGAGCTGTCGACCGGACTCAAGCAGCGCGTCGCCCTCGCGAAGTCGCTCGTGAACGACCCGGAGCTGCTCTTCCTGGACGAGCCGACGCTCGGCCTCGACCCCGACGTCTCGGTGCGCGTGCGTGCGCACATCGCGACGCTGCGCCGCGAGCGCGGCATGACGATCGTGCTGACCACGCACTACATGCGCGAGGCCGAGGAGCTGTGCGACGAGGTGGCCTTCATCAAGGCCGGGCGAATCCTGGATGCCGGGACGCCGGACGAGTTGAAGCGCCGGATCGGCCTCGGCGACGTGATCGCGCTGCGCCTGGAGCCGGCGCCGCCGGCGTGGCTGGGCGAGGCGCCGGGTGTGCTGCGCTGCACGACCACCGACGGCTGGACGAAGTGTACGGTGGACGACGCCGAGAAGCGCCTGCCCGATCTGCTTCGGCAGCTGTTCGCCGAGGGCGTGACCGTGCGCAACGTGCGCGTGCGCGAGCCGGAGCTCGAGGAGGTCTTCGTTGAGCTGGCGCGCTGACCTGCTGGCCATCTGGGCGGTGGTCGTGCGCAACGCGCTCATGGCCTCGCGCAACGTGTTCTTCTTCTTCGAGCTGCTCTTCTGGCCCATCGTGGGCGTGATCTCGATCGGCCTCATGTCGAGGTTCCTGGGCCTCACGCCGGCGCAGGCGTCGTTCGTGCTCATCGGGACCATCGCGCTGTCGGTCGTCAACGTCTGTCAGCTGGAAGTCGCGTACGCCGTGCTCATGGACGTGTGGTCCAAATCGATCAAGCACCAGTTCCTGGCGCCGATCGGCATCCGCCATCTGACCATCGGCTCCTGGCTCGTCGGCATGGTGCGCGGGACCGTGCTGTTCGCGCTGCTGACGGCGCTGTCGTGGTGGGCGTTCGGATTCCGCGTCTTCGGGGCCGGCACCGGCGCCGTCGGCCTCTTCATGTTCGGCTGCTTTCTCAACGCGTGGATCGTCGGCGTCTTCGTCTGCGCGCTCATCACGCTGTTCGGCAACCGCGCGGAGGCCTTCGCCTGGGCGAGCGTCAACCTCGTGCTCGTGCTGGCGGGGATCTACTATCCGGTCTCCGTGCTGCCGGTCCCGGCAGCCGCCGTCGCCCGCGCGATCCCGTTGACCTACTTCCTCGACGCCTACCGCTCGCACTTCGGCTTCGCGTCGGAGTTCGCGGCGCCGATCGCCACGGGGCTCGCCCTGGCGGCCGTGTATGCGATCGTCGCGCACCTGGCCTTCTACGCGTGCGTGCAGCGGGCGCGACGCACCGGGCTGCTCCTCAAAATGTCGGAGTGACCATGGACAATCCCTTCGCCAAGATTTCCCCGTGCACCTTCGCGGAAGTCGTCACCCGCGACCGGGTCATGGACCCGGCCATCCGGCCGCTCTGGCAGCCGATGCCGCGCCTGGCCGGTCCCGCCTATCCGGTGGCGTGTCCTGCCGGCGACAACTTGATGCTGCACGTGGCGATCCACCGCGCGCCCGCGGGGTCGGTCATCGTCTGCGCGGCGGGCGACTCCAACTGGGCCATGGCCGGCGGCAACGTGTGCGCCTACGCGCGCCAGCGCGGCATCGCCGGGTTCGTCGTGGACGGCGTCATCCGCGACATCGCCGAGACGCGCAAGAACGAGTTTCCGGTCTTCGGCCGCGGCGTGATTCCCATCCCCGGCGTGCGCAAGACGGCCGGTCTCATCGATGTGGCGGTCGTGTGCGGCGGCGTCACCGTGGCGCCGGGTGACGTGGTGATCGCCGACGAGGAAGGCATCGTGGTGCTGCCGAAGGCGCACGCGGCCGGGATGCTCGCGAAAGCTCAGGCGCGCGCGAAGAAAGAGGAAGAGACGACGCTCGAGCAGTGGGTGGCAAACCACAAGGAGCGGATCGACGAGGCGGTGAAGACGCTGGGGATCTAGCTCCCCAGCGCCTTGTCGATCTTCGCCTCGAGCATGGCGCGCGGCACCGCGCCGACGACAGTGTCCACGATCCGTCCGCTCTTGACGAGCAGGATGGTCGGGATCGACCGGATCTCGTAGCGGGCGGCCAGCGCCGGCTCCTCGTCCACGTTCACCTTCGCCAGCTTCACCCGTCCCGCCTGGTCACGCTCGAGGGCCTCGAGCACCGGCGAGATCGCGCGGCAGGGCCCGCACCAGGGGGCCCAGAAATCGACGAGCAGCAGCTCGTCGGTGGTGGCCAGCGTCTCATCGAACGTCGATTCCGTCAGGGTCATCGGGCTCTCCTTTCATCCGTTGAGATGCCAGGAGAGCCCGATGGGATGCGGCGGCGGCCGAGGCTACTGTTTCTCGAAGACGACGATGTTGTTCACCGGCTTGCCCTCGGCGTTCGTACCCTTCACCGTCACGTTCATGGTTTTACCGTCGACCGACACGACCCGTCTGATGGTCGTGATCACCTTGCCGTCCTTCTTGTCGGTGCGCTCGGTGGTGCGGGCGTCGATGCGCTTGAGCGAGACCTTGTCGGCGCCGAGCGTCGAGCCTGTGAGGGGATAATCCTTGCCGTCGAAATTGGCCGTGTACGTGGTCGTCGTGCGCTTGCCATCAGAAGCAACCACCTCCGAGGTGACTTTTTCGCCCTTGCCGGACGCCTCGACTGTCAGCGTCTGGCTCTGAGGCGCCGGGCCCGGATCGTACTTGGACTTGGCTACGTTGAGCTTCCAGGTGCCGATGCGCGGATCCTTGTCCTGCGCGGACAGCCTCCCAACGTCGGCAGCGAGCATCAGGGCGGGAACGACGATTCCGAACGTGATCGCACGCCTGATCGAGTGCATGGTGCTCCTCCCCGTTGAGTGAGTGGCACACCGATAGGGCCGAGAGTCCCATCACCTCCCTCGCTGGATCGGTCAACCATGCTACACGGCGCGCCGGCCTCCGCAATGGGGTCGGCGCGGCGGTCTAGTCGACGAGGCCGATCTTCACGCGGCGGTTGTGCCGGCCCTTGTTGTCGATTTTGAGAATGCGGACGGCGCGCGAGCGGCCGGTGGATGCGAGATGGGTGCCGCCACACGCCTGGCGATCGAGCCCGACGATCTCGACGACGCGAACGCTGCCGTCGGGCGCGGGCGGGGGTGCCACCGAACGGCAGCGGATCAGACCGGGCTCGGTGGCCAGCGCGTCGGCGGCGACCCATTCGAAGCGGAGCGGCAAGTCCTGGCGGATCACGTCGTTGAGTTGCGGCTCCAGCGCGCGCAGCCGGTCGTTGTCGACGTCGGGCAGATCGAAATCGGTCCGCGCGGTGCCGTCGTCGTTCAGCTGGGCGCCCGTAATGAGCGCGCCCTGGAAGTGCTGGAAGACGAGCGCGTTGAGGACGTGCGCGTTGGTGTGCAGCTCCGTCTGCAGCGCGCGGAATGGCGCATCGACGGACGCCTGCACGGTGCCGGCGATCTCGACCGGCTCGGCGAGCCGATGCCACACGCGCCCGTCCTCGGCGACCTCGAAGCCGGCGATCGCCGTCTCGCCCGACTGCCAGGCGAGGCGGCCGCGGTCGGCCAGCTGCCCGCCGCCGCCCGGATGAAACGGGCTCTGCTCCAGCACGACCGCGCCGGGCCGTGCGTCGAGGACCGTCGTCTCGAGGACGAGGACGTCGGGACGATCGTGACAGAAGTAGCGCGACACGGCCGCTCCGGCTCAGCGCCCCATGAACTTCGCCACCGTGCGCGCGATGCCGCCCGGGTCGAAGCCGAACTTTGCGTAAAGGCCGCGCGGATCGCCGGACTCGCCGAACACGGTGGTGCCGATGCGTTTGAGCGGCGTGGGACGGACCTCGGCCAGCCATTCCGCCACGGCGCCGCCGAGACCGCCGGCGATCGAGTGATCCTCCACGGTCACCACGCGGCCGGTCTTCGCCGCCGAGCGGCCGAGCATCTCCTCGTCGAGCGGTTTGATGGAGGACGCGTTGATCACCTCGGCCGAGATGCCTTCGCGCTCGAGATGCTTGGCGGCCTGCAGGGCGTTGAAGACGGTGCCGCCGGTGGCGATCAGCGTGACGTCCGTCCCGGGCCGCAAGAGACACCAGCGCCCGAGACGAAACCGATAGTCGGGTGGGCTGACGGGCTCGAGATTCTGGCGGGTCAGGCGCAGGTAGAGCGGGCCCGCGTGCTCGGCGGCGTAGGTGACCGCCTGCTTCGTCTCCATCTCGTCGGCCGGCTGCACGATGGGAACGTTCGGCAGCGCGCGCATGCACGCGATGTCCTCGAGTCCCATCTGGCTGTAGCCATCCTCGCCGATGGCGACCCCGACGTGCGTGCCCACGATTTTCACGTTCGCGTTCGTGTACGCAACGGAGATTCGGATCGTCTCGAAGCGGCCGACGATGAAGCACGCGAACGAGCAGGCGAAGGGCACGCGGCCCGTCAGAGCGAGGCCGGCGGCGATACCGACCATGTTGGCCTCGGCAATGCCCAGATTGAACGCGCGCCCCGGGAACTGCTTGGCGAAGCCGGCCGTCATCGTCGATTTCGACAAGTCGGCGTCCAGGGTGACGATGCGCTCGTCGCTCGCGCCCAGCTCCATCAGCGCCTCGCCGAACGCGGCGCGGCTGGCTTTCGCAGGCATCGCTCCTCCTCTATATGGGGTGTCGAGTATAGGGGGCGTCGAGCGGCTACTTCGCGTCGAGACCGCGCAGCTCGGCGACGATGGCCGCCGTCGCCCGGTCGGTCGCCAGGTAACCATCCCAGGCAGGCTCCGCCACCCCGAGGATCTCGCGAATCGCGCGGATCGCCTCCGCGGGCTTCGGCGCCTTTCCGTGCCATTCGGGATTGTTCTCCATGAACGAGACGCCCTTGCCCTTGATCGTGTGCGCCACCAGCAGCGTCGGAGCCCCCTTGATCGCCTCGGCCTGGTCGAGTCCCTTGGCGATCTGCCCCATGTCGTGGCCGTCGATCTCGATCACCGGCCAACCAAACGCTTGCCACTTGCCGACGACGGGCTCGAGGTCGAGCACCTTGGCGCAGAAGTCGTCGAGCTGGATTCGGTTGTAGTCGACGATCACCGTCAGGTTGTCGACGGCATGATTGGGCTGGCCGAGCTTGGGCGCCGACATGGCGGCTTCCCAGACCTGCCCCTCCTGGATCTCGCCGTCGCCGAGCACGCAGTACACGCGCGACGGCCAACCGGCGAGCTTGGCGCCGAGCGCGAGCCCGAGCGCGACCGAAAGCCCCTGGCCGAGCGAGCCCGTCGCCGCCTCGATGCCCGACAGCGCGACGCGATCGGGATGGCCCTGCAGGGGAGAGCCGAGCTTGCGCAGCGTGATGAGCGCGTCTTCGGAGAAGTAGCCGGCGGCCGCCATCGCGCAGTAGAGCGCGGGCACCGCGTGGCCTTTGCTCAACACGATGCGATCGCGCTCCGGCCAGTCGGGACGGCTCGGATCGTGACGCAGCCGGCCGAACATGATCGCGACGAGGAGGTCGATCACCGAGAGCGAGCCGCCGGGATGACCGGAGCCCGCGTGCGTCAGCATTCGAATGATCTGCACACGGCAGGCTCGGGCGATCGCCTCCAGACGCGCGTCAGCCATCAACGACCTCCGTCATTTGACAGAGAGGGGCCCGGCGCCCCCCTCTGACTCCCCCCGAGCGATCGCATCGATATGGACGTCGCTGACCGCGATCTCGGGGGCGTACACGACCTCGTCCGCCGCCCAGACGATCGTGCCCTTGACGTCCTTGGTGACGCCGACGACGTTGTTGAGAAACGTGGCGATGTTGTCGTTGATCCGGATCGTATTCGCCTTGATCGGCTCGGCGATCCGACCGTCGCGAATCATATAAGAATCCGCGGTGACCGTACAGGTGAAATCGCCCGCGCGCAGGCCGTTGATCGGGTACGTGTACCAGATTCGTCCGATGTAGAGGCCCTCGCCCACACGACCAAGCAGCTCGTCGCGGCTCACGGGGTCGGTGCCTTCGACGACGATGTTGGTGGCCGCGGCCGACGGGCGACTCGAAAACTGCCGTCCACCGCCCGCGCCGAACCGGAAGCCATTGCGCGGGACGAGAGCCGCCGCCTGGGTCGCGTCGTCGCCGCCCAGCTTGCTCCCGCGCTGCGGATCGCGCAGCAGACGCTGCGTGTCGTACCAGCACGACAGACAGCCGGTGAGGACGCCGTCCCGGATGAGGTCGGTGCGCCCCGTGGGCAGTCCCTCGCACGTGATGCCCTTGGAGCCCATCATCGCGGGCATCGCGCCGTGGTCGTAGATCGAGAGCGCGGACGACGCCACGCGGCGGCCGAGACGGCCGAGAAACGGCGACGCCGAGGCGTAAAACGTCTCCGCCGTGCAGGAGGGAATGATCAGATCGTTGAGGATGTCGGTCACCGGCTGACGGCCGAACACGACGGTGTAGCGGCCCGACGGCACGCGCACGCCTCCGACGGCGGCGATGGCGGCCTGCGCCGCCTCGCTCCCGGCTTCGTCGGTGAAGTCGTCGAGCCGCGTGCCCGTGGACCAGCCCGAGCCCTTCGCCGCGTGAGCCTCGACCATGGACGTCACGAAGGCGGTGATCAGCGTGGACTCGTCGGTCTGCACGCGCGGCATCGCCGTCGACGCGATCGCCATGCGCTCCTGGAGAATCGTCACGTCGCCGCCGACGATGAGTCCGAGCCGGCGTAGCGCCTCCTCGGTACCGGCGAGATCGGCCAGCCGCGAGGAAGCGAGAAACGTCCGCAGCGCGCCACCGACGATGGACCAGCCGGCCTCGACCAGACGCTCGTCGCTCACGCGCATGAGCGAGGGATCGTGATAGTCCGTCAGGGTGCGCGGGGTGGCCAGTGAGCGGGGCAGCGAGACGAAGTCGGGATCGGCCACCGCGGCGCGCCGCGCCTTGTCGAACGCGCGCTCGATGCCGGCCACCGAGAGATCGCTCGGCTCGCTGCCGAAGGCGAGCCGCGGACCGCCCGGCGCGTCGAAGACGACCTGCAGGCCGAGACCGTACGACTCGACGGACTTCGGCTCCTCGACGCCGTTGCACGGGACGTGCGACGTATAGTTGAGTCGGGTGAGCAGTGCTCCGTTCGCGGAGACGAAGGCCTCGACCTCGCTCACGCCCGCCTGGGCGCGGGCCCAGCCCAGGGCGTGCTCCGCCGCGCGCGTCAGCTCGGCGAGATCGCGCATCGACGTCAGTGCTTGGGGTCGTTGCTGACGTTGGTGCCCTGCACCGGATAGCCCTTCGCGTGCCAGCCCGGGAGACCCTCTTCGAGTACCCGCTGGTTGCGCCATCCGAGCGCGTACAAGACGTTGCTGGCCCCACGGGACAGCGCGTGCGGACACGTTCAGTAGAAGACGACGAGCCCGGTCTTGCTGATCTCCGGCGCCCGGCGCTCGACGCTGCGCAGCGGCATCGAGCGCGCCCCTTTGATGTGCATCTCGACGTACGCATCCCAGTTCCGCACGTCGAGGATGTCCGCCTTCTCCCCGCGATCGAGCGCCGCCTTCAGCTCTTCGACCTTGATGAAGTTGACAGGATAGTCCGGCGGCGCTGCGGGCGCTGCGCCGATCAGCACGATCGCCGCCGCCATGGCCGGGATCATCGCGCGGCGCATCGATCAGCCTCCGAGCACGCGGGCGCGGCTGCGCATGGTCGGGCCGCCGTTGCCGAGCTTCTTGCTCTGCATGGGTTGCCCTTTGCCGCAATTGGGGATCGGATAGAGGCGAAAGTCGCGCCCTACGGCGTCCACCTTCATCAGGTAGTCGCGCGTGTCGGCGGCGATGCCGCCGTTGCGATAGAGCCGCGTGATCTCGCCGCGCTCGATGGCGTACACCTTGCGCGCGGAGATACGGAAGTTCTCGCGGCTCTCGGCGATCGACGGGATGCGGTGGCCGACCAGGTAGTAGCCGTGGTCGACGTCGCCGATGATGCGCGCGGGATCGTCGGCGCCGCCGTCGAAGACGGTGTTGGACATGCGGATCAACGGGACCAGAGCCGCGCTGGTCGCCTTGAAGTGGCCGTTGGGCTCGCCGCCGAACACCGCGGCCGTCTGGCGGCTGTTCATGAAGCCGCGGAAGATGCCGCGCTCGATGTGCGTCACACGGCGCGCCGGCGTGCCTTCGTGATCGTAGGCGTAGTGGCCGTACCCCGGCAGCGCGGGATCCGAATAGGCGGTGACCAGCGGCGAGGCGATTCGACGGCCGACCTGGTGGGCGTCGAGATCGCCGAGCAGCCACGAGCGGCCGGCGTACGCAGTCTCCATCTTGAGCGCGCGGTCCAGCTCGGCCGGGTGGCCCACGATCTCGTGGGACACCAGCGTGTTGTAGTGCGGGTCGGTGACCACGACGACCTCGCGCTCGGAGGTCGGCAGCGCCGGAGCCTGGGCCAGCTCGGCGGCGTCGCGGGCGAGCGCCAGCGCGAAATCGCGGAACGGCGGGAAGGTGAGGAGCGGCTCGGCCACGCCCTCGCCGATCACTTCCCAGCCGCGCTGATGGCCCATCACGTCGTAGAGCTCCTGGCTCGTCTCGGGCCCGACGGCGACGACCGACGCCGCCCCCTGCGTGAGAGCAAAGCCCTGGTCGATCAGCGCGCCTTCCGTGGAGGCGAACAGCTCACGCGTGAGCTGCGTGAGCAGCGGCACCCAGTTGTAACGCACGCTCGGCTGCGCGGCGGCGATCGCGCGCGAGACGTCGGTCGCCACCGCGATCATGTCAGGCAGCGGGACGCTGCGCGGATCGATCCGATAGACGGCGGGCACGACGTCGCGCCGGACGTCGACGGCATGCAAGCGAAGCTCGGCGAGCGCGTCGCCGAGCGGCCCGAACTTCTCCCGCGCCGTCGCCTTGTGCTCGGCATTGGCCATGGCGCGCCGGTACGCGCGCTCGATCGCCTCGATCAGACGCTGCTCCAGCTCGGGCACGTCGGCGGCGCCGAGCACGATGCCGATCCATCCCGGCGCCACCGTGCGGTCGCCGGCCAGCACGCGAACGCCGGCGGTGCACGCATAGTCGTCGCCCGACGAGCGCTCGGCGCCGTTTTCGGCGATCGCGTGGCGACTCTCGGTCACCTCGAGCCGCACGTCGGCGTACGCGAGGTGGGGCAGGCGGCGCCGCGCATCGGCCAGGAGCGTCGGCACGCTGGCGCGGGCGCGATCGATCAGCTCAACGGTGAGCGCGCCGGCCATGATCAGAGAACATCGAAGGGTTCGACGGTGACGTGCTCGCCGGCGGCGACGTCGCCACGGCTTTCCTCGAGAACCACGAAGCAGTTGCCGGCGACCATGGAGAAGAGGATGCCCGAGCCCTGCGGACCCGTGGTGCACACCTCCCACTCGCCGTCGCGAAAGCCGAGCACGCCGCGCTTGTACTCGGTGCGGCCGGTCTTCTTGCGCATCGGCTCCAACGCCCGGGCCCGCCACGTCGCCGGGAAGAGCCGGCGACGGCCGGCGAGCTTGTAGAGCGCGGGGCGAACGAAGAGCATGAACGACAGCAGCGATGCCACCGGGTTGCCGGGCAGCCCGAAGAACAGTGCGCCGCCGATGCGGCCGACGGCGAAGGGACGCCCCGGCTGCATCGCGACCTGCCAGAAGTCGATCGCCCCGAGCTCCTGCAGCACGTCCTTGACGAGGTCGTAGACACCGACGGACACCCCGCCGGACGTCACGACGATGTCGGCAGCCCGCGCCGCGTCCTCCAGGGAGGCGCGCAGCGTGTCTCGCACGTCGGGCACGATGCCGAGATCGCTGACGTCGCCGCCGCACTGCTCGATCGAACCGCGCAGCGTGAAGCGGTTCGCGTCGTAGATCTGGCCGGGACGCCGCGGCGAGCCCGGCTCGGCCACCTCGTCCCCGGTGGACATCAGCGCCACGCGCGCGCGCCGGCGCACCGAGACTTGCCAGGCGCCGAGTGAGGCCATGAGTCCGATCTCTTGCGGCCGCAGCACCATGCCGCTTTCGACCACGGTCTTACCCATCGTGACGTCTTCGCCGGCGCGCCGTACGTTGGCGCCCTTGTCGAGGAGCCCGATCGTCACGCGATCGCCGTCACGCTGCACGACTTCTTGCGGATAGACGGTGTCGGCCCCGGCGGGCATCGGCGCGCCCGTCATGATGCGCAGCGCCTGTCCACCCTCGAGCGCGCGGTCGAAGACGGAGCCGGCGGCGAGATCGCCGACCACGATGAGGTCGCGCGTTCCGCGCACGGGCATGTCCGCGCTGCCGACCGCGTAGCCGTCGACCGCCGAGTTGTCGGCGGGCGGCACGTCGAACGGCGCGGCGAAATCATCGCTGAGGACGCGTCCGAGCGCGCGCGTCAACGGCACCAGCTCGGATGCGAGCGGCGCGCCGATGCGGGCGAGGATCTGCGCTTGCCCGTCGCGCACCGAGATCATGCGGGTATTATACGCGCCATGAACGAGACGGCTTCGGGCGTGGTGCATCCGGCCGGCTTCTGGGTCCGCCTCGTCGCGTTCGCGATCGACCTCGTCGTCATCGGGCTCGCGCAGCTCGTGCTCCAGGTGGTCGCGGCGGCGCGGCTCGGCGACCGCGCGCTGGGCGCCGTCGGGTTCTTCACGTTCGTCTTTGCCGTCGCGTATCCGACGGTGCTGCACGCGATCGCCGGCCAGACGCTCGGCAAGCTCGCGATGCGCGTCCGCGTCGTCGCCCTCGATGGCGAGCCGTTGCCCCTCGGCGCCTCGTTCCTCCGAGCCGTGGTCTTCTGGGCGGCGATTCCACTCACGCTCGGGATCGGCCACATCGTGGGCGGGTTGCGCAGGGACAAGCGCGCGTTCCACGATCTTCTCGCCGGCAGCCGCGCCGATCGCCTGCCGCGCTCGACGCCGGTTCGATCGACACCGGGCGTGGGCCCGCCGCCGGTCACCGCATCCTCGGCGCCGCCGCTCGGCTCGTTTTCGCCCCCGTCGGAATCGGAGCCGCGGTCGAGCGGGTGATCCCGACGCTGCCGCTCGCGTTGCGCAACCGCCTGGCCGCGACGATCCTCGAGGCGGTCGGCGACGTGCAGGCGCGACGGGTGCTGGCGACGGTGGCCGAATCGCCCGCGACGTGGCTGGCGGCCGATGAGGGGCGGTGGGGGCCGCTCCTCGCTGCGCGTGCGCGTCGCGCGAGTGAGGCCCTGGTCGCACTGCCGCCGTCGGCGAGCCGGGGACTCGACGCGGTGCTCGAGGTGGCGGCGCGGCTCTATGGGGCGGGCCTGTACTTCGAAGTGCACGAATGGCTTGAGCCGCACTGGATGAGGGCGACCGGGACGACGCGCGAGACGCTGCAGGGACTGATCCAGACGGCGGTCGGCTGGCAGCATCTCGCCAACGACAACGTCGCCGGGGCACGCTCGCTCCTGACCGAGGGGGCGGCGCGGCTGCGGGGACGGCGCCTGGGCGCGCGCGATCTCGACGCGTTCGGGCGCGCGACGGCGACGGCCGCGAGATCCCTGCCATCGGCGGCGCCGCCGCCGTTTCCCGATCGGGAAGACGACGCAATCGAGAGAGAGGAGAGCGTATGAACCTCGAGCTGGACGACAAAGTGGTGGTGGTGACCGGCGCGAGCCGCGGCATCGGCCGCGCGATCGCGCTGGGGATGGCGGCGGAGGGCGCGCGGGTGGTGGCGGTGGCACGCGACAAGGCGGCGCTCGACACGCTGGCCAAGGAGGCGCACGCACGCAGCCACCGCGACGCCGTCGCGATCGGCGCCGACCTGTCCCGGCTCTCGGAGGTCGAGCGCGTGGTCGACGAATCCAGGCGCGCGGGCGGGCGCATCGACGTCCTCGTCAACAACGCGGGCGCGATCCGCGGCGGCGGCTTCCTCGACATCCCCGATGCGCAGTGGCTGGACGACTGGAGTCTGAAGCTGATGGGCTACATCCGCATGGCGCGCGCCGTGTTTCCGATCATGCGCGCGCAGGGCGCGGGCCGCATCATCAACGTCGTCGGCGCAGCCGCGCGTAATCCCACCCCGACCTATCTCACGGGCGGCGCCGCCAACGCCGCGCTTGTCAATTTTACGAAAGGCCTCGCCGATCTTGGCGCGGAGTGCGGCGTGCTCGTGACGGCGGTGTCACCGGCGGCAACGCGGACCGAGCGCTGGGACCAGCTGATGGAGCAGCAGGCGAAGGCGTCGGGCAAGACGGTCGCGGAGATGCACGCGGCCGCGCAAGCGCCGTACAAGCTCGGACGCATCGCGACGCCCGAGGACATCGCCGACGTCGTCTGCTTTCTTGCTTCCGCGCGCGCCTCGTTCATCACGGGCATTTGCATCACCGTCGACGGCGGCGCCACTCGCGGCGTCTACGCCTGAGCCACCTTGACATGCGTTGCCTCCTGTCATTATCTTTCCCTAGCGCTGGACTGGGGTTCCCTATCTCGCCGCTTTCAATGAGGGCAGGAGGTTCGCGCGATGGCGGCAAAGTTGTTCGTCGGCAACCTTTCCTTCCAGGCCACGGAGGAGGACCTGCGAGAGCTCTTCGCGCAGGCGGGAACCGTGGAGACCGTGCGGATCATCACCGACCAGTTCACCGGGCGCCCGCGCGGGTTCGGCTTTGTTGAGATGGCGACGAAAGAAGAAGCGGTGAAGGCGGTCGAGATGCTCAATGGCCGGCTCTTTCGCGATCGCAACCTGGTCGTGGATGAGGCGCGTCCGCAGCCGCAGCGTGGGGCCGGAGGTGGCGGCCCTCGCGGCGATCGCGGCGGCCGTCCCGGCGGCGGCCCGGGCGGCGGAGGCGGCTGGCGCCGCTAAACACGGTAATCGAGGAGCGCGCCGGGTTTCCCGGTGCGCTCCGAGCGCTGGCCAGGGGAGTCCGAGGGGGGCGTCAGCCCTTTTCGCTTGACCCTTTTCGCTTGAATAATCATTGGGGGGCCATTTCGGGGCCCCCCATGTTTTCAGAAGAGGCTCAGCTGCGGCGACTCCGCCGCGTCGTCAACGTAGGGAACGAGCCCATCCTGCTCGGTGAAGCGACGAAAACGCTCCCACGTCTCCAGGACCTTTGACTGGTAGTACTCCACGTTCTCGTCCGGCCGGGCAGGATCCCAGAGGCTCGCCAGCCTCGCGACGTCGCCGACGACGACGCGCGCGGTGCGGCCGGCCACGTAGTAGGAGATCTGGTCGCCGGGCTGCACCGGACGTCCGCTCGCCGCGGCGAGCTCGTAGGCCGCGGACGCCGGTCGCAGGCCGGCGGTGACGCGCTCGCGATAAACTTCAAGCGATTCTTGAAGTGTCTCGCTGCGCGCGAAGACGCGCACGTCCACGCGATGCGCGCCAAAGTCCGCCAGCCAGCGATCGACCACCGCCTTGGCGTCGGCGCGACGCCCGAGCAGCAGCAGCCGCACCAGCTCGTCGATCAGCCGGCGCTGGAAGGGCTCGAGGCCGCGCGAGCGGAACGCCGAGCCCTTGAGGATGACGCGGCCGCGCCCATCGAGCAGCGCGTACGTCTTCATCTTGTACGAGAACATCGCGGGGTAGCGCCCATCGAGCTCCAGCGTGATGCCCGGCGGAAGTTTTTCCGACAGCGCCTCGAGCAGCCGCGCGTCGTCCTCCGCGGTGTGGCCGGGCGCCGGCGTGAAGTACACGCCGTCCGTGTCGGCCTCGACGGGCGTGGCGCCGAGCGCGCGCAGCCCATCGACGAGGGACGTGACCACGGCGCGGCCGTCGGCGGTGACGCGATTGGCGGCGTCGAAGTCGTTCCAGTGCGCGGAAGAAAATCCGAGGTATCCGTAGAACGAGTTGATGAGGATCTTGAACGACTGCGAGAGCGCCTGGTGGTGCTGGCGCTCCTCGTCGCCGGCGGCGGCCTGCGCCTGGCGCTTGGCGCCCACGCGGACCTCGCGCAGGTGGGTCAGCAGATCGAGAAAGACGCCGAGCTCGTCGCTCGCGGGCGCGACACGGCCGCCGATCATCAGCGAGGGGTAGAGCGACGTGACGTCCACGTGGAGCACCGGCGCCGCCACACCCTGCTGCCAGATCGCCGTGAGGCCGCCGCCGACCGACTGGCCCGGGCATGGTCGCGGCACCGCGCGGCCCACGCGCAGGTACTCGCGGAGCAGCAGCGCATCCACCTTGGCGGCCGAGCCCCGTAGCGTGGTGGCCTGGTAATCGAACGGCACCAGCCGCGCCTGGGCGAAGTACGGCGGCGACAGAATCGCGGAAATCGCCAGCGTCTCGGCGGCGTCGTCGCCCGCGTAGGCCATGAGCCGATCGGCGTCCTCGGCGAGCTGGCGTGCGACGTTCGAGGCGTCGACGTAGGTGCGGTCGGTGGCGGCGACGCCGAGATGTCGGGCGATGTCCTTGAGGCCAAAGGAGGGCAGGTCCCGGGCACCGACGTCGTACAGCTGCGCGAGCATCCACGTGTCGACGATGTGCCGGCCCGCGATCTCGTAGCGGCGAAAGCCGATCGCGCGCTCGGCGACCTGCAGCCGCGCCGGCCGGCTGCGCAGCAGACTGCCGTCGCGACCCCACGCCAGCGGCACGTCGTACCGTCGCGCGCGCGCCTCGACGTACTCGAGATCGAAGCGGAAGATGTTGTGTCCCTCGACGACGTCCGGATCCCGCTCCCGGATCAGGCGCCCGCATTCGGCGAGCAGCGTTTGCTCATCGAGGCGATCGCCACGCAGCACGTGCCGAAAGCCCGTGGAGTCGGCCAGCGCGATCGCGACGATGCGATCACCGGCACGGGCCGCCGACGGAAACTCGTACCCGTCGGTCGTCACGACCTCGATGTCGAGCGCCAGCCGTCGCAGGTCGCCGAATCGCAGGCCGCCGAACGACGTCCGCCCCGTGGTGAGCAGATACTGATGCACCGGGTCGGGGAAGAACCGGTACGGCGCTTCGGGCGCATTGGCCGGCATGCCGGTCGCCTCGCGGCAGCGTTCGCGCGCCGCCAGCGCGGCGCTCCAGGAGGAAAAGCGCGCGAGCCAGCACAGTCCGCCCGCGCCCTCCAGACGAGTCAGCGCCACGAGTCCCGCCGCGCCGCTCAGCAGTGCCTCGTCGGCGGCGAGCAGGAAGGGCGTGAAGGGAACGCTCTGGACGCGCGTGTCGGCGCCGTCGCGGATCCAGAGGCGGATGGCCCGGCCGTCGTCGGCGAGGGCCGCGGCGACGAGCCCGGGGGCGGGGTCTGCGCCGAACAGCAGTGGCGTCGACGCGCTCAGCCGGCGGCTTCCTCGACGGCGGCGCGGTACATCGCGGCGTCCACCAGGCCGACGAGCGAGCGGCCGGTCTGCGGCACGATCACGGCCGGGATCGCGCGCACACCTTCGGCGACCGCCGCCTCGTAGTCTTTCACGACGGCCTCGCGGCCGACACCCGCCTCGAGATCGGCGGTGAATCGCGGCATGTCCACGCCGGCGGCGGCCACGATGTCAGCCACGATGCGCGGGTCGGCGATGTTCAGACTCTTCGTGAAGTACGCCTCGTAGAGTCGCGGATGCACGCGCTCGAACAGTTCGTCACCCTGGCGCGCCACGCACTTGGCGGCTTCCAGCGCGGGCATGCTCCAGTTCGGCATCGTCGGGTGCGGCCACGGCGTGAACGTGATGCCGTCGTCCGCGGACATCGCGTTGCAGCGCTGCCATCCCGCCTCGCGATACGTGCCTTTGAACGGCACGGGCGGCACCGGCGCCGGCCGCAATGGAAACGCGCGATGCTCGATGACGAGCGAGGGGCCCTGCGTTTCTTGCAATCGCCGGAGGCGGACCGCCGCCGGATAGCACCAGGGTCAGAGATAGTCGCTGTAGACGACGAGCCGAGCGTCAGAGGCCATGCACGATTCTATACCCGAAGATGTCGGTATATGCTCGACGCATGCCCCGCCACCGCTGGATGCTGTTCGCTGCCCTGCTGCTCGCGGGGTGCGCCACCGGCCGGGTCTCGTTCGACAACGCTACTCCGGGCGCGCCGGTGCGCGTCCGCGGCGATGAGTTTCGTCCCCACGGCACCGGTCCGTTCCCCGCCGTCGTCCTCATGCACGGCTGTCATGGTGTCTCGAAGTCGGTGCTCGACTGGGGGCGCTGGTTCCGCGATCACGGCTACGTCGCGCTGGTGATCGACTCGTGGACGTCGCGTGGTCTCGGCGAGCAATGCACGCCCGGCGTGGACCTGCCCAACACCGCGCGCTTCGACGACGCCATCGGCGCGCTGCGCTGGCTGCAATCGCAGCCGGTGGTCGATCGCGCACGCGTCGGCATCATCGGCTGGTCCAACGGCGGCGCGTTTTCGCTCGCGGCCGTGAACGGGCCCACGGCCGAGCGCGCCCGGCGCCGGGGCGTCGAGATCCCGCCGCCGGGCTATCGTGCCGCCGTCGGCATGTACCCGGGCGCCTGCCAGTCGCTGGTGAACGAGCTGTCGATGAGACCGGTGCTGATTCTGATCGGCGGGGCGGACGACTGGACGAATCCCGCTGAGTGCGAAGCGCTGGCGATCACGCAGCGCGCGAAGGGTGCTGACGTGACGACCGTCGTCTATCCGGGCGCCGTCCACTATTTCGACGTCGAGGGCCAGCCGCGCGTGTTCCTGGCCGAGGTCGAGAATCGCAACGCGCCGAGCGGCCGGTGCTGCGGCGCCACCGTCGGCTTCGACGCCGCCGCGAACGCCGACGCGCACCGGCGCATCGGCGAGTTCTTCGCGCGCCATCTGGGCGGACGACCGTGATCGACGTCTCGGTGGAGTTCGCGCGCCACCTCCTGGGCGCCGTGGTGAATCTGCACGCGCTCGTGCCGAAGGCGCACCCGTCGTCGCGCATCCTCGGCAGCGAGCGCATGGGCAGCGGTGTGGTCGTCGACGCCACGGGCCTCATCCTCACCGTCAATTACGTCGTCATGGGCGCCCACACCGTCGATGTCGGGTTCCTCAAGGGCCGGCGCGTGAAGGCCGAGGTCGTGGCGCAGGACTTCGAGGTCGGGCTGGCGCTGGTCCGCATCAAGCGCCAGGGCCTGACCGCGACCCCGCTCGCGGACGGCGACCTCAACTGTGGCGATCCGGTGGTTGCGGTGGCGTCCACGGGACCGCAGGAGCGCCGCATCGGCGGCGGGCTCGTGACCTACCTGGGCGAGTTCGAGGCGTACTGGGAGTATCTGCTCGATCACGGCATCGTCACCAGCGCCCCGAACCCGGGCTTCGGCGGCGGGGGACTGTTCTCGATGACCGGCGCGCTGCTCGGCATCGTGTCGCTGAACCTCAACGAGATCGTCCGCTGCTCGCTCTCGATTCCCGTCGACAACTATCGCGAGCACGCGAGCGAGCTGCTCCGTTATGGTCGCGTCGTCAGCCGGCCGAAGCGCGCGTGGCTCGGCGTCTTCGCCCACGCCGTCGACGAGGGCGTGGTGGTGGCGGGGATCGTGCCCGAGGGACCGGGGGATCGCGGCGGGCTGCAGGAGGGCGACGTCATCGTGTCGCTCAACGCCGAGGAGGTGCCGAGCCGCAAGGAGCTCTATCTCACGCTCTGGCGGCACGCACCGGGCGAACGGCTCACGCTCGAGGTGATGCGCGACAAGCGGCTGCGGCGCCTGGAGGTGACGACCGGGGACCGCGCCGAATTCTTCAAGCAGATCTGATTCTCAAATATAAGGAGACACGGATGGATCTTGGATTGAAGGGCAAGGTGGCGCTGGTCACCGCGGCGAGCAAAGGCATGGGCAAGGCGTGCGCGCTCGCCTTAGGCGCCGAGGGCGCCAGGATCGCGATGTGCGCGCGCACGGAGGGCGATCTCAAGGCCGCCGCCGACGAGGTCCGCTCGGCCACGAAGGCGGACGTCCTCGCGATCCCCACGGACGTCACGCGAAAACAGGACGTCGAAGCGCTCGTGCAGCGCGTGGCGTCGCAGTTCGGCGGCGTCGACATCCTCGTCGCCAACGCGGGCGGTCCCGCGCGCGGCTTCTTCGAGGAGATGTCCGACGAGCAGTGGCAACAGGCGTTCGAGCTGTCGCTGCTCTCCGTCGTGCGGCTCGTGCGCGGGGTGCTGCCGGGCATGCAGGCCAAGAAGTGGGGCCGCGTGCTGACGATCCAGTCGGTGTCGGTCAAGCAACCGTTGCCGGATCTGCTGCTGTCCAACGCGGTGCGGCCCGGCACGCATGGCTTCATGAAGACGCTCGCGCTGCGCTACGGCAAGGACAACGTCACCTTCAATACCGTCTGCCCGGGCCGCATCCTGACCGATCGCCTGATGGGCGGCCTCAAGGCCTCGGGCCTCTCGCGCGAAGCGTACGTCGCATCGCTGGGAGCGGAGATTCCGATGGGGCGTGTCGGCACGCCCGAAGAGTTCGCCAATGTCATCGTCTTCCTGGCGTCGGAGCGCGCCTCCTACGTGACGGGCACGGCGATCCAGGTGGATGGAGGCCTGGTGCGCGGCTTGTTCTGAGCCGGCCCGATGCTCGCCATCCGCGGCGCGTTTTCGCGCTTTTTCGCGGAGAGCGGCTTCTTTCTCGCCGCCGGCCTGGCGTTCTTCTTCCTGATCTGCTGCATCCCGCTGACGCTGCTCGGCGTCTCGACGCTCGGTTTCGTGCTCTCCACCGAGCGCGCCGCGGACGAGGTGGTCGGCCAGCTGGCGCGGAACTTCCCCGTCTACCGCCGCGAGATCGCCATGGTGCTGCTGCGCATCGTCGAGACGCGGGCGCTGTCGGGAATCGCGGGCACGCTGGTGCTCGTCTTCTTCTCCACCCCGCTGTTTGGCGCTTCACGGCTCGTGATGCACCGCATGCTCGGCGTCCGCGGCGGGGGGCATTACCTGCGCAATCTGCTGCTCGACGCCGGGCTGGTGCTGTTGCTGACGCTGCTGATGTTCCTCGCATCGGTGGTGACCGCGATCTTCCAGTGGTTTCAGGAGTACTTCCTGGAGGCGATCGGCGTGCCGTGGGCCTGGCTCTACTGGACGGCCGTGGTGTTCAGCCTCTCGCTGTCCACGGGGATGTTCTATTTCGGGTACCGCTACGTGCCGCGGCGCCGGCCGCGTGCGGCCGCCGCGCTGACCGGCGCCATCCTCACTGCGCTCCTGTGGGAGGTCGCCAAGCAGCTCTTCAGCCTCTACATCCGCCGCGTCGGCGTTTACGATCAGATCTACGGCCCGCTCGGCGTGCTGGTCGCCTTCGTGATGTTCGTCTACTACACCTGCATCGTGTTCGTGCTCGGGGCCGCCTACGTGGCGGCGCTCGACGCGCGGCGCGCGGCGCGGCGCTGATCGGCGCATGCCCTGTGGTATTGTCTCGACCGCTTCGTACTCGGGTCTCGGAGGGAGCGCGCCATGATGCTCAAGGGCAAGTCGGTGGTCATCACGGGGGCCGGCCGCGGCATCGGCCGGGAGATCGCGCTGCTGATGTCCAAGCAAGGCGCGCGCGTCGTCGTCAACGACTACGGCGGCAGCGCCGTGGGGACGGGCGGTGAGAAGACCCCCGCCGACGAGGTCGTCAACGAGATTTGCAAGGCCGGCGGCGAGGCCGTGGCCAACTACGAGTCGGTGGCGACCATGGCCGGCGGGCAGTCGATCATCAAGAGCGCGCTCGACGCCTTCGGCCGCGTCGACGTGGTCGTGAACAACGCCGGGATCCTGCGCGACCGCATGATCTTCAACATGAGCGAGGAGGAGTGGGACGCCGTCATCAACACCCACCTCAAGGGCACCTTCGCCGTCACGCGGGCGGCGGCGCCGCTCATGCGCGAGCAGAAGTGGGGTCGCTTCATCAACATGACCTCCACCTCGGGCCTCATCGGCAACGTCGGCCAGGCGAACTACGCGGCGGCCAAGCTCGGGATCTTCGGGCTGACGAAGGTCACCGCGCTCGACATGGCGCGCTACAACGTCACCGCCAACTGCATCTCGCCGTTCGCGTGGACGCGCATGATCGGCACCATCCCGACCGAGACCGAGGCCCAGAAGGCGCGCGTGGAGAAGGTCAAGCGCATGGGCCCCGAGCACATCGCTCCGGTGGCGGCCTTCCTCGCTTCCGATGCCGCCAAAGACGTGACCGGCCAGGTCTTCGGCGTTCGCGGCAAGGAGATCATGCTGTTCGGCCATGAGCGGCCGATCATGCGTGTGCACAACGACGAGGGCTGGACGCCGGAGCGGATCGCCGACATGTTCCCGGGCACGCTGCAACATCATCTCGTGCCGCTGGTGACGTCGGGTCAGTATTTCAACTACGACCCGCTCGTCTGAGCGGTTGCTCGCAGTCTGAGGTTTTCGGGCGCGCGCCAAAGTCCTGTCATTTGACACGCCGAGATCCGTGAGGTATCTCAACGGACACTAGACCATCGTCCAGGGTCTGGCCGGCTGTCGCTCGAGTGCAAAATCGACAAATGTCCTGGGAGGAGCCGTATATTATGTTGTCGACGCTCCCTTGGCCGGGAAACGGGTCTCAGCATCGCTGCTGTGACGAGCGGCCATGAATCATCCACCAGCGTCGGCCCTACCGAAATACCTTCTGGTCACTTCGGCTCGAAACGAAGAGCAGCACTTGGAGCAAACGATCCTTGCGGTGCTCGCCCAGACGGTGCATCCCGTCAAGTGGATCATCGTCAATGATGGCTCGACAGACGGTACGGCCAAGATCATCGACCGGTACGCGGCGTCCTCGGATTGGATCGATCGCCTTGATATGCCGACACACCACGCCCGAAACTTCGCTGCGAAAGCGCGCTGCTTCAACGCCGCGTGGAAGGCGGTCAATGGGCTCGACTATGACGTGATCGGCAATCTCGATGCCGACATCACGTTTGAGCCAGGCTATGTCGAGTTTCTGTTGACGAAGTTCGCAGAGAACCGCGATCTCGGAGTCGCCGGCACGCCGTTCCTGCAACAAGGCGGCTACGACTCGTCCCGTGACAGCTTCGAAGGTGAGAATCATGTCGCGGGCGGCTGCCAACTCTTCCGGCGTGGCTGTTTCGAACAGCTCGGCGGATACGTTCCCACCAAAGGTGGAGGCGTTGATTGGATTGCGGTCACAACCGCCCGGATGAACGGCTGGAAGACCCGGTCGTTTCGGGAGAAGCGTTTCATTCACCATCGCCCCCTCGGCACCGCCGAACGCAGTTCGCTGTCGGCGTTTTATTCCTACGGCGAGAAAGACTACTGTTTCGGAGGAAGCCCTGTCTGGGAAGTCTGCCGGGTCGCTTATCGAATGAGTAAACCGCCGCTCGTCCTCGGAGGTCTCGCGCTGGGAGCGGGTTTTCTATCCGCGGCCATGCGCAGGGTCGAGAGGCCGGTCTCGGCGGATTTGATGCGCTTTCATCGCCGCGAGCAGATGACAAAGCTGAAGGCGATCGTCGAAACGCTTGCTCTGCTCAAAAAACTGGATCACTTCACCCTTCGCACACGCCCGCGAAACTCTGTCCAGGGAGCCATTCTCGCGATCATGACCGGGGCCCCGCTGGCCAGGCTCGAGACCCTGTTGGCGCAGGTCTCACAGTGGCTCCCGTCGTAACGAGGCTGAAGCGGAAGGCCCGCGCCCTGAGGGCTGGCGTCAAATTTACTGTCTTTCGACTGCAAACCTTCCGCTCGAGTAAAGAGAAGTTCGAGTGCCCGGTGTGCGGCTACGTCGGCCCCCTCATGGATGTGCGTCCTCCGACGGGTGTGCGAAGACACGCGAAATGTCCATATTGTGGCGCGTTCGAGCGCCACCGACTGCAGTACCTCGCCATCAGAGACGTGTTGCAGAGGAGAAACACGTCAGGGATGAGAATGCTTCACTTTGCGCCGGAACCATGCTTTCGCCCATTATTTCGGCGGCAGTTCGGACAGTATGAGACGGCCGACCTGGCCATGGAAGACGTCGACTGCCATGTCGATATCCGACACCTTCCATTCCATGACGCGACCTATGACTTTGTCATGGCTTCAGCGGTGTTCGATTACATCCCCGATGACGACACGGCGATACGAGAAGTTCGCAGGGTGCTCAAGCCACATGGTGTCGCGATTCTCCCCGTTTCGTTGGGAAGCACGAAAACGATCGAGTATTCGGAACCAAATCCATACGAGTCCGGCCATGTGCGCGCATGTGGGATGGACTATTTTGAACGGTACGAAAGACACTTTCGTGAGGTGCAAAAGGTTTCTTCCGATTCGTTCCCGGCTAAATACCAGGTCTTCATTTATGAGGATCGAACGGTGTGGCCGAACAAGGCATGTCCATTGCGCCCGTCCATGCCGGGTGAGAAGCACATCGACGTTGTTCCCATCTGTTTTGCATGAATCGCCGTTCAAGGACATGAAACGCCACCTCGGTCCGCTCGTCAGATTCTTGCCGTTGCCTCTGATGACGACGATCCTGCCGGGCCGTGTGTTCATCCTGTGCTATCACGCCGTCAGCTCTCGCCCCCTTCCTCACATACGGCATCTGTATGACATCAAATCGCCGGACCAGTTCGAGCAAGACCTGCTCTTCTTCAAAGAGCACTGCTACGTGGCGAGCCACGACGAACTCGTAGCGCACCAGCACGGCCGGCATCGGCTGCCTGCCGGTTCCGTGTGCATCACGTTCGACGACGGATTTTCCGAGTGCCATGACACGGTGCGGCCGTTGCTGCTGAAGCATGGGATGCCGTGCACCTTCTTCGTTTGCAAGAGCATGATCGACAATCGAACGATGATGTATCGGAACGTCATCAGCCTGTGTGTCGACGCCTTGCGCGGCCTGAACGACGAAGAGATCGGGGCGGTCACGGCGCGCCTCGGCGATCGGTACGGCGTTCAGCTCAACGATCGTGAGCGGCTCCGAAAGTGGATGGTGGGCTTGACCTATCCGGAGCGTGACAAAGTGGATGCGATCTGTGAGCTTCTGGGGCTCGACATCGGCGGGTTCCTTCGTCGTGAAAGGCCCTACATGACGCGGGAGCAGATCGTGGACCTGTACCGCGACGGTTTCACGATCGGTGGACACTCGTGCAATCACCCCGAACTGTGGCTTCTCGAGTGGAAGGACGCGACTCGCGAGATCGTCGACTCCTGCGATGCCGTGCGGGAGCTGACGAATCAAGAGAGAGTGCCGTTCGCCTTCCCATTCAACGGAGCGACTCTCAGCCGAGAGAAACTCGCGCAATTGAGACGCGAGCACGAGTTCCTGTGCCTGTTTTACGACACGAACGACCTGCGGCTGGAGCGGGAGTTCATTGCGAACCGGATCGCAGGTGATACGCCGGCACGACGTGAGACGGGCAAATCCAATGTTCCACTGCTGATGCGCGAGGCTTACGCTCTGGAGCCTCTCCGACACGTCAAACGCCTTGTGCGGGGTATGTCCCGATGATCGTCGACATTACCTAGAGCACCCTCCGGCCAACGGCGGCCGGCCGGTGCTCGACGGCCGGATCTGCGGCGTTCTGCCGGCGCACGTCAAGGACGCGTCAATCCGCCGGACCCCACGAGAGACGCGCAGGCGACGCGACGATCTGGTACTCTCCTGGGACTTTCGGAGGCACAGATGGGCGTCGTGCGGAGTGCGCAAGAGGGTTGGCGGAGCGTGGCCACGGTGGGTGTCGCAGTCAAGCCTCTGCGCGACGACAAGACGAGCGGCGCGGCGACGTTCCTGCTGCGCGTCGAGGCCGGCGCGCGCGTGCCGCTGCACGATCATCCCGGCGGCGAAGAGCTCTTCGTCATCGAGGGTGACCTTCGGGTCGGTGCGGATCACCTGAGGGCAGGGGACTATCTCTATACGCCGCCCGACGGCAAGCACGCCGCCTCGTCGGAGGGCGGGTGCGTCGTCCTGGTCACGACGCCGAAACCGGTCCGCTTCGTCGAACCGCGCGGATAAGACCCGTGTGCCGCCTTTCGGTTCTCCTCGCCCTCGCCGCGCTCGCGGTCTCCGGATGTGCACAGGGTCGGACTGTCGTGCCTGTGCGGGTGCAGCCGGCGGCCTTCGCCCCGCCGTCCGCACCCGGGATGCTGGACGTGACGTCGCACGAAGACACGGTGCGGATGGTCGCCACCGTGATGGTGCGAGATCTCGGGCTGCCGTTGCCGGAAACGGTGATGGTGTACGTGTACTCCTCGCGGCAGATCTTCGAGCAGGGGCTCATCGACGACGGCCAGGTCTCCCGCGTCCGCGCTGCCGAGCTGAGCGACTTCGCGGTCGGCGTTGGCAAGCGCCGCCAGCTGCTGCTCCATCAGGAGTCCAACGTTGGCCGCGGCGAGTGGGTCCGTCTCGTGGCGCACGAGCTCTCGCACGTGGCGCAGATCGAGCTTGCGGAAGGCGAGGGGCGCGCCGAGCAGTGGCTGGCTGAGGGCATGGCGGAGTGGGTCGCCTTTCGTGTGCTGGAGCGCCTGCGCCTCGACACGGTCGTGCGGCGCCGCGTCGTCGCCATCGAGACCGTGCGTGACCATCCCGCCGTCGTAGCGCGTCGGCTGGACCTCGAGACGCTGGGCACCCCTCGGGGCTTCACCGTGAGGCATTTACGCGAGGGTTCGCACCCCACGTACCAGTTGGCCTATCTCCTCACGGACTACCTCATCGCGCGTGAGGGCTTGGACCGCGTCGTCGGCTATTTCCGATCGTTCGCGAAGCGGGTGGATCGCCGCGGCAACTTCGCGGCCGCCTTCGGGCAGTCGCTCGGCGAGTTCGAGCAGGAGGCGCTCGCTCATCTCACGACGTCCATGCACTAGCCGCGGCGTCGTCGTCCTCGTCGTCGGCCTCGGCCTGGCCGCGCTGGCGATTGCGGGCGACGCCGAGATTCTCGTCTCGACCGGCGACGTCACTGCGACGAGCGCGGTCCTCTGGGCGCGGGGCGTGCACGCAGGAACGCTCGACGTCGCCTATGGCGCGGCCGGCGCCGCCGCGACACCGATCCAGCGTCCACTCGTCGTCACCGTCGGGGGCGATCTCACCGGCAAGCTCACCCTGAACGGGCTCGCGCCCGCGACACGCTACACGGTCCGCGTGAGCCAGGGCGAGGCGCGCGCCGAGGCGAAGTTCGTCACCGCGCCGGCGCCGGACGCTCCCGCCCGCGTGACGTTCATCTGGTCCGGTGACCTCGGAGGCGGCGGATACTGCCGGCCTCAGGACGGCGGCTATCGCATCTTCCGACCGATGCTGCAGCGCCATGCCGATTTCTTTCTCTTTGTGGGCGACACGATCTACGCCGACGTGCCGTGTGACCGGCCCGGCGTGGTGCCGGGCGCCGACTTCCGCGCGCGCACGCTCGCGGAATACCGCTTGCGCCACCGATATCAGCTGGAGGACGCGCCGCTTCAGGCGCTCCTGCGCGCGACCTCGGTCTACGCCATCTGGGACGACCACGAGGTGCGCAACGACTTCTCGGGGCCGCACGACTCGCTCATGCCTGTCGGACGGCAGGCGCTGCTCGACTACTGGCCGATCGCGCCGCCGCCCGAGGAGCCGACGCGGCTCTACCGAGGCTTTCGCTGGGGCCGGCTGCTCGAGGTCTTCATTCTCGACACGCGCCAGTACCGCAGCCGGAACACCGACACCGACGGCGTCGGCAAGACCATGCTCGGCGCCGCGCAGAAGCGCTGGCTGCTCGACGCCGTCACGTCCTCCGGCGCTCAGTGGAAGCTCGTGGTGACCAGCGTGTCGTTGTCGATCCCGACGGGACGGCCCGCGGCGCGCGACTCGTGGACCGGCGTCTCACCGTTCGGGCTGCCGCAAGACGGCGCTGGATTCGTCGCCGAGCGCGACGCGATCCTCGGTCACTTCCGCAAGCACGGCGTCAAGAATCTCGTGTTCGTGACGGCCGACGTTCACCACGCCGAGGTCATTCGTCACGAGCCGACGCCGTCGTGGGCGTTCCACGAGCTCGTCGCCGGCCCACTGTCGGCGACGACGGGGCGACCGCGGCCGCTCGACGCGTCGCTGAATCCGAACTCGCTCTTCGCCCGCGGCGGCGTCTTCAACTTTGGCGAGGTCGTTGTCGAGCCCGGGCAGCTGACCGTACGCCTCATCGACGACACCGGCGCCGTGATGTTCACGCACGCGATCAAATCTGACTGAGGGCACGGGCGAGCGCAGCCACTCCGCATCTAGACCAGGCCATTACGATTGAGCGGGGAGCGCAGCCACTCCGCATCTAGACCAGGCCATTACGATTGAACGGGGAGCGCAGCCACTCCGCATCTAGACCGGGCCA
>Ga0207684_10000473_pt1 | contig 52094 bp, 42 predicted proteins | sample KBSK5501metaG_FD_184342 | JGI IMG/M metagenome (GOLD analysis project Ga0207684, IMG submission 184342) | Corn, switchgrass and miscanthus rhizosphere microbial communities from Kellogg Biological Station, Michigan, USA - KBS K5-50-1 metaG... | ecosystem: Host-associated > Plants > Roots >... | reverse complement strand
GACCGGCATCGAGGGCGGCGGTGACGGCCGGCAGCGCCGAGCGCCGGTAGGCCGCGCACACGGGCTCGGGCCGCCCATCGATGCGTGGCATCGCGGCGTCGCAGCTACGCGCGGCGGCGACGGCCCTCTCGGCCAGCCCGCGCGGCACGTACGGCATGTCGCAGGCGATGGCGAAGACGACTTCGTGGCGAGCGACCGTCAATCCCGCCTCGATGCCGGCGAGCGGGCCCGCGGCTTTCTTGCGATCGAAGACCAGACGGTAGGGCACGAGCTCCTCGAGCTGCTCCGGTTCGGCGAACGAGACCACCACCTCGGAGAACGCGGGGCCCAGGCGCTCCACCATCCAGCGCAGCAGGTTCGTCTCCCCTACCTCGAGCCATGCCTTCGGCCGGCCCATGCGGCGGCTCTCCCCGCCCGCGAGCACAAGCAGCGTGGCTTGCATCACCACTATCATCGGCCCGCCGTGCGAGCGATCGATTTCCACGTTCACCTGCCCACGCCCGAGTGGCTGGACGCCTCGATGCAGGGATACGTGGAGGCCGCCGAATCGTACTTTCGCTCCAAGGTCGTGCGGCGCTCGCTCGACGATCTGGCGCGCGACTACACCGACCTCGACGTGCTCGCGGTTCTGCTGGCTTGGGATGCAGAAACCGCCACCGGACGCCCGCGCGTGCCCAACGAGCTGGTGGCTCAGGCCTGCCGGGACCACCCGCAAGCGTTCACCGGGTTCGGCAGTGTCGACCCGCTGAAGGGCGATCGGGCAGTCGAGGAGCTGGACCGGATAAGCGAGCTCGGCCTGAAGGGCGTGAAGCTGCACCCTTCGCTGCAGGCGTTCGCTCCCGACGACGAGCGCCATTGGCCGCTCTATGAGCGTTGCGAGGAGCTGGGTCTGATCGTTCTCTTCCACACCGGGACCAGCGGCATCGGCGCCGGCCAGCCCGGAGGTCAAGGGATCCGGCTCGATTACGCGCGACCGATCCGGCTCGACGCCGTCGCCGCGTCGTTCCCCAGCCTGAACGTCATCGCCGCGCACTTCGGCTATCCGTGGCAGGCGGAGCTGCTGGCCATGGCGCTGCACAAGACGAACATCTACATCGACATCTCGGGCTGGGCGCCTCGCTACATCCCGAGCGAGGTGATCCGCGACCTGAAAGGCCGACTGCAGGACCAGTTCGTCTTCGGCAGCGACTATCCGTTCATCCAACCCAAGCGATGCCTCGACGAGCTGGCAACGCTGGAGATCCCCGAACCGGTGCTTCAGAAAGTGCTGCTCGGCAACGGCAAGAAACTGCTCGGCCTGTCGTAGCCACCCGCCAGCCTCGCTGAGGCGCTCGCCTGGAGGTGGACGCTCCGCTCAGGGAAGAAGTCGAACGGAAGCTGAACCTCTTCGCGCGTCGCGATCGTTACCTCCGCTCGGCTGACCGTGACCGACGACACAGACGCCATCGGCACCTCGGCCGTAATGACCGCTTGAGCGATCCGTCGCGCCGCCGCTCCGTCGACGGCTAGCGCTCCGGCAGCTCTGAACGCGGTGACGTCGAGCTGCTCTGACGCCTCCAGTGCAGCCGTGGCCGTCGCCTCCTCGAGCGCCGCCGCGGCTGCACTCACGGTTGCCGAGTCAACGGCATATGCGGCGACCGGCATGACTACGATCGCCAGCGCCACGGCGATGAAAGCTAAAACCTGGCCGCGCTGCCCGCGGATCACGTCGCCATCCTGTGTGTGCGCCAAGCCTCGATCCGAGTCACGGCTCGAGAGCGCAGCACAATCCAGTGCGGCAGCACGAATCCCGACCAACCGACGTCGACGCGCGCAGTCGACGTCGCCACCATTTCGGTTGACCGGCTGAAGGCTCGGAACGAGATCCCCAGTGTCGCCCCACGAAGCGGATAGCTCGCGACCACGGATTCGAAGCGGGCGTGGGCAGTGATGTCGGCCGCCCCTGGATCCGGTGCGCGCGCGGCGGCGGCCGCGGCGGCATGCGTGGCGGCGTCAAGACCCGCGGCGGCGTCCTCGACCTGGACCACCGCCGCGACGCCCACGGCCAGAAGGACGAGCAGCGGCGCGCACAGCGCCAGCTCGAGCAGGGCTTGTCCTCTCGCCCGCCTCATCGTCTGAAGCCTTCTTTGTCGAGCACGACGCTGGCGCGAATTGGAATGCCTTTACCGGGAACGATGGGCACGAGAGACGGCACGGATCCGCCGACGTCAACTCTCAATGCGGAGCCCAGGTCCGTCGCGCAAATCCACAACATCGGTTGGGGCCGGGAATCGGCAGGGCACCATACCGCCGCACCGGCACCAACCAGCGCCGCCGAGATGGTGCGCAGCGCCACCCGGGCAGCCACGTCGGTGCCCGCGCCGACCACCGTTCCCGTACGCGCTCCCGCGAGAGCGGCATCACGCGCAGCGGCGGACTGACTCTCCCAGATGGCCAGCTGCACCGCACCCAGGACCAAGAGCAGCACGATCGGCCACGCCAGGGCGAACTCCATCAGCGCTGTACCGCGCGACGCACGCCTCATCTCAGGTTCCGTTGCAACGCTGTGACGGCGGGAAACATCAGGACGGCGAGGAACGGCAACAGAACGCCGACCGCCGCCGGCAGCAGCACGTGGTTCAGCGCGCGACGGCTGTGCGCGATGAGCTCGCGTCTCTGGGAGCGACGCAGGTCGATGGCGAGCGCTCGCACGCCCTGCACCGTGCCGGTTCCATACTCGCGGCTCGCCGCAAGGATGGTCGCCAGGCTGCCGATGGCCGGAATCTCCAGCCGTTCGGAGTAATCGATCAGGCGCGACTCGAAGGAGGCGCTGCCCGCCACCTGAGACGCGATAAGCAGCCTCCGCAGGTCAACGGCAAGCTCCCCCTGCACCTGAATGGTCACCGAACCAAGCGCAGAGACCGCGCTCCCTCCCCCACCGAGCTCGAGGGTGAAAAGCTCGAGGAGCGGGACCAGCTCGCCCTCGAGGCGCCGCCGGCGCGCGCCGATGGCGGACCTGAGGGCGAACCAGGGTAGTCCGATGCCGGCCAGGATCCCCGTGCCGCACATGACCGCGGCACCGCCCACAGTCAGTGCGGACACGGTGCCTGCTCCGAGCACGGCCAGGCAACCGGCGAGAGCGATCGCGAACGCACACACCCTTTCCGGAGTCTCGCGCCAGCCCGCTCGGTCGAGGTCGCTCGCGAGCCTGGTTCGGGCACGGTGAGCGAGAAGCAGACGCGCGATGGCATTACGCACGACGACACGCGCGGCCGCGTCCATCCGCGTCCCGCCACCGCCCGCAACGAGCACCGCGCCGCCGATCATCGTGCCTGCACCGACTGCTGCCGCGGCAAGAGTCACGTCAGGCATCGCTCAACCTCACTCGCTGCAGCCCGGGCAAGAGCAACAGCCTTCTCATCCATGCGTAGCTGCACGCCATGACGCCGAGCATCGCGAGCAGAAAGGCCTGACCTGAGACGGTGTGGTAGGTGTCGAGGTATGGCGAACGAAGCGTGGAGAGGACGACAAGAAACACGACCGGGAGAGACACGATGATCGCGGCTGCCGAGCGTGCCTGCACTTGAAGGGCACGCGCTTCGCGCTCGACCTCCTGCGCGCCGCTGACCGAAGCCTCGAGGTCGGCGAACAGCGGCGCCAGCTCTCCCCCGCCGGGACCTTGAATGAGGACCGCGGCCGCGAGCATGTCGAACAGCGGCTCGCCGACGCGCTGACGAGCGGAGCTCCAGGCTTGTCGCCGGCCGACCGAGGTGGCGGCGATGATCCGAAACTCCGACCTCAGCGGCGCGGGACCGCGCTCCGCAAGCACGGCGATCGCCGACGGCACGCTGGTCGCGCCGGTCTCCAGCAGCTGGCGCAGCATGCGCACCGCCTCCAGCACGGCGTCCTGACGGACGACCTGTTGCGCCCGCGCACGAGCGACCACGGCGCCCCGCACGAGCGCCACCGCACCCACTGCTCCCGCCACCGCCAGGACGGGAAGCCCTGTGATCAGGGCTGCGGCGAAGCCGCCAAACACCGCGACCGACAGCTGGACGAGTGCCAGGCCCGCGGCCCCGTGATCCGACCAACCCGCCGTGGCGGCGAGGGCGTTCTCATCTGCCCAGCGCTTGCGCGCTATTCGCTCGAGCCAGGATGGCGCAACTGCGTCGTCGGGCGTGGTCGGGGGCGGAGCGGCCACCGCAAGGATCGCCGCGGTGACTCCCAAGCCGGCGCAGAGGGCGGCGGCGACCTCAATCATCGAAATCATCCAGCAGTCGCGATGGATCGCAGATCGAAGCGAGCTTGGAACGTGCGCGTTCAGGCAAAGCCTCGAGTGAACCGACGCGATGCCACCTGCCGTCGCCGCCGAACGTGACCAGCTCACGCACCACGGCGCGGCTGTCGTCCAGGCCCGCAACCGCGCACACCGACGTCAGCCGCCGTGCCCGAGCATCGGCCTTCGCGGGCGAGGGGCGGACAAAGCCCGCGTGCAACACGAGGTCGACCGTGTTGACGACCTCGGACATCACCGTTTCGGCGCGAGGCGAATGGGGGCTGCGTAGGGCAAGACGAGCGAGCCGCGGGAGCGTCTCGCGAGAGCTCTCGGCATGAATGGTGCAGACCGACCCGGGATGGCCGGTGTTCATCGCGTCGAGAAGGTCGAGCGCCTCGCCCCCGCGAACCTCGCCGATGACGATGCGGTCCGGCGACATTCGCAGCGCTTCGTGGACGAGCATCTGGATGGTGATGGCGCCGCGCCCCTCCGTGTTGGGCAGGCGACCCTCGAGCGAGATGCAGTCGGCCAGCTCGCGCCACAGGTGCAGCTCGGCCTGGTCTTCGATGGTGACGACGCGTTCATCGGTTCCGATGAGCCGCGCCAGCACGCGCATGAACGTCGTCTTGCCCGCCCCCGCCCCGCCCGACACGAGGATGTTCAACCGGGAAGCGACCGCGGCTTGCAGGAAGTCGATGAGCTGCGGCGGCAAGAACCCCGACGCAGCCAGGGCTTGTAGATCTCGAAACCGCTCGGACGGATGTCGTCTGATCGTCACGCTCATCGGGCGGGCGGGCGGCGAAAGGGCCGCATGCAGGCGACTGCCCTCTGGCAGTGTCATGGTCACCGTGGGACTCGCCCGATCCAACCGCGCGCTTGGCGTGCCATCCGTGTACCAATGAACGAGCTCGACGAGGCCGGCTTCGTCCGCAAAGGGAGGCGGGACGACGTGCCGACGGCCGCCCTTGAACACAAAACAGGCTTCCGTGCCATTGATGCGCACCTCCTCGACCTCTGGATCGGCGAGATGCTCAGCCAACGGACCTAGCGGTGTGACTGCCGCGAAGACCCGGCGCCAGAGCTGCTCCGATTCTTCGTGCGTGGGCGGTGGCAGCAGCGCGCGCTGTTCCTCGCCGACTATTCGTCCCACCAGCTCGTAGACCCAACGCTGGTCGTCCACACGTAGGCGCGTGCGATCGCGGCGAGCGAGCTCGGAGGCAAGCTCGGCCTCGACGAGCGCGCGCACGCGAGCCTCTGTTGTCGGCAATGCGACGGGCGTTACGACCATGACTGCCTCATACCTTCAACGTCCGGACGCCACGGCCATCGCATCGTCCGGGCCGGAGATGGGCGCCTCCATTCCATATGCGGCGCCGGGCTCGGCCACCACCGCCGCGAGGTGCATCGTCGCCGCCGCAAAGACGAAAGCGGCGGCTTGTTTCGCGGGCACCGCCACCACCAGCCCACCGGACACCGCCTCGCGTACCTCGACGCCCAAAGCGAACGGCACCACAGTCGGATGGTCTTGTGTGCCTGCGATCAAAAGCAGGTCGACCCTGGCGCCGGTCGTGGTGGCCGGCACCGGGCCCACAGGCACGAACACCAGGCGGCGGTCCGGGGCCGATGTGGCGCTCGTGACGTCACCGCGCTGGATCAGCTGGCCCGCGGGGATGTCGTGGGAGGCGCGCAGCGCCGAAAGTCGCGACTCTTCACCGACCGTGAACAGAAGTGCGGAACCTCCCTCGACGCTGACCCGCTTGAGCTGGATGGCATCGGTTGAAATCGATGCTCCCGCCGGCAAGTCGCGCGCGGCCGCGTAAACGTCGACGGCGCCACGTGTGGGATCTGCGAACACGAGCAGCGCGGCGCTCACTCCGCCCCCTGCCAGCAGCGCGAGAAGCGCGACCAACCATCTCTTTTTCATCCAAAGAACCTCCGCGACGACCTTATTTGGGCATGCGGCGTTCACCAACCGTGGTTGTTAAGGACCCCGCGGGCCTTTTCAGTAGTTGCCTGCTTGTAAACCTATACTTGACAAGTCGCGCAGGCCGCTTATGGTGCTCGCGATGGCCACCGCAACCATCTCGAGGGTCGACCGCGATGGCGTCGAGGAGCGACGCCGGTCAATGATGGCGGAGTCCGATTCTTTGCTGGACGACGTCGAGAGGCTCCGTCTCGATGACGAGATCGAGGTGCCGCAGCGCCTGCGCGAAGCCATCCACTCGCTGCAGGTCCGCCTCGGCCGCACCGACCCTCCTCTCCCCCCGTCAACCCTCCACGCCGCGCACGACCTCGTCTTCGCCGTGCAGCAGCGATTGATGGCGGCCAACCCCAAGCATCCGCGCCCGAACCGACATGCCGGGCGGCCAGGCGGGCAACCCGTCATCACGCTCGTTCGTGAGAGCAGCCTTTGGAAGCTGCTCACGCTGCCGCCGTCGCCCAGCGGCGAGCCCGACGAGGCCTGGTTGGAGTTGGTCGAGTGCACTGTCGAGCGCGCCTGGGACCGCTGGTGCTACGCACAGCAGCACGCCATACGCGCGGCGCATGAGCGATACAAGCCGCACGTCGCGCTCGCCGTCGCCCGCACGGCGTGGTCGAACTATTGGGACCTTTATGTGGAGGCGGAGCGGATCAGAGGCCGTGTGAGTGACGCGACTTCTTCGAAGCCGCAAGGAAACGCTGCAGCTCGCCTTGCGTGACCGGTTTTGCGGACGCACGCACCCTCTGCGCAAAAAGTTCGAGGAACGTGCGCAAGCATTCGTCGTCGAGCGATGTCGCCGCTTCGATGATGCCGGCCGCCGCGCCCCGATCCGATGGCTCCAGGACCTGGGCGAGGTCGTCGGCGAAGTTGGGCGGCAGGTGCTGCATCACGCCGGAGTGTACGGACGCACCCTTCTAGAATCCAGAGACCATGCAGCCGGTCGTGATCGGGGACGTGATCTGGGAACCGAGCCCAGAGGTGATCGCGAAGAGCCGGCTGAAGCGGTTCATGGACCAACACGGCATCGCGACCTTCCCCGAGCTGCTGAAACGTGCGGACGAGGACATCGAATGGTTCTGGGACGCCGCCATCAAGGACATCGACATCGCCTTCTACCGCCACTACGACCGCGTGGTCGACCTCACGCACGGCAAGGCCTGGGCGCAGTGGTGGATCGGCGGGCGCATGAACATCGTCCAGAGCTGCCTCGACCGCCACCGTGATCAAGAGTTCCACGACAAGCTCGCGCTGATCTGGGAGGGCGAGCCCGGCGAGGTGCGCAAGCTCACCTATGGCGAGCTCGACCGCGAGGTCTGCCGGTTGGCCGGCGCGCTCCGGCGGCTGGGGGTGCGCCCGGGCGATCGCGTCGGGATCTTCATGCCCATGTGCCCCGAGGTCGCGATCTCGGTGCTTGCGACGGCCAAGGTCGGCGCGGTCATCATCCCCCTGTTCTCCGGGTACGGCCCGGAGGCGATCGCGACACGTCTGCAGGACGGCGAGGCGAAGGTGCTCATCTGCGCCGACGGCTTTTACCGGCGCGGGCAGGTCATACCTATGAAGGAGACCGCCGATCGCGCCCTCGTCAAATCACCGACGGTAACGAAGCTGATCATGTTCCGGCGCATCGTGCGTGACGTGCCCTGGACCCACGGCCGCGACCAGGTATGGGATGTGCTGCTCGAGGACGAGCCCGATCGCGCGCCTACTCACGAGCTCGATCCGGAAGAGCCGCTGATGATCATCTACACGTCTGGCACCACGGGACGCCCCAAGGGCACGCTGCACGTGCACGGCGGCTTCCCCGTCAAGGCGGCGCAGGACATGGCCCACGGCTTCGACATCGGCGCCGGCGACTCCGTTTTCTGGTACACCGACATCGGCTGGATGATGGGACCCTGGCTCATCATCGGCTCGCTCGCGCTGGGCGCGACCATGGTTCTTTACGAGGGCACGCCTGATTTCCCGGCCCCGGACCGGCTGTGGCGCATGGTCGGCGACCACAAGGTCACAGTCCTGGGCGTCTCCCCCACCCTCGTGCGCGGGCTTATGACGCAAGGCGATGAGCTGCCGGCGCGCCACGACCTCTCGAGCCTTCGCATCCTGGGCGGCACCGGCGAGCCCTGGAACCCCGAACCCTTTCACTGGTTCTTCAAGCACGTCGGCGGCAGCCGCATCCCGATCATCAACTACACAGGCGGTACCGAGATCGCGGGCGGCATCCTGTGCGGCAACGTGATCACGCATCTGCGTGCGACTTCTTTCGCGGGCCCGCTCCCAGGCATCGCCGCCGACGTGGTGGATGCGGAGGGCAAGTCGGTGCGAGGTGAGGTGGGCGAGCTCGTGATTCGCAACCCGTGGCCGGGCATGACGCGCGGATTCTGGGGCGACCGTGAGCGCTACCTTGAGACCTACTGGAACCGCTTCCCAGGCGTATGGGTGCACGGCGACTGGGCGTATGTCGATCCCGAAGACGGCCTGTGGTACGTCCTCGGCCGCTCAGACGACACCATCAAAATCGCCGGCAAGCGCCTGGGGCCGGCGGAGGTGGAATCGGTGCTGGTCGGGCATCCCGCGGTGGCCGAAGCGGCCGCCATCGGCGTCCCCGACGAGCTCAAGGGCGAGGTCTTGGTGTGCTTCGTGATCCTGCGGCCTGGACAAGCAGCGACACACGAGCTGGAGGTCGAGCTCGAGGACCTGGTGGCCGCCGCGCTGGGCAAACCGCTCAGACCGAAGGCCGTTCATTTCGTGAGCGACCTGCCGCGCACGCGCAACGCGAAGATCCTGCGACGCGTGGTGCGTTCGGTCTACACCGGCAAAGACCCCGGTGACCTCTCTTCGCTCGAGAACCCCAGCGCCCTCGCTGCCATCGGCGCCACCCGCAGCTAGAAGCTGAGGACTTTCTCCGCTTCCATGGTGAGCCGCGCCAGGTCGGGCGGCGTGATGAAGGACATGTTGGGGGTCATCATCGACGGCAAGACCCCACGGGCCTCAGCACAGCCTCTTCAAACGTAAAGGGGAACGTTCTGCTCCAGGCACTTGTCGAGCAGGTCGCGCAGCGGCGGCACGCCCTGCCCATAGACGTTGGCGGTGATGTCCGGCTTCAGGAGCTCGGTGGCATCACCGGCGAGGGCCACCGCCACTTCGATGTTCGCCGGGTTGGCGCCGTTGGCGGCGATGTGAAAGGGAATGCTGGCGCGCGTGGGGTCGGTCGGTCCGCTCGCGGCGACGATCAGGAGTCCCGGCACGCCGCCCATTATCTGCCGTTATGAAGCTCACCCGCCGAGATTGGGTCCGGCTTCTCCTGCTGTGGCTGGCCGGGATCGACCTCCGCCTGACGATGCTGGCGGTGCCACCGCTGATACCTCTGATCCACCGCGACCTGCACCTCGACGAGAAGAGCGTCGGGGCGCTGGTATCGCTGCCGGTGCTCCTGCTCGCCACCGCCGCAGTGCCGGGATCGCTCCTCATCGCCAGGCTTGGGATTCGCGGTGCACTGATGACGGGGCTAGGGCTGGTCGCCGTGTTCGGCGCCACGCGCGGACTGGGCCCGAGCACGCCAGTGCTGTTCACATCGACCTTCCTCATGGGGCTCGGCGTCGCAGTCAGCCAGCCGGCCTTCCCCTCCATCGTCCGCGAGTGGTTCCCGAGGCGAATCGCGATCGCCACGGCCGTCTACAGCAACGGCATCCTCATCGGCGAGACGCTGCCCAATGCGCTCACGACGCCATTCGGCGCGCTGCCAGCGGCCCACGGCGACTGGCGCTGGGCGCTGGCGCTGTGGTCGGTTTTCGTCGCCATCAGCGCGGTGGCGATCGCGGTTGCGGCGCCGAAGCGCGGACCCAAGCCCTCAGTGCCGACGCGTTGGTGGCCCTCATGGCGCTTTGGCCAGACGATGCGCATCGGAATCGTGATGGGGATGGCGTCCGCCGTCTACTTCGGCACCAACGCCTACATCCCCGACTTCCTCGACCAGACCGGCCGCCACCAGCTCATCTCCCCGACGCTCGCCGTCTTCAACGGGTCGCAGCTCCTGACGGCGCCCGTGGTCGCGATCTGGGATCGGCTGCTGACCGGTCGCGCCGGCTTCATCGGATCGGCGGGGCTGATGGTGGCGGCGCAGGTCGGCATCGTGGTGACGCCGGGGCCGGCCATCTTGATCTGGGCGCTGGTCCTCGGCTTCGCGGCCGCGCTCGCATTCATCGTCGTGCTCACCATGCCGCCGCGCATCGCCGCGCCCGGCGACGTGCACCGCATGAGCGCGGGCGTGTTCACGTTTCAGTACGCGATCGCGTTCTTGGTGCCGCTCGTCGCCGGCGCAGTGTGGGACGCGACGGGCCGGGCCGTCCTGGCCTTCGTGCCCGGGATCCTCGCCGCCCTGGTGATGGGATGGCTGGCGTCATCCCTTCGGATCCCGCCGGCCGAACCCCGCGCTAGAGCGACTTGAGCAGGCGGTCGACCTCTCCCTCGTTGAGCGCGCGCATCGTCTCCGTCGAGACGTTGCCCTGCATGCCCGTGATGACCGCGAACTTTGCGGCGACGTCGTCATCGGGCGCCTCGATGATCGCCACGACGTCGTAGCGGCCCATCGTCAGGTAGGTGTGCAGCAGCTTGCCACCCATCCCTTCGATGCCTTTGGCGGCGGCCTCACGACGCGCGGGATGGTCCTTGACCTTCTTGATCCCCTGCTCGGTGAACTTCATCAGCGAGATGTAGGTCGGCATGGCGGTTGCCCTCCTCGTGTAAGCGAACTCTCACCCTCAGCGCGATGCTACCGCTTTACCTCAGCGCCACGCGGAGAACAAGCGAGGCCGGGGAGCGTCGTGCTCCCCGGCCCAAGATCAGCCGTCGCCCTTACGGAATCTTGATGAACGCGACGATCTGCTGCTGGCGGAAGTTGGGATTCGTTCCGTCGTCGAATGTGCTGGCTGACGTCGTGACGGCGACTCCAATGCCGTCGTCGAACGTGTTGCCGAAGTAGTCGCCGATGAAAGTTTTGTCGACGCTCGCCCTGGAGTAATGCGCCGCGTTGAGCTGCGGGTCCCACGTGTTGGCGCTGATGCGGATGTTGTGTCCTAGCGGCTGGAGGGACGGCGAGTAGAACTGGATGCTGGAGTTGATGCAGTAGTTCGAAGCTCCGTAAGGTGGCAGGCTTCCTGAGAAGTTTGCGTTGACGGTGTCAAGCGCGAGGCCGGCGCCGGCGGCGTCGGTGGTTCCGGCTGCCGGGCACAGGAGCCGGCGGTCGTAGAACGCCACGCTGACGACTCCGTGGGCCGACGCCGCCAGGTTGGGCTGGAACTCGTCGACCCTGGTGTTCATGTTGTCGTTGACCTGGATCGGCGTGCTCCAGGTGAAGCCGCCGTCAAAGGAGGCGCTCAGGATCACATTGATAAACCCCGTGCTGTCATCCTCCCAGGCCACGTACAGCGGATAGTGACCGTTGACCAAGGCTGGGCTCGTGGTGAATGTGTTGAAGATCCCATCCCGGAAGGTCGTGTTGTTGTCGCAGCAGAAGACCGGCCCGGTGACGTTCTCGATCACCGTCGAAAGGGTCGACCAGTCCGTTCCCCCATTCGTCGAGCGGTCGAGCACGACGGTGTTTGATGTGAAACCGCTTGCAACCGTCTCATTGGTCAGGGTCGTGTAGACGTTGCCGTCCGGCGTGACGTGAGGCAGCAGGTAAGTGTCGCCGTTCGGATGGTGAGGCCCCATTGGCAGCGGTATGGGTTTTGACCAGTTCGTGTGGGTTCCGTCCGCATTGGCGTCGGCGAAGGAGACGAACGGCGCAGGCGGGATGAAGTGGAAGTCGACCCACATGACGTATATCCGGTTGTAGTGCGGGCTCGAGGGATTCGTGTCGATGGTGATCCACTGTTTGTCCGGTTCGTTGCCGATGCTGTCATACGTGGCAACAAAGTCGGGTCCACCGTTATGCGTCGTGATCCAGTCGGTGGCCTTTTTCATGCCGTGCGGATGGACGGCGACCGCGACCACCTCAGCGGGCTCACCCGGGTTCGGCTCCTGCTTCTGGCCGATGTCGAAGTTATGGCTCCCATCCGAGTTGTAAAAGAACTGGTAATTCAGAAGGAACTCGTAATAGTTGCCAAACCCGTCGAAGGCGCCGACCGGGTCGGTATTGTCGGTCCAGCCTTCATAACCAGGGATGTGCCCCTGGACTGGCCAGGTGCTGCCACCGTCGAACGACTCGTAGAAGCCGAGCTCGTGGTTGTAGCCCTCTGGGCTCACGAACCACTTGCTGGAACCGATCAGGTGCAGGTTGTTGGTCGGATCGACGCGGATGTCCGACTCGGAATGGTCCTTGACGAGCATGGGTGTCGTCGCTGGAAATCCGGGGTTGCTGGTCGACTGGGTGGGATAGGGCCCGAGGTTCTCGCCGGTTGTGGATGCGCCGTTGCACTGCGACTCGCCGCTGTATCCCTCTGCAGGACCATCGCTTCTCGCGTACGGCACTTCGGGGGTGTAGCAGCTGGTCTGCTGCGTCGTCGCATCGACGTTGGTCACCTTGTTGGCCTTGAAGCTGGCGGCGTAGGTTGAATCTTGCTGGGTGCCCTGCGGGACGTTGCCGACACCGGCGCCGGTGCCGGCTGACGCGGGCGCCGTAGCGAACAGCACTAACAGCAGAATCGCGAAGATGAAGACGTAGACGGGAAGGCGAATTCGTGTCACAGCAACCTCCTCTGACTGCCCACCCCTGCAGCCGACCTCACACCCTGAGTCGGCACCAGTCAAGGAATGTATGTCCTTAAGGTTGCCCGTGTCAACCGGCTGAAGAACCGATCGGGACAATCAAAGTTGGAGCGCCCGGGCGCCTTCGGCGCCCGGACAGATCGACGTGGTGCCGGTCGCCCGCGACACGAGCTTGAGCGCAGCGAAAGCGAGTGGAGCGGGCGACCGGCCTCGAACCGGCTACCTCAACCTTGGGAAGGTTGCGCTCTACCAGGTGAGCTACGCCCGCTCGTGCGGCTCAGAGTCTACGTTTTTTCGACGACTCCCTCCGACTCGGGGGCGGCTTCAGTGACGACCGAGCGAACCAGCGCCGAATACTCGTCCACCAGCGCGGCCGACTGAACTGGATCGAGCGTGGAGGCGATGATGTGGTACTCGGGGCGGTCGGCGTCGGGCACGACCAACACCCAGCCCCCGTCGACGAACACCTTCACGCCGTCGGTGAGGTCGACCCGGTCCCTGAGGTGCTTCTCCATCATCGTGCGCATCACGCGGCCCTTGACGTCCCAAGGGCAGAACTCCACCGCCTTCTTGTGCGCGACCTGCGGGATCTTCTTCTTCAGCGCGGCGATCGAGCCGCCGGCCTGGGCGAGAAGCTCGAGGACCCGGACGGTCGTGAAGATCGCGTCGAACGCGACTGCGAAATCGGGCCAGCAGTAGCCGCCGGCGCCGTCTGACGCGAGCACGGCGTCGGCGTGCTGCGCCGCGCGCAGCACAGCGCCGGGCGTGATCTTGGTGGGCACGAACCGGCTGTTCATCTGGTCGGCGATCATCGAGAACGCGAGCGATGAAGAGACCGGGCCGAGCAGCATCCCGGGCTTCGCGGCCAGCGCCAGCTGGCTCAACACCGCGAAGGCGGTGTCGTGGTCGAGGACCTCACCGGTCTCATCGACGATGAAACAGCGCTCGCCAGGCGAGTCGACGAAGATGCCCAGCTTCGCCTTGACCGCCGACGCGATGACGCCCATCTCCTGGAGATGACCCCGAAACGTCTCCTCGTCCTGTTCGAACACGACCTCTGCCGGCGAGGCGTTGAGGGGGATGACCGTGCAGTTCATCTCCTGCAGCACCCGCGGCAAAACCAGGGCGGTGGCGCCGTTGTTGTAGTCGATGAGCACTTTGGAGGCGGCGGCGCGCACTGTCTCGAGGTCGATCTTCGCGAGCATGTCCTCGACGTAGCGCTCGGTCTGGCTGTCGCGCCGGACGATGCGGCCCATCTCGTAATGCAGGACGCGACGGATGTCCTCGCGGAAGTACAGTCCTTCGAGCTTGCGCTCGGTGCGGCTGTCGATGTCGAGGCCGTGATCGTCGAACAGGCGGATGTCGGCGGACCGCGGGTCGACCGGGGACGTCTGGACGTGCACGGCCGAAACATGGTTGTGGCGCGCCCAGTAGCGCGCGACCGGCGCCGGCAGCACCGAGAGGTCGGTCGCGTTGGCGCCGGACGAGATCATCCCGGACATCACGGCGCGGTGGAGCATGCGGGCCGCCCGTGTGTAATCGCGCGAGATCGCGATCTCGGTCCCCTTGGGGCTCAGCGCCCCCACCGCCGCGCCAAAGCGCGAAGCGAACTCCGGAGTGAACTCGACGTTGGTGAGGCCGCTCAAACCGTAGGAGGTGAAAAGGCCACGCTTCCAGGAACCCGCCCAGATGATCGAGTCGTGCACGACCGCGCCCGGCTCCACCTCCTTGTTGGGCCAGATGCGGACATTCGGGTTCACGGTCACGCCGGCGCCGAGCACGACCTCGCTGCCGATCACGCTGCCCTCTTCGAGCAGGCAGCCGTTCTTGACCGTGACCGAGCGGCAGACCACCGCGCCGCGCAGTCGCGAGTTGAGGCCGACGTACGAGTGGTCCCACAGGATCGAGTTGGAGACCTTGGCGCCGGAGTCGATGGTGGTGTAGCCGCCGACCACGCACGGACCGTTGACCCACGCCCCTGAGCGCACCTTGGCGCCCGCGCCGATCAGCGCCGGCCCGTCGATGCGGGCGCCGTCGGAGACGTCGGCCTCCTCGTGGATCCAGATCCCCTCGCCCTTGCGAACGCCCGGGATGTCCACCTTGACGCGGCCCTCGAGGCAATCGAAGTTGGCTTTGACGTAGGCGGCGTGGCTGCCGACGTCCTCCCAGTAGCCAGACGTAACCCAGCCGAAGACGGCTTCGCCTTGCTTGAGCAGCTTCGGGAAGACGTCACCCGACCAGTCGGTCACCTCGCCCGGCCGGAAGAAGTCGAACACCGCCGGGTCGAGCACGTAGATCCCGGTGTTGGCGAGGTCGGATATGACCTCGCCCCAGCTGGGCTTCTCGATGAATCGCTGCACGGCGCCGCCTTCGTCGACGACCACCACGCCGTACTCGAGCGGGTTGGGCACCGGCTTGAGCACGATCGTGGCCAGGGCGCGATGCTCGCGATGGAAGCGGACCGCGGCGCCCAGGTCGACGTCGGTCAGCGCGTCACCCGAGATGACGAGGAAAGGCTCGTTCAACTGCTGGCGCGCGAGCATGACGGAGCCGGCGGTGCCGAGCGGCGAGTCCTCCACCGAGTAGGCGAGCGCCACGCCCTGCTCGGAGCCGTCGCCGAAGTAATTGCGTATCGATGCGCCCAGGTACTGCACGGTGGCGATCACGTCGCGCATCTGGTGGCGACGGAGATGCAGCAGGATGTGCTCCATGATCGGCCGCCCCGCGACCGGCACCAGCGGCTTCGGCTGCCGGCTGGTCAGGGGTCGCAGACGTGAGCCCTCGCCGCCGGCCATCACCACGGCTCTCATGTCCCTTCCTCTCTACTCGATACCATCGTAGGTCTTGCATGACGAACTGAACCAATTCGCCCACGACCTCCTGTGGACGTGGCAGCCGCGCATCGAGGGCGTGTTTCAGGCGCTCAGCCCCGAGCTCTGGGAGTCCACGCGCCAGAATCCCGTGCTGCTGCTCACCCAGCTTGGCGATCAAGGTGTGGCGGAGGCGCTCGAGCGCGACGAGGTAAAGCGCGCCCTGGAGGACGCTCGCGCCGCCTATCGCGAGTATTACGACCGCCGGCCGCCTTTCATGGATGCGCGCGCCCCGATGGTGATCGCGTACTTCTCGCTCGAGTTCGGCCTGGCCGAGTGCCTGCCGATCTACTCCGGCGGTCTCGGTGTGCTCGCGGGCGATCATCTGAAGGCCACCAGCGACCTAGGCCTGCCACTGGTCGCGGTCGGCCTGTTCTACAAGCAGGGTTTCGGCCGCCAGGAGATCAATGCGGAAGGACGCCAGGTCGAGGTCTATTTCGAAAACCGCGGCGAAGAGCTGCCTGTGCGAAGGGTGGAGGGCGTCGAGGTCGACGCGCCGATCGGGGATCGCCATGTGAAGATCGGCGTCTGGCGCGCGCAGGTCGGGCGCGTGCCGCTTTTCCTGCTCGACACCGACCTGGAGTCCAATCCACCCGACCTGCGCACCATCACCGACCGGCTCTATGTGCCCGAGCCGGACCGCCGCCTGCGCCAGGAGATCGTGCTCGGCATCGGTGGCGTGCGGGCGCTGCGAGTTCTCGGCATGGTGGCGGGGGTGTTTCACCTGAACGAGGGCCACAGCTTCCTCTGCGCGATCGAGCGCATCCGAGAGCTGCGGGCGTCTCGACAGATGACCCTCGAAGAGGCGCGGCTGGTCGCGCGTGCGGGAATCGTGTTCACCACGCATACGCCGATCGCGGCAGGCAGCGATTATTTCGAGCCGGGCCTGGTCTGGGACCTGCTCAACCCATACCTGACGGAGGTCGGAATCTCCTTCGACCGCTTCATCGATCTCGGACGGCAGCGTCCTGGCGATCCGCGCGACCGGCTGGTCACGACCTACGCGGCGCTGCGACTGGCGGACCAGGCGGTCGGCGTGAGCAGGCTTCATGGCGCCGTCTCACGTCGGTTGTGGAAGGACGCTTGGCGCGGGCTGCCGGAGTCACAGGTGCCGATCGGGTCGGTGACGAACGGCGTGCATATGCCGACCTGGGTGGCGCCGGAGGTCGCCGACCTGCTGCGCCGATTCGTCGGGCCCGACTGGTGGGACCTCGATGGCAGCGACGGGCGCTGGCAGGCCGTGTTCGAGATTCCGGCCGCCGAGCTGTGGGCCGTTCACCTGGAGCTGAAGAGGAAGCTGTTCGCCGTCGCCAAGGCCAGGTCCATCGAGGCCGAGGGGATGGACGAGCATTCGCTCACGTTTGGTTTCGCGCGACGGTTTGCGCCTTACAAACGCGCCAACCTCTTGCTCCAGGATCGCGCTCGGCTGACCAAGCTGCTGCACAACAGCAAACGCCCGGTGCAGATGCTGTTCGCGGGAAAGGCGCATCCCGCCGACGAGGCGGGTAAGGAAATCATCGCCGGCGTGGTGAGACTGGCACGCGAAGAACCTTGCGTCGCGTTCCTCAAGGACTATGACCTGGCAATCGCGCACCACCTCGTTCATGGCGCGGACGTCTGGCTCAACAATCCCCAGCGGTTTCTCGAGGCGAGCGGCACGAGTGGCATGAAGGCCGGCGCCAACGGCGTGCTGAACGTAAGCGTGCTCGACGGCTGGTGGGACGAGGGATACAGGCCGGAGCTGGGCTGGGCGATTCCGTCAGGCGCGACCCTCGACCGGCCCGCGGTGGACGACCAGGCCGAGGCCGAGGGCCTGTTTCGGCTGCTCGAACGCGAGGTGGTGCCCGCCTTTTATGACCGCGACGCCAACGGGATTCCGCAGCGTTGGGTGGAGATGATGCGGGCTTCGATCCGGTACGTCGCGACGGATTTCTCCGCGCGCCGGATGGTCGTCGACTACTTCGACACCGCCTATGCTCCGGCAGCTCGTCGGGTGGAGCAGCTTCGCCTCCTTCCAGACTGGGGCGGCTGAAGATCGCGGAGGAACGGCCGGAATAGGGGCGGCTAGTCGGGGACGGCGGCGACTCCGCGGCGCTCGCGCCGCGCCGCGATCCCGGCCTGAAACAGCTGCACATAGCGCTGCGCCGAGCGCGACCATGACACGTCCTCGCTCATCGCGCGGCTGATGAGCCACGTCCACAGCGAAGGATGCCGGTATGTCTCGGCCGCCCGCACCACCGCCGCGTAGAACTGCCAGGGGTCGTAGGCCGAGAAAGTGAATCCGTTTCCCTTCGACGCGACGGGGTCGTAGTCCTTGATCGTGTCCGCCAGGCCGCCTGTTGCTCGTACCACCGGGATCGTGCCGTAGCGCAACGCGATCAGCTGGGCGAGGCCGCCGGGTTCGTAGCGAGATGGCATCCAGAGCATGTCCGCGCCGGCGTAGATGCGCTGTGCGAGCGGAGCGTCGAAGCCGATAGCGGCGGCGACCTGTCCCGGGCGCTCGGCCGCATAGCGCCTGAACATGTCCTCATAGCGGCGGTCGCCGGTGCCGATGACCACCACCTGGACGCCAAACTGCATGAGCGCCGGCATCGCCTGCTCGACCAGGTCGAGGCCCTTGACGTCGTAGAGCCTCGACACCATCGCGGCCAGCGGCCGGTCGGATTGCTCGAGCCCAAGCTCGCTGCGCAGCTCGGCGCGGCACAATGCCTTGGGTTCGGTGGAGGACGACGTGTAGTGGTGCGGGATGTTGGGATCGCGATGCGGGTCGAAGATCTCGTAGTCGATGCCGTTGACGATCCCGTGCAGCTTGTGCGCGTGCGACCGGAGGAGCTCGTCGAGCCCTTCGCCGAATTCGGGCGTCTGGATCTCCGCCGCGTAGCGCTCGCTGACCGTGTTCACGACATCCGCGAAGTGGATTCCGCGGCCGAGCACGTTGACCACGTTGTCCAGCCCGGGGATGCCGACCCGGATCAAGCCCCACTTGTCGAGGCCGGCCAGCGTGAGCGCCCCGAATCCGAACACGCCCTGCGCCGCGAGGTTGTGGATGGTGAGAACGGTCGCGACCTCGGCGGTCGGACCTTCGGTGTAGACACGATCGATGAGGTTGGGAACGAGCGCCGCATACCAGTCGTGGACATGGATCACGTCCGGGGTGAACTCCAGCGCAGGCAGCATCTCCAGGAGCGCCCGCGAGAAGTAGACCGAGCGCGCGTCGTCGTCGCCGAAGCCGTACATACCGTCGCGGTCATAAAGCGGCGGGCAGTCGACGAAGTAGACCACCACGTCACCGAGGCGGCCTTCGAAGATCGTCGCCGGCATCGCCTGCACGCCCAATTGCACCTGCAGGTCGCGGACTACCGGCTTGAGCCCGTGCCTTCCGATGTCGACCTGGCGATAGCGCGGCATGACGACCCTGACGTCGTGACCGAGGCGGCGCAGCTCTTTTGAAAGCGAGGCGGCGACGTCGGCCACGCCGCCCGACTTGGCGAATGGGGCGAGCTCCGACGTGGCGACGAGCACCTTGAGCTGCTTCGCCCCCGCCGCAGAGCCCGGGCCCGCGTTGCCAGGGATGCGAAGTCCCAACGAGCCCGATGGCGGCACCTGCTCGATGTCGCGGCCATCGCGAGTCACCACCAGCGCCATCTCAATCGTGTCGCCGCCACGCCGGCCGAGCAGCTTCAGCGGGATCGAGACGAACAGAGCATCGGCCTCGTCGAACTCGGCGATGGGCTCGGCCCTCGCCTGCTCGGCATCGACGTGTGCGACCGTCAGTGAAGCCCCTTTGGCGTGCGGAATTATGCGGACGACATGGGCCGCGTCGAATCCGAAATCGGCCGCGGCGGTAGCCTGCAGCGGCAGCTCCAGCTTGCCGCCGGGCTCATCAGCGGGGACGCCCGAGCAGTAGAGCCAGAACTGAATCTTTTGCGACTCGAGCTCCGCCGGCGAGCGCGGGCTGTCAATCCGGATGTAGACGCGCTCGGTGTCGGAGCCGTACAGGACACGTTCGACGATCCCTGCCGGCCTGTGCAGCGCGCCGAAGCCGGAGCCGACGACGAAATAGCCGGCCTTGCCCCAGGCCGAGTCGTTGCGCGACCTGGGGCTGATGCTCTCCGCCGGCACCTTGCGCTCCGGTGTGGGCGCACGCTGGATGATCGGCTGATAGAGACGCGCCGGCGCGCGCTGCCCCATCAGCTTGTAGACGTTCCGCAAATGGAGCCGGAACTGGTTGTCCCAGATCGAGTCCATACCGGAATCGTGCTTGCGGCTGAACCACCAGAACCAGTCGCTCCCTTCGGTGATCAGGATCTCGCGCCAACCGAGCGCAGCCGCATCTGAGAGCTGCGGCCGTTGCCGCGACTGCTCCTCGAGCCAAGAACGGGTATCGGCGAGAAGCTCCCAGGCGATGTTGTGCTCGGGGTCACCGATCCACGTGTCGAGACTGGCGCCGATCCAGCTGCCGGTGTGCAGGTGATGCAGGCTTTGTTCGGGAGGATGTTCCTTGATGAAGTCGGACACCGTGGTCGTGACGATGTCCGGCGATGCTTCGAGCTCTGTGTAAAGCGCGTTGAGGAAGTCGTGCCCATCGCGCGGATAAAACTCCCAGGCGTTCTCGCCGTCGAGGGCGATGACCGCCAGGTAATCCTTGTCGGCCTGCTGCTCGCGGATGCGCTTCATGCGCCCGACGAGGTTGCGGGCCGCGTCGACGGATGACATTCGCTGGTAGTCGAAGCCGATCGAGTTCGAGATCGCCGAATCGCGGAAGACCATCGCCACCGATCGCCCTTCGCGTTCCACCTGGAAGGGCCGGTAGAGCTGGTCGGGGGCATTGACGCGGCCTTCGTTGTCGCGATAGAAGGTCGAGTCAAGCGATCGTGACAGCACCTCCTCGTCACTGATCATCCAGTCGAGGTTGGCGTTCGCCGCCAGGCCGATCACGCTCTCCCCCACCGCCATCTCCGAAGGCCACATGCCTGTCGGACGGCGCCCGAGGAGGCGCTCGAACAGTCCCTGGCCGAGCTCGATCTGCCGCTCGGCGTCCTCGCGATGGGAGAAATGGCGCTCGGGTAGCTGGATCTGCGGATTGGCCGTGCGCGCCGAGTCGACGTGGACCAGGAGCGGCAGGATCGGGTGGTAGTAGGGCGAGAAAGTCAGCTCGGCCTGGCCGCGATCAGCCAGCTCGCGGTACTTCGGGATGACCTTCTGCATCATCTCCATCTGGGCCTCGAAAAGAGGTTCCTTGTCGGATTCGGAGAAGTCGTGATCCTTCCGTTTCAGCTCGGCGAGCCGCGGATCGGACTCGGCCCACGCCGGGTCGCACCAGGCGAGGTTGAACCAGATCTGCAGGTCGCGCATGTCCTGGGTGGTGAACTGGGCGTCGGCGGCGCGTGAAGCCAGGTCGAGGTAGCGCGGCGACTGCTGCACGCGGAGCGCGCGCGGCGATTCGCGCATCCACCGGATGACGAAAGCGCGCTCCTCAGACGAGAGCTCGGCGGCATCGCGCTTGCTGATGTTGAGGAAGAGGTCGACCGACTCCTCTTTGCCGTAATCCTCGATCTGGGCCAGCAGCGAAGGGACGAGGTTGAAGGTGGCGCGCACCTTCGGGTACGCGTCGAGTAGCGCCGGCATCTTGAAGTAGTCCTTTGCCGAGCGAAGGCGCACCCATGGGAGCAAGTACGTGTTTGTGAGGTCGTCCTTGTAGTACGGCTGATGCATGTGCCACACGAAGGCGACGTGTAATGGCTTCATCTGCTACTTAGCGTATTCATCCAGCGCCCGGATGAAGTTGATGTAGACACGCTGCTGCTCGCGCAGGATGCCCAGCGCACCGAGCTCCCACCATTCGTCGGGTGTGAAATACGCGTTCACCTCAGCTTCGGCTCCCCATCGTCCGAACCACTGTATGAGGTGGAGGTTGTCCGATTGGAGCAGCCACCTCGCGATCTCGACCAGCCGCGGATCACCGGTGAGCCTCGCCTTCGAATAAGCGTGATGCATGAGTCGAAAAAGACCCTGCTGGGCCTCGTTGCCGAGGAAGAACTCCATGCCGCCTTCGCCCGCCCATGTAGTCCCATATTCGTTGACCGGGACCTCGAGATGCCGGGCGCCGAGCTCACCGACCGCCTCGGACGGCAGCATCATCCGAACTTTTCGCTTCTTCAGCTCCTTGGCCAGCGCGCGCATGAACTCGAAGATCCCGGTGTCGCGGCGGTGGTGTTCGCCGAACGTCTCGAAGTCCCAACCCACTGTCACGAGCTCGCCCCATGTGTCTCGCACCCAACCCGCGTAGGTGTCGGCCATGAGCGGCCAGTGATTCCAGTAACGGTTGGAGAAGCGATAGCCGACGTCGTCTGAGAGGTCGTGATGCCGGACCAGAAGCTTGAGACGCTGCATTGGATGTTGGTAGACATGGGTCGGTTCGCGCCAGCCCGTCTGCCAGGCACGCCCTTCCATGAACGCGGCGTCGAAGCCGACCTGCTGAAGCGCGAAGTAAACGTCGTTCGACATGAACATCTCGGTGGTGTCGGTGATGGAGATGGGCTTTTGAAAGAGCTCCTGCAGCCGCTGGCGGCCCGCGAGCATCGCTTCCTTGAAAGCCACGATGTCCAGGTACAACAGCCAGGAGTGGTACGGCTCGACGTTGACGACCTCGACATTTGGCCCCGCGCAAAGCTTCTTGAATGCGTCGAGGACCTTCGGTCCCCAGCTCTCGGCCTGCAACAGAAACGAGTTGCTGAAACCGAGCGACATCTTCCAGCCGCGCCTGGCGAGGTCGGTGAACATCGCGGCCGCGGGAAGGTAGGAGCTCGCCGCCACCTGCTCGAAGTAGTGACGGTCGAGGTCCGCATCGAAGAGGTAGTCCGGCAGCTTCTCCGGCGCCGTCTTCGCCGGCACCACCTGCGCGGGCAGCCTCAAGCGGCGCGGCTGATGTACGACCATGTAGACGACGAGGTTCTCAGCCAAGCGGCGCACCTCCCTTGCGAAGCCTGCGTCGTGGCAAGGTCATAGCGCCTTGCGGCGCGCCGTTGGGCACCGTCACCGCCTGCTGGGCCGCGGCAAACTCGATTCTCAGCACCAGCTGCTCGATCACCTTCTCCCACGTGTAGGCGCGCGCGGTGACGCGCCCGCGGCGGCGGATCGCGGCCGCGAGGCGAGGGCGCTGCTGGATCAGGTTGAGCTCGGTGACGAGCTCGATAGTGTCATCCGTCTCGACAACGAGCGCATTGCGATAGGCGTCCGCATAGTCCTCGCCGGTCGCGCCTGTGACCGCGAGCCCACCGGCGGCCATCACCTCGAGACCGACCAGCCCGAATGGCTCGTGGCCGGAGTTGGCGAGGACCGCATCGCAGGCCGGGTAGATCACTCCAAGCATCGGATCGCTGACGAAGGTGGTGAGGTTGACCACGTCGGCCTCCGGGTACTGGCGAAGGACGGCCGACAGCCCTGCCGTTTCCGCGGGCGCGTTGACATGGACGACGTTGAGCCCCTGGTGCTGAGCATGGCTGATCACCTCACCACCGTGCGGCTCTCGGCCGCCGCGCATCAGCAGCCGCACGCGCTTTCCGTGCCGCTTGATGTACCCCGCCGCGGACACGGCCATCAGCCAGCGTTTGTCCGGATCAAAGCGGCCGATCTTGAAGCAGAAGTGGTCGGCGGCTGCGGCCGACTTGAGATCGGCCACCGCATCCGGGTCTGCATCCTGGATCGACGATCGTGGAATGCCGTTCGGAATGACGATCGGGTTGATGCCGCGCTCCCACACCTTGAACTTCATGTAGCGGCTGACCGTGGTGATCGTGGCGGCGAGGGCGAGGGCGGGCCAGTTGATGCGGTGAAACCCGAAGGTGTTGTTGGCGTTCCAGAGAATGACCACGCGATCGCGCAGCCCGCGGTAGTACAGCGACTCCGAAAGGAGATTCAACGACCAGGACGTGTGCCACTCCTCTCCCATCACGACCACGTTGCGACCGGAGGCGACCGCGGGCGCGATGACGTTGTCGATGAGGCTGGGAGGGAGGCTCGAGTTCCAGTCGCGAATCTTCTCCTCCTCACCGTCATACACCCCTCCACGGTGGCGCGCCGAGATCCACTGGCACCATCGCCGGAACACGAGCCGCCCCGACTCGTGGCTCTCTTCACCCGGGAGATCGGGATCGCCACAGAAGTAGAGGTATGTCTGGTATCCAACCTGGGCGAGCGTGCGCGAAAGGCCCTTGACCCGGACTCCGAGGCCGCCGGCCTGGCTGTAGACGTCGGGACCCTCGAAGCTGAGGATCACGAAAACTGTGCGCTGCGGCTCGATGACCATCAGTCTGCTTTGGTGAGGGCGCGGCGCGCGATCGCGTGCAGCTCCGAAGTCGGAGCGCAGACCAGCGTCGTCCGAGTTTCGAGCGTGCAAGGCAACATCGCCAGCGAGCTGCCTTTGAGGTCGGTCGCCACGCCGCCGGCCTCGGAGACGATGAGGAGGCTCGCGGCCATGTCGAAGACGCGAACGGGGATTGGCGCGCAGAACGCATCGAAGCTGCCCGCGGCCGTGTGCGCGATCGCCAGCGCCATCGAGCCGAGAATGCGGATCTTGCCCGCGCGTTGGACGAGGCCGCGCGCCACCGCAAGCGCGCTGGGTGTGCTTTCGAGCGCGACCACCTCGATGCGATCTCGATCGGTTCGCGGCATCGGCTCGATCGCCTTACCGTCCCGCCACGCGCCCTGCTTGCGGATGGCGGTCCAGGCCTCGCCGTTGACCAGGTTGACGACGCATCCCGCCACTGTGTCGCCGATGTTGGGTCCGTCGACCAGCGCGAGCATCACGCCGAAGAACGGAACTCCTTGCTTGGCGTTGAGGCTGCCATCCACCGGATCCACCAGCACGAGCGGGTAATCGGCGCCGAAGCTGCGGAGGCCCACCTCCTCGGAGAGGACGGTAAATCGCTCACCACGCGAGGCGAGCTGCTCGAGCTCGGCGAAGACATCGGCCTCGGCGGCGCGATCGAGCTCCATTGTGCGGTCGCCGCCGGCCCCGATCCCCAGCTGCGCTCTACCCGACTCGGTGCCGGCGAGGGGAAGCACAGTTCCGCGCACGCGCGAGCCGATGCGCAGGAAGACGTCGAGCCAGTCGGCGGTCTTCAGACTGCTCGGCGCCGGCGAATCTTACGCAAGGCCGGAGCCGCTCGAAAACTTGGGATCGATCTTCCGGCGGCGGCGGCGCCTGCGCTCGACCACGATCGTGATGAGGTACGGCTGCTGCATCGCCCATACCTTCTCGATGAGCTGCGGGATGGGAAGGCCGTACGGATCATCGACCCCGAGCAGGACCAGGCTCTCGGCCAGACTTTCGGTGAGCTCGGTGCGGTCGTGGAGGTTGAGCTGCTCGAGTGCGTCCAGGATGTCATCGAGCCGGCGCAGGCTGGAACGGCGCTCCTTGTCGTCCCCGCGTTGGAGCATGGGTGACAGCTTATCGAGTTGCGGCCTCGATCAGGGAGCGGCTCACCTCGGCCGGACGCTCGAACTGCAGCCAGTGCCCGGCGCCCTCCAGGACCACGAACCTGTAGTCCGCTTCGACGTAGGTCGCGGTCGACTCGGCGCCGCGCCTGCCAAGGGCGGGATCCTCGTCCCCCCAAAGCAGCGCCGTGGGCACCCGGATCGGGCCGGTGTTCGCGAGGCGCTCCCACGCCGCGCCGCCGGAGCCGAGATTGGCGCGGTAGTAGTTCAAAGCGGCGGTCAGCCGGCCAGGTCTTGCGATCGACTTCGCGAAGTGATCGACCATGGACTTTGGCACCGCCTCCGGATTGGGACCGAGTGAGAACATCAGTCGCAGCCGGCGGAAATCGTCCTCTGAGAGCACATGCTCGGCCTTGCCCTCCACCAAGAAGAGCCGGATGTAGCTGGAGCGCGCTTTCTGGTCCTCGTCGTCGCGGCTGGCGGCCGCGATCGCGGCCGGATGTCCCACTGAGAGCACCGTCAGTGTCTTCGTCATCTCGGGATGCCGCGCGGCGAAGAACCACGCGACGATCGCGCCCCAATCATGGCCCGCGACGTGGGCCGACTCACGCCCGAAAGCTTTGATGAGCCCGGCGACATCGTCGACGAGATGGCCGATCGCGTAGCTCCCCTTCTCCGCCGGGGCATCGGTGAGTCCATAGCCACGAAGGTCCGGCGCGACCGCTAGGTGTCCTGCCTTGGCGATCGCGTCCACTTGGCGCGACCACGACTCGGCTCCTTCCGGGAAACCGTGCAGAAGGATGAACATCTCGCCGGCCGGCGGGCCATCGACCATGGTTCGGAACCGGAGACCGTTCGCCTTGACCATGTGCTGGCTCGCCGTCATTTGCTTGCCTCCCCACCACGTGGGGAGGTGTCCACCGATCCAACGGGTCGCTGGACGGTGGGGGCTATCACTTACTTGATGCCGTGAATGAAATCGGCGGCGACGTCGAGGGCTTGATCGAGCACCGCGAGCAGGCCGTGGCCCTGGCCCTTGAAGATCTCGAGACGGGCGTTGGGGATGAGCTTGATCTTTTCTTTCAGCAAGTCGATGCGCGCGAAGGGATCGCGGTCACCGCTCATGAAGAGGGTCGGGCACTTGATGTTTGGGAAGTGCTCGGTGCGGAGCTGGTCCGGGAATCCGGGACGGTGCAGTGGATATGAGAAGAGGACCAGGCCGCCGAAGTCTGCCTCGATGGTGGCCATGCTCGCGACGCGTCCACCGAACGACTGGCCGCCGCCGATCACCTCGTGACCTCGTCCAGACGTCTTTATGAAGACCGGGACCGCGCGCTCAGCGCCTCCGCGGGGCAGGTCGACGGCGATTGCATCGATGGCGCGACGCTTGAAGCCGACTACATAGGGCTTCATCGACGCGGCGTTGCCCGATGCACCGTGACCGAGGACTACGCGCATCAGTTGAGCTCGGCGACGCGCTGTTGTTTCAACCACTCAGGCGAAATCTTTACCTCGACGCGAGCGATGCAGACCGCGCACCACACTCTTTCGCATCGTTCGCATGCGATGTGTTGATGATCCTTCGAGAGGTCGAGAGACATCGTGAAGGTGCCGCATTCCAAGCACTTCACTGGACATCGCACGAAAAAAAATCTTAGCGATCTCTTGACGTGGAGGATGCAATCGATGTATCAACACAACTTGTATGGCGATGCTGCTCGTGGTTGCCACCACAGAGGCGACGGACCCGACGCGAGTCAGCGGCCCATTTCGCACTTCCGCCGACGTCACGAAGACCTCATCGATGAGGCTTCGAGGCGAAGCCCGTTTGGTTGCGTGGAGGTAGGTGCAGAAAAAAATCGTCCATGACGTCTCTCAAGGGAATCATGTCCGCCAAACCATGGAACCTCGGGTCCGTATCACTAAGCGAAGGAGGTAAAGAATGATGGCTAAGAAGAAGGCAGCCAAGAAGCCGGCAGCCAAGAAGAAGGCCGCCAAGAAGAAGAAGTAAGAACTTCTTCTTTCGTAGTTACCTAAGTCGTTCGTTACGCGCCGGGGTTCTGTGGAGCCTCGGCGCTCTTCTTTTATGAGAGGGGACCCACGGGTCCCCTCTCATGCTCATCCTCCCTCCTCGCAACGCTGGTGGGTTGGAAACAAAGTTGCGGTGGGGATAAACCCGGCCCGCCAATGCGAGGTCAGTAATAGATAAGGAAGGGCTTGACTGGCGAACAGATGTTCGTTAGTCTGTAGCCACCTCCGCTTCTCGCCTGCGTCTTGCTCTCAGAGGCCCGCAATGAAAGATGCAGGAACTCGAACACGCCATCAGCACAATTCGGGTCCGCTTTGGCAGCCAGGCGCTGACGAGGGCGGCGGAGTTGCCGCCCCCGCAGCCCTGGCCAAGCCATACCCCCCTCGATCGCCTGACCGGCCTCGAAGGCCTGCCCCGTGGACGGCTCGTGCTCCTGACCGGAAGCGGAACATGCGGCAAGCTCACTCTTGCGTTGGGGCTGCTTGCCGCCGCCACGCGTGAGTTCGCGCACGCGGTGGTGATCGACACGCGCGGCGACTTCGATCCATGGGCTCTCCTTCCATTCGATCCGGATCTGGACTCGCTGACGGTGGTCCGGCTCGATCCCGACTCATCGGGAGAAGCGGCGACGGCGCTGGCGCGAGCCGGCGCGGGCTTCATCCTTTTAATGGGGGAGATCCCAGAGCAGTGGCTCGGACCCATGGAGGCAGGCGCCAACCGCTCGGGGTCGGTAATTGTCGGAGTGGTCGATGCTCCCGGCCGCGCGTTCGCGCACGCGTCGAGCCTGAGCCTCGGCTTTTCGCGCATTGAGTGGGTGTGGGAGCGAGATCAGCTCGTGGGACTGCGAACGATCGCGCGCTGTCTCAAGAATCGAGTCGCTCCGCCTCTCGGAGAAACCGAGCTCGAGATCCGCTACCCACTCGGGCCGCAGCTTCCATTCGCCTCGCCGGTGATCGAGGTGCCAATTGAAAAAACTGATCTTGAATGCACGTCTGCTGCGGTCTGACTGGACATCTCGAGCTGGCGAAGCGCCCCGACCTCTATGGAGGCCCGGTCGTGGTGGGCGATTGGGAAGAGCATGTCATCGCAGCATCCGAAGAAGCGCTGCCGTTTGGTGTTGTGCCTGGGATGCCGCTGCGACAGGCGGAGCATCTTTGTCCACAGGCGACTTTCATCGCCCCTGACACGATTGCGGCTTCGCGCCTGCGTGAGCTCATCTCAATCGCGCTCTATGACCTCGCGCCAGTGGTGGAGGTGCGTGTCGAGGGCATCGCATGGCTTGATGTGAGCGGAGTCGTCAAGCCGGGAAGCTCGATCCGCGAGGCGCGGCGCCGGCTCCGCGCGGCGATCGGCCGCGAGCCTCGACTCGGTTTGGCGCCCGGACCTTTTTCAGCGCGAGTGGCGGCGGCTCGCGCGCGGCCCGGCCGTCTCGTGCAGGTCGAGGACGCCCGAACTTTTCTCGCGCCACTCGCCTCGCGCGAGCTTCCACTGGACGAAGAGCAGCGCGAACGCCTGGACCTGCTCGGCCTGCGAACGCTCGGAGCGGTGGCCGCGATCGGCCCGCGCGAGCTGGAGAGCCAGCTCGGTCGCGAAGGGCGGCGCGCAGTCCTGCTCGCGCGCGGAGCTGAGCCCGATGAGCTCACCCCCTGGCGGCCGCCTCAGTTCACGAGCGCGCATCGCCAGTTCGAGCCGCCGGTTGAGGATCGTGAGGCGCTGCTCTTCGTCTCACGCGCTCTGTGCGGCGACCTCGCCGCGGAGCTTGGCCTTCGTGGCGCGGGCGCGAAGCGGGTGCGCGTGCGGCTCGTCTACGAATCAGCCGATCCCGACGACCGAGCCTCTACCTTCCGCCATCCGCTTTCGAGCGCGGCTGAGCTTTTCGGGCTCATCGGCGGATGGATCAAGGAATGGCAGCCTCGCGCGCCGATCACCGAGCTGTGGATCGAGCTTCCGGTGCTCGAGGCCGCCGGACGAAGGCAATTGCGGCTATGGGCGGGCAATGATGGAACGAGCGAAGAGGTGATCGCAGCCTTCGAGCGGCTGCAGGAACGCCACGGCGACGATGTCGTGCGCAAGCCACGTCCAGCTCTGCTCTCCTCCCCACTCCCGTCGCAGCGCTTCGACTGGGTTTCGTGATGACCCGCCTGCTCACGCCACCCGCCGCCGTCGAGCTCACGCTGGCCGCCGACGGCTCACCCGCTTTCATCTCTGGCGCGCTCAGCGGCGCCATCGACCCCATCGCGCGCTGGAAAGTCGAGACCGAGTGGTGGAACCGGCTGGTCGTCCGTGAGTACTGGAAGGTGTTGGTTGGCAGCAATCTGCTGTGCGAGCTGTACCACGACCTGGATCGCGACCAGTGGTTCGTCGAGCGGATCTATGACTGAGCCTGCAGCGATGACCTGGTGAATGCCGCATTCGGCGAGCCCGCATGACGCCCTATGTCGAGCTCCACTGCCACTCCAACTTCTCGTTCCTCGATGGTGGATCGCATCCCGCCGAGCTTGCGATGCGCGCTTCCGAGCTGGAGATGCCCGCGCTGGCGATCACCGACCGAGGCGGCGTGTATGGGGCGGTCAAGTTCCTGCAGGCATGCCGCAAGGTCGGCGTCAAGCCGCTGATCGGCGCCGCTCTCGAGGTCGACGGAGCCGAGCTGCTGCTGATCGCGCGCAACCTGCGCGGCTACTCCAACCTCTGCCGGCTGATCAGCCTCGCCCACGTCGACCAACCCAAAGGGGAGGCGCGGACAGGACTCGCGACCGTCGCCCAACACCGAGGCGATCTCTTCTACCTCACCGCCACGGACAAGGAGAACAGCCTGCGCGGGATCCAGGAGGCGCTTGGCAAGGAAAACGTGTTCAGCGAGCTCCATCACCACCTCGGTCCGGAGGATGCGTGGGTGCTGGAGGGACGCGCGGCTTTGGCCAAGCGGTGCGGCGCGCCCGCGGTCGCCACCAACGCAGTCCACTACCACGTCCGCGAACGGCGCCGGTTGCACGATGTGCTGGTCGCCATCCGTCACCGCACCACCCTGGACGAGGCGCGCGCACATCTGTTTCCCAACAGCGAGCACTGCCTCAAAAGCGGGAACCAGATGCGTCCACTTTTCAAAGGACACGCCGCGGCACTGGCGACGCCATGGGACATCGCGCAGGAGTGCAACCTCGACCTTGACTTTCGAAGGGTCCGCTTCCCCGGCTACCCCGTCCCCGAAGGCGAGACCCCGTTCTCTTTTCTCTACAAGCTCTGCTTCGAGGGGGTTCGCGAGCGGTACCGGCCGATCACGCTCGCCGTCACACAGAGGCTTCAGCGCGAGCTGGAGGTGATCGAGAAGACCGGGCTCGCCGAGTTCTTCCTCATCAACTGGGACCTGATGCGCTTCGCGCGCGAGCACGGCGTGCCCGGCCAGGGCCGCGGCTCTGCTGCCGACTCGATCGTCGCTTACGTGCTCGGCATCACGCGTGTCGACCCCATCGAACACAACCTCCTCTTCGAGCGCTTCCTGCACGAGGAGATGACGAGCACGCCCGACATCGACATCGATTTCTCAACCGAGCATCGCGAGCAGGTGATCCAGTACGTCTACGACAAGTACGGGTGGGAACGGACCGGGATGGTGTGCAACGTCGTCACCTTCCAGCCTCGCATGGCGATCCGGCAGGTCGGCAAGGCGCTGGGATTTTCGGCCGAGATGGTCGACCGGTTGGCCAAGGGCGTGGACCGATGGTTCACCGAGGACGTCGAGGACTCGATGACCGGCGCCGTGCCGCCGCCCGACATGAGGCCGCAGAGCTGGCAGCAGTTCCTCGAGCTGTGCCGCGAGGTGCAGGACTTTCCGCGCCACCTTTCAATCCACAACGGCGGGATGCTGGTGACCGGCGAGCCGCTGGTGGACATCGCGCCGGTCGAGCCGGCGACGATGGAAGGGCGACGCGTCGTTCAGTTCAACAAGGACGACGTCGAAGACCTCGGCTTGATCAAGATGGACATGCTGGGGCTGCGCACGCTGTCGGTGGTGGCGGAGGCTCTGGAGCTGATCCGCGATCGGACCGGCGTTCGCCCGGACCTCGACCAGCTGCCGCTCAACGACCCGAAGGTCTTCGAGATGTGCAGCGAGGCCGACACGATCGGGGTGTTCCAGATCGAGTCACGCGCGCAGATGCAGACGCTTCCCCGCACCCGACCGAAGAGCTTCAACGACCTGGTGGTCGAGGTGGCGATCATCCGGCCGGGGCCGATCCAGGGGAACGCGGTTCATCCATACATTCGCCGCAAGCAGGGTCGGGAGCCGGTCACGTATGCGCATCCGCTGCTGGAGCCGATCCTCGCCGACACGATGGGAGTGATCCTCTATCAGGAGCAGATCATCGAGATCGCGATGAGGGTCGCCGGCATGACGCCGAGCGGGGCCGACGGGTTCCGGCGCGCGATGACCCGCCATCTCAACCATGTGGAGATGTCATCGCTGGAGGGAGACTTCATCGCCGGCTGCCTTGCCAATGAGGTTCCCCGCGAGGTCGCGGACATGCTGTTTGCGGCTGTACAGGGCTTCGCGGTGTATGGCTTCTGCCGGTCGCACGCCGCTGCCTTCGCGCGCACCGCGTATGAGACGGCGTGGCTGAAGCTGAATCACGCGGTTGAGTTTGGGTGCGGCCTTCTCAACAACCAGCCGATGGGTTTCTATCACCCGAGCGTGTTGGTCGAGGACCTGAAGCGACATGGGGTGACGGTGCTGCCGGTGGACGTCAACCGCTCCGACATCCGCTGCCTGCCCGAGCCTCTGCCGGAATCCGCACGTTTGGCGCCAAACGCGCCCTTCACAGAGCTCCGAAACGAACCTTTGGCGCCAAACGCGCATTTCAGCGCCGCGGCCAAAAATGGACAGACCCCTGCGGGGCCCTCCCTCTTGTCCGGTTTCCTCCCCCAACCGGCCGACCTCCGGTCAGGGTATGGAAACTTCGAAAACCCGACAACCCTGCCTGTTAAGAACACACACGGCATGCGCATCGGCTTCAACTACGTCCGCGACCTCGGCGAGGAGGGGCGCAAGGCAATCGTCACCGAACGCGTGCACGGCCCCTACATCTCCTTCGACAATTTCATCGACCGCCTTCGCGGCGGCCCCATCGGTCCGCGGGCGGTAAGGAACCTCGTGATGGTGGGCGCCTTCGATGGCCTCGGGCAGCCACGTCGAGAGCTGTTGTGGGGCTGGCAGGAGCGCTGGCACGGCCACGGCCTGCGCAAGGGCATCCAACTCCAGTCAGAGCTGAAGTTGAAAGCAACCGCACCCAGCCTTCCCGACCTCGACGACTTCGACATCAACCAGCTCGAGTACCGCATCTCCGATCTCTCGACCGGCCACCACCTGATCCATTTCTGCAGAGACCGGCTCAAAGAGCTCGGCGCGCTCGAAAGCAACAAACTGCCCTCCATCCCGAGCGGGAGACGGGTGAGGGTTGCCGGGCTGGTCATCACACGTCAGGCACCCTCGACCGCAAAGAAGATCCGCTTCTTCACGCTCGAAGACGAATTTGGACAGGTCAACGTGACGATCAAGCCCGACGTCTACGACCGCTACCGTCAGGTCGCGAACCGCCAGCCAATCCTCGTCATCGACGGCGTGATGCAGCGCCAGGACGGAGTTTGGTCCGTGCTGGCAGCCCAAATCCAGGCTCTGCAAGGCGTGCCACGGCCCAAGCAACGGTCCCACGACTACCGGTAAGTCCATCATTTGCGCTCATGTCCCGCGAGCATTGGGAGCGCGAATCATCCAACTGGGCGGCATGGGCGCGACGCCCTGACTTCGATGCCTACTGGAAGTATTCCCAGGCGTTCTTCGAGCTCCTCCCCTCTCCCGGCTGGCGAACTCTCGAAGTGGGTTGCGGGGAAGGCCGCGTCAGCCGAGATCTTGTCAAACGGGGCCATCGGGTGACCGGCTTGGACACGTCACAGACGCTGATACACCTGGCCAAAGACGCGGACCAGCAAAGCTCGTACCTGAGAGCTGACGCTGCGGCTCTGCCTCTCGCCAGCGAATCCTTCGACCTGGTCGTCTTCTACAACTCGCTGATGGATGTCGACGACATGGAACTGAGCGTGCGTGAAGCCGCGAGGGTTCTGCACCGTGGGGGTGCGATGTGCGCCTGCGTCACGCATCCCATCGCCGACGCGGGGCGCTATGAGTCTGAGGACTCAGACGCTCGATTCATCATCGAGGGGACGTACCTCGGCGACCGGCGGTGGTTCGCTGCCCACATAGAACGTGAGGCCACCCCCATGAATTTCGCAGGTTGGGCCTATCCGCTCGAAGGTTATTTCGGCGCGCTGGAACGGGCTGGTTTTGTGATCCAGGCAGTGCGGGAACCCACCTCCAGTGAGGCCGGCGACGACAAGCGGTGGAGCCGAATTCCCCTCTTTCTGATGTGGCGGGCGGTCAAACCGTGAAAGACTTCCTTACTTTCCGTAGCCAGACGAGGGTCTTTTGATCCAAGCTATCGAATTAGCGCGCCGCTCCACGCGACACAGCAACCCCTAGAAGGAAGACCAAATGTCAATCGGCAGAGAAATCGAAGACATCGCGCGGGACCTGATCAAGCACCAGCACGACCATCCCCCGGTCCGCGACCTCAATCGCGACGTCGACCGCAAGCTCACCTTCGCCGATCGCGTCGCTTCCGATTTCGCGCGCCTCGTCGGCAGCTGGATCTTCGTGCTCGCCCAGGTCGGCCTGATGCTGCTTTGGGTCCTGCTCAACGCCATCGGCCTCCTCCGCCACTGGGACCCGTACCCGTTCCTGTTCCTCAACTTCGTCTTCAGCCTCGAGGCCGCCATCTGGGTCTCGGTCGTTTTGATGACCCTGAACAGCATGGCCGACCGCGACCGCATGCGCGCCCAGAACGAATACGAGCTCAACGTCAAAGCCGAGGAGGAGCTGAAGGCGTTGATGAACCACCTCATGCACCAGGACGAGATCTTGCTGCAGATCGTCAACCGCCTCGACCGCGGCGACCGGGAGATGAAGAGGCTTGCGCGCAGGCTAGAACAGTTGCTCGAGGCTAGCGCTGAGGCTTCGCGACCTCCGCAGGCTCCGCACGCTCCGCAGGCTCCGACTTCGCCGGCGCCGGCGCCGTCCCCCGCGCCGGCGACGCCGCAGCCTGAGCGACCGCTCGGGCTCCCAACTCCCTGACCGTCGGGGATCAGACCCGGTACACGAAGTACTCGCCGTTGGAGTAGACGAGCGTCCCGTGCTGCTGCCAGTAGGCCTGGCTGGCCGCACGTGACGGCACAAGCTCCTGCGGACCGATGAGCACGTAACTGACGCCGTACCTGTCGACGAGGTCGGCCGTGTTCTGGTCCCCGCGAAGGATTGCCGCCTCGTCCGCCTGCTTCTTCACGAAATCGTGCAGCCCGTAGGTCCAGAGCCATCCGGGATACCCGCTCATCACGCGCCTTCCCGCCAGGGTCGGAATTGGGCTGTTGTGCTCATCCGCCACCGCGAACACCGCGTCGTAGCGAGTGTTCTGCCGCACCCAGTCCGCGACCTGCAGGCCTTTCGTGTCGGTGAACTCGTACGAGCTGACGCCGGCGTCGGAGGCACGAATGAGATCGAGAGTGCCGGAGAGGCCGAGCAAGATCAGCAGCACCGACGCAACGACCAGGCCGCCCGGCCCTCGACGAATGATCGCGGCTACGAGCCCGCCGACCACGATGCTGCCCAGCAGCGCCCAGAAGATGAAGAACTTGGTGTTGTCCCACTCCCACGGTTGGAGAACGATCACGTTCGGGACCAGGAACCACAGCCACATCGGTGCAAACCACTTCGCGAAGGCGACAGGAACCCAGCGCTGCGCGAGATGCGCGGCGATCAGCAGGGGGATGAACACGGACAGGTTCTTGATCCAGAACCAGACGAAATCGACCGGGAAGTAGATCACCCCATCGCGCTGCCAATCCGTGTACGAGAGCCAGCCGACCTCGAGGCAGTACCCATGAATTGCGGACCCGCCGCACCCGTTGTTGTTGACCGGCGGCCACATCCAGAGCAAGACCGGGATCCCGAGCGCAAGCGCCGGGACGAAGTAGGCGAGCCACTCCCGGCGCCAGTTGAAGACCGCCCAGAACGAGGCCAGCGCGACTACCGTCCCATAGGCGTGCACGTGGAAGGCCGGCATGAGGCCCGCCACAACTCCCGGAAACAGGAACGCCCTCCAACCACTGTGCTCGCGTACCGCCAGCCACACGAGCAGAAGGACGATCAGCGCCAGGCTGAAGCCGAACAGCGTCGAGCGCTGCGGGACGAGATAGGCGAGCACCGGGTTCAGCCACTGGAAGTTGAGGTCGCGGTTGAGCGTGTACTCATGCGGCAGATGCGCCAGGATCCCGATGCCGTGGCCTGCGACTTCGAAGATCAGGTAGAGGAAGCCCAGGCCGCCGCTGAGCAGGAAAACGAAGGCCGCGATCGCAGCCGCCGCGCGACCGCCGGCGAAACGCGCGGCCGCCAGGTACAGCACGGCCGGGAAGGCGAGGCCGACCAGGCCCGAGCTGAGCACGAGCGCGGAAGGCAGCGAGCTGCCGAGCGGCACGAAATTGGCGGCGAGGAAATCGATCATGAACGGGTAGCCGAGGTTGTTGCCAGGGTCGATCGGGTACTGCGGCGGGAAGTTGTGCCCGTACGCGAACGAGCCGGCGAACGTCAGGTGCGCCGCCCAGTCGCCCCAGATGTTGATGTAGCCCGCCCACAGCCCTTCGGGCTTGAAGATGTAGGCCTGGTGCAGGAAGTGCACAGTCCACGCTCCGCAGACCAGAAGGATGGCGGCGAGCGGCCACGGATGGCCCGGCGTCCGCGGCGGCGAGCTCCAGCGCGCGATCGCATCGAGAAGATCCGCGGAGGCTTGCTCGCGGTTCGCTCTGACGGCCCCCACCCCGGCGCCGACCGCGATTGCGATACCGGCGAGAACCGTGCCCACCGTGACATCACGCACCAGCATCGACAGGGCGAAGCTCGCCGCAGAAACCGCCATAGCGCCGAGCACCGTTCCATAGGCGAGGCGCTCTTCGAAGTTGAGTGCGGCGCGACTCAGATAGGTGATGCCGAAGCCTGCGATCACGCAGCCCACGAGCAGGATCGCAGCCGCTCCGAACAGCAGGCCGACGAGCACCAAGAGGAGCAGGAGCCCGCCAACGCTGATCCAGCGGCCCATCACACCGATCGAAGGCACCGCGACCGGGCGAGCTGCGCCCTCCGCCATCTACGTCCCCATCAGCTCCAGCACCACAGCTGCGGCTGCGACGCCGGCAGGTTCGGCTTGCAGTTGACGAGCCACATCTTCGGGCCCCATATCGGCGTGCCCGGGCTGGGATCGTTGGCGGAAATCGAGATCGGAAGTCCGGTCCACAACGGATAGAAATAGAAGAAGAACGCGACAGTCAGGCCCAGGTGCGCGACAAGCAACCGGCGGCCGACGGTCGGCAGATGGGTAGCGACGTACGCGAGCACAAACGCCAGCGCGAGGATCATGAAAATCAGCCCGCCGAACATGTGGTACAGGAACAGCACGCGGCTGATGTGCGACCACGGCAGGTACTGGGTGACAAACCCGAGCAGGATCACAGTCGCCGGGAAGCTTCGGTGCCGAACGATGAAGTACGGCAGGGCGAGGACGCAAGGGATGCTCGTCCACCAGATCCATGGATTACCGAGGTCCTCGATGCGCGAGATCAGCGCCTGGCCGGTCCAGTGGTCGATGCCCAGATTCGTGTACTCCGCGTAGTAAAGGACCGGCCTCGACAGGAACGGCCACGACCACCACGGTGAGCCGTACGGGTGCGGGACGGTCAGCGTCGCGTGATAGATGTACGACTGCCTCTGGTATTCGATGAGGTCCGCCAGGTTCTGGAACTGGCCGCGAGCGAAGAACGGATACCACGATGCGTAGTAGATCGCGAGCGGGATCACCACTAGAGCCACGAGCGCGAGCAGCACATACACATCCCCTCGAGCGCCGCCGGCCACTGCCGGCCCTTCCCCGCGTCCCCACATCCAGATCGGATCGTCTTGCGGGCCTATGCGCAAGTCGACATGCCGCCTGATCGCCGTGGCCAAGAGCAGGAAGACGATGCTCGCCCAGGCGGCCAGGACGATCCATTTCGACGCGATACCGAGTCCAAGCACGATGCCAAGAAGAAACAGGGTCACGATCGAGGCGCGCGGCGTTCGACTCTGGATGTGGACGAGGTACACCGTGTACGCGAGCAGGATGAAGAAGATCGGGAAGATGTCGATCATGCCGATTCGGGATTGCAAAAAGAACATCCCGTCGAAGCACACAAGCGTCGCTGATGCCACGGCGAAAAGACGATTCGGCCACAGGCGTCTCGCCAGGAGGTACATCAAAGGCACGCACAGGGTTCCGAAGATGCAGACCGCGATGCGCCAGCCGAACGTGTTGAAGCCGAGGTCGATGTACTGGCCGGTCGCGCCCTGGAAGTGCGCGCGATACCACCCGTAACCCCATTCGCCGGCGCCGATGATCAGCTTCGAAAGCGGCGGCTCGGGGTCGAAGTAGGGGCAGTACAGGCTGTGGGGATGGCATTGCACGTTCTTGATGTCGTCGTACGCATCGACGGGGAAGTAGATCTCGTCGAAGACCTGTCCGTTGGGCGGTGAGAGCTGGCCGTTGTTGTCCGGATACCCGCGGTTGAACGGATAGGCGAGTCCGCACAGCGTCCCGGGATCGCCCTGCGGATCGATGGGCGTGTTGGGGACGCAGTTGGAGACGATCGGTCCCTGGAATGGATGAAGGAAGAAGTCCGGCATGATCGGGCTGTAGAACCGAATGACGAAAGCGACCACTGTGAACGCGAGGATCGCGATCGCATCCCAGCGATCGAAATACACCGGCTGCTCCGGTCCGACCGCCTCGGTAAAAACCGGTCGCGCCCTTTCCAGGACGTCGACCCGGTGCTCAATCACCGGCGCTTCTTTCGACGCCGGCCTCCTCCAAGGTTCTGGCCCATTCGATACGGCAGCTTCGCGGTGATCTCCCACGAGGCAGCGTCCGCGTCCGGTATGGGCATTGCGATCGTGTCCTCATAGAAGAGGCGCGACCCGAGCCGCTTTTTGATCGTGGCGAGCTGCTCCTCGTCTCCACGAATGCGAACGAAAAGCGCAGGTTTCTCGAGCAGGGGCTTCATGATCCGAGCCACCTTCGAGCGCCGGGAATCCTGGAAGGCAACCTTGAGCGGCTGCACCTTCACCATGCGGATGTTTTCGTACGCGATCAAGACGTCGGAGAAGAGCGTCGATACCTTGAGCCCGGAATCGAGCGGCTCCACGAAGCTGCGCCACCGATAAATGAGGAACGCCCCGCCAAGGAGCAGGCCGACCGGCGCGTAGAAGAGCCAGATGATGTTGCCGGAGTTGAGGGGCTGGTGCGAGTACAGGACGACCACGATCGCGACGAGTCCGACCGCCACCAGCAGGCCGGCGTAAAACCGCTGCCAGCGCCATAGCTCCTCGGCGTAGAGGATCCGCTGCCGTCCCTTGGCCGCGCGCGACCCGTTCGAGCTCAAGCTACTGATTATCGGGTAGCGACCAGCTCCGACTCCGTTCTACGGCGCGGCGCCACTGCGACTGGAGCGCCTGGGCCTGGTCGCGGGACATGGTTGGTTCGAACTCTTGGTCGAGCTTCCACAAGCCCTCGAGGTCGGCGTCAGTCCAGACTTCGGCGCCCAGCCCGGCGAGAAAGGCGGCGCCCAGAGCGGTGGTCTCGGTCTGCCGCGGCCGCCTCACCGGAATGCCAAGCAGGTCGGCCTGGAACTGGCAGAGCACATCCATGACGGCGGCGCCGCCGTCGACCCGGAGCTCCTTCAACGGCCGGCCTGTGTCCCCCTGCATCGCCTCGACCACGTCGAAAGTCTGATATGCCATCGCTTCCACGGCGGCGCGCACGATCTGGGCGCGCCCGCTGCCCCTGGTGAGGCCGACGATCGTGCCCCGCGCGAACGGATCCCAGTAAGGCGCACCCAGGCCGACGAAAGCGGGAACCATGAACACCCCACCGGCGTCAGGAACCGAAGACGCCAGCGGGCCCGCATCCGCGGCGCTGCCCACGATCCCGAGGCCGTCGCGCAGCCACTGCAAGGCAGCCCCGGTGATGAAGATGGCGCCCTCGAGCGCGTAGCTGAGGCGCCCCGACCGGCGCCATGCGACCGTGGTCAGCATCCCTGACTTCGAGGGCACGCGTTCCGCGCCGGTCTGCGCGAGTACGAAGGACCCGGTGCCGTATGTGTTCTTGGCCATGCCGACGGTGGTGCACGCCTGTCCGAACAGCGCAGCCTGCTGATCGCCGGCAATCCCCGCGATGGGCGCTTCGATGCCGCCGAACGCGTCGGGAACGCTGGTCGATATCGGCCCGCTCGAGTCGCGCACCTCGGGGAGGTTGGCAAGCGAGACGCCGAAAAGATCGGCCATCTCCTGGCTCCACTCGCCGCGCCCGATGTCGAAGAGAAGCGTGCGCGACGCATTCGAGGCGTCGGTAACGTGATCGCGACCGGCGGAAAGCCGCGCAACGAGCCAGCTGTCCACCGTCCCCACCGCGGCGTCTTTCGCGCCGGGGACATGGCGAAGCACCCATGCCAGCTTGGTGGCTGTGAAATACGGATCGATGACGAGCCCTGTCACCGCGCGCACGCGGTCTTCATGACCGGCCTCGCGCAGGCGCACGCAATCCGCGGCGGTGCGGCGGTCCTGCCACACGACCGCGCGGGCGAGCGGCTGCAGCGTGTGGCGATCCCAGACCACGAGCGTCTCCCGTTGGTTGGTGATGCCAATCGCGGCGACGTCGGTCGGCCCAGCGCCGGCTGCGGCAAGCGCTTGACGCGCGCTATCCTGCACCGCTGCCCAGATCTCGTCAGCGTCGTGCTCGACCCAGCCCGGCTGGGGGAAATGCTGCGTGATCTCCCTGTAGCCCTTGCCCACGACGCTGCCGTCCATGCCGACCGCTACAGCGGTCGCCCCTGTCGTCCCCTCGTCGAGGCTGAGAACTACTCGGCGATGGCTAGCCGTGCGCTTTCCAGGTCCGGTTCAAGCTCCCGCTCGCGTAGCCCTCGAGGTCGAGCGACACGAACCGGTAGCCGGCCGACTGCAGGGCGCTGACGACTCGCTCGCGTTCCGTCACCAGGCGCGCGATCTCCGCGGGTTCGACCTCGATGCGCGCAACGTCGCCGTGATGGCGGACGCGCACCTGCCTGAAGCCGAGGGCTTTGATCGCGGCTTCGGCCATCTCGATCTGGCGCAACGCTTCGACCGTCACCTCGGTCCCATGTGGGATTCGCGACGAGAGGCAGGCGAACGACGCCTTGTTCCAGTTGGGCAGGCCGAGGCGGCGCGCGGCGGCGCGGATCTCCGCCTTGCCCATACCCGCTTCGAGCAACGGAAAGCGGATGCCACGGCGCACGGCCGAGCCGTGACCCGGCCGATGGTCGCCCACGTCGTCGGCCGTCGCGCCATATGCGATGTGGTCGAGACCGAGATTGCGCCGCACCGGCTCCAGTGTTTCGAAGAGCTCTTCCTTGCAGTGGAAGCATCGATCCGGGTTGTTGCGCCGGTAGGCGTCGAGCTCGACCTCGGCGGTGGACACCTCGACCAGCCTCGCACCAAGCGAGCGGGCCAGGGTACGCGCCTCTTCCTGCTCCGACTCGGGGTAGGCGGGCGAGCTGGCCAGGACGGCCACGGCGCGCTCGCCAAGCTCGTCCAGGGCCAGCTTCAGGAGCAGCGATGAGTCGACGCCGCCCGAGAAAGCCACGAGAACTGAGGAGAGGTCGCGTACGATGCCGCGCGCGCTTTCAACCTTGTTCGCGTCGTGCCGATCCAGCTGGATCATTTATCCAGCGACAGACTAGCTCGCTCGGGCTTCGGAGGGTTCCACCGCGGCCGTGCCACACCAGGCTTCGTAGTCGATGAGCCCTGTCACGGTGGGGTTGTCGCCGCAAAGCGGGCAGCTCTTGCTGTGGGGCAGCTTGAGCTCACGGAAGCTCATGTCTTCGCCCTCGAAAAGCAGGTAGCGGCCGATCATCGGGCGGCCGATGTTCAGCAGATACTTGATCGTCTCGAAAGCCATCATGCTGCCGATGATCCCGGGCAGCACTCCGAAAACGCCGGCCTCCGCGCAGCTCTGCACCTCGCCCGGCGGCGGGGGTTCCGGGAAGAGGCAGCGGTAGCAGCCCGTGCCCTTGGCGGAATCGAACAGCGCGAGACGGCCCTCGAAACGAAGGATGCTTCCATGCACCAGCGGCTTGGCCAGGAAGTAGGCCGCGTCATTGGCCAGGTAGCGCGTTGGGAAGTTGTCGGTGCCGTCGACGATGATGTCGTAGGGCTCGAAGATGCGCATCGCCGTCTCCGAGTTGAGGTGCTCGTCGATCGGGACCACCTCGACGTCGGGGTTCAGGTTGCGCAGGGTGTCAGCCGCCGACTCGACCTTCAGGCGTCCGATATCGTCGGTGCCGTGGAGCAGCTGGCGCTGGAGGTTGGAGGCGTCGACGCGGTCGAAGTCGACCACCCCGATCTTGCCCACGCCGGCCGCGGCCAGGTACATGCCCGCGGGCGAGCCGAGACCGCCGGCGCCAAGGAGCAGGACGCTTGAGGACAGGAGCTTGCGCTGGCCCGCGCCGCCGACCTCGGGGAGGATTAGGTGCCGGGCGTAGCGGGAAACCTGAGCGGGGGTGAAGCCTTTTTTTGGAGCCATTCTGCAAGTCACTATACCCAGGGTCGCTTTGCTCTTATTCCTATAGTGAGTAGCCCGTGGAAACTGAATACCTGGACGAAGAACAGGTGATCGCCCTGTACAACAAGGTTCGCACCGGCAAGCGGACCTGGCCGACCGGCATCTGGAGCTCCCCCGCGGCGCTGCAGTATGCCGTGACGATATTCGACTACTGGATCCATAACGTCATGGGCTGGAAGGGATGGCCGGAGGCACGCGGCAAGGTGACGCCCGCTCTGCTCGAGGAGCACAGGCTGGCCGACCTGGTGGAGAGCGTGTTCGTACCCGAATTCGGGGATGACTGGCTCGACTTCGAGATCGTGCTCAACGAGAGCATGCGGCTTTCCGAGGACGAGGCCTGGGCGCCGGACGTCGCCGACCGGCAGGAGCGCGTGGAATCGGCCTTCGAGCACGCCTTCGAGCAGCTCATCGGCTCGTCCAAGCAGCAGCCAAAGCTCCTCCCCACCTACCACCGATTCCGCAACCACCTGCTGCGCATGTGGAGCGCGTTCCAGGAGGCCCAGGCCGAGCACGACAAGGCCGAGAGGGAGTCGGCGGAGCGGTTCTGGGCTCCCCTGCGACTGGTGCGGAGCACCCGCGGGCAGGCCGCCGAGGCGTGGTCGATCGTCAACGCCGACGATGAACGGCGGGGCGAGGTGACGGTGGTGTGGGGCGAGCCGCATCCTTATTGCCTCGTGATCCTCGACGACGCCATCGAGACGGGTGGCTGGGAGCAGGTCATCTACCGTCTCGAGCAGGAGATCCTGGTCGAGGAGCCCGGCGTCGTGAGCTACGCCGTATGGCACAAGGGATTCGTCGGCGAGTACTACCGCTGCGCTGACTGCGGCGAGCTGCACAGCCAGTTCGACGAGGACGCCGGCAAGGAGCTGCGCCTGGACGACCTGGAGCCGCCGGACGAGCGGTAGTTCCTGACCGTCAGTCGACCGTCAGGTCGTAGTTCTTCCCCTCCCAACCGGTGACGTAGTGGGCCGTCCAGGCGAGCTGCGCGCCAGACGCGAGCTTGTTGGAAGGGATCTCGGCCACCCAGACGCCCAGCGTCGTGTCGATTGCGTCGGCCTCCGCGAACGTCTTCCATTCGTCGAAGGTGTAGTGCACCGATCCCGGTCGGGGGAGCTGCACGCGCAGGCGCCGGCCGGCCGCGATATGGGCGATCTGATGCTTGTGCGACCAGACGAATGCGGGCTCCTGCGGCGACCCTTCTGTGTATCGGCGCCGAGCGGGCAGGACGATGTCGGGGAAGCCGGCGAGCGCGATGGTCACGAGCAGCTCGAGGTACTCGGCGTGGGCCCAGCCGAGGGGCGACACCGAACCGGTCGCCTTGCCGAACGTGAGCCCGCGGCCGGGGATGTCAGGGCCATCCCAAACCTGCTCCGGCAGCATCGAGCCCTGGCCGGCGAAACCTTCCAGGCTTCGCACCATCTCGGCGGCCGGCAGGCCCATGGAAAAGAAGTGGCGGGCGCGCTCGCCTGTGAGGACGGGCCAGGGCCGCCCTGTGCCGCTTCCGTCCCAAGGCGATCCCTCATCGTGCTCTCCATAACGGTCGCCGACGTACCGGCGCCACGATGGTCCCGCGGGCAGGCTGGCCTTGAGGTTCGAGTCGACGCCTTGAAGGCTGCGAAGGATGCGCTCGTCCTTCGGCCGGCGGAGCCCGTATCTGACAAGCTCGAGGAACTCGGGCGCGATCGCCCCTTCGGTTGGGCGGTGGTCTGGATCGCCGGCAAGCCGCACATATTGGCCCCCCGGCGTCGAGCACCACGTCTCGACGCGATCGTTCCAGTAATCCGCCACCGCCCGCAGATGGCTCGCGGCGACGTGCTCGCCTGCCTCATTCGCAAACTCCGCCGAGACGATGAGTGCGGCGATGCATGCGGCCAGCGTCGAGGGCGAAAGTCCGCCGAGATCCTCCCAGCGGTCGAGTTGCGTCAGCGGGCCCTCGCGGATGATGAACTGGGCGGCCGGACGGACCATGACGGGGTATGGGTCGTGGTCGAGGCACCCCGCGACGCCCAGTCGCCATGCGAGCAGGATGGGCAGCGCGACCTGGTCGAGCTCGGTCGAAGTCCAGTGCGGGGTCCCGTCCATGAACCAGTTCTGGAACCACGCCCCATCGGCACGCTGGCGTGACTGCAGGTGGCGAAACGCGCGCAGCGCGGCCGCCTGATCGCCCGCATCGAGCAGCGCGGTGGCGATGCGACAGAGGTCGCGGGGCCAGACCAGGTGGTAGATCTGATTGCCGTTGTGATTCGACTCACCCCATGGGGCGGCGGGCGAGGCGATGAACGCGCCGGCATGTGACTTGTCCTCCAGGCAGCGCAGCACCGCCAGCGATGCCTGGGCGAGCGAGCCCTCGTCCCCGCTCACCTTGACGAGCGCGGGCGGGAGGTCGGGCAGGGATCGCCACGCGCGTTCGAAATCGTGCCGCACATTGCCGGCCCCTTTCTGGAGTGCGGTCCGAGCGACCTCTTCGGCGTCGGCTCGCGTGTGCGCGAAACCGACCGCGATCTGGAACGACCCGGCGCGGATTCCGATCTCTGCGCCTGCTGCGACGTTGCCTGGACCCGCTCGCTCGTATGTGGTTGTGAGGTAGCCATCGCCGTCGTGGAGGTCGATCTGCAGGTCCGAGCTGCGGTAGTAGCCGACAGTAGCTCGGCTGAACGGACCGACGATGCAGATCCACACGTCCTGCTGGCGCAGGAGCAGAGCCGGCGGATGCGTGTCCAGAACCTGTCCGAAATTGCCTTCGCTGCCCGGCTGCCAGTGCGCCGATGCCTGCATGTACAGGCGCACATCGGGGAGCTCGGGAGTGAATGTGGCCGCGATGAGCAGCGCGTTCTCGTCCGGGTCGGTGAAGAACTCCTTGGTCAGGCGATATTCGTGGTGGGTGCTGTCAACCGTGAACGCTGGGATGCCGGGAGCCAGCCAGGAGACGCGGTGCTGGCCGTCGCCCGAGTCATCGACGGGAGGCGCTCCGCCCGCCGAGGCGAAGAAGCGAAGCTCATGCAGGGCCACGCGGTCGATGGTCGGAAAGAAGACTTCGCTGAGGGCGCCGTCGGCGAGCGTGTACCAGAGCTTGCTCCTGGGACCAGGCGCCGCTCCGAATGCCATCTTGCGCCCCGGTCCCCACATCGGGGGCGCGCCTGGACCGCCTGGTGCCTCCATTCGGTGCTAAGTATGAAAGGGCCCCACGGCGGATAGAATCGAGCGGCGGCCCGGACTCCCCGGGGAGGTGGCTGAGTGGTCGAAAGCACCCGCCTGCTAAGCGGGTAGGGGGTGTAAAGCTCCCTCACAGGTTCGAATCCTGCCCTCCCCGCCATCCGAGCAACTCACGGCGCCGACTTCGGGTCGCGCATCGGGCGACTGGACGCGCTCAGGGCAGGTTCATGGTCGGCAGGAACTTCGGGACGGCCCGCGCCATGGTCGCCTGTTCGAACGCGTAAGCAAAACCGAGGAGACGGCCTTCAGAGCCCGGACCCGCGAAAAGGCTCAAACCGAGGGGCAGGCCGAAGGCGGTTCCCGCCGGCACCGTGATGATGGGATAGCCCGCCACCGCTGAGGGCTGCGTGCTGCCGCCCAAGCGCCTCTCGCCGTCGACAATGTCGAGCGCCCCAGCGGGTGCGTTGCTCGGCGCGACTAGCGCCGCGACTCTGTGCTTGCGCAACATTTTGTCGATGCCTTCGGTCCGGGCCAACCGCAGGGCGGTCGCGCGGGCATCGACGTAAGCCTTGGTTTTCAGGCCGCGGGTGGCTTGCGCCTCCTCGAAGAATTCCTGGCGGAAGTAGGGCATCTCCTCCGCGGCATGCGAACTGTTGAACTGGATCACATCGGCCAGGGTCTTCACGGCAAGACCCCTCCGAGTGCGCAAGTAGGCGTTGAGGCACGCCTTGAGCTCATGGATCAGGATCGTGTGCTCGACCGTTGACTCCCGCAGCTCTTTCGCGCTCGGGAAATCGATCTCGATCAGCACCGCACCGCAGTCCTTGAGGGCATCCAGCGATCTCTCGTAGCAGCCGTCCGTATGCTCCGAGTATCCGGTGAAAGGCTGACGGAGCACACCGAGTCGTTTGCCTCGCAGCGCGTCCTTTTTGAGCCCCCTGCGGTAATCGACCGGGCGCTGGGCAATCCCGCTCAGCACCACCGCCGCATCCTCGACGGTGCGGGTCATCGGTCCGGCTGCGTCCTGGCTCGCGGCGATGGGGACGATGCCTTGTTGGCTCACCACACCGAGGCCGGGCTTCATCCCGACGATGCCGTTGCTCGACGACGGACTGATGATCGAGCCGTCGGTCTCGGTTCCGATCGTGATGGCTGCGAATCCGGCCGCCGCGGCGACACCCGATCCGGAGCTCGAACCGCTCGGCGTTCGGTCGAGGTAGTGCGGATTTCGCGTTTGCCGCCCGCGACCGCTCCAGCCCGAGCTCGAGCGATTGGAACGGGCGTTGGCCCACTCACTGAGGTTCGTCTTGCCTATCAGCACCGCGCCTGCTCGGCGCAGCCGCGCTACCACTGGCGCGTCGCGATCCGCGGGAGCCCCTGTCATCGCCAGCGATCCCGCCGTCGTCAGCATGTGATCGCCGGTGTCGATGTTGTCCTTGACCAGCAATGGCAGGCCATGGAGCGGACCTCGCGTTTGGCCGCGCCGTCGCTCCGCGTCGCGGCGGCGCGCAATGTCGAGGGCGTCGGGGTTGACCTCGATCACGCTTCGCGTCAGCCCTGCGTCCACGGCCGCGATGCGTTCCAGACTCATCTGCACGAGCTCGGCCGAAGTCAGCTCACCGCGAGCGAGCTTCCGACCGATCTCGGTAGCAGAGAGCTCGGCCAGCTCGGAATGGACATCCACGATCGCGCAGTGTAACGGCGCTCAGAAACGCCGGAAAGTAAGTTTTGGATCGACGTCAGGTACTAGCTCGTCGCGTTTACGGGACAGGAACTTGTCTCACCACATGGTTGACAATTTCGCGCGCAACGCCTCGGTCTCAGGCGCCGGACGCGTTTGCAGATCGGTCGCCAGAAGACGGCGCAAGTCCTCGTAGACGCGCAGAGCCTCGCCCCGGTCGCCCGAGCGCTCATGGATTTGCATCAAACGGCGATAGCCAGTCTCGCGGTACGGCTCCAGGTCTACGGCTTCCTCGGCGGCGTGGAGGGCCAGCGTGGGCTCCTTGTTCCACAAGTGGATCTCGGCGAGGCAATCCAGTGCCCGGAGCCTGATGCCAACCAGTTCGTCACGCTTGCGCTCGATCCACACGCCATGGTCCCCAGGCAGAAACGAGCGTCGAAGAATCGAACTAGCGACGACTGCGGGTCCATACGCCTTCTGCGGCGAACCTGAACGCAGCGCCGCTTCAGCGTCGTGAACTGCCCGAAGAGACTCCTCGGTGTCGATCCATGAACCGGCCGGCAACCGAAGCTGATATGAGTGAGCAACCGGACGAAGCGCGTGGCTGCTCAGGCCGGCCGCTGCAAGCATCGCGCGCAGCTTGCTCAGCAGAGCGCTCAGCGCAACCTCGAATGCGGGAGGCGTGCGATCGGGCCACAGCAGTTCGATGAGCTCGTCCCGTGATACTGGCCGGTCTCGTTCGCTCACCAGGTACGCGAACGCCAACCGCCCCTGCCGCCCGCGCAGTCGCTGCGCGCGCACAAGCCTCTCACGCGATGCCAGGCACAGCTCGCCCATGAGGTAGATCCGCAGCATTCAAGCCAAAGTTTCGCCAATCACCGGCAGGTAGCGTCGTGGCGAAATCTCGTCAGGAGGGAAACATGGCAGTAACCATCACCGTCCGCGCACGGCTCAAGGGAGACCCACGATCGATGCAGCAGGTCCACGACCAGGTCACCGGCGCCACGAAGGACATGGCAAAGCAGGCCGGCGACATCTCGCACATCGTCTTCTTGCAGCCGCAGGATCAACGCGAATTCCTCGGCATCGACACCTGGCAGTCGGCCGAGCAAGCCCAAGCGTTTGCGGGCAGCCCGCAGATACAAGAGTTCTTCGGCAAGCTGTTCGAAGGCCAGCCGGAGGTCACGGTCTGGGCTGAGTCGGGCTGGAACAAGTGGTGATAGCCTGAGTCACGGATCCATTCGTGGATGAAGGAGGCGCTATGTCAACTGACAAGCATCCGACCAAAACCGAGCTCGTGGTTCGGTGCGATTGCGGGTTCGAGGCGAGGGGTGACGAGGAGAAGCTGATTCCACTTGTAAGGAAGCATGGCCGCGAGGCGCACAACATGGAGGTCACTCGCGACCAGGTCCTTGCGATGGCGAGGCCTGCCTAAGACCGAAGCGTTTGCGCTCGGACTATCCGGCCGAGCGATCCGGCTAGACTCGGATTCGTGGGTCCGCGAAGTACCGCGGTCGCGATCGCGGCCATCCTCGTACTCAGTGCGTGCACACGCGGCGGTCCGCAGCACGCCAAGACGAGCCCAAGCCCGATCCCGCTGCCCAGCCCGGGCAACGTCGCGTGGTCGAGTTGCGGGGGCGGCTTCCAATGCGGAACGGTGCAGGTGCCCCTCGATTACAGCCATCCCACGAGCGGCGACATCCGCATTGCCTTGATCAAGAAGCCGGCGACCAACCAGGCCAACCGCATCGGATCGCTGCTGACGAATCCCGGTGGACCCGGTGCATCCGGCATTCAGTTCTTGCGCGACAGCGCGTCAGCGATGTCCGGACTCAACGCAAGATTCGACCTGATCGGATTCGATCCACGTGGGGTCGGTCAGAGCTCGCCGGTGCGCTGCCTCAGCGATGCGCAGGAGGACGCGTACAACGCGCTCGACTCGGTCCTCGACGATCCGCAGGAGAAGCAAGCCATGATCCAGGCCGACAAGGATTTCGTGGCCGGTTGCCAGCAGATGAGCCAGAAGTTGCTGCCGTTCGTCGACACGCCGAGCGCCGCCCGCGACATGGACCAGATCCGCGCCGCGCTTGGCGACGAAAAGCTCACTTACCTCGGGTTCTCGTACGGCACGTTCCTCGGTGTCACCTACGCGCACCTGTTTCCCACCCACGTCCGCGCGCTGGCTCTCGACGGGGTTGTGGACCCCACGTTGTCGGCGAATGATCTGCTGCTTGCCCAGATACGGAGTTTCGATCGCAACCTTCAGGCGTTCCTGGCCGACTGCAGGGCCCGAAAGAGTGCGTCGCCCCCATGCGGGTACGCGCAGTCGGGTGATCCGGCCACCAAGCTTGACGCCCTGATGGCCCGTCTCGACACCAGCCCTCTGCCGGTCGGCAACCGGTTCTTGACCCGAGAGCTTGCCATCATCGGGGTGGGCTTCGGCATGTACGACCAGAGCTACTGGACCTACCTGGACCAGGGCTTGACGCTCGCGGACCAGGGCAAAGGCACGATCCTCCTCACCATGTCCGACCTGTATCTCGAACGCAGCGCCGACGGCACCTACACGAACGCTAACGACGCCAGCTACGCGATCAATTGCCTCGATCGCCCGGTGCCAACCGACCTCGCCGCTTACGATCAGCTCGGTCCGGCGTTTGCCCAGGCGTCACGGGTGTTCGGCCCAGCCTTTCAATACTCAAACCTTCCATGCGCCTTCTGGCCGGTGAAGCCGACCGGTTCGCCCGGCCCACTGACGGCCGATGGAGCGCCTCCGATCCTGCTGGTGGGCGGCACGAACGACCCCGCGACGCCATATGCATGGGCGCAGTCAGTGCATCAGCAACTGGCTGGATCGGTGCTTCTGACCCGAAACGGCAACGGACATGTCTCTTATTTCGCGAGCACGTGCGCGCAGCAGGCCGAAGACGCATATCTGATCAGCCTCACGCTTCCCGCCGACGGCTCCACCTGCTCGTAGCGCCGGCGGCGCCGGTTACGCGACTGTGGCCGCGACCTTCGCCTTGCTGAAGGTCAGCTCGCTGTTGCGAGCGCCGACCTCCACCGCGCTGCCATCGGAGAACTTGCCCTCCAGCAGCATCATGGCGAGCGGGTCCTGCACCAGGCGCTGGATCGCGCGCTTCAGCGGGCGTGCGCCGTAGACCGGATCCCATCCACGCTGGGCGAGCAGCTTGCGCGCCGCGTCGGTGACCACCAGCTTGATGTGTCGGTCCGCGAGGCGCTTCTCGAGCCGCCGCAGCTGGATATCGACGATTGCGGCAAGCTGGTCTTCGGTCAGTGGGCGGAAGACGATGACCTCGTCGACGCGGTTCAAGAACTCGGGCCGGAAGTGATCGCGCAGCACGGCCATGACCGAGTCGCGAACCTCATCAAAAGGCCGCCCGGCCATCTCCTGGATGATCTGGCTGCCCAGGTTCGAAGTCATGATGATCACAGCGTTGCGGAAGTCGACGGTTCGACCCTGACCATCGGTGAGACGGCCGTCGTCGAGGATCTGGAGCAGGATGTTGAAGACATCCGGGTGCGCCTTCTCGATCTTGTCGAAGAGCACAACCGAGTACGGCCGGCGCCGGACGGCCTCTGTGAGCTGGCCACCCTCGTCGTAACCGACATATCCAGGCGGAGCGCCGATCAGTCGCGCAACCGTGTGCTTCTCCTGGTACTCGGACATGTCGAGGCGGATCAGGGCCTGCTCGTTGTCGAACAAGAACTCCGCCAGCGCGCGTGCCAGCTCGGTCTTGCCGACGCCGGTCGGGCCGAGGAAGATGAACGACCCCACCGGCCGGTTCGGGTCTGACAGCCCCGACCGATTCCGCCGCACGGCATTTGCGACTGCGCTGACGGCCTCGTCCTGCCCGATGACCCGATCGTGCAGGCGCTCTTCCATCTTGATGAGCTTGGCGATCTCGCCTTCCATCAGCCGCGAAACCGGGATTCCAGTCCAGCGGCCGACGATCTCGGCGATGTCCTCTTCATCGACCTCTTCCTTGAGCAGCGCGTGGCCGCCCTGGAGCTCGGTCAGCCGCGCCTGCGCGGCCTGGACCTGCTTTTCGACCTCGACGGCCTTCCCGTACCGGAGCTCCGCTGCCTTCGCGAAGTCGGCTGCGCGCTCGGCACGATCAGCATCGGCGCGCACCTCTTCGAGCTGAGCCTTGAGGCTGCGGATCTTACCGATGACCTCCTTCTCCTGCTCCCAGCGCGAGCGCAGCGATGTCCGCTTCTCGGACAGCTCCGCGAGCTGCTTCTCAAGCGAGGCGAGGCGCTCTTTGGAAAGGTTGTCGGCCTCCTTCTTCAGGGCCTGGCGCTCGATCTCGAGCTGGCGGATCTGGCGCTCGATCTCGTCTAGCTCGGCTGGCAAAGAGTCGATCTCCGTACGCAGGCGGGCCGCGGCCTCGTCTATGAGATCGATCGCCTTGTCGGGCAGGAACCGATCGGTGATGTAGCGGTTGCTGAGCACGGCCGCCGCGACGATCGCAGAGTCCTTGATCCGCACGCCGTGGTGGATCTCGTAGCGCTCGCGAAGGCCACGCAGGATGCTGATCGTGTCCTCGACGGTGGGCTCGCTGACCATGATCGGCTGGAACCGCCGCTCGAGGGCCGCATCCTTCTCAATGTACTTGCGGTACTCGTCGATGGTGGTCGCGCCGATCGCGCGCAGCTCGCCGCGAGCGAGCATCGGTTTCAACAGGTTGGCGGCATCGATGGCGCCCTCTGCAGCGCCGGCGCCGACCAGCGTGTGCAGCTCGTCGATGAACAGGACGATCTGGCCGTTGGACCCCTCGATCTCCTTGAGCACCGCTTTGAGCCGGTCTTCGAACTCACCTCGATATTTGGTGCCGGCGACGAGGGCCCCCAGGTCGAGGGCGATCACGCGCTTACCCTTCAGGCCTTCCGGTACGTCGCCGGCGGCGATGCGCTAGGCGAGGCCTTCGGCGATCGCGGTCTTGCCAACACCGGGCTCGCCGATGAGGACGGGATTGTTCTTGGTGCGGCGAGAGAGCACCTGGATGACGCGGCGGATCTCCTCGTCCCGACCGATGACCGGGTCGAGCTTGCCCTCCGCGGCGAGCTTGGTCAGGTCACGGCCGTACTTCTCGAGGGCCTGGTACTTGGACTCGGGGTTCTGGTCGGTGACTCGCTGGCTCCCTCGAATCTGGCGCAGCGCGCGCAGCAGCGCGTCATGAC
>Ga0207684_10000470_pt1 | contig 52370 bp, 52 predicted proteins | sample KBSK5501metaG_FD_184342 | JGI IMG/M metagenome (GOLD analysis project Ga0207684, IMG submission 184342) | Corn, switchgrass and miscanthus rhizosphere microbial communities from Kellogg Biological Station, Michigan, USA - KBS K5-50-1 metaG... | ecosystem: Host-associated > Plants > Roots >... | reverse complement strand
AGATCTCGCGTTACCTCATGCGGCGTCTGCTCGACGATCTGCCGTGCGTCGTCTCCGAGGCCACGAGCGGAACGGCCGGCGTCCGCCGCGCGCGCCAGGAGTCGCCGGACGCAATCCTGCTCGATCTCGCCATGCCCGACATCAGCGGAGAGGAAGTCCTCGAGCAGCTGGGCGCCGAGGCCGCGACGGCCGGTATTCCTGTCGTGATCGTGACCTCCAAGGTCCTCGGGGACGACGAGCGCAAGCGTCTCTCGGAGCAGGCGATCGCCATCGTCGACAAGGGCACCGATCGCAAGGTCGCAGCCAAACAGATCCGCGCGGCGTTCGAGGCGGCGGCGCTGTTCGAGAAGTCACGATGAGCAAGCCGATCATCCTGAACGTCGACGACTACGCGCCCGGGCGATATGCGCGCACCCAGCTCCTCCGTAGCTGGGGGTTCGAGGTCAAGGAAGCCGGCACCGGCGCCGAGGCGCTGCGGCTGGCGACGCTGGAGCATCCGGCCCTCGTCATCCTCGACGTGCAGCTGCCGGACATGGATGGCTTCGAGGTGTGCCGCCTCCTCAAGCGGCATCACGACGGAATGACCGTGCCGGTGCTGCACGTCTCCGCGACGTTCACCAGCGGAGCACACCAGGCGCTCGGTCTCGACGGCGGCGCCGATGGCTACCTCGTCGAACCGGTGGAGCCCGCCGTCCTGCGCGCGACGATCGATGCCTTGCTGCGGCTGCGGCGCGCGGAGCGCGCGCTGCTAACCATGACGCGGCAGTGGGAAGCCACTTTCGATGGGATCGCGGACGGCATCGCGCTGCTGGACCCGGAGCTGAGAGTTCTGCGCTGCAACGCGGCCTTTGGCCGGATGTTCGGTCCCGGCGACCCCGCACAGCGCTCGATCGTGGACTTCTGGGACGGCGCGGCCGACGTGGTGCCACCCTTCGTGCGCGTCTGGAAGAGCGCTCAGCGTGAAGTCGGTGACGTGTCGCGGGAGGGCCGCTGGTTCCGGCTCACCGTCGATCCCGTCAGCGTGGACGACGTCATGCTCAGCGCCGTGTGCTTCGTCTCCGAGATCACGGAGGCGCGACGGCTGGAGCGCGAGCGGCAGAGTCGCTTCGAGGACGAGCAGCAGGCACGCGCCGAGGCCGAAGCCGCCACCCGCGCCAAGGACGATTTCCTGGCGATCCTCGGCCACGAGCTGCGCACGCCGCTGATGCCGATCGCCATGGCCGTTCGCGCCCTGCAGGCGCGGACGCCGGACGATCCCGACGTCACACGAATGCGCGACATCGTCGAGCGTCAGGTGCGCCATCTCACCCGCCTCGTCGACGATCTTCTCGACATGGCAAGGCTGACGCGGCGCAAGCTGCAGCTGTCCATCGAGCGCGTCGATCTGTGCACCGTCGTCGCGGATGCGGTGGAGGCGACGCGCCAGCAGGTCGAAGCGCGCCGGCACCGCCTCACCGTGCGCACGCCCGACACGCCGGTCTGGGTCGACGGCGACCCGGTCCGGCTCGCGCAAATCGTCGTCAACCTCGTCGCCAACGCGGCAAAATTCACACCGCCCGAGGGCAACATCGCCGTCACGCTCACGCCAGAGGGCCAGCAGGCGATCGTCACGGTGCGCGACGACGGCATCGGTATCGCGGCCGAGACCCTTCCAAAGATCTTCGAGCCGTTCACGCAGGGCTCGCGCGTCGTCGAGCACGCCGACCGGGGGCTGGGCATCGGCCTCGCGCTGGTGCGCGGCCTCGTCGACGCACACGGCGGCCGCGTCTCGGTTGCGAGCGAAGGCCCGGGGCGCGGCAGCGAGTTCACCGTGCGTCTCCCCGTGCGCGATGCCCGCACGATGGCAGCCGTCTCTCCCCAAGCGCCGGCGACCGAGACGCCCGCTCGGATCCTGATCGTGGAGGACCACGCCGACAGCCGCGCGATGCTCGCGGAGATGCTGGGCCTGGAAGGGCACGAGGTCACGGCCGTCGCCGACGGCGCGCAGGCTATCGAGGTCGCCCAGGTCTCTGCGCCCGACGTCGCGATCGTCGACATCGGCCTGCACGGCATGAACGGATACGAGGTCGCGCGGCGCCTGCGTCTGGCGCTCGGTGACGCCGTCCTGCTCGTCGCCGTGACCGGGTACGGCCAGGCGGAGGACATCGCAGAGTCCCGCACGGCCGGATTCGACGCGCACGTGACCAAGCCCGTCGCCGGCGACGAGCTGCTTGCCGTGATCCGCACCCGGACGCAGCGCTGAGCGCGCCCTTCGTCCTCCTGATCTCGATCGACGGCTTCGCCGACTTCTACTGGCGCGATCCGCGCGTGAAGGCGCCAACTCTGCGAGCGCTCGCCGAGCGCGGCACCGTCGCCGACGGCGTGACCGCGGTCTTCCCGAGCACGACGTGGCCCACGCACGTGAGCCTGGTGACGGGCGTGAAACCTGCGCGCCACGGCGTCGTCGCCAACCACGTGCTCAACCGCGCGACGCGGCGCGCCGAGGACCTCACCGGCGACCCGATCTACGACGCGGGCGCGCTTCTGCGAGCGCCGACGGTCTACGATCTCGCGGCCGCCGCCGGACGCCGCGTCGCAGCCGTGGATTGGCCCGCCACGCGCCACTCGCCCTCGATCGCGTTCAACCTTCCGTTCTTCAAGGATCAGCGCGTGTTCGAGACCGAGACCGCGCGCGCGGTCTGGGACGAGCTGAAGGCCGCCGGCTTCCCGGTCGAGCGCCAGGGCGAGTGGGCGCTGCTGCCCAAGCGCTTCATGAAGGACGCGATGGTCGCCGACGTGGCCGCCCACGCTGTGCGCCGGCACACGCCGGACATGCTGATGGTCCACTTTCTCTGTGCCGACAGCCATCAGCATCTCTACGGTCCGCGCGCCCCGGAGGTCTACTGGGCAATCGAGTACATCGACGCATGCATTGCGCGGCTGCTCGCCGCGCTCCCCGCCGCCACACGCGAGCGCGCCGCCATCGTGATCGTGTCCGATCACGGCTTCCTGCCCGTCGAGCACGATATCCGTCCCAACGTTCGGCTGAGGCGGCTGGGCGCCCTGCGCGGCGACGCCGGGGCGGGATTCTCTGGCGAGGCGTGCTTCGTGATGAATCTCGGCGCCGGCTATCTCTACGGCCTCGACGGCGACGCCCGGGCGATCCGGACGCTCGCCGGCGAGATCGAAAAGATGGAGGGCGTGGCGGCTGCGTGGACGCGCGAGGGCTTCGCAGCCTTGGGGTTGCCGGCCGATCATCCGATGCTGCCCGACGTCGTCTTCGAGGCGAAGCCGGGCTTTCAGTTTTCCGACGAGACCGCGGGCGAGGCGGAAAACGGCGCGCCGAAATACCGCGGCACTCACGGCCAGCGTCCCGAGGCGCCAGGCAACGCCGCCTTCTTCATGGCGTCGGGCGCCGGCATCCGGTGCGGAGCTAATCTCGGCCGGATCGAGAGCCGCGACGTCGCGCCGACCCTGGCGACGCTGCTCGGGCTGGCGATGCCCGACGTCGAGGGACGCGTGCTCACCGAACTCCTAGACGGCTAAAGAATGGGGGGCCCCGAAATGGCCCCCCATACCCCCCCAGCGCTCGGAGCGCCGCGGCGGAGCCGCGTCGCCCCTCGATCATGCGTTTCGTCGATGGGCGCTCAGCGCCTCCCACAGGCGCGCGGGGGTCAGCGGCAGCTCGTTCGTCTCGATCCCCAGCGCGTCGGCGACGGCTCCCGCCAGCACCGCCGCCGGCCCGAGCGTGCCGCCCTCGCCGACCCCGCGCACACCGAGCAGATTCTCGGCGGGCTCCTCGATGTGATCGAGCTCGAACGACGGCAGCATCGTCGCCGCGGGCAGCGCGTAATCCATGAAGCTGCCGGTGATCAGCTGGCCGTCGCCGTCGTACACGAGATGCTCGAAGAGCGCGCCGCCGAGCCCCTGCGCGATCGCGCCGTGGACCTGCCCCTCGACGACCATGGGATTGATGACGCGGCCGGTGTCCTCCACGCACACCCAGCGGCGGATCGCGATCGTGCCCGTCGTCGGATCGACTTCCACGAGCGCGCCCTGCGAGCCGGCTGCGAACGTGCCGCGGATCGGGTCGTAGAAGCGCGTCGCCTCGAGTCCCGGCTCGACGTCGGGCGGCAGGCGGTTGGTCTCGAGGTTCGCCACGCGCGCGACGTCGGCGAGCGTCACCGACCGGTCCGGCACGCCCCGCACACTGACGGTGCCGTCCTCGATCTCGAGATCTGCCGGCGAGGCTTCCAGCAGGTGGGCCGCGATACGTAACGCCTTGTCGCGCACCGCGCGCGACGCCAGCGCCACCGCGCCGCCGCCGATCACCGCCTGGCGCGAAGCAAAGGCGCCGAGCCCGAACGGCGTGGCGTCGGTGTCGCCGAGCACGACGCTCACCGACGCGAACGCGACGCCGAGCTCGGCCGCCGCGATCTGCGCCAGTGTCGTCTCCGTCGACTGGCCTTGCGAGGTGACGCCCGCCAGCACGGTCACCGCGCCGGAGGGATCCATGCGGATCGTCGCCCCCTCGTGGCCCGTCCGGAATGGCATGCGCGGCCCGGCCGAGGCCGCGCGACCGAGCCCGGTGAGCTCGTTGTAGTTCGCGAAGCCGATCCCGACATAGCGTCCCGCGCGCCGGAGCCGCGCCTGCTCGGCGCGGAAGGTGTCGTAGTCGAGCGCGGCGACGACTTTCTCGAAGCACACGGGATAGGCGCCGCTGTCGTGCACGAGTCGCGTGGCGGACGTATACGGCAGGTCCTCCTTCGTCACGAGGTTGATTCGACGAATCTCGACGGGGTCGAGGTTGAGCGCGCGCGCGCCGAGGTCGAGCACGCGCTCCATCACGAAGGTCGTCGCCGGACGAGCGACGCCGCGATACGGCCCCGCGGGCGCGGTGTTCGTGGCCACCGCGCTCACCTCACAGCGATAGTGCTCGAGCTTGTAGGGACCCGTCAGCAGCCCGCCGACCATGAGCGGCTCGATCCCCACCGTCCACGGCACGACCGAATACGCGCCGGTGTTGCACAACACGCGCGCGTCGAGCGCGCGCAGGCGGCCGTCCGCGTCGAAGCCGGCCCGGACGGTGTAGTGATGATCGCGCGCGTGGGCGCACGCCAGGAAGTGCTCGCGACGCGTCTCGACCCACTTCACCGGCCGCGCGAGCCGCATCGCCAGCAGACACAGCGCGACGTCCTCCGGATAGACGATGCCCTTGACGCCGAAGCCGCCGCCGACGTCGGGCGCCACGACGCGCAGCTTGTGCTCCGGTAGGCCGAGCACCTCGGCGAGCGCGTGACGCGCGAGATGCGGCACCTGCGTCCCCGACCAGAGCGTCAGCTTGCCTTCCGCGGCGTTCCAGTCCGCGACACCTCCGCGCGTCTCCATCGGCGCGGCGGTCTGGCGGTTCGTTCGAAACGTGCGCTCGACGACGACGACGGCGCCGTCCATCGCCAGATCGACACGGCCGTTCTCGAAGCGGCGCGAGAGCAGAACGTTGCCGGGCGCCTCCTCGTGCACGCGCGGCGCACCGTCGCGCGCGGCGGCGTCGGCTTCCACCGCGGCCGCCAGCGGCTCGTAATCGACTTCGACGAGCATCGCGCCGTCCTCGGCGGCGTAACGATCGGTTGCCACGACCGCCGCCAGCGCCTCGCCGGCGTGGCGGGCCTTCGGCCAGGCGAGGACAGGCTGCGCGGTCGTCACGTAGCCGGGCGCCGCGGATCGTGCAATCAGGCGATGACGCGCGAACGGCTCGTCGACGCCCGTGGCGACGAGCACGACACCGGGCGCGGCCGCCGCGCGCTCCGTGGCGACGGCGCGAAGACGGGCGTGGGCGTGCACGCTGCGCACGAAGGCGACGTGCAGCATCCGGGGCAGCTCGAGATCGCCGACGTAGCGCCCGCGCCCGGTGATCAGCCGCGCGTCCTCGCGCCGCGGCTGCCGCGCGCCGAATGGAGAGGCGGCCACGGGACAGCGGCTCTCAGAGCATCGCGTAGCCGCCGTTCACCGAGACGACTTGCCCGGTGATCCAGCCGGCGCGCGGAGAGGCGAGCAGGAGAACCATCGGGGTGACGTCGTCGGCGCGGCCGACGCGGCCCAGCGGATACTGGGCGACGATCTTCTGCATGCGCTCGGCGTCTGCTCCCCCCGCGTGGGCGTCGAAGCGGTCGGTCTGCACGAGCGCGATGGACACACAGTTGGCCCGGATCCCGACGCGCGCGAACTCGCGCGCCAGCGATCGGGTGAGACCGACCGTGGCCGCGCGCGCGGTGGCGGTGACGAGCAGCCGCGACTCGCCGACGCGACCGGAGTCCCCCATGAGGCTGACGATGGCCCCGGAGCGGCGTGCCGCCATGCGTCTCACGACGGCGTGCGTGATGAGCAGCGTCCCCTTCACCGTCACGTCGATCTGCGTCGCCCACTCGGCGGGGGTCGTCTCGAGGAAGAGCTTGCGCTGCGTGGCCGCGGCGTTGTTGACGAGAACGTCGATCGGCCCGAGCTCGCGCTCGACGCGCTCGACGGCCGACGTCACCTCGCCCTCGTCTCTCAGATCGGCGCCGACCGGGAGGCTCTTGACGCCGAGCGCCCGCGCCTCCTTGGCGGCGGCTTCCGCGCCCGCGGCCGACGAGTGATAGTGAAACGCGACATTCGCGCGCTCGGCGGCAAACGCGAGCCCGATGGCGCGGCCGAGCCCTTGCCCCGCGCCCGTGACCAGAATCACCTTGTCGGCCAGCTCGAGATCCATCGCGTCAGCGATACTATCAGCGGCGGCGCCTGAGAAAAGTTTTTCACACCCGAGCGCGATTCCGCGGCGACGCACGCGTTTTGGGCTTACCCTGAGCCGGTCACTTACCGATGATCGAACAAATACCCGAAGACATTACACGCGCGCGCCTGGCCGCGATCGTTGACTCCTCCGACGATGCGATCGTGAGCAAGACGCTCGAGGGCGTCATCACCACCTGGAACCGCGCGGCGGAGCGGATGTTCGGCTATACCGCCGCCGAAGCGGTGGGTCGTCACATCACGCTGATCATTCCCCCCGACCGGCGCGCCGAAGAGAACGAGGTGCTCGCCCGCATCGGGCGCGGCGACACTGTCGATCACTTCGAGACCGTCCGCCAGACGAAGGACGGCCGGCGGCTGACCATCTCACTCACCGTCTCGCCGATTCGCGACGGCAAGGGCGTCATCGTCGGCGCGTCGAAGATCGCGCGGGACATCACCGAGCTCAAGCGCGGCGAAGCCGAGCGAATCCTGCTGCTGGAGGAAGCGCAGGCCGCCAACCGCGCGAAGGACGACTTTCTCGCGATGTTCGGTCACGAGCTGCGGAATCCGCTCGCCGCCGTCGCCGCCGCCGCCGACGTGCTCGGCCTCGCGCACACGATCGAGGAGCTCGAGCGTCCGCGGACCATCATCAAGCGCCAGATCATTCATCTCCGACGGCTGATCGACGATCTCCTCGACGCGGCGCGAGTCCGCGCCGGCAAGATCGTCCTCGATCGCCGGCCGGTGAACCTGGGGGAGGCGGTGGAGCAGGCCCTCAGCGTCGCGCGCGGCGTGGCCGGTGCGGGCCGTCACGTCCTCGAGACGCAGCTCGATCCGGTCGGCGTCGACGCCGATCCCGTGCGCCTGGACCAGATCATCCTCAACCTCCTCAGCAACGCGATGAAATACACGCCGGCCGGCCGCCGGATCGGCGTCCTGACGTACGCCGAGGGCCCGCGGGCCGTGCTGCGAGTGGAGGACGAGGGCGTCGGCATCGGCAAGGACATCCTTCCGCAGATCTTCGGCCTGTTCGTTCAGGGTGAGCGCACGGTCGACCGCGCGCAGGGCGGTCTGGGAATCGGGCTCACGCTGGTCCGCACGCTGGTCGAGCTGCACGGCGGGACCGTGACCGCCGAGAGCCCGGGCCCTAGCCTCGGCAGCGTCTTCACCGTGCGCCTGCCGCGCATCGAGATCGCGGCGCCCGCCGATCATGGCGAGCCTCGGCGTGCGACCATCCGCCGCCGGGTGCTGATCGTCGAGGACAACGACGACGCCCGGGAGATGCTGAAGGTCCTGCTGGAGCACGAGGGCCATGAGGTGTTCGAGGCGTCGGACGGGACGGAGGGTGTGCGGGCGGCGTCCCGGCTCCATCCCGACCTTGCCCTGGTCGACCTCGGGTTACCGATCATCGACGGCTACGAAGTGGCCCGCTTCATCCGGCGCCAGGATCACCAGCCGCAGCGGCTCGTCGCGCTCACGGGTTATGGACAGAGCGGCGACCGACAGCGGGCCCTCGAGGCCGGCTTCGACGACCACCTCGTCAAGCCGGTGGATCCCGATCGACTCGCCGAGCTGCTGCAGCACCTGCGCTGAGAAAACTTTTTCTCAGTAATTCCACCGATTCCCCGCCTCCTGACCGGGTGGTAGCGTGAGGGCAATTCCGCTGAGGAGTGGTGAATGTCGACTATCGCGCCAACGCCGTGGGAGCAGGCCGTCGAGAACCCGGCCCCCGGCGAGCATGTCGTCCAGATGTATCGCGACCCCGATCTCCTCGTCGACGTCGTCGCGCGGTACTGCCAGCAGGGTTTCGTCAAGGGCGAGGCGGTCATCGTCATCGCGACGCACGAGCATCGAGCGGCGTTCGCCCGGCGGTTGACCGCGCTCGGCACCGACGTTGCCGCCTGCACGCGCCGCGGTCAATACATCGACCTCGATGCTCACGAATGCCTCGAGGCGTTCATGATCGACGGCGCGCCGGATCGAGATCGGTTCGTCGCCGTCGTCACGCCGCACCTCACGAGCGTGCGTCGCACGGGCTACGACCGCATTCGTCTGTACGGCGAGATGGTCGAGCTGTTGCGGCCGACTGCCTTCGCGGCCGCCATGCGACTCGAGGAGCTGTGGCACGAGCTGCTCGAGCGCGAGCGCCAACCGCTGCTCTGCGCATATCGGGTCGATCCGCTGGATCGGCTGGACGGGCGCGTCCTGGTGCCGGCGATCGCGCGGCGGCACTCGCATGTGGTGCCGGCCGACGACGCCGCGCGCTTCGAGAACGCCGTGGAGTGCGCGTTCGTCGACGTCTTCGGCGCCGATGCGGACACGACGATGCTGCGACAGCTGTGCGAGAGGTATCGGCCGCAGTCCACGACGATGCCCTCCGCGCAGGCCGTGCTGCTGAACCTCGACGATCTGAATCCCTACCTCGGCGACGCCGTGCGCGTGATTGCCGCGGAGCACTACCGTGGAGGCGTGCGATGACGTCCGTGACGCTCGAGAGCACCCTCCGGGGCGGCGATCATCTGTGCGCGATCTACGAGACCGACGACGAATGGCTCGGGACGACCGTTCCCTATTTCGTCGAAGGGCTCGCGCGGCGCGAGGCCTGCGTCTACGTCGCGCCCCAGAAGAACACCGCGCACCTTGACGTCGCGCTGCGCGCGGTCGGCGTGAACGTGGACGCCGAGCTGCGGCGCGGGGCGCTCCGCTTCGCGACGCCCGAAGCGACGTATCTGCGGCCGGGGCGCTTCGATCCGGACGTCATGATCTCCCTGTGGCAGGAGCTGATCGACGCCGCCGGCGCCGAGGGCTACACGAGCCTGCGCGTGGCCGGCTGCCCGACCTGGATCAACGACGAAGTCCCGGGGGTCGAGCGCTGGGCCGAGTACGAGGCCCAGATGAGCGAGCGCTTCCGGGGCCGTCGCGTCATCAAGCTCTGCGAGTACGATCGGCGGCTCTTCTCACCCACCGTGCTGCTCGACGTGTTGCGTTCGCATCCGTTCGCGGTCGTCCGGGGGGCCGTACGCGCTAACCCCTTCGTCGGCATGGCGAACGCGCGCGCCGAGAGCGATCGCAACAAGCTCGACGACGACCTCGCCGACGCGCTCGCGCGTGAGCGCGCCGCGCGCCTGGCCGCCGAGGCCGCGTGCCGGAAGAAGGACGAGTTCATCGCGGTGTTCTCCCACGAGCTGCGCACACCGCTGGCGTCCGCCGTCGTGGCCGCGGCGCTGATCGAGCGCCTGTCACCCACCGATCCTCGCGCCGTCACCGCGCGCGAGGTGCTCGGACGTCAGCTCGATCAGGCCCGCCGGCTGGTCGACGACCTCCTCGACATCGAGCGCGTCACGGCGGGCAAGGTGGAGCTGGCCGCGGAGAGCGTCGATCTGGCGCAGCTCGTGCGCGACAGCGTGGCCGGGATCCTCATCCCGACCCACCGCTTCGACATCGACGCCTCTCCGGCCAGGGTCATGGGCGACCTTGGCCGTCTGCGGCAGATCATCGGAAATCTCCTCACCAATGCGATGAAGCACACCCCCGCCGGCGGCAGCATCCGGCTGAGCGTCGGCCAGCATGGCGGCGAGGTCGTGCTCCGGGTCGACGACAGCGGCGGCGGGATGCCTCCCGAGCTGGTCGGGCGCGCGTTCGAGGCGTTCGTTCAGGGCCAGGCGCCGGGCAGCACGCCGAGCGGGCTGGGGCTCGGGCTCTCGGTCGTGCGGCGGCTGGTGGAGCTACACGGTGGTCGCGTGGATGCGCTCAGTGAAGGACTCGGGCACGGCAGCAGCTTCGTCGTCCGTTTCCCCGCGGCGCCAGGCGCTTCGCCCGAGGCGACCCCGGCGAGCTAGGAGCGCGGCGTTCGGCACGCGAGGACGTGACGGATCTCTCCCGCGAGCGTCTCGGGCAGGCAGGGCTTGGTGAGGTATCGATCGCTGCCGGCCGCCTGCGCCTCGCGCTCGCCGCTCGTCGACGGATACCCGGTGAGGATGATGATCGGAATCGCGCTCGTGCGTACGTCGCCCTTCAGCCGGCGGGTCGCCTCCCAGCCGTCCAACTTCGGCATGGTGAGATCCATGACGATGACGTCGAAGGCCCCCTGCTGCGCCGCGGCGACGCCGGCCTCGCCGTCGGCGGCGACGTCGACGTCGAAGCCGTCGTGCTCGAGAAAAAAGGCGTAGATGAGCCGGTTGTCCTCGGCGTCGTCGATGACGAGCACTCGAGGACGCGCCGGATCGCTACGTAGCTCCACGAGGACAGGGTACCGCGGCCTGGCAAGATAACAACGCATGCGCCTCCGCTCTCACCTCGTCGGACTCGTCCTGGCCGTGCTGCTGCCGATGATCGCCTTCTCGGCGATCGCCATCGTGATGCTCGGCCACTCTCAGCGGGCCGCCGCCGAGCGCAGCGCGCTGGAGCTGTCGCGGGCGCTGATGAACGCGGTGGACGAGAGTCTTCGCAACACGATCACCACCCTCGCGGCGCTCGCGACGGTGCAGAGTCTCGAAGAGGACGACCTGCGCGCGTTCCATCGTGAGGCCCGCCGTGTGGTGATGACGCAGACGGATTGGATGGAGGTCATCCTGCTCGCGCCCGACGGCCGGCAGCTCCTCGCCACCGGGCAGCCGTGGGGAGCACCGCTCCCCTTCGCCGCCGAGCCGGCCAGCGTCGAGACGGTGGTCGCTTCACGCCGCCCCGTGGTCAGCAGCATCGCGCGCGGTCGCCTCACCGGCGCCTACGCCATTCCGGTGCGCGTGCCCATCATCCACGGCGATCGCGTCGTCTACGTGCTCACCGCCATCATGAAGCCGGAAGCCATCGTCAACGTGCTGGCCCGCCAGCGGATGCCCGACGACTGGGTCGGCACGGTATTCGATCGGCAGAAGAACATCGTCGCGCGGACGCGCAACCTGGAGCAGTTCCTCGGCCGCCCCGTCTCGCCGGATCTCTCGGCGCTGCTGGATACGCCGGCCAAGCACTGGAAGGTCACGCGCACCCTCGAGGGATCGGCGGTCTACTCGGCATGGGCACGCTCGTCAGAAACCCAATGGGGCGTGGGACTCGGGATTCCTGAGGCGGTCGTGGAGGCGCCGCTGCGCCGCTCGCTGATCGCGCTGGGAGCCGGCGGCGTCGGCTGCATCGTCCTCGCCCTCGCCCTGGCCGGCCTCATGGGCCGCCGCATCACCGAGCCGATCGCGGCGCTGGCCGCCGCCGCCAAGACGTTCGGACAGCGCGGCACGCTGGTGACCCAGGACGCGACGAGGGTGCAGGAAGTCGAGGACGTGCGGCGCGCGTTCGAAGATGCCGCGGTGCTCGTGCAGCGCCGCGCGGCCGAGGCCGACGAGGCGAACCGCGCAAAGGACGAGTTCCTCGCCGTGCTCTCCCACGAGCTGCGCACGCCACTCAATGCGGTCTACGGCTGGGCGCGGATGCTGCAGAGCGGCGCCGTGAGCCAGGACCGCGTCGCTCGCGCACTGGACGTCATCGTCCGCCAGTCCAATGTCCAGGTGCAGCTGATCGACGACCTGCTCGATGTCTCGCGAATGATCACGGGCAAGATGCGCCTGGACGTCCGCTCCGTCGACCTCAAGGGCGTCGTCGAGCAGGCCCTCGATGCCGCGCGGCCGGCGGCGGACGCCAAGGAGATCCGGATCCAGCCCGTGCTCGATCCGCGCGCGGGCCCGGTCAGCGGCGATCCGGACCGGCTGCAGCAGGTCGTGTGGAACCTGGTGCTGAACGCGGTGAAGTTCACGCCCAAAGGCGGCCGCGTGCAGGTGCGCTTGCAGCGTATCGACTCATACGTGGAGATCATCGTGAGCGATACCGGCCAGGGCATCGCACCGGCGGTGCTGCCCTTCATCTTCGATCGCTTTCGCCAGGCGGATTCGTCCAGCCGGCGCGCCCACACCGGTCTCGGCCTGGGACTGGCACTGGTCAAGCACCTGGTCGAGCTCCACGGGGGCAGCGTCGGCGCGCAGAGCGACGGCGAGGGCCTCGGGGCAACCTTCGTGGTGAAGCTCCCCGTGGCGCTGGCAGACACGACGGCGGATCAGGTGGCACGGGCGCAGGCGGTGACGCGCTCCGACGGGCGGGGCCCGCGCACGGTTCTCCATGGGCTGCGCGTGCTCGTCGTGGACGACGATCCCGAGGCGCTGGAGCTGGCCACCGCGATTCTGAGCGGCGCCGGCGCGATGGTGCGTGTGAGCGCCTCGGCGGGCGACGCGCTCGCCATCGTCCGCGCGTGGCGTCCCGATGTGCTCGTCTCGGATATCGAGATGCCAAGCGAGGATGGCTATTCGCTCATCCGCAATGTCCGGGCGCTCGGGCCGTCCGAGGGCGGCGACACACCCGCCGTCGCGCTGACCGCGTACGGCCGCACGCACGATCGCGTCATGTCGCTGACCGCGGGCTACAACATGCACGTGCCCAAGCCGGTGGACCCGGGCGAGCTGACGGCCATCATCGCCAGCGTGGCTAGCGGTCGAGCTCGACCAGGTATTCCTTGATCCGCCTGGCGTCGGATCCGGCGGGCTTGAGGGCGAGGTATTTCTCGAACGCGGCCCTCGCCTTCGCGTTGTCCTTCTGCTGGTAGTACAGAAAGCCCAGCTGCCGGTACGGCTCCGGCGCCGTCGGATCCAGATCGACCGCCGTCTCGTAGGACACGAGCGCCAGCCGCGCGTGCTCATCCTTGTGCGCGACGTCCCGGGCGCGCTGCGCCTGGAGGCGATAGAGGTCGCCGTAGTAGGTGTGGGCGATCGGGTCTTTGGGCGTGATGGCCAGCACGCGGTCGAGCTGACGCTGCGCGACGGCGAAGCGTCCGGCGCGGATGTCTTCCAGCGCGTTTTCGCGCACCACCGAGCGCATGCGCAGCTGGAAGTCTTCCGTGTCGCGCGTCGTCGTCGACGCCATCGCCGCCGGCGCATACGTGGTCCGGAGCAGCGCTTCAGTCGTCTCGATGCGCTCGGTCAGCTTGGGATGGCTGCCGAAGAAGAACGTCTCGAGCGAGCCGCGCTCCTTGGACTCCGAGCGCAAGAGCGCGAAGACCTTCGGCGCCTCCTTCGGGTCGTACCCGGCGCGCACGAGGTTGTCCATGCCGCCGTGGTCGGCGTCGCGCTCCAGGTCGCGCCCGTAACCGTTGATGGCGGCCGTGGCCGTCAGCGCCAGACCGAGGCCGAGGATGGCGTTGGCCGTCTGGCCGATGACGGCGGAGCCGATGTAATCGCCCTTCTGCGCGCGGGAGCCGGCGAGCGCCGCCACGCCGATCGAGGCGGCGATGGCGCCGACCGTATAGAGGATCTGCTTGGTCTGGATGTCGCGCTCGAAGGAGAGCGCGTGGCGATGGGTGACGTGGGTCATCTCGTGACCCACGATCATCGCCAGCTGCGATTCGTTGTCGAGCCGACTCAGGAGGCCCGTGTGCACGTAGATGTGGCCGTTCGGCAACGCGAACGCGTTCAGCGTCGGATCGCGCAGCACGGCGAACTTGAAGCCGGGACCGCCGGCGTCACGCACCTCGTCCGGAGTGAGCCGATCGCCGACGCGGGCGAGATAGTCCTCGAGCATCGGATCGTCGTAGACCTTGGCCTTCTTGAGGAGCGTCTCCTCCTCTTTCTCGGCTTTGGCCCAGAGCGCGCGCTCGTCGGCCTCGGGCTTGAACGGCTGGCCGCCGGCGCCGATGGGTGGCACGTTGCGGCTCGCGCAGCCGGGCACCAGCAGGCACACGATCACCAGCCAGGTGATCGGCTTGCGCATCAGTTGCGTGAGCCGAGCTGCTGGCGCACCCGACGCAGCTCGTCACGGAAGCCGTCGGCATCCGGCGCGCTGGGGAAGGACGTGAGGTAGCGCTCCCACTCGCGGGCGCCCTCGTGCAGGCGCCCCATGCGGACCAGCACGGTGCCACGATCGCGACGGTGAACGCCCGAGTCCGCCTCGAGGACGAGCAGCCGGTCGACCACGCCGAGCGCGCGAGCCCAGTCTTCGCGCTTGGCGTAGATCCCCTTGAGGTTGCGCAGCATGCGCACGACGATCTGGTGCTTGCTGCACGGCGCCCAGTGCGCCTCCGCCAGCTTGACGGGCCGGCCGACCGCGCGCGCGGCGACTTCCTCGGCGCGCTCCGGCGTGAGGATCTCCCCGGCGTTGAAGGGATCGAGGAACACGCGCCGGCCACCCACCCGGGCGCCGACGATGAAGTGCCCCGGCAGGCCCACGCCGTCGACCTCCACGCCGACACGCCGTCCGATCTCGATGGTCAGCACCGAGAGCGTGATCGGAATGCCGAGCCGCCGGTCGAGCACGTCGTTGAGACAGGAGTTGCGCGGGTCGTAGTACTCGCGGTCATTGCCGCGGAAGCGCTCCTCGGCGAAGAGGAACGCGACGAGCCGGTCGAGCGCCGCCTGCGGTCCGTGCGACGCCGCCGCCCCGGAGCGCTCCGCGAGCGCGTCCAACCGCGCGACCTCTCCGTCCACATCGAGCTCGGGATGCTCGATGCGCGCCACGGCGAGGGCCGCGCGCGTCAGGTCGACCCGGTCATCCGGTGTCCGCGCGAGCTCGCGAAAGCTCTCGAGCGGATCCATCAGCATCCGGGCGCGTGATGGATGCCGGCCGTGGCGAGGGCCTTCTTCTGCAGCTCCTCGGCCAGCTCCAGCGTTCTCTGAGCGGCGCGCCGCGCCGCTTCCTGCGCCGCCGGGGTCGTGGCCAAGCGCAGCAGGGTTCGGCGGCCCAGCTCATGGTGATGGCGCTCGTCGGGCTCGATGATGTCGCGGTACAGCGCCGCCGTCGCCTTGTCCCCCACCCGCTCGCAGAACTCGATGAACTGGCGGTTCTTCACGATCGCGATCGCTTCGCGCGTGAACTGTCCGGCCGCCACGCGCTCGACGTTCGTGGTGAGCGTCTCGAGGTAGCGGCTCAGCGGACCCACGCCGCCGGCGAGTGGGTCGAACGTGTCGGCATCGAAGCCGAGCTCGCCCAGGCGCTTGGCGATCAGCTCGTAGTGCTTGGCCTCGTCGGCGGCCTGGCGGGCCAGGGACAGCATGAGCTTGACGTCGTCGCACGCGGCCAACCAACGCCCGGCGATGAGCGTCGCCTCCGCCTCGTTGCGCAGGGCGACCTTCAAGAGATTGGGCACGTTCAGCGGACCCTTCACCTCGGGCGTCAGCGTCGCGTCTGGCTCGAGCCCGTGCAGCCGCGCCCGGTTCTCGGCGTCGAGGGCGGCGACGAACTCCTCGGCGGTCACCGAAGCCCTTCGCGCAGCAGCGTCGGCAACTCCCGCGTCAGTGTCTCCTTCGTCACGACCCGGTCGCAGCGCGCGTGCCACGGCTGTGTGTGCGCGGCGAGCGCGTGGGTCGTATACCCCAGCACCGGCGGCCGCGACGTCGCGCGCTCGAGTGCTCCGAAGACCGCCCCATAGTCGAAGCTGCCGGTGAGGTCGAGCAGCACGAGCCGGGCGCCGTCGGCCAGCGCGGCGTCGATCTCCGGGATCGAGCGCGCGAACACGAGCGGAACGTCGGCGAGGCGGGCGGTCTCGCGGATGCGAGCGACGAAGAAGAGATCGGAGACGACGGCCACCACGCGCGCCGTCGCCGGCTGCGGCCGGGCGTGCGCCTCGGTGGAGCCGGGGTTAGTCACTCTGCTCGCGCACGCCGAGCCAGTACCGCTGCCACTCCGCGATGTGGCTGAGGGTGCGCATGTCGCGGATCCGGTCGACGTAGATGACACCGTTGAGGTGGTCGGTCTCGTGCTGGATCACCCGGGCGAAGAACTCCTTGGCGACGAGGCTGACGGCGTTGCCCTCACGGTCGAGGCACTCGAGCCTCACCTCCGTGTAGCGCGGCACGACGCCCCGCATGTCGGGCACGGAGAGACAGCCCTCCCAGCCGTCGTCCATCTCATCCGTGAGCGGTGTCACGACGGGATTGATGACGACCGTCAGCGGGATCTCCGGGGCCTCGGGATAGCGGGGATTCTTGCCGACCTCGATCACGGCGATCTGCGCGGGCACGTGCACCTGGTTGGCCGCCAGTCCCGCGCCATCGTACTCGTGCATCGTCTCGATCATGTCGTCGATGAGCTTCTGCACGTCGGCGGAGCGAATGTCGGCGGCGGCGACGGGCTCGGCGCGCTGGCGCAGCACCGGATGACCGAGCCGCGCCACCTTCAAAATCGCCATGACGTCCAGAAGTGTAGCACGCGGCGCGAGCCGTTATTTCGCCTCGACACGCCCGACGCGGCGGACCCCCTCGGCCAGCCGTCTGGCGTCGGCGTCGAAGAAGCGCTGGAACTCCTCGCCCTGCTTGAACGTCACCGGGGTCTCCAGCCTGTCCATCGCCGTCTTGAACTCGGGGTCGTTCACGGCTTCGCGGAGCGTCGCACGCAGCTTCGTGAGCACCGGCTCCGGCGTCCCCTTTGGCGCGAAGACGCCGGCCCAGATGTAGAACTCCGCATCCGGGTAGCCGAGCTCCTTGAACGTCGGCACCTCCGCCAGGGCCGCCACCCGCTTGTCGCCCCACCCCGCGAGCGGCCGTAGCCTGCCGGCCTTGATGTGCGGCAGCACCACGGCCGGGCCCGAGGCGAGCGCGTCGACGTGGCCGCCCAGGATCGCCGTCAACGCCGGGCCCGCGCCCGCGTGCGGCACGTGGCGCAGCTTGATGCCCGCCGACTGCGACAAGAGCTCCATCGCCATGTGCAGCGTGCCGTAGATCCCGGATGAGGAGTACGAGATCTGGCCAGGACGCTTCCTGGCGTCCTCGATGAACTCCTTCGCGGTCTTCCATGGTTTGTCGGCGGGCACGACGAGGATCGTCGGGTCGGCCGAGATCAGCGCGATTGGGGCGAACTGCTCCACCGCGAACGCCGGCGGCCGATTGAACAGCTTGTCGGCCTCGGGAATGATCGAGATCGACGACAGCGCCAGCAGCAGCGTATAGCCATCGGGTTTCGCCACGGCGACCGATTGCATGCCCACCGCCCCCGCCGCGCCCTGCTTGTTCACCACCCCGACGGGAGTCTTCAGCACCTTTTCCATCGCCGCGGCCACGGGGCGGGCCGTGAGATCGGCGACGCCGCCCGGCGGAAACGGCACGACCATCGTGATCGGCCGATTGGGATACGAGTCCTGGGCGAGCGCGGGCGCGCCGATCGCCACCAGGCCCGCGACGACGAGTGAAGAGACGCGAGGCATCATGACGAGTCTCCCTTGTCGGCCAGCGCCATCCGCGCTCGCCAGTCGAGTCGGCGTCGCGCGAACGTGTAGAGGTTCAAGAGCACGAGGCCCAGCCCGAACACCAGCAGCGCGGCGGCGATACGGTGCTCGACGAAGATCGCGTACCGGCCGTCGGACATCGCCAGCGACTGGCGCAGGCTCAGCTCGATCAACGGCGCCAGCACCACGCCGAGCACGATGGGCGCCGTCTCGAAGTCGAGCTTGCGCAGCACGTAGCCCAGCACACCCATGAGCAGCATGATCCAGACGTCGACGACCGAGCCGTTCACCGCGTACACGCCGAGGATCGAAAAGACCAGAACGGCCGGATAGAGGTAGGGATATGGCACGCGCAGGATGTTCACGAACAGGCCGACCAGCGGCAGGTTGAGGATCAGCAGCATTACGTTGCCGACGTACATCGAGGCGATGAATCCCCAGAACAGCGCCGGCTGGTTTCCAATCAGCAGCGGGCCGGGGGCCACGCCGTGCACCATGAGCGCGGCCAGCATCACGGCCGGAATGGGGCCGGAGGGCACCCCGAGCGCCAGCATCGGCACGAACGCGCCGGACGTCGCCGAGTTGTTCGCGGACTCTGGTCCCGCCACTCCGGCGACGGCGCCGTGACCGAAGTCTTGCGGCCGACGCGACACGCGCTTCTCGACGGCGTACGACACGAAGCTCGCGATGATGTGCGCGGAACCCGGCAGGATGCCGATGAGGAATCCGAGCACGGTGCCGCGCGCGATCGGCCACGTCGACTGCCGCCACTCCTCGCGCGAGGGCAGCAGCTCGGAGAGCCGCGGCTTGATGACCGCCGGCGGCGTCGGCGCGCCGGCCGTGGCCAGGATCTCGGCGACGCCGAAGAGACCGACGGCGACGGGCACGACGCCCAGGCCGTCGCCCAGCTCGACGACGCCGTACACATAGCGCATGTAGCCGGTCATCTGATCGATGCCGATGGTGCCGAGCAACAGCCCCAGCGCGGCCATCGCCAGCGCCTTCAGCATCGAGCCCGAGCTCATGTAGGCGAGCACGAGCAGACCGAGCAGCAGCAGCGCCAGCTGCTCCGGTGGTCCGAAGCGCAGCGCGACGCGAGCGAGCGGAGGCGCCATGACCATGAGGGCGACCACGCTCGCCGTGCCGGCGATGTACGAGCCGACGGCGGCGATCGCCAATGCTGCTCCGGCGCGACCTTTACGCGCCATCGCATAGCCGTCGATGCAGGTCATCACGGACGCGGCCTCGCCCGGGATGCGCATCAGGATCGACGTCGTCGAGCCGCCGTACATCGCGCCATAGTAGATGCCGGCCAGCATCACGATGGCGCGCGTGGCATCCATGCCGAACGTCGCGGGCAGGAGCAGGCTGATGCCCGCCAGCGGCCCCACTCCCGGCAGCACGCCGACGAGCGTGCCGATCACGCAGCCGACAAAGGCGTAGAAGAGCACGGGGGGCGACAGCGCCACCGAGAACCCGAGGGCGAGATTCTGCAGGACGTCGAGCATCAGAAGCCGAGCGATCCGCGCGGCAGCGGCACACGCAACAGCGTGTCGAAGAGCCAGAACGTGCCGAGCGCGAGCGCGGCGGCGAAGACGAGCGTGGCCGCCGGCGACTTGCGCTCGACGACACCCACGAGGAAGCCGAGCGCGACGAATATGGTCAGTCGATATCCGAGTCGCTCGAGGGCCAGCGCGCAGAACGCGCACGCCGCGAAGATCGCGACGCCGTGCCGCCACTCGCGCCAGTCCAGAGTCGACACGCGTGGGCCGCCGCCGAGCGCGGCCATGGCCAGGCCGGCGGCGAGCAGCAGAACGGCCAGCAGGCCGGGGAAATACGCGGGGCCGGGGCTGGCGACGGATCCGAGCGGCAGCCGCTGTCGCCACGTTTCTTCGAGCACGAGCAGGGCGAGAACCGCCAAGCCGATGCCGGAGATGCGATCGACGCTCATGCCGACGGCAGGCGGAGCAAGCGCGCGGCGAAGATCTGGACGTCGACTCGAGTCATCGATCTGATCTCTCTCCGAGCGTGGGTGGCGTCGGGACACTCTACACCACCGTGCGAGACCTCGAGTGCAGGCGACGATGTCGGGTGGGATCGAACGAGAAAGACGGAGGCGCGGCGACGCCGGGGGACAGTACCGACGCCGCCGCGCTCCGCTGGGCGGTCGTTACTTGCGCTGACCGCCCTCCGGCTTGGCCCCTTGCTCCTGCCCGCCGGCCTGGTTGCCCTGCTTCTGGCCGTCCTGCTTCTGGCCGCCCTGCTGAGGACGCTGCTGGCCAGGCTGATGCGGCTGACCGCCCTGGTGCTGCTGATCGTGCTCCTTGTCGAGCTGGACCGGCTCGCCGCTCTGGGCGTCTTTGTTCTGTTGCTTGTTGTCGGACATGTCGATGATCTCCATTCTCCCGCCACGCGGGTGTGCCAGAGAACGGAGCAAGGGGCATACCACCGAACGGCGACTACGACGCGGTGCGGCGCCGATTCGCAAGCACGATCGCAGCGTTGCGAGCGAGGCCCTCGCGCCGCGCCCGCTTGAGTGCTGCGCCGCGAAACCGCTCACGAAATTCGGCGTCGGTCATCGCGAGCAGCTCTTCGGCCGGCGGCGGGGGGGTCGCCGGCGGCATCTCGCGCGCGATGGGCGCGTGGCGATTCCAGGGACACACTTCCTGGCAGATGTCGCAGCCGAAGAGCCATTCCCCCATCGCCGCGTGAAACTCTTCGGGAATCGGGCCGCGATGCTCGATCGTGAGATACGCGATGCAGCGTCGCGCGTCGAGCGCGTACGGCGCGTCGAACGCCGCCGTCGGGCACGCATCGAGGCACGCTGTGCACGTGCCGCACCGGTCCGGCTGCGCGTCGTCGACCGGCAGCGCGGCGGTCGTCAGCACGAGGCCGATGAAGAAGTACGAGCCGAGCCCCTGCGCCAGGAGATTGGTGTTCTTGCCGATCCAGCCGAGCCCCGCGGCCGCGGCCAGGTCGCGCTCGAGCACGGCGCTCGTGTCGAGCGACGCGCGGCTTTGAGCGCCCGCGGCCGCGCTCACGTAATCTCGGAGCGCGTGCAGCCGCGGCCGCATCGTCTCGTGATAGTCGACGCTGCGCGCGTACCGCGCGACGCCGCGCCATTCCGGCTCGTCACCCCGCGCGTAGTTGAGCGCGACCGCGATCACCGAGCGGCAGCCGGGCAGAAGCCGCGCGGGATCCATTCGCTCCGAACGGGTCTCGGCCAGGTAGTCCATCGTCCCCGCGTGGCCGGCGTCGAGCCAGCGCTCGAAGGCGGCGGCGTGCGGCGGCGGCCCCGCCGGGCCGATGGCCACGCGGTCGAAGCCGAGCTCGAGCGCGCGCGCCTTCACCGCCTGCACCAGCGCCATCTCCGCGAGCGTCACGTCTTCCTCGCTTTCACGTGCAGGTGCGCGCGCGTGAGCGTACGTCCACCCTCCTCGAGGAACTTCACGTAGCGGAACCAGCGCCCATCGGTGCGCCACTTCTCGGCGAGACCGATCGCCGCGGCCAGCGCCTGCTCAACGGATTCGAACCGCTGGACGTCACGCTCCACCGAGAGATGCTCGACGACGAAGCCCTGCTCGGCGAGCACGCGCTGCGCGTGATCTTCGTCGTACGCGAAGCGCGAGCGGCGGCCGGTCTCTTTCCACTGGTCGGCGTGAAAGGCGACGAAGGCGAGGGCATGCCCGGCCGCCAGCGATCGGCCGGCCTTTTCGATGATGCGATCGGAGACACAGAGATGCGCAACGACGAGGTCGGGCTGATGCCAGCCCGGAGCAAGCTCGCGGTAATCCGAGAGCGCCTCTGCATCGAGCTCGAGAAACTCCACGTTGGTGAGCCGGGCGGCGGCGGCGCGTTGACGTGCCTCGACGAGCGCGACCGCATCGCGGTCGATGCCCACGACGCGCCGCGCATGCGGCGCGAGGGCCAGTGCCAGGCGCCCGGCGCCGGTGCCCACGTCGAGGATGTTCGCCTTCGGCAGTGGTTCCGCGCACACGAGCGACCAGAACTGAGGACTCACTCCGGACGGCGGCGCCGGCGCGGCGCTTTCGCGGCCGACGGTCGGCGAGTCAACCTGTGACATTGGATTTGCCGTCGGGGCGCCTTCGCGCCCGACGGTCGGGCGGTCAACCGGTGACGGCCCCATCTGACGCAGACGACACGAGGCGCGCGTACTTCGCCATGACTCCCCACGTGTAGCGCGGCTTGGGCTTCTTCACGGCCTTGAGCCGCTTCTTCAGCTCGGCCGCGGAAAGCTCGACGTCGAGGCGGCGCTTCTTGATGTCGATGACGATGACGTCGCCAGTCTTCAGCGCGGCGATCGGTCCCCCGTCGGCGGCCTCGGGTGCGATGTGGCCGATCATGAAGCCGTGGGTGGCGCCGGAGAAGCGTCCATCGGTCATGAGCGCGACCTTGTCGCCGAGCCCCGCGCCCTGGATCGCGCCGGTCACGTGCAGCATCTCGCGCATGCCGGGACCGCCCTTGGGCCCCTCCCACCGGATGACGATGACGTCGTTGGCGCGGATCCTCCCCGCCTTCACGGCGGCGAAGCAGTCTTCCTCCCGATCGAACACGCGCGCGGGCCCGCGGTGCACGTCCTTCTTCTGGCCGGAGACCTTGGCCACGCAGCCGTCGGGTGCGAGGTTGCCGCGCAGGATCACGAGGCCGCCCTCCGGCTTGATCGGATCGCTCAACGCGTGGACGACCTTCTGCCCCGGCGTCTCGCGTGCCGCGCGCGCTTCTTCGCCGATCGTCCGGCCGGTAACGGTCATCTCCTTGTCGTGCAGCAGACCGGCGTCGAGCAGCCGCCGGGCGACCACGCCCATGCCGCCCGCCTCGTGCATCTCGGGCGCCGTGTAGCGGCCCCATGGCTTCATGTCGGCGAGCAGCGGCGTCTTACGCGAGATCTTGTCGAACTCGTCGATGGTGAGCGCCACGCCCGCCTCCTTCGCGACGGCGAGCAGGTGCAGCACCGCGTTGGTCGAGCCCCCGGTGGCCATGACGCCCGCGATGGCGTTGTACAGCGACTTCTTGGTGATGATCTGCCGTGGCGTCACTCCCTTGCGAAGCACGTCCATGGCGAGCCGGCCCGTCTGAAACGCGATCTCTTCCTTCTGAGGATCCGGCGCCGGCACGTCATTGAAGCCCATCGGCGAGACACCCAGCATCGCGAAGGCCGTGGCCATCGTGTTGGCGGTGAACTGCCCACCGCACGCACCCTCGCCCGGGCAGGCAGAGCATTCGACAGCGTGGAGCTCTTTGGCGTCGATCTTTCCGGCGTTGAGCGCACCGATCGCCTCGAAGATATCCTGCACCGTCATGCGCTTGCCCTTGTACTCGCCGTACATGATCGAGCCGCCGTAGAGCATCACGCTCGGGAGGTTCAGCCGCGCCATCGCCATGACCATCGCCGGGATGGTCTTGTCGCACCCCGACAGCGTCACGAGCCCGTCCAGCAGATGACCGCGCGCGACCAGCTCCACGGAGTCCGCGATCCAGTCGCGACTGATGAGCGAGGCCTTCATACCCTCCGTGCCCATGGCGATGCCGTCGGTCACCGAGATCGTGTTGAACTCGATCGGCGTGCCGCCATTGGCGCGGATGCCCTCCGCGACCTTCTGCGCGAGCTTTCGGTGGTTGCTGTTGCACGGCGTCAGCTCGATCCAGCAGTGCGCGACGCCGACGAGCGGGCGCGACAGGTCTTCGTCGGTGAAGCCGACGGCGCGGAAGTACGAGCGCGCAGCGGCGCGGTCGGCGCCGTCCAGCAGCGCGCGGCTCTTGTGGCGGGGATCGAACGTCATGGCGGCCCTCCGATGGGGTGCGAGTGTACCCTCACGCCGGGCGCTTGGCGACGAGGAAGGTGAACTTGCCGTGCTGGACGATCTCGCCGCGCTGGTTGATGACCTGGCGCTCCTCGATGATCACGCCGCCCTCCTTCATGGCGCGCTTGAGCGTGGTCTTCGAGCGGCTATGGATGGTGTCGCCCACGTGCAGCGGGGAGTCCACCACCCACTCGAACCCCATGAAGGCGAGCACCGCGAGGGGCGGCTGGGGCACCCGCCAGCCGAGGCCGACGGTCAAGCACAGCGACAAGAGATCGGGCACGAGCCCGTGCTCGCGCGCGGCGTCGCCGGTGAGCCCGCCGTAGAGCGCGACGTGCGCTTCGGTCACCGTCATGGCCGGTGTTTCGAGGACACCCTGCAGCACGACGTCCTCGAAATAGAAGCGCGGCGCCGCGACGCTCATGTATGACCCCCCTGGAGTTACGCGCGCCGGCGCTCTACCATGAGATCGGTCTCGCCCTCCTGCACGACCTCGCCGCGCTGGTTCACCACCGTGCGCTCGACGGTCACGAGACCGCGGTCGGGCTTCGACGTCTCCTTCTTCGCGGCGACCTTGGCGCGCAGGCGAATCGTGTCGCCGATTTTGATCGGCCCCTTGAACTTCCAGCGCAGCCCCACGAAGGCGAGCGTAGCGTAGGCCTGCGTGGCGCGCGTGAACAGGCCGGCCTGCATGGCCAGTCCGAGCAGCCCGTGGGCGATCCGCTCGCCGAAGATCGACTGCTTCATGAACTCGGCGTCGGTGTGCAGCACGTTGTAGTCGCCGGAGAGCCCGGCGAACAGCACGATGTCGGCTTCGGTCACCGTGCGTCCCGGTGACTCGTACTCTTCGCCTACCTGGATGTCGTCGAAGTAGCGGCGCGCGTCGCTCATCGCGCTCTACTTTATCGCGCCGACGGTGAATCCCGCGATAAACCGATCCAGGAAGATGTTGTAGACGATCGCGATGGGCACGCTGGTGATCAGGCAGGCGGCCATGAGGGATCCCCAGTAGTAGACGTCGCCGCGCACCAGCGCCACCGGGACGCCGACGCTCACGGTCATGCGCTGCACGGAGGAGATGAAGGTCAGGCTGTAGACGAACTCCTGGATGACGAGCGTGAGCGCGAAGATCACCACCGTCAGCAGCCCGGGTACCGCCAGGGGCAGAACGATGCGCCAGACGGCGCCGGCGCGACTGCAGCCGTCGACCATCGCCGACTCCTCGATCTCCTTGGGCAGCCCCTTGAAGAAGCCCATCAAGAGCCACGTGCAGAAGGGAACGGTGAACGTCGGATAGATGACGACGAGCGACCACAGGCTGTTCTGCAGACCCATGAGCGAGACGAGTCGCGAGAACGGGATGAAGAGCAGCGTCGAGGGGACGAGATACGTCAGAAAGATCCCGATGCTCAGCCGCTCGCCCCACCGCCCCGTCAGCCGGGCCAGGCTGTAGCCCGCCGGCACCGTGAGCAGCAGCGTGATGACGACGACGATGCCGCCCACGAGGAGCGTGTTGCTCAGCCAGGTCAGGTAGAGCGTCTGACCGAACAGCAGACGCAGATGGTCGAGGGTCGGCGCGCGATTGAAGATGAACGGATTGTGCGCGGTATTGGTGGCCCCGACGTAGAGATCGGCGTTCTGCTTGAAGCTCGTGACGACCATCCAGTAGAACGGAAAGACCGCGAACGCGAGAAAGAACAGAATCGTCGCGCGGTGCACGACGACACCGAGCGCCCGCCGACCCGGTGATACGGCGGCGGCCACTCAGACGACCTCGGCGCGGCGTGACGAGCGCAGCATGACGATCGCGAGCACGACCAGCACCGGCACCAGGAAGATCGCCACCGAGGCGCCACGTCCGACGTCGCCGCCGAGCACACCGTCCTGGAAGGCCAGGCTGGCCAGCACGTGGGTGGAGTTGTAGGGACCGCCGCGCGTCAGCAGATAGACCACGCTCATGTCGGTGAACGTGAACACGACCCCGAACAGCACGGCCACCGTCAGGATCGGCCGCATCATCGGAATCTCGATCTGGAAGATCCGCGCCAACGTGCCGGCGCCGTCGATGGCGGAGGCCTCGCGCACCTCGTTGGGGATCGACGTCAGTCCGGCGAGCAGGATGACCGTCGAGAACGGCAGCATGCGCCAGACGTGGATGGTGACGATGGCCACCATGCCGAGCGTGGTGTCGCCGAGCCAGTAGTACCATTGCCCCGGCCCCAGCCACCCCGCCACCTTCAGCACCCAGTTGATGACGCTGAACGTGGAGTCGAAGATCCACAGCCAGCCGAGGGTGGCCAGCGAGATCGGCGCCGCCCACGGCATCAGAATGAGAAAGCGCGCCAGGGTCTTGCCGAAAAACGGTCGCATGAGCGCGCGCGCGAGCACGTTGCCGAGCACGATCACCGCCAGCTGCGAAACGAACGTGAACACGAAGGTGTTGCGTAGCGCGCGCTGGAACACGGGGCTCGCGATCACCGCGCGGAAGTTCGAGAGACCGACGAACGAGAACTCGAGGCTGCCCGCCGAGGAGTTGGTGAGGCTCAGGAAGAGCGCGAGCAGGAACGGCAGGGCGACGAGCAGCGCGATGTAGGTCACCGCCGGCGCCAGCATCACGACGCCGAGACGGCGGTCGGAGCGCCGGATGGTGTCGCCGGCGTGGAGAACCGGCGCGACGGGGACGGCGGCGGTGCTGGTCATCGTCGTCGCGGTCGCGCCGGGAGGCTTACTTGTCCTTGCCGCCGCCAACCATCTTCTTCTGCCGCCACTTGTTGAAGATCTCCTTGGCGCGCGTGGACGCCTCCATCATCGCGTCCTTCGGCGACAGCGCGCCGGTGGCAGCCTTCGCGAACATATCGGTCAGGACGTAGGTGTCGAAGATCTCGCCCTCCGCCGGGTTGGCGTAGCCGGGATAGCCGAGGTTGGTCGACCACGGCAGCGACTTCGCGAGCAGCGCGAGCTTGTCCGGAGGGTTGGAGCCGAAGGGATCCTTGTTGCACTGCGCCGCGATCCAGGCCGCGCCTGATTCCGCCTTCTTGGTCATCGGCGTGCCCGCCTCCGCGGCGGCGCCGTAGTACGACGGGAAGTTGTAGAGCTTGCTGCCCAGCATCGACTCGCGTGAGGCGTCGATGAGCGCGACCAGGAATTCCTTGGCGGCGTCCTGGTTCTTACTGAACTTCCAGATCACGTAGCCGCTCATCACGTGCTCGGAGGCGAGCTGAATGCCCGTGGGACCCTTGAGGGCCGGGACGAAGTAGTAGTGGTCGAGCACCGGCAGCTTGTTGTCCTGCGCCGTCCGGTAGGCGGAGATCGAATTGAGGATGTACGACGTCTCCTGCGCGTTGAACGCCTGGTTGTTGGAGGCGGCGTTCCACGACAGCACGGCCTGCGTCATGCCGACCGAGTAGAGCTTCTTCGCGTACTCGACGGCGCGCAGCGTCTCCGGTGAATTGAGGACGACGTTGCCGTCCTTGTCCTGGATGGAGCCCCCGTGGCACCAGAGCATGTTGCGCACGGCCATGTTGGAGTCGATGTCCTGACTGAGCCCGATGCCGATCGGAATCTGCATCTGGGGCGCCGCCTTCTTGACCTCGGGCGCCGCCCACACCAGGTCGTCGTAGGTGACCGGGCCGTTCGGCTTGCCGATCTTCGTCCAGATTTCCTTGTGATAGTTGCCCGGGTCGGGCACCCACATGTCCGAGATCGCGAACTGCTTGCGCGTGAACGGGTTGTAGGTCGAGCGCGTCGCAAGCTCGACGGGCTTGCCGTATTTCTTTTCGAGCGTGGTGGAGACGTCCTTGAGATCGATCACGTGCTCTTCGAAGGCGGACGCGAGCCCGATGAACATGTGGATGTCGTGCCCGGACTGCGCGGCAACCTCCGCGGTGGCGCGGGGCACCACGTCGGCGAACCCGACGTGGTCGACGGTGACCTCGATGCCTTTCTTGGCGCCCCAGTCCTTGGCAAACGGGTCGAACCACTTGTCGTACGCGGGGACGAAGTGACTCCATTGCAAGATCTTCAGCTGCCCGGCCGCCTTGGCGTCCCGGACGAAAATCGTGGGACCGGTCGCCGCGGCGGCGGCGCCGACCCCGACGAGCTTGGTGCCCCGAACGACGAACTGCCGACGGGTGTGCATCTCTACCCTCCTCGTTGAAGGTCGGAGTACGGCGGACGGCGAAAATCTAAATTAGTCGAAGGATATCACGGCCCTGTGAGCCGTCGGCGCGCCTACCCCTTCACCGAACCCGCCGTCAGCCCCGCAACGTAGTACTTCACGAAGAACGAGTAGATCAGCACGACGGGAAGCGAGCCCAGCAGCGCGGCGGCCATCAACTGTCCCCAATAGAAAGCGTCGCCGCGAATGAGCTCGCCCGTGACCCCGACCGGCACGGTACGGATCGTCGAGGTGTTGAGGAACAACAGCGCATAGAGGAACTCGTTCTGCGCGAGCGTGAACGCGAAGATGCCGGCCGACAGAAAGCCCGGCGTGCACAACGGCAGGATCACCCGGGTCATCGCGCGCCATCGGCTGGCGCCGTCGATCAGCGCCGCCTCCTCCAGCTCCTTCGGCACCGTCTTGAAGTATCCGATCAGGAGCCAGGCGCAGAATGGGACGAGCAGCGTCGGATAGGTCAGCATCACGGCGCTGAGCGTGTCGCCCAGCTTCATCCGGTTGATCAGGTCGGCCATGGGGACGAACAGCAGCGTCTGCGGGACCAGGTACGTCACCGCCACCGTGATGGCGAGCAGTCCCGCGGCGGGAAACCGCATGCGCGCGAGCGGGTACGCGAGCATCACGCCCAGCAGCAGCGAGATGATCGTCGAGACCGTTGCCACGAGCATCGTGTTGCCGATCCAGATGACGAAGTTCGACTCCCTGAGCAGGCCGACGTAGTGGTCGAGCGAGGGATGGCGGATCCAGAGCGGGTTGGCCTTGGGGTCGTAGAGCTCGGCGTTGGCCTTCAGCGAGGTGGCGGCCATCCACGCGAACGGAAACAGCGCGAACACGAACAGGGCGGCGAGCGGGATCCAGAGGCCGAACAGTCGCCGCGACCACGTCAACTCGCCGACCACGTCAGCTCCGCCTCACGTACGAGCTCATCGCGAGCAGCACGACGCCGAGCACGGGCACCATGGCGAGCGCGGCGGCCGACCCCATGCCCATCTGCCCGCTGCTCATGCCGACCGAGTATGCGTAGGTGGCCATGAGATGCGTGGCGTTGGCCGGGCCACCGCCGGTCAGCACGTAGACGAGCTGAAAGTCGAAGAACGTAAAGATGATCGAGAACGTCGTGACGATGAAGATCACCGGCATGAGCAGCGGCAGCGTGACGTGCCGGAACCGCCCCCACGTCCCGGCGCCGTCGATGGTGGCGCTCTCCATCAGCTCGTCGGGGATCGTCTGCAACCCCGCCAGGATCGTGATGCCGAAGAACGGCAGCCCGCGCCACGTGTTGACGAGAATCACCGATACCATGGCGAGCGTGGGATTGCCCAGCCAGGACGGGCCCTGGCCCTGCTTGACGAGATCGAAGAACGCGAGCAGGCGATTGAACATCCCCATGCCCGGATCGAAGATCCACTGCCAGGCCACCGTGCTGAGCACCGTCGGCACGATGAAGGGCAGCAACAAGAGCGCCCGCGTCAGTCCCTTGAACCGGAAGTGCTGGTGCATCACCAGCGCCATGGCGAGCCCGCCCGAGAGCTTCAGCACGGTGGCGGCCGCGGTGAAACGGAAGGTGTTCCAGACAGCCTGCCAGAAGATCGGATCGTTGTAGAGGTGCAGGAAGTTGTTGAGGCCGACGAACGTGGCGGGCTGCGCCACGGGACGTCTCACGAAGCTCAGGTAGACGCCGTAACAGAACGGATAGCCGAGGAAGGCCAGCAGAAACAGCAACGGCGGCGTGAGCATGAGCCAGCTGAAGACGGCCTCGCGCTCCAGCCACTCTCGTAGCCTGAACGCGCGCACGCTCGGCACGGCCGGCTGCGCGGGCCGTGCCGCTTCAGCGACTCGGCTCATCCCTCATCCATAGATCTGCTTGAGCCCCGTCACCGCCTCGGCGATGACGGTCTTGGTGGGCGTGCCAGTGCACGCCTTGGCGAACATGTCGATGATGATCCACTTGTTGACGACTTCACCCGCCCTGCGATCCGCGGGCGCCGGCCACGACACCAGCTTCCCCGTCTCCAGCACCTTGTGGTACGGCTTGAAGCGCGGCTCCTTGTCCCACTCCTCGTCCTTGTCGTACGCGTGCAGATACGGCGCGTGGTACATCTGCGCCGACCGGTACCACGCCGCCACCTGCTTGGGATCCATCAGCCAGCGCAGGAAGTGCTTGGCGGCTGCCGGATCGGGCGTGTGGGCGAAGATCCCGTGGTTGCAGGACACCAGGCTATGGAAGCGCCCTTTCGGGCCCTTGGGGTTCAGCGCGTGGTCGGTCACCTTGCCCATGTCAGGCAGGTCGCGCTTGGCCGAGATCAGGATGCTCATGGCGTTGTTGGTGCACGAGATCTGGCTCGTCAGGAATGCCTTGTTGTTGGCGGGGTCGAGCCAGCCGATGCAGTCGTCGATGCAGGCGTCCTTGTAGAGCTTGCGGACGTAGTCCACGGCCTTCGCCGTCTCGTTCGAGTCGAGCGTGATCGTCTTGCCGTCTTTGGCGACGACCTGCCCGCCGAAGCCCCACAGGAGCGGCAGGAGCCAGGAGTTGTTGTCGGCGAAGCCGTGGCCCATGGACATGCCGTAGGGATGACCTGCCTTCTTCAGCTTGGTGCCCGCCTCGAGGAACTCTTCCCAGGTGTCCGGGAACGTGGTGATGCCTGCCTGATCGAACCAGTCGCGGCGGTAGACCATCGCCTGACCGATGTTGCCGAAGGGCACCGTTTTCCATTTGCCCTCCCACACCGACTGGCTTTTGATCTCCGGGTACCATCCGCCCTGCTTCTTGCCCACCTCCTCGGCGATGTCTGACACGTCTAGCAGGCCCTCGCGATACAACCATTCCTGCTGCATCCAGCCCGCGTCCACGGGCGCCTTGCTCTCCACGATCGCGACCGTGCGCGGCACGGCCGAGCCGCCCGCGGCGATGATCTCGTAGACGATCTTGATGCCGGTTTCCTGCTGGTAGCGCGGGATCAGCACGTTCTTGAAGTGCTCGTCGAACTCCTTCACGTACGAGCTCTCGCGCATGAACGTGATCTGCGCTGGCTTGGCGTCCGCGCGGCGGGGTCGCCACGCTGCTTCCGCGGAGACGCCCGCGGCGCCGACTGCGGCGAGCTTGAGGAAGTCGCGGCGGGACGTGGAGCCATCAGCGTGCTGGTAGCGAGCCATGTGTCCCTCTCCTCGAAGACGGGTATGGCGCTTGGTGCGCGCCACCATCTGCCGGAACCATGGCGGTGTCAAGTAGGTTCCGGCGCGTCCATGACTTGACAGCCTCGATACCCCTGCCTACCATCGCCGCCATTCAGCGGATCACATCGTCAATCCCTACGGAGGCTTCCATGACGACCCGCCGCGACTTCCTCACCGTGAGCCTCGTCGCCACCGGCGCCGCACTCGCGCCGCGGTGGGCCGACGCCGCCGGCAAGGTTCCGAAGACGCTGACGACTGTCCGCGAGAGCTCGTTCATCAAGGCGTTCGACGACTTCTTCGTGAAGACGCTCGCGCCGGAATACGAGAAGCTCACGGGCATCAAGGTCGGCTACGAGGCGGTGAGCGTGGGCGGCATGCTCACGCGGCTGACCACGATGGCCGAGACGAAGTCCGGGCCCGAGATCACCGGCGTCGGCCTCAACTGGCCCTTCCTCTTCGACAACGCGCTCGTGGACGTCAGCGACATCGCGGCCGAGGTCGGCAAGAAGCTCGGCGGCTGGCACGAGATCGTGCAAGACGTCGTCGTGGTCAACAAGAAGTGGAAGGGGCTGCCGTGGGGCAACATCGGACAGCTCGAGGTCTATCGCACCGACTGGTTCAAGGAAGTCGGCGTGACGAAGTTCCCCGACACGTGGGAGGACTTGCTCGCCGCCGGGCGACTGCTCAAGAAGAAGGGCCATCCGTTCGGCTTCGAGATCGGCCACGGCTTCGGTGACAACCACGGGTGGATGTACCCGCTGCTCTGGTCGTACGGCGGGCGCGAGGTGGACCGCGACGGCAAGACGGTGCTCATCGACTCGTCGGAGACCGCCAAGGCCGTCGACTTCTGCCGGAAGTTCTACCAGGAGACGATGTTCGAGGACGTGCTCGGCTGGACGGACGTGAACAACAACAAGGCGTTCCTCGGCGAGCAGATCTCGTGCACCAACAACGCGTCGTCCATCCTCGTCGTGGCCAAGCGTGACTTCCCCGAGATCGGGAAGGTCACCGACCACGCGCTGAATCCGCAGGGGCCGAAGGGCCGGTATCACGTCCTGAACGCGCAGAGCCTGGCCCTGCTCTCCTACGCCCCCGACCAGGCCGCCGCCAAAGCGTTCCTGCGCTGGCTCTACGACGACAAGCAGATGTCGCGCTGGCTCGCGGCGGGCGACGCGTACTACGCGCCCTTCCTGCACGCCTACGACAACCATCCGATGTGGAACCCCGAGCCGCGCTACATGCCGTTCAAGGAGTCGCTGAAGACGTCGCGGCCGCACACGTGGCCGGGACCGCAGGGCACCGCGGCCTCGGAGAGCGTCGCCAAGTACGTCCTCGTCGACATGTTCGCCAAGGCCTGCCGCGGTGACTCCACGAAGGACGTCATCGCCACCGCCGCCGCGCAGCTCAAGCAGATCTACAAAGCGAAGTAACTCATGGCTGTTGGCCCCGCGACGATCGCCCGGCCGGCCCCGGTCGAGGGCCGGCCGGACACGCTGCGAGGGCTGCTCGAGCGTGAGGGCGTCTTCTCGTGGCTCATGCTGGCGCCCGGCGTGCTCTTCCTGCTCGCGTTCGTCGCCTACCCGTTCTTCTACGGCATCTTCCTGAGTCTCCAAGATCGCCGCGTGGCCAACCCCGGCATCTTCGTCGGGCTCGCCAATTTCCAGAGCCTCGCGCACGATCCGGTGTTCTGGCAGGTCACGCGCAACACGTTGATGTACGTCGTGGTCACCACAATCTTAAAGTTGTCGGGCGGCCTCGGCATGGCGCTGGTGATGAACCAAAAGTTCCGCGGCCGAAACCTGGTCCGGGCCTCGCTGCTCCTGCCCTTCATCGTGCCCACTGCGCTCTCCACGGTCGCCTGGATGTGGATCCTCGACCCGACCTTCAGCGTGGTGAACTGGGTGCTCGTGCACGGCGGCGTCATCAGCAGCGGCTTTTCCTGGCTGGGCAACGCGTCGCTCGCCATGTGGTCGTTGATCGTCGTCAACACGTGGCGCGGCACGCCGTTCTATGGCATCACGCTGCTGGCGGGCTTGCAGACGATCTCGCCCGATCTCTACGAGGCGGCAGCCATCGACGGCGCCAGCGTGACCCAGCGCTTCCTCTACGTCACGCTGCCCGTCATCAAGCCGGTGCTCGTCATCGTCACGATGTTCTCGGTCATCTTCACGTTCGGCGATTTCCAGCTCATCTACGCGCTCACGCACGGCGGCCCCGCCAACGCCACCCACGTGTTCTCGACCTGGGCGTTCGACATCGGCATGTCGGCCGGTCAGCTCGGCATGGGCGCGGCGGTGGCGCTGGCCATCCTGCCGGCGCTGGCGGTGTTGATCGTCGGGCTCACGCTGTACCTCAGGCGGGAGTGATCTAATGGTCGGCGGGCGCGATTTCCTCTCGCGGCTGCGGCGACTCTACTTGCCGCTGGGCTTCTTCGTGGTGGCGATGCTGTTTCCGTTCTACTGGATGCTGATCACGTCGATCAAGCCGAACCGCGAGCTCTACAGCCAGAAGATCATGCCGCTGATGGTCCATCAGCCCACCCTCAAGCACTACATCGATCTGCTGTGGGAGACGAATTTCCTCACGTGGACGTACAACACGATGCTGGTGGCCGTCGTCACCACGCTCGTCTCCGTCGTGCTCGGCACGATGATCGCCTATCCCCTGGCGCGCATGAGGTTCCCCGGTGCCGCCGTCGTCGCCATCGGCGTCGCCGCGACCTATCTCGTTCCGCAGCCGCTGCTGTTCATCCCGATGTCCGACATCATCAACCGCCTCGAGCTGGGCAACACGCTCACGGCGGTGATGCTCACCTACCCGACGCTGCTCATCCCGTTTTGCGCGTGGCTGCTCATGGGCTACTTCAAGAGTGTCCCGCGCGAGCTCGAGGAGGCGGCGCGTATCGACGGCGCCAGCCGCTTCCAGGCCATGATGCGCATCGTGATCCCGCTGTGCACACCCGGGCTGCTTTCGGCGGGCATCTTCGCCTTCACGCTCGCGCAGAACGAGTTTCTCTACGCGCTCATCTTCCTCGCCAAGAGCGAAGTGCGTACGGTGCCCATCGGCGTCGTCACCGAGCTCATCCGCGGCGATGTCTTTTACTGGGGGCAGCTCATGGCCGGCGCGCTGCTCGGCTCGGTCCCCGTCGCCATGATCTATTCCTTCTTCGTGGAGTACTACGTGGCCGGCCTCACGGCCGGCGCCGTGAAGAACTAGCGCCGACGGCGGGCGCGGTCGTGACGCACGATCCCGTCGAGGCGCGCGAGTTCTACGACGAGCTCGCGCCGTACTACGACCTCATCTTCGAGAACTGGGACGCGAGCATGGCCCGCCAGGGCGCAGCGCTTGCGCCGCTCATCGAGCGTGAGCTCGGGCCCGCGGCCGCGCCGGCGTCGCTGCGCGTTCTCGACGCCGCCTGCGGTATCGGCACGCAGGCATTGGCCCTGGCGGCCCGAGGGTTTCACGTCACCGCCCGCGATGTCTCGCCGGGCGCGATCGGCCGTCTTCGCCGCGAGGCCAATGCGCGGGGGCTGACGATCGACGCGGCCGTCGCCGACATGCGAGCGGTAGCGGAGACGCTCGCCCCGCCGTTCGACGTGGTACTCGCATTCGACAATTCGGTGCCGCACCTGCTGAGCGACGCCGACATCGAGCTGGCCTTGCGCCAATTCCACAGCGTCATGCGTCCCGGCGGTGTGTTGCTCTGCTCGGTGCGCGACTACGACAACGTCGAGCGCGGCGTGCCCGCGACGTTCGAGTACGGCGAGCGGCGCCGCGCAGGTGAGGTCTACAGACCACGCCAGGAGTGGACGTGGGAGAGCACGACCCACTATCGGATCGAGTTCATCATCGAGAAGGGTGAGCCCCGTTCGGCGCCGATCACAGTGTTGCGGACGGTGACCCGTTACTACGCGGTATCGGTCGCCCGTCTGCTCGAATTGATGGCGCGCGCGGGCTTCGTGAACTGCCGACGCCTGGACGAGACGATGTATCAGCCGATCCTGATCGGGCGACCTCCGGTGCCTGCGGCCGGCCCGACGGCGTGAGGTGCGCGTCGAGCGCCGAGCGCTCCCGCGACGGCACGCGACGGACGTTTCCGCGGAAACGTCGCCGCGCCTGGCCTGCGACCCGATGCACTTGCTGATCGCTGACTTGCCTCCCACGGCTTCAGACGTTTCTTGACAGCACCGGAGCTCCGCTCTAGCATTCAGACCGACCGGTCGGTCTGATGACGGCTCGGGCCCGATCAACGAGACCGGCCCGCAGACGCGAAGGAGGCCGCCCCGTGCGCTTCGCCGATCCCCGGCTCGAACCGATCTGGGACAAGGTCCGAAGCAGCGAGCGCCTGACTCGGGAGGACGGCCTCACGCTGTTCGAGGCCGACGACTTGCTGGGTCTCGGCCGCCTGGCCGATCACGTGAAGTCGCAGCGTGAGGGCGATCGCGTGTACTTCGTGATCAACCGCCACGTCACTCCGACGAACCTCTGCGTGCTCTCGTGCGCGTTTTGTGGCTTCGCGCGCAAACCCGGTCAGGCCGGCGCCTACGAGCACACCATCGAGGACATGGTGGCGATGGTGAAGGAGGAGACGCGCGAGGTGCACATCGTGGGCGGTCATCACCCCGAGTGGCCGTTCGAGTACTACGAGCGGATGATCCAGGCGATTCACGCCGCGCATCCCGAGGTGCAGATCAAGGCGTTCACCGCCGCCGAAATCGATTACTTCTGGCGGCGCTGGAAGATCGAGCCGAAGGATGCGCTGTCACGGCTCAAAGCCGCCGGGTTGCAGTCGATGCCGGGCGGCGGCGCCGAAATCTTCTCGCCGCGGCTGGCCAAGCTGCTCAAGTACACGGGCAAGGCCGATCCCGAGCGCTGGTGCGAGATTCACGGGATCGCGCACGCCCTCGGCCTCAAGACGAACGCCACGATGCTCTATGGACACGTCGAGACGCTCGTCGAGCGCGTCGATCACTTGCTGCGACTGCGCGAGCAGCAGGACGCCTCGGGCGGGTTCGTCACGTTCGTCCCGCTCGCTTACCAGACGGCGACGACGAAGCTCGTGGCGCGCCAGACGCCCCCCGCCGACAGCCTCCGCACCATTGCGGCCTCGCGGCTGCTCCTCGACAACTTTCCGCACGTGGAAGCCTACTGGGTGACGCTGGGCGAGGAGACGGCGTCGATCGCGCTGCACTTCGGCGCCGACGACGTCAACGGGACGCTGGAGGACGAGCGCATCCAGCATCTGTCGGGCGCGAAGACGCCCGCCGGCGTCGCCCGCGAGCAGCTCTTCCGCATGATCCGCGACGCCGGCAAGATCCCCGTCGAGCGCGACGCGCTCTACAACGTAATCAAGATATGGGCTTAGCGCATGGATTCGCCGACCGTCGAGCGCCGGAGCCCTGCGAAGGCGCTCCGACGGCAAATCAGATAGACGGGATTCGCGCCAACGTGCCGGCTGAGCGCCGTCTCGGTCGAGCCGAAGGCCGCCATCTTCTGACCGACGCGCCGCTGCTCGAGCTCGGCGCCCGGGCCTCGCAAGCGCGCTTCGCGCGCTGGCCCGAGCGAACGGTGACGTTCGTCATCGACAGCAATCCCAACTACACGAACGTCTGCGTGACCGACTGCCAGTTCTGCGCCTTCTATCGCAAGCCCGGCGACCGCGAGGCGTGGACGCTGAGCGTGGACGAGGTGCTCGCCAAGGTCGAGTTCGCGGCGTCGAAGGGCGCGACCACGGTGCTGCTGCAGGGCGGCCACAATCCCGCCCTGCCGCTGGACTACTACCTCACGCTGGTGCGGGAGACGCGCGCGCGCTTCCCGCAGGTGACACCGCACTTCTTCACCGCCTCGGAGATCCACACGATGGCCCAGGTGGCCGGCGTGCGCTTCGCCGACATCCTCGATCGACTCTGGGAGGCGGGGCAGCGCACGATTCCCGGCGGCGGCGCCGAGGTGCTCTCCACGCGCGTGCGCACGCGCATCGCGCCGAAGAAGGGCGGACCGGAATCGTGGCTCGAGGTCCATCGCGAAGCGCATCGACGAGGGTTCAAGTCGACGGCGACCATGATGTACGGCCACGTCGAGACGGTGGACGACTTGCTCGACCATTTCGACGCCATCCGCGACCTTCAAGATCAGTTCGGCGGTTTCACGGCCTTCGTGCCGTGGTCGTTCAAGCCCGGCAACACGCTGCTCGAGAAATGGATCAAGCAGTACAAGGGCCCGAACATGTACCTGCGCGTCCTCGCCGCCGCGCGGCTCTACCTCGACAACTTCCCTCACGTGCAAGCGTCGTGGTTCTCAGAGGGCAAGGCAACGGGGCAGATCGCGCTGCACTTCGGCGCCGACGACTGGGGCGGCACGCTCTTCGAGGAGAACGTCCACAAGGCCGCCGAGTACGTCAACACGATCTCCGTGGACGAGATCATCACGCTCATCCGCGAGGCCGGCTTCACCCCGGCTCAGCGGACGACCGAGTACGAGATCCTCCGGCGCTACTCATAGATGTCGGGCCCCATGTACAACTAGATCGGGTCGATCGGCGGCACGGCCGGGATGAGACCTTTCTGATGGGCCATCGTGAAGAGCCGCTCGACCGCCGCACGCCCCTCGCGGCCGAGCGTCAGCGTGAAGTCGTTGACGTACATGAGCACGAAGCGCCGGCACGTCTCCTTGTCGATCCCGCGCCCGTAGCGCATCGCGTACTCCAGCGCCTCGTCCACATGGGCGTGCGCCCACGCGATCGATGCTCGCAGCGCCTCGGACAGCGCGCGATGCAGATCGTCGCCGAGGTCGCGGCGCATGACGTTGCAGCCGAGCGGCAGCGGCAATCCCGTGTCGCGCTGCCATGCCTCGCCCAGGTCGAGCACCTTGTGAAGGCCCAGCTTCTGGTACGTGATCTGACCTTCGTGAATGAGCAGACCGAGATCGGCTTGCCCTTCCAGGACGGCCGTGGGGATCTTGTCGAACGCGACTTCGATGATCGGCGGATCGCCGACGTAGAGGCGCAGCAGCAGGGCCGAGGTCGTGTGCTTGCCCGCGATGGCCGTCACGCGCTGCTCGAGCTCGGCCCGCGGCACCGGCTCGCGCGCGACGAGAATCGGCCCGTAGCCCTTCCCCATCGATGCGCCGGGATCCATCATCCGGTAGCGCTCGGCGATGAGCAGGTACGTCGCGAAGGACACGGCGGTGACCTCGAGCTCCGCCTCGCGCGAGCGCCGGTTGAGCGTCTCGATGTCTTCGAGCACATGCTCGATGCGGACGCCCGGAATGCGCACCTTGCCCGCGGTCAGCGCGTAGAACATGAACGCGTCGTCGGGGTCGGGGCTGTGGCCGATGCGGACGAGGCGATCCATCAGGCGCTCCCGTGAGCAAAGTCGCGACTCGAGAGCGGATCCTCGACGCCGCGCTGGAGGTGTTTGCGCGCAAAGGCTATCACAGGGCCATCGTCGACGACATCGTGCGCGCCTCCGGCACGTCCAAGGGCGCCGTCTACCACCACTTTCCGAACAAGGAGGCCGTCTTCCTCGCCCTCGTCGACGACTTCGCGGCGCGGCTGGCGCGCGCGGTGGCGGCGGCGATCGCCGAGCAGCGCGGCGCGCTGGCCAAGGTCGAGTGCGCGCTGACGGCGGTGCTGGCGACCTTCGCGGCCGACGAGCGGCTGGCACGGCTGATCTTGCTCGAAGCCATCAGCCTTGGTCCGACGTACCAGGCAAAGCGCGCGGAGGTGGCCGATCGCTTCGTGACGCTGATCCAGGGCTATCTCGACGAGGCCGTGGCCGACGGCTCGATCGCGCCGCTCGACACGCGCGTGGCCACGCTGGCGTGGCTGGGCGCGGTGAACGAGATCATCGTGCAGTGGCTGCACGGCACGCTGCCGGACGTGTCGGCGACGATCCCCGCCCTCACCCGCGTGCTGCTGCGCTCGATCGGGGTGGCTTACCCCGCGTAGCCGCGCGCCCGCAGGCAGCTCGAATAGGCCTTGAGGCATTCGTGTCTCCTTGGCGGCCGCGCGGGTGCACCAGAGCCGGCAAGGCGGATTTCCGAAGAGTTCTTGCAGAAACGGGAGAGCAGGATTGGCGTTCGGCGTCGCGTCGCTGACGCCTGGCGTCCGGATTTGCGACAGCTATCTCGCGAAGCCGACGCGAAAGTCGCCGGCGCGGATCGCCCGGATGATCGCGTCGCGATCACGGCGCGCCTCCACCTCGATCCACGCCCGCCCGAAGTGCGGCGGCCGATGCGCGTCGTCCGTCGCGATCTTCACCAGCGGGATCATCTCCGTATCGTAGAGCGGCCGGTACATCCCGGTATCCGTGATCTCCATCGCCTCGAGCGGCCAGCCGGCGCGGCGGATCGCGTCGATCCGATCCACCGTTTCCGCCACCGTCAGCTTGTAGCGCGCGGGGTGGTTCAGGATGTAGAGCGTCTCGCTGTCGCCGTGCACGCGGCCGACGTGCTGGTCGAGCCGCTGGTAGCTGAGCTCGACGCCGCGAAAGATCAGCAGGTCGCTCTCGAGCGCGGCGACCGTGTCCTCGTAATCCGGGTGCACCAGGTTGTCGTGATCGAAGTGATCGGTGATGGCGAGGAAGTCGTAACCCAGGCGCTCGTACTCGGCCACCAGAGCTTCGGGGGACCGCACACCGTCAGAGAACGTCGTGTGCGCGTGGAGATTGCCGCGGAGCAGCGTCACCTCAGCGCGGGCGCTGCGCAGGCACCACGCGGGCCGGAGGCCCGTCCCACGTCACCGAGAAGCCGAGCGCGAACCAGCCGTTGACCTCTCTCCAGTTCGTGGACTCGGAGCCGATCGGCGGATTGGGCGCCGTCCAACCGGACAGGCCGTAGCGACCACTGCCCGTCGCCGTCTGGTAGGAGCCGGCGAACGGCTCGATGAACGCGGGATCGTGCTCGACCTTTGTCCCGCGAGCGCCGGTGCTCGGATAAACGCCTTCGTCGGGCGGCCGCGTGGTCTCATAGAGCAATGGCGGCGGCACGATGCGCGCCTCACGCTCGGCGGGCTTCCGGGTCGTCTCGATCTTCACCTGCTGGGCGTCGGCGGGAGGCGCCGGAATCATGACCAGCGCCAGCAGGGTCGCCAGGACCGCGATCACGATCGCCATATATCCATCTTATACCAAGATCTCCCGCCCGCCTCAGGAGCGACACAGGTGCATGAGTTCTCGGATGGATTTGAGCCGATCGAGCTCCAGCACCGCCTGCTCGAGCGCAGCCACCCGGTCCGCGGGCAGCGCGCGCCGCGCGTTATCGCGGAACTTCTCGACCAACGCCTCCGGCGGCAGCGGCCGCTCCGGCCCGCCGCGGCCATGCGGCACACGCGCTTCGAGCTCGCGGCCGTCGTGCAGACGCACGCGCACCCAGCCCGGGAAGCTGCGCGGGAAGGACGCCTCGGGGTCGATCACATGGGTCACCCGGTCGGCGAGCGCCAGCACTCGCGGGTCCGCCAGGCGCGACGGCGCATAGGTGTCGAGACCCACCGCGCCGTCGATGAACGCCGACGCCACCGAGAACGGCAGGCTGAACTGCGCGTCGTAGGACGTTCGCGGGCGCCGCTTGACGTCCACGGGCTCGCACACGATCGGCACCTCGCCGGCCGGCACGCGGCACTCGATGTGCTCGATGGCGTCGGCGCTCACGCCCGCCGCGCGTCGCAGCTCGAGCGCGCAGTCGAGGTAGGCGTGATTGAGGTGACAGCATGGGTACGGCTTGTAGCCGACGCGCAAGATTTCCCACTCGCGGCCCAGCGTGTCGAATGGGCGCGGGTCCGGATCCATGTTCACGAACGTCCGATAGAAGCCGAAGCGGCCTTCGAGGATCGTCGCCGGCCCGGGCACACCGCCGCGCGCGAGCGTGGCGGCGAGCGCGCCTGAGTGGCCGGCCCAGCCGGGATGCAGGCGCTTGACCCACGAGCCGTCTTCGAGATGTTCCATGACGCCGGAGGCGAAGCTGCCGGCGAGGCCGAGCGCCGCGGTCAGCTGCGCCGCATCGAGACGCTCGCAGGCGCCGGCCGCCACCGCCGCGCCGAAGGCGCCGCATACGGAGGTCGCATGCCACCCGCGCGCGTGGAAGACGCCGGAGGCCGCCATGCCCAAGCGCGTGATGGCCTCGTAGCCGGCCACGGCGGCGGTGATCGCCGTGCGACCGTCCAGCTCGCGCGCCTCCGCGACGGCGAGCACCGTCGGCAGGATCACCGCCGAGGCGTGGGTGATCGAGGCCGCGTGCGTATCGTCGTAGTCGAGCCCGTGCGCGAGCGTGCCGTTGATCAGGATCGCCAGCGGCAGCGGCGCGGTCTTTGCGGTGCCGAGCACGGTACACTCGCCTCCGCGGTCGCCGGCGAGCTCGAGCACGGCCGGCGCCCAGTCACCGCGCGAGGACGCCAGCGCGATGCCGAGCACGTCGAGCGCCCGCAGGCGCACGCTGGCCACGACCTCATCGGGGAGCGCGTCGAACGACAGCGAAGCCGTGAAAGCGGCGAGGCGCTGGGCGAGTGTCATGGCGCCGATGGTACCCTGAGTCGTGCTCGCCGTCTCCGGCCGCGCCGCGCTGCCGTGGGCACTGCTCGTCGCGGGGTGCGCGCTCGCGGGACGCAGCGAGGCCCCGATCTCCCCCACGCGCGCCAACGACTTCCGCTCCGCCGAGGTCCGGCAGACCGTCGTGCTCGTGCGCGTCGTGATCGGCGCGACGGCCGGTCTTTCGGAGCGCGAGCGCAAGGAAGCCCCCGCGCGCTATGAGAGCGCGCTGCTCGAAGGTCTCGACGCGCGCGCGATCCTCGTGCGCGACGTGCGCTCGGTGGAGGCGAGCGCCGGGGTCCCCGACGCCCGCGCGGCGGCCGCGCGCGCCCGCGACGTTGGCGTCGACCACGCGCTGGTGGTCAGCGTGCGCGTGGAGTCGAGCGTCGTGCGCGTCTGCGAAGAGACGCGCCGGCCGCTGCAAGGACGAGCCGCCGTCTGGCGCCAGGAAGGTCGCGTCGTACGCGCCGCCGACGGCGGCGAGCGTGCGCGCGTCGAGATCGCGACGCCGGACGTCGAGGCGGACTGCGAGGGTGCGCGCCCGAGCGCCAGGCCGCGCGGCGTGCAGGCGACGACGTCGGACGCCGTGGAGCGGCTGCTCGGAAAGCTGTTCGCGCGCTGACCGGGCTCAGCCGGGGAGCGCGACGTTGCCGTCGGGCTCGCGCACGTTGCCCTCGCGGGCGCGGCTGCGAATGGCGACGACCTGCCGGCCCTCGGGGTCGGTGATCTCGAACTCCTCGATGAGTCCGGCGGCGAGCAGATGCTGCACCAGCATCTCGCGCTCCTGTCCGACCGGGGGGAGCGCATGCGATTTCCACCGCATCACGAAGTAGCCGCGGCTGACGTGCGGCAAGCGGGCCTCTGCGCGCTGCAGCTCGGACAGCGCGCGGTCCAGCGTGTCTTCGGTCACTGGCACGGCGGGGCCGCGCAGCGGCGGCCGCGGGCTGCGCGGCGGCGCCCCGCGCTCGCGCTCGAGCAGGCGCGGACGCTCGACCCGGAACGCCGCGATGCCGTCGCTGAGTCGAAGCTGGCCAAAGCAGCGCACCCGGAGATCGCTCGACAGCTCCTCCGCGGACCACGTGGCGACCCACACCTGCTTGCCCAGCGCGTTCACCGCCTCGACGGCCGGCACGAAGTCATCATCGCCGGAGACGAGGACTGCCGCATCGTACGCGCCGTTCGCCGCGTAGTGGATGAGATCGGCGACGAGACGCGTGTCCACCCGCTTCTCGGTCGTGTACTCGTACTCGGCGCCGCAATTCGGACACCGGCCCGTCCGGCGCACGCGCGGGTCGCGTTTGACGAAGTAGCCGGGCCGCAGCTCCAGGCCCTTGAGAAACGCCTCGACCTGCTGGGGCGCGCCTGACGACACGCCGACGTAGTAGTACGCGCCGCCGAACACCGCCGCCTCGCCGCCGATCTTCTGCGTGATCCACACGGCGAGGCGGTCGTAGTCCACACGGAGCGTTTCGTCGTACCGCAGCAGCGAGCGGTAGAAGTTCTGCCCGTCAAAGAAAATGCAGACCTTCATAATGCCGGGATCGTACCACGGGTCCGGCCCGGTGCCGAGTGGCCCTCCGGCGCACGCACGACGATCCCAGCACGGAAAATGCACCGGCGAGATCGGAGATGAGTGCACTTCGAAGAATGGTTCGACCGCGCCGGCAGACCGTCCGCGATCCGACGGCCTGGAAGATGCGTCGTTATGAGCGCACGCGCCGCCGCGTCGTCACCGGCGCCCTCGCTCGCCCGCCCGCCTATCGGACGTGGTCGTGGGTGAGCACGGGACGGGCGTGCGACGGCTGTGGCGAGATCGTCGGCGCGGCGGAGATCGAGCATAACGTCGACGTGGACGGCGCGATCGTGCTGCGTCTGCATCCCGAGTGCTTCAGCGCGTTGCTCGAGCGCTAATCGACGAGCGGCGCGTCCGGATCCGTGCGCAGGGCGAGCGCGGCGAGCACCGCATCGGTGACACCTTCGGGCCGCACGGGCTTTGCCACGAACGCGTCGAAGCCGGCGTCGAGAATTTCCTCGCGCTTGGCGACGGCGGTCACGGCCACGACGGGAATCTGGCCGGTGCGATACGACGCGCGCAGCTGCTCCAGCAACCAGAAGCCGTCGCGGCCGGGCAGCGCGATGTCGGTGATGATCGCGTGCGGCCGCACCGTCCTTAGAATACGTAGCGCCTCTTCCGCGCTGGCGGCGCCCAAGACCATGGCGCCCTCGTAATCGAGCATCGCGCAGAAGACGTCACGCGCATCCTTATCGTCCTCGACGACCAGCAGGTGTCGGCCGACGAGACTGCCAACGGGATTGAGCGCGTAGCGAACGTCCATGCGGCTCGCTCTTAGAAGCAAGCGTATCGCCACCGCCGCGTGTACGCACGTTGAAATGTCGCCACCACGCTGGCAGAGATGGCAGGTTTTACAAGACGGCGGGAGCGGGCGTGGAGAATGGTGGCCGATGCTGGACTCGAACCAGCGACCTCGTGCATGTGAGGCACGCGCTCTAACCAACTGAGCTAATCGGCCGTGCCCGTGAATCTACCCACTTAGCGTGGGCTCGTCAACGCCCCCGGGTGGCCTCTGTACTCCCGCCGTGATATTCCTTACCGAGGAAGGTCGAGTGTGATGTTCAGGATCACCCTGTCTCACCAATGCCCCAGGTGTTCCTCCGGGCACGTCGGAAGTGTTCGGCGGCGCGGCGTTCTCGACCATCTGGCGCGTCTCATCGGCTGGCGCGTGTACGGCTGTCTCAACTGCGGACGGCGCTTCTACGATCGTCGGGTTCAGCGTTAGGCGGATCCGAGCGGCCGATCGTGGCAGGATAGGGCGGTGCGCCGCGTCCTGATCCTCACCGCCTCCTACGGCTCCGGTCACAACGAGGCCGCACGCTGCGTGGCCTCCGAGCTGGCGCGCCGTGGCGTCGAGCCGATCGTCCTCGACCACTTCCGCGATCTCGTGCATCCGCTGTTCGACCGCGCCACGCGCGCGGCCTACCTCATGCTGCTGCGCCGCGCGCCCGCCGTCTGGGGACTCGCCTACGCGCTCGGGGATCGACTCACGAGTGACTCGCCGCTGACCTTCGGCGCCTCGCGAGTCGGCGCACGCGCCCTCGGCGCGACGCTCGATCGCCTGGCCCCCGACGCTGTCGTCACCGTGCACGCCACGCCGGCCGTCGCCATGGCCGTGCTGTCGCGCACGGGGCGCCGCGTGCCACCTCACACGACCGTCGTCACCGACTTCGTCGCCCACAGCCAATGGGTCGCGCCGGGCATCGACCGCTACTGCGTGGCCGCGGACGAGGTGGGCCACGATCTCGTCGCGCGCGGCATTCCGCGCGGGCGCGTGGTGGTGACCGGCGTGCCGGTGCGCGCCGAGTTTGCCGCAGCGCCCGACCCGGCGCAGGCGCGCCGCGCGCTCGGTTTGCCGGCCGATGTTCCGGTCGTGCTCGCAATGGCGGGCTCGTGGGGATCCGTGGGGCGGCTGCCGGACATCGCGCGAGCGCTGGGGCGCACGTCCCGGCCGATCGTCGGCGTCCTCGTCGCGGGCCATGACCGCGAGCTGCGCGCCTCGCTCGAGAGGATCGCCGTCGGCACCTCGCTGCGGGTTTTCGGCTTCGTCCCCGACGTGGACCGCCTCATGGCGGCCGCGGATCTCATCGTGACGAAGGCGGGAGGCATGACGCTGGCCGAGGCGATGGCCGTCGAGGTGCCGCTGCTGTTCTACGGCTCGCTGCCCGGACAAGAGCGCCGCAACGAGCGCTTCGCGGCGGCGGCGGGTGTCGCCCTCGTCGCCCGCAGAGGCGCCGACCTCGCCCGGCTGCTCGACCGCGCGCTCGGTGATCCCGAGCTGCTCGAGCACTTGCGTGCCGCGATGCGGGCAAGGCGGCGCCCCGACGCCGCCCGCGCCATCGTGGACCTCGTTCTCGCGGACGCGCACAGCGGAGCGCCGCGGTGATCGCGCGCGCGCTCGGCTGGGCGGCGGGCGTGGGGATGGCCGCCTGGGTCGGCTACGCGTGGCTGCCGCACCTGGCGACGCCGCTCTGCGCGTGGCGCGGCGGACGCGGTGGCCGGCGCGTCGCGCTGACGTTCGACGACGGACCCGATGCGGCGTGGACTGCGCGCGTGCTCGATATCCTGGCCGAGCGGCGCGTACGCGCCACGTTCTTCCTCGTGGGCGAGCGTGCGGCGCGCGAGCCGGCAACCGTGCGCGCCATCGCCGGCGGCGGGCACGAAATCGGCTCGCACGGCTGGTCGCACACGAGCCTGTGGCTCTGCGGCCCGCGTCGCACCGAGAGCGAGATCGCGCGGACCAAGAGCCTCCTTGCCGACCTCGCCGGGGCGCCGCCGATGCTGTTTCGCCCGCCCTGGGGGATGGTGAATGCGGCGATGTTCGGAGCACTCCGCCGCCATGGCCAGCGCTGCGTGTTCTGGTCGATCCAGCCCGAGGGTCTGCGCCCGGCCGCCGCCGAGACGCAGGTCACGCACGTCCTCCGGCGCGCTCATCCGGGCGCCATCGTCGACCTGCACGATGCGGAGGGCACGCCGGGCGCGCCGGCGCGTCTGTGCGCGGCGCTGCCCGCGATGATCGACGGATTGGCGGCGGCGGGCTACGACTTCGCGACCGTGGGCGAGCTGCTCGCGGCGTCCTGACGTCGGCGCGCCAGAAAGCGCACGAAGTCGAGTCCCTCTCCCAATCGGCGTTTCATGACGGTGCGGTCACGGATCATCTCTGCCCCGAGCGCGACGAGCTTGCGCGGGCGGAAGTAGAAGCGACGGTAGAACGTCTCGAGCGCGCGGAAGATCTCGGTGCGCGGCAGATGCGGATAGCCGATCACGCTCGCCTGCGTCCCGCGTCCGTCGACGAGGCCTTCGGTCTCGAGCCACCCCTGCTCGAGCGCCTGCCGATAGAGCGCCGTGCCCGGATACGGCGCGGCCAGCGAGACCTGCAGCGTGTGCGGATCGATGTCCTGCGCAAAGCGAATCGTGGCCTCGATCGTCTCGCGCGTCTCGCCCGGCAGGCCGAGGATGAACGTGCCGTGGATCGTGATGCCGAGCGCCCGCGCCGCCCGGGTGAACTCGCGCGCGCGATCGAGTCGCGTGCCCTTGCGCACGTTATTGAGGATCGTCTGGCTGCCCGACTCGTAGCCGACGAGCAGAAGCCGTAGGCCGTTGTCGCGAAAGACCTTGAGGCTCGCCGTGGGCACGTCGGGCTTGGCGTTGCAGGACCACGTCACCCCCAGCCGCCCGAGCCCGCGCGCGATGGCCTCGGCGCGCGGCAGGTCGTCGGTGAACGTGTCGTCGTCGAAGAAGTACTCCTTCACGCGCGGGAACAACCGCGTGGCATGGGCGATTTCGGCTACGACATTGTCCACCGAGCGCGTGCGGTAGCGATGGCCGCCCACGGTCTGCGGCCAGAGGCAGAACGTGCACTTCGAGCGACAGCCGCGTCCGGTGTAGAGCGAGACGTACGGATGTCGAAGGTAGCCGATGGCGTAGCGGTCGATGTCGAGATCACGCGCATACACATCGACCACCCAGGGCAGCGCATCCATGTCCTCGAGGATCGCGCGCTCAGGAGTGCGGCGAAGCTCGCCCCCGGCGTCGCGGTAGGACAGTCCCGCGATCGATGCCAGCGCCCGGCCCTCCGCGATCTCACGGATCGTGAAGTCGAACTCGTTGCCACAGACGAAATCGAGAACCGGCGACGCCGCCAGCGCCGCCTCGCGCTGCACCGCGACGTGGGCGCCGACGAGCCCGATGCGCAGCGCCGGGTTCTCGCCCTTCAGCGCCTCCGCGACCTTCACGTCGTGCGTGAACGACGGCGCGCTCGTGTGCAGCACGGCGAGCTCGTACTCGCGCGCCAGCGGCAACACATCGGCGAGCGTCAGGTCGGCGGGCGGCGCATCGACCAGTCGCGAGCCCGGCACGAGCGCCGCGGGCTGGGCCAGCCACGTCGGGTACCAGAACGAGCGGACCTCGCGGCGCGCCTGATAGCGGGAGCCGGCGCCGCCGTCGAAGCCCGCAAAGGATGGGGGATGCAGGAACAGCGTCCGCAGAACGGTCACGCGCCCCATCTTAGCCGAACACCGGCCGCCCGCGATCACCGGTTGACGTACAGACGTCGACCGCCGGCGCTCGCGATCAGCCGCCGGCCGGGAAGCCCTCGGACCACGCTGTGATCCTCCGCGCGTCCGGTCACGAGCCACACGCGGCTGCCATCCGCCCACGCGGCGGCCAGGCGCGCATGATCCCAGAACATGTCCCGACTCTCGGCCTGGGACGCGCCGAAGCCGAGCACGCTGCGCCGGCCATCGAGGATGACGGGACGCCGACCGGAATACCACTCCAGCGCGCCGGAGTTCTCGATCGGCCCTTCGTGGACGATCACGTCCGCGGCGCTCGCCTGCCGCGCGAGCTCCAGCGCGATGGGCTTGACGGTCCGGGCTTCTGCCACGGCCTGCAGCCCGAGCGCGACGCAGGGCAGCACGGCGAGCAGCGTCACCGCCGTCGCGGCGGCGGCCGTGAAGCACGTTCGCGCGCGGACGCTGAGAACGGCCAGTGCGAGGGCGCCCACGCCGAATGCCAGCGCGCCGACGCCGAGCACCGGCACGAAGAGCGCGGGGTCGAGCGAGGACGCCGCACCCGCGGCGACGCCCTTGCGCGTGGCCACGTCCGCGGCGTCGAGCACGCGAGCGAGCGGCGCGCCATCCGACAGCCAGGCGAAGCCGCACGCGGCGCTCAGTACGGCGAACACGCCCGCGTGGACGAGGGCGAGCGGACGGCCGCTCTCGGACCAGCCGCGCGCCGCGAGCAGCGCGATCGCGGGATAGGCCGGCAGCCCGTAGTGCGGCAGCCGAAACGGCGAGAGCGCGGTCAGCGCGAGCACACCCGCCGCCCACAGCGCGAGCGCGATCCACGGCGTCTCGGCCGGATCGCGCCAGCCGCCCCCGCGCAGGAGGCCCACCATCGCGGCCGCGGCGGCGAGCACCCACGGCCAGGCGCCGAGCGCCGCGACGACCAGGAACTCCAGCGCAGTGAGCGGCACGTCCTCGTCCGGGAAGTGCCGCGTGCGCAGGACGTTGAGCACGTGATTGTCGACGACGGTGTACCAGGCGAAGCCGGGCGTGACGAGGGCGACCAGCGCGTACCACGCGAAGCCCACGACGACGAGCGCGGCCACACCCCGCCATGGCAGCCACGCGCCAATGGGCCGCGCGCGGCCGGACGCCATGAGCGCCAGGCCGACGGCGAGCGGCGGCAGCAAGGCGCCCAGCGGATCTTTCGCGAGGGCGGCAACGCCGAAGACCGCCAGCCCGGCCGCGGCGAGCCCGCGTCGTCCCGTGGTCACGCCGACAAGCAGCAGCGCGAAGCCGACGCTGAGCGTCGCCAGAAAAATCGTTTCCGGGCGCACATAGCGGCCATAGGCGAAGAAGCCGCACGAAGTCAGCAAGGCGACGCCCGCGAGGATGCCCCACGTCGATCCGAGCAGTCGCGCGCCGAGCCAGGCCGTGGCGGCGACGCAGCTGAGCGCGCCGAGGGCGGCGATCGCGCGTGCGCTCGCCTCACAGGCGCCTCCGACCGCGAACGCGCCGGCGAGCAGCACGTAGAGCAGCGGCGGCTTGTCCACGTAGCGCACGCCGTCGAGCGTCAGCCGCAAGGGATCGCCGCTGGCGGCGAGCTCGCGGGCGATCTGCGCATGCATCCCCTCGCCGGGATCGTCGAACGGCGCGGCGCCGAGACCGGTGAAGAGAAAGGGCGCCGCCAGCGCCGCAGCGAGCGCGGCCGTCGCCAGTGCGCGACGCGACGTCAGGTTCGGCCCACCAGAAACACGCCGAGCACGATGAAGCCGATGCCGATCCAGCGCAGCGACGTCACGGGCTCGGCCAGCAGGAGCTGCGCGAGGAGGGCGACGATGATGTAGTTGAGCGTCGTCAGCGGCAGCACCTTGCTGACGTCCTCGCGCGAGAGCAGCGCCATGTAGATGAAGAAGAACGCCGCCTGCAGCGCGACGCCCAGCAGGACCCACGGATTGGACAGCGTGCGGGCGACGGGCGAGCCGACGCTCGTCGTGCCCACGACCTTCATGCCCTTGGCCAGGATGACGTGCCCGATGCCGCCGAGGAGGCTGGCGATGCCCACCCACAGCAGGGTGGTCGTCATCAGAGGGCTTTGCCGATCGCCGCCAGGATCGAGCGCTCGACGTCCCGGTTCGTGGAGGCCGACGCCGCGAAGGGCTCGTCCTTGTCGATCCACAGGATCCGTTCGCGCTTGAACAGCTCGCGCTCGACGGTCACCGTCGTGCGATTCTCGCTGGCCGCTTTGACGTAGAGCGTGAGCCGGTGTCGCACGCCCTTCGCGTACACCCCGTAGTCCTCACCTTCCACGCGGCGTGAGTCGGTGGTGATCATGCCGATGGTGCGGTCCTGCTTGTCGATGTCCCAGCCCAACTGCTTGAGCACCGCCTCCACGACCGTCCAGACGCGGTCCACCGGGGCGTTGAAGGTCTGGGCCACCGGCTCCGCGGCCGGGGCCGAGGAGGCGAATACCAGCACGAGCAGCAATGCGACCGTCACAAGCTTCATCGCAACCTCCTTGTCTCGATCAGTTCAATGGTCCCGCTCGGTGCAGCCGGCCGGCCCGCAATGTGAACACGGCGTCGGCACCCTGGGCGGCATCCGGACGATGACTGACGACGATGACGGCGCCGCCGGCGCGCGACCGATCGCGCAGCGCCGCCAGGATCGCCCCGCCGTTGACGTCGTCGAGATTGCCGGTTGGCTCGTCCGCGAGCAAGAGGGGTGGGTCGTTGAGCACCGCCCGACAGAAGGCGACGCGCTGCTGCTCGCCGCCCGACATCTGGGCAGGATGGTGATCGCGGCGCTCGGCCACGCCGAACCGCTCCAGCAACGCCATCGCGCGGCGCCGACGCTCGGCGTCCACGCCCGTGGTGTAGCGCGCGGCGAGCAGGACGTTGTCGAGCGCCGTGAGCGCGGGCAGCAGGAGAAACGACTGGAAGACGAACCCCAGCCAGCGGCCGCGCTCGCGGCTCTTCGCCGCGCGGCCCAGCTCGCTGACGCGGCGGTCGCCGAAGCGGATCTCACCAGCATCGGCGTCTTCGAGTAAGCCGAGCACGTTGAGCAGCGTGCTCTTGCCCGAGCCCGAGGGACCTTCGACGACCACCAACTCGCCGCGACGCACCTCGAGGTCGGCGCCGGCCAGGACGTCGATCGGCGGGCCACTGGGCGCCGGGAAGCGCTTGACGAGGCCGCGCACGGTCACGACGCTCTCAGGCGGCACTGCCTCTCCGGATCGCTTCGGCGGGCGACAGGCGCACGATCCGCAGCGCGGCATACGCGGCGGCGGCGGCGCCGAGCAGGAGAGCGAAGACGAGCGTGCCACTGAGCAGACGCGGGGAGAAGAGGAAGAGCTGCTGGCCGCTGCGGCGCGCCCAGCCGTCGATCCCGAGGCCGAGGGCGAGGGCGATGACGACGCCGAGGGCGCCGCCGGAGAGCGTCACGGCGAGCGCCTCGGCCAGAATCTCGCGGCCGAGCTGCCAGTCGGTGGCGCCGAGCGCCCGCTTGACGCCGAAGTCGCGGATGCGCTCGAAGACCGCGGCGGCCACGGTGTTCGCCAGCGACAGGCCGCCGATCACGAACGCCAGCAGGCCCAGGCCGACCAGCAGCGCGGAGAAGAAGGCTGTGGACTGCCGCAGCAGCGACGACAGCTCGCTCGGGATCTGCACGTTCACGCCGGCGACTTGATCGCGGATACGGCGCGCGACGACGTCGGGATCTTCGCTGTCGCGCCAGCCGACGGCCGCGCCTGTGTTGAGGTCCTGCGCGCGCAGCGCCACGCCGCCCGAGGCGAGCACGGTGCGAAGCAGCCGGTCCTTGCTGACCCACTGCTCGCGCGCGTCTTCGATCGACACCACGACGAAGCGGTCGGGCGCCGTCAGCATGCGCTCGAGCACGCCGACGACCTCGTACGGCTGGCCCTCCAACTCCAGTCGCGATCCCGGCGCCAGGGCACGGGCGGCGGCAAACGACGCGCCGACGACGGCTTTGCGCCGATCGCCCTGGCGCAAGAATCGCCCGCTCTGCACGGGCAGCGTGCGGTAATGGCGATTCGGCGACGGCACGGAGAGATCCATGCCGATGACCAGCTCCTGGGTGAGCGTCATGAACTGCGACGTGCTCGGATTGAGCGGCAACAGCACCTGCGGCTGCACGCCCGCGACGCCGTCCACTTTGCGGATCGCCTCGATCGCTGCCGCCGGCAGCAAACCGCCGGCGGTGAAGCCGGCGCCCATGCCCATGCCACGCCCCGCCACCGAGATCTGGCCGAGCACAAAGCGGTCGCCGCCTTCGATGAAGCGCACGATGCGCTCCGCCATGGCGCCGAGCGCGACGATGCCGGCGACTCCGATGGCGATGCCGGCGATGGTGAACAGGTAACCGCGAAGAACGCCGCGCAGCGATTTGATCACACGCCTGAACGGCCTGCGGCTCGCACGATTCGCTCCATTACAGGCTCGCCTCGGCCGTCGAACGGCCTGCGGCTCGCACTACCGTCACAGGCTCGCCTCGCGCGCGGCGCACTACGGCTCGCACGATTCGCTCCATCACAGGCTCGCCTCGCACGCGACGCGCTGCGGCTCGCACTACCGTCACAGGCTCGCCTCGCGCGCGACGCGCTGCGGCTCGCACGATTCGCTCCATCACAGGCTCGCCTCGCGCGCGGC
>Ga0207684_10000469_pt1 | contig 52400 bp, 43 predicted proteins | sample KBSK5501metaG_FD_184342 | JGI IMG/M metagenome (GOLD analysis project Ga0207684, IMG submission 184342) | Corn, switchgrass and miscanthus rhizosphere microbial communities from Kellogg Biological Station, Michigan, USA - KBS K5-50-1 metaG... | ecosystem: Host-associated > Plants > Roots >... | reverse complement strand
GCCTCTATTATCGAAAGCAAGCGCCCATCCAGCGAGCTAAACAACATCACAACATATCGCATACCTGATCGAAAGGCGGTATATGTTTTGAAACCTACTACACCTAGCGATGGCACAGCTGCCGCAAGTAGATGCATCACGCCATTATCCTGCACAATGCGATTTCGAGCGCGATTTACTGCGTTTCCTTGCGCCCATGCACCAAAAGCCTGTTCCAGTACCATAATGTTGCCATGCATCTCTAAAAGTGAAAGCACATCCCCTTCACGCAGTAATAGTGCCATTCTTAGTTCATCTCCACACTAAGCTTGCCGACGTATCACTCGCTTGAAATACACGGCTGTTTCGTGTATCTCATAGCCCTTTGGCAATTTCACTGACTTGTCACCTTGTGTTGAGAATATTTCTCGTATTGCATCAGTTTTTGGCGTGGAAAGATAATTTGAGGCTGAACGTGGCAGACGTGTTATTCGAGCTAATATACTCCGGCGCAGCAACTCAAAACCTACTCCAAGAGCAAGAGCACCTACACCAGCTGCCAGGCGCGGTAATTGTGGATTTTGTAATAATGTCGGAAGATTGGATTGAGTTGGCATCAAGCTTTTTGAGGGCAACGTTAGATCAGTTCCACAGCGATGACAATACATATCATCTGCCATACATTCTGCTTGGCAGTTTTGACACAACATAGGATTCCTCCTCTAAATATATTCCTGTTTTTACTTCTCTATTTTACTGTTTTCTTCGCAGAGAATCTACACTTCTAGCAAGCAATCTTGCAGCTTCCTCTATCTCTTCCCCCGTTGACCATCTCCCAAGTGTCAACCGTATAGCACCAAGCGCGCGTTCCCGTGACATACCCATCGCCATTAAGACGGGTGAGGGGTCAGTACTTCCTTCATGACACGCTGAGCCTGTTGAACTGGCAATTTCAGGTGTGTCAGCCAGGACTTCTTCGCCAATAACACCATCCACACTTACATTAAGCGTATTTGGCAAACGCTCAGTAAGATGCCCATTGAGGCGTATCCGGTCAGGCATATATTTTTCAAGAAGACTCTGTAGCTCATTACGCAGGCATTGTAGATGTACCTGGCTGTCTGCAAGTCGCGCTTGAGCTAACAAACAAGCCGTGCCAAGCGCTACGATATTTGCGACACTTTCAGTTCCTGCTCTGCGACCCGACTCTTGACCACCGCCATAAATTACCGGCTCAAGTGGTAAGTCACGCCTGGTATAAAGCGCTCCAATTCCTTTAGGTGCATAAAGCTTGTGCCCGGCAACTGTCAATAATTCAACGCCCAACTCTTCAACACGCACAGGAATTTTGCCTACAGACTGGGCAGCGTCAGTGTGTAAAAACACGCCGTGCTTGCGAGCTATCCTCGCTATCTCCGCGATAGGTTGCAGTGTGCCAGTCTCATTGTTCGCATGCATAATCGTAATAAGTACAGTCTTATCGTCAATTGCCGCTTCGACTGCCTCAGTTTTGACACGCCCAGCTGTATCAACGGGCAGATAAGTAACACGAAACCCATGCAGCCGCTCAAGCGCGCGACATGTATTGAGCACTCCGGGATGTTCTGTGACCTGTGTGATAATATGATTACCTTTATGTTGGAATGCAAGGGCTATACCGCGAATTGCCAGATTATCGCTCTCTGAGCCACCTCCAGTAAAAGTAATCTCTGCCGGAGTACAGCCAAGTAACTGTGCAACCTGTGCTCTCGCCGAATCAACGGCCTGGTGGGCTACATACCCATAACTGTGGGAACTCGAAGGATTCCCAAAGTGTGTTGAGAGGTATGGTAGCATAGCTTCGACTACTACTGGATCAACAGGAGTAGTCGCATTGTAATCGAGATAAATAGTCCTATTTTCAAGGCCGGGATGGATACTCAAACTTCACTCTCCTCTACCAGGGATCTTCTTCAGCTGACTAAGTGATATTTCCAGGGCTGAAATCAAGTACTATTATTTAATTAGCCGAAAGACATGTCTTGCAGACATATCTGTAATTCACTCCATAAATCCCGAATATCGGTTTCCGTGGTACGTAAATTCCCTATAGCGACTCGAATGGTAAATTTACCATCCAGCTTTGTTTGTGAAAGAAAGAACCGAGCCTGTGCATTGATACGGTTAATAATGCCTTCGTTCAACGCTTCCAACTTCGATTCATCATCCATTCCTGGTAGATGAGCGCGGAAACACACTGTACTAAACGGAGTAGGAGCCAGACGCTCAAAAGCCTGCGCTTCATCAACCCATCGAGCAAAAAGTTGAGCCAGACGAACATGTTCTCGAATCCTTGCAGCCAGCCCTTCTTGTCCAAAATAACGCATAATCATCCAGAGCTTCAGCGAACGGAAGCGGCGGCCAAGTGAAGTACCATAGTCCATTAGATTTGGCACCTCTTCACCTGTACTTTCAGTGTTGCGTAAGTATTCTGGTACAAGGCTAAACGCAGCCTTAACGACATCTGGCTTACGTGTATAAAATACACTGCAATCGATAGGAGTAAAGAGCCACTTGTGAGGGTTGACGATTATCGTATCAGCCCGCTCGCAGCCTGCCATCGTCCAGCGCATTGCAGGATCAACTGCGGCGGAACCGCCGTATGCGCCATCGACATGTAACCACAAGCCATAACGTTCACATATAGCAGCGATTTGCGGTACAGGGTCCACACTCGTGGTAGAAGTTGTACCTACGGTGGCAACTACCGCAAAAGGCTGCCAGCCTTCTGCAATATCCTCACGAATAGCCTGCTCCAGTTGCCCGGTATCCATACGAAATTCGCTATCAACACCAATCTTACGCAATCCCTCCTGACCTACACCGAGCACAATACCCGCCTTATCTACAGAGGAGTGAGCTTCCTGCGAGGCATAATAGCGTAGACGAGGAACGCCAGCCCTGCCAGCAATCCCATGCTGGCGAATATGAAAGGGCAGAGCTTCACGCGCCGCGGTCAGGGCATACAATATCCCTGAAGATGCCGTATCGTTGATAACACCAAACAGGGGATGTGGCAAACCAAGCATCTGGCGCAGCCAATCGAGCGTCACCTGCTCCAGTTCCGTTGCCGCTGGAGATGTGCGCCACAGCATAGCATTAACGTTAAGCGCCCCTGAAAGCATTTCACCCAGAATACCAGGACCCGAGCCTGTAATACCAAAATACGCCAGAAAACCAGGCGAGTTCCAGTGAGTAATCCCAGGCATTATTATTCGTTCAAATTCAGCAAGAATCGTCTCCATTGGTTCTGGGTGTACTGGCGGCCTGTCCGGTAAAGCCTGACGAATATCACCTGGAGCAGTTTGAGCTAGCACAGGATACTCACCAACGTGCCCTAAATAATCTGCTATCCAGTCCACGACTTGATGTCCATACATACGAAATGATTCGGGATCCATGTCGCCTATTGCAGTTGGTTGCTGTGCAGAATCAAGATACTTACGTTCTTCCATGAAAATTAGCTTCTCCTAAAATAAAGGGAATATATCTCCTAAACAAGCATATCTTTTTGAGAGAGAAGCTGCAAGACAGATAAACTCTTATCATATCATGCAAAAAGAAGGGCGACCTTTATGCGGTCGCCTTTCTTTTTCGCTCTAATCCCACCCTGAGAACTTAGAAGCAAGCTCGCGTGGGCTTGGCTCAACCAGTATACTGCCATCGGGGAAAACAATTGTTGGCACGCTGCGGTAGCCACGATTTACGCGCACCACATATTCGGCTGCTTTATCATCATCTTCGATATTAATATATTCATAGGGTATGCCATGAGCGTCAAACCATCGTTTCGCCATGCGGCAATCACCACACCTCGAAGTAACATACATCTTTATTGTTTGTTCGTTTGCTGAAGAATTAGCTGAGAATTGCTGCACAAAATACTCCTCGTAGTAATCCAAAAATAGAAGTGTCCGCGTATGTCTATATCAACATATCTTTACTGCGAAATATTCCCCGCTGGCTTGTTGCTACGTTCCAACAGCACATCAAGGAACTTTTTCCCTCCAGTAGCCACTAAACCAGGATTGCGTGCCAGAACGCCAAGTATCAGGCCCGCACTAAAATCACCACGTAAAGCCTGTGCAACCTGTGCAGGAGTCAGGCGCTTCATCAGGTCAAGCGCATTGTCCCATTGTTCATCGCTATAATTTGCTATGCGTTTATTAATCATGTAAGCAATGTCCATATCACGACCGAACCTGGCCTTCCACTGTTTATCAAAGCGTCCCAGAAATGCAGCCGAGGTATCGCCAGCCTTAACAGCTGCAGCGGCAACACTGCCTGCCATTTGTCCTGAGTAAATAGCAAAGCGTATGCCCTCGCCAACCAATGTCGAACCGTGTCCTCCAGCATCACCTGCCAGCAGCAACCCATCTCGTGAAAATCGATCAAGCGGTCCTTCAGATGGAAACAAACCCGTATGATATTCTATAGGGCTAGCATCTTTGAATTTATCTGATAGCTGAGGAAGATCGTGCACTATGTTATCCAGATAGGCTCGCGCATCATCATCGCAATCTGGGTGAAGCACACCAACTCCCAGACGTACGCGACCATTACCACGTGGAAACGCCCACGCATATCCTCTTGGCGCGTACTTACTCCCCATAATTAGAAATAGCTCATCCTGAGGGTAGTTTGGCGCGTACAGATCATACTCTGCCCCGTAGCCATAGCGATGCAAGGCTTCGCCCATCTCTGTGCGCACTCCAATATGTCGCGAAAAGCCGCTGGCATCAATCGTCACAGACGCATGTACACTTATGCGCTCACCGATGTGATTCTTAGCAATTACACCCAAAATCCGACCATTGTCCATGATCGTTGATTCTACGGTGTGACGCACACGAAGTGAAGTGCCTGCAGCGATGGCTCGACTAGCCAGATGCTGATATACGCCTCGCACATCAAGAACACAGGCAACTGCCGGATTATAGTACAAAGGCACCTCACGATGTGGAGAAACAAATATAACTTTCGTTAGTGGATGATACAGATTTTCGGGGATAGCAAGCGCCTTCATATCACCAATCCAACTTCCCCCGCTTGTATGAACTGGATACCCAATTTCGTTCTGTCGCTCTAATAATAGTGTGCGCGCATTGAGCTTCGCAGCAGCTTCAGCGGCAGCTAAACCAGCCGGACCGCCGCCGACAATTAAAACATCACACTCTTCAGGCATGAAAAACCTTCTTCAAATTCAGAGGCATAAGAGTGAGCGACCTTGTGGGTCGCCCGATTCTTGAAACAATCTATTTGTTGAAATAGTATAGCCCACCAAATCCGGTTCGGCAAGTAACATATCAGAAGAATATCTAACAGGCAGCTTGTTGTTCTTGTCTCCATCCTCTACAATAGAATTAGGCAGTCATGACGATGGTGTCACGGTGAGCCGGTGCACTGGCAAAGAATGCCAATCACATGCCATTAGTTGACACAAAGGAGATTTTTTATGATTGTCGTAATGCAACAACATTGTAATGACGAAGCTATCGAACATGTGATGAGCTACCTAAAAAATCATGGGCTAAGTGGACACCTGTCTCAAGGTGTCGAGCGCACAGTTATTGGCGTCCTCGGCGCAGTCGGCCCCTCGGGTACACGTACTACTGCAGGAGGTATTAACCCTGGCATCGGGGAAGCCCTGGAAAGCCTGCCCTGTGTTGAACAGGTGGTAATAGTTACCAAACCTTACAAGTTGGCAAGTCGGGAGTTTCACCCTGAAAACACCGTTGTCGAGATTCCAACCCCATGTGCATCCGAGGGTGTGGTTCGTATCGGCGATACCTCCGTGGTAATCATGGCCGGGCCATGTACCGTTGAAAGTGAAAAACAGCTCCTGATCACAGCTGAAGCGGTAAGAAAAGAGGGCGCTGTTATTCTACGTGGAGGCGCGTTCAAACCTTCCACTTCTCCTTATGGTTTCCGTGGAATGGGTGAAGAAGGGCTAAAGCTACTATCAAAGGCACGCAAAGAATTCGGTATGGCGATTATTACAGAGGTCATGACACCCACAGATGTCGAAATGGTTTGTGAGTACGCCGATATTCTACAGATTGGCACTCGGAACATGCAAAATTACATGCTGCTTGACGAGGTTGGGCGCACAGACAAACCGATCATGCTCAAACGGGGCATGTCCGCTACTATCGAAGAGTGGCTACTGGCAGCAGAATATGTACTTTCGCAGGGGAATCCTAATGTTATCTTATGCGAACGAGGTATTCGTACTTTTGAGAAAATGACACGTAACACGATGGATATCAGCGCAATTCCTGTGATCGAACGAGTTTCACATCTGCCAATCATCGCCGACCCTAGCCAGGGTACTGGACACCGTGATCTTGTGAGCGCCATGTCGCTGGCCTCAGTTGCTGCAGGCGCCGACGGCTTGCTGATTGAGGTCCATCCCAATCCTGATGAGGCACTGAAAGATGGGGCCCAATCCATCACCCCAGAACTGTTTAAGAAACTCATGCCACAATTGCAGTCTGTTGCCACCGCCATTGGACGAACTATTATTACCAGCTAAATCGACTGTGAAGAGGCCTTAGCTAACATTTGACCATACTTGTGTAACATGATATAATTAGAACATGAATTCAATGTACGTAGTACACTAATTAGTTGACTTCCATGTTTACTTAGCACTCTGAGAATATCTAATAGATACAATTAGTTCTACCCGTGAAGGAAAGGAGCTGGCATCATGAGTATCATGCAGCTCACACAAACAATACAAATTCTGCCTCCGACTTATGTCAATGCAGGAAAATATCCGAACCAGCCCGCATTACCCGGATTAGAACCAGAGGAATTAACCCCGCCCATAGTTACGAACCGGCAGATCGCGGAAGCCCTTTCAAGCATTGCCGCATTGTTGGAGTCTCAAAATGGTAATCCATACCGCATCCAGGCCTACCGCAATGCCGCGCGCGGTATACTTGAACTCCACGAACCTGCTGCTGAGATCATAAGACGAGGAGAGAAATTACCCGTCCCAGGACTGGGGCGACGTCTACATTTTCGTATTGCTGAACTCATTCACACCGGCACTATGACTTTCTACAGCGACCTGTTTATGCAGTCGCTTCCACCAGCCGTTCGCAGGCTTATGGCAGTTGAACATGTTGGGCCTCATTCTGCTGTACGGTTGTACGAAGAACTCGGCATTGATACACCCGATAAGCTCTGGTGGGCAGCGCACCAGCAACGCATCCGCAAATTGCATGGATTTGGTGTACGTAGCGAGGCTCGCTTGAAAGCGGCAGCTGCACACTTGATCGGTAAAACAGAGCAAACTCAACTTGGAGGTGTTGCTTAGTTCTCACCATGGATGACCTTGTATAGACAACTTGGCCGTTCAAGCCTCCTATCGAGTATGATAGAATTGTAACAGGTGACTAAGAAAGTTCTGAACTACGATAGTTCTGAATAGTCCAAAATAGACCACGTTCGTTCAGTCTGCTCAACATAGGAGGCTTCTATGACCGACAACTTTCCATATCTAGACATCCCAGGCCCCAAATCTCGCGAACTCATGGCACGACGCCAGGAATTCGTTGCACGGGGTGTTGCTGCTACCATGAACGTATTTGCAGCCAAGGCCGATGGGGCTATAATCGAAGATGTAGATGGCAACCAATATATCGACTTTGCTGGTGGCATAGGTACTATGAACATTGGCCATACCCGCCCAGAAGTCACCAGAGCCATTGCAGAGCAAGCGGCCAAATTCACGCATACCTGCTTTAGCGTGATGATGTACGAGCCATATATCGCTCTTGCCGAGCGGCTCGTCAAACTGATCCCTGGCGAGTTTCCCAAAAAAGCTCTCTTCTTTAACAGCGGTGCTGAGGCAGTCGAAAATGCAGTCAAGATTGCTCGATGGGCTACGGGCAGACCCGCAATCATCGTCTTTGACAATGCTTTTCACGGCCGTACCTTGATGACGATGACCATGACATCCAAAGTGAATCCCTATAAGTATCGTTTTGGTCCCTACGCTCCTGAGGTATACCGGGCGCCATTCCCCTATCCATACCGTATGAATATGACACCTCAGCAGTCCATTGATTATGCTATACAGGAGCTTGAGCGTATGTTCGTCGGTGAAGTGGCTCCCGACCAGGTAGCCGCGATCATCGTCGAGCCGGTCCAGGGTGAGGGTGGCTTCATGGTTGCACCTCATGGATTTTTACGCGCTCTCAAAGCAGTCTGTGTAAAGCATAACATCCTGTTCGTCGCAGATGAGATTCAATCTGGTTTTTGCCGTACAGGTAGGATGTTCGCGGTTGAACACGATGGAGTAGAGCCTGATCTCACGATAATTGCTAAATCCATGGGTGCAGGCATGCCGATCAGCGGTGTGGTCGGACGCGCTGAAATCATGGATGCGCCACCACCTGGAACGCTTGGAGGTACTTACAGCGGCAATCCAGTAGCCTGCGCAGCAGCACTAGCCGTACTTGACCTTTTCGAGAAAGAGGATTATGCAGCTCGATCACGCGAAATAGGCCATATCATTACCAAGCGTTTCTTAACTCTACAAGAACGGTATCCTCTTATAGGCGATGTACGCGGGCTGGGAGGTATGGCTGCTATGGAACTCGTTGCGGATCGCGCAACCAAAGAACCAGATTCGCACGCTGCCAGCGATATACTTGCAGCAGCACATCACCGGGGCCTTGTGCTGATTAAGGCGGGTATGTATGACAATGTGTTACGCATACTCGTACCACTCTGTGTAACTGATGAGCAACTGAACAAGGGCCTTGATATCTTTGAGGCTTCGCTCGATGCAGTCGCACAAGCTGAGTCGATTCCTTCTTCAGTAAGCTAGATCATTGACCTGGTAGTGCTGGCAACAACATCCGAATTTTGAATACTTGCTATTCCAATATGGCAAGTATTTAAGATTCGGCTCGTTCCACCATCTCAATGAAACGCTGCTCAAGTTCGTAGGTGCGTGGGCCTGGCTTACCATCGCTGATTACAAGATCATCGATCTGCACAACTGGCGTAATTTCTTTCGAAGACGACGTGATAAAAGCCTCATCAGCAAGCGCTAATTCTTCGAGCAAAATTGGCCGCTCGTCAACAGCGAAACGGCCTCTGGCAAGTTCAAGCACAACATTGCGAGTGACACCTATCAATATACCCTTACGTGGTGTAATCAGTGTGTCTCCCCGAAAAATAAAAAAATTGCTGCGCGTTGCCTCCAACACCTGTCCTCGCTCGTTGACAAATAACGCGTCTGCAGCATTGCGCCGCACAGCTTCCTTCAATGCACGCACAGCTGAGACATAATTAGCTGTCTTTGCCTCCGGGGAGATACGCTGCAGTTTCGTCGTTATCAACTCACAACCTCGGGCAAAACGCTCCATATTGCGTTCGCCCAATTGAGTAATCATTACAATTAATGTTGGTGGATCCGAAGGCAGTATTTCGTCCTCGCTGACCCCCCCCGTTATGAACAGCCGAATGGAAGCATGCTTATACACGTTACGAGCTACGATGTCTCGTATAACATCTGTAATGTATTCATGTGACCAGGGAATCGTCATTTCAATCAATCCGGCAGAACGATAAAGGCGCGTCAGATGTTCATCCAGGTGGAAAGGACTGCGATTATAAGTTCGTAGAGATTCAAACACGCTGTAGCCACGTAGCACAGCGATATCATTAATCGAAATTGTGGCATCGCCAGGATGTACCCATCGTCCTCCGATATACCACCACGCATTGTTATCCATTCAGCCCTATCCTCTTCACTACAGTGCCTTCTTCTCTTTCAACCATGCCACCACATTCTCAGGAACGCTCATCGTAGAGAGTCGACCCTGGCGCACCAATGCCCAATCATCAAACAAGTGACTCTCCTTGATCTCCTGCAATGTTAAAGGCTGGGTAAATCGTCGCACAAACGATATATCCACCACCCAGCTTTTGGGATCATTTGGATCAGGACGTGGCTCAGAGACAACTTGTGCGAGACCCACAATCGCAGCCTCACCCTGGCTATGGTAGATCAGTACTTCATCACCTTTGTGCATTGCTCGAATAGCAAGTAGTGCCGCGGCACTGCGCACGCCATCCCAAACCGTCGTCCTGTCACGTTCTAAATCGTCTATTGAGTACGTTTTAGGATCAGTCTTTGCCAGGAAATATGCCATCAATGTTTCCTTTTTCAACTTATTACCTTTGATATCCGTATATAGTATGTAGTCGCCGCTAAGACTGACGAGTCTACAAGGCCATAGGCAAAGCATAGCATATCACTCTCGAGAATGTGAAGCGTACATATTGACTTGCATAGCACAATAGTAACATTCGTTGAATACAGCGCAAAGGAGAAGAACATTTTGACACAAACAGATTCTAACACAACTCCAGAACAGAAATCCTACACAGAAGAGTTGCAGGTAATGGGCGAGCAGTTACTCACCAGAGTCAAAGAGCTGCTTCACGAAGGCAACGTACGTCGCATCATCATCAAACAAGAGGGTCGCACTATCATGGAGTTTCCCTTAACCATAGGTGTTGTGGGTGTTGTTGCGGCCCCAGTGCTGGTCGCAATTGGTGCGATAAGCGCGCTCATTGCCCAATGCTCAATTGAGGTTATCCGTTCGGAGCCACCGACTTCTATTGTTACCGAGGAACCCCCCACAACTCCATAAGTTTGGTGAGTTATCCTGAATCAGCTAGTATATAGCATCCAAAGAGCCAGAGCTTGCAGTATTGCTGTTCTGGCCTTTTTCTTGCATCGCAAGCAAATCAAACGCTCCTCACCCGTGTATAATGAGGAAGTAAATTGATACCTTAATCGCTCAGTATTTGAAGTAGTCGAAGAAGAAGTTACGCTCTAATGTTTAAGCCAATTCTAGCCACCTTAGGTTACGTATTATCACCGGACAGAAACCAGGTATTGATGATCCATCGCAACAAAAGGCCACATGATCTGCATTTTGGTAAATATAATGGACTGGGAGGCAGACTGGAACCAGGGGAAGACATAGTAAGCGGAATGCGTCGTGAAGTATTCGAAGAGTCCGGATTAATAGCTGATCATCTCACTCTACGTGGGACTATCTCATGGCCCGGTTTCGGGAAAAATGGCGAAGATTGGTTCGGATTCATCTTTCTGATCGAAAACTGGCATGGAGAACTCAATGGTGGTAATCATGAAGGTACTCTTGAATGGGTACCGCTCAACGCTCTATTTAAGTTACCACTCTGGCCCAGTGATCGTAACTTTCTACCAATGGTCTTTGATTCTGATCCTCGACAATTCCATGGCTGCATGCCTTACCACAATGGTGAAATGGTCAAGTGGAGCTATGAACGCACTTGAGTAGATACGTCAATCTTAATTATGAGGAGGAACAATCATGAAGTTAACCAGGATCGACCGCTCTCAGGCACAACCTGCCGCAAGCACAGGCTACTTTGACGGCGAAGTGAAAACACTACAGCTTGTTGGACCAACCGCGAGCAAAGAAATTGAACTGCTAGCCGTATACTTCAGTGCAGGTGCGCGCACCTTACCTCATATTCACGAACAAGATCAGGTTTTACAGATCATTGAAGGCCAGGGAATCGTGGCAACCGAGACTGAGAAGTTAATGGTTTCTGAGGGCGATGTAGTCACTATTCCGGCTGGAATCTGGCACTGGCATGGCGCTAGACGAAACACAGCAATGTGCCACATCTCAATTAAAAGACCTGGCTTCACCAATTGGGAAGTCGAACCGAAGAACTGGGCATTTGGATACGACGAATAACCCGATCTTGCACCGTTCTCCCACATGTCGGTGGGTAGCGTTTTTGTATTAGGGTAGTCGCAGATTTCGGCCAACCAGCTCTCGCTGTTCCTTACGCGTATGGACCTGTGCTGCCTCTGCAATCGGGAAACAAAGGGTGGCAGGTGCCCTAATCTTGCCATGCTCAAGCCAGGAACAGAGATCCTGCATATCTCTCAGGCCAGTGAATTGATCCTGATCCACAGGAGGGATGAATTGTATTACTCTTACACTCCCAACTTCACAACCCCCACCATCCTCCCATTCACCAGAGGTACGCCTTTCCTGGCACGCGTAAACTCCTTCAACTCCGATGCCTTCACTGCTTCCACCTGCTCGCCATTATCCCCGCCATTCCAGATCAGTAGAAAATGATCTTTCTCATGTACAATCATCGCCATTAATACTTTGTCCTTGCCCACTAGCTCTGTAGTTATCACACCACTCGTTGCACGACCTTTTTGTGGATACTGGCTCAGTGGAACTTTCTTGCCCAAACCACTCTCAGTCACCACGAAGATACTGAATGGATCACTCATCGTATTCTGCTCATCATTATCTAGATAGGCAGCGCTTACCACCTTTGCACCTGGTAAGAGTGCCATAGCAGCTACACCCTGACCGATACGCCCCTGGGCGCGTAATCCTTCGTCGCTGAAACGTAGGGTCTGCGCATTGTCCGTAGTCACAAAGTATTCACCCTGCCCACGAGACAGCAACGCAGCTACTACAGTATCTCTATCAGCCAGCTTCATATCCTGCAATCCGTCGACATCAGCCGTTTTATAATCGCTCAACGGTGACTTCTTCACCTTACCAAGCTTGCTAAAAGTCACGAGATAACGATCCTCATCATAAGACTCAACAGGTAACACTGCCACTACCTCTTCGTGAGGGACGAGTTCTAACAACTTACGTACCGGTTCGCCTTTCGTTGAACGTGTTCCTTGAGATATACGATGTGCCGCCACCTGAAAAACACGACCGGTTGAGCAGACACATAACACATAATCTTGCGAAGTAGCAGCAACAAGCAGCCGTAGTTGTTCATCTCCGCGTACCGGTGAATACATTGCACCTCCATTTTTACCTTTAGGGGTAAAGGTATCTGATGGCAGTGCTTTAAGTGTCCCATTACGTGTAAATGCAATCACTAATGGCTCGCGTTCGTGCAGACTTGCAACCTCAGTCACGGCAGCATTTGCCTGTCCCTCTACTTCGATGACTGTACGCCGATCGTCACCGAACTGCTTGATGAGCTGCTGCATCTCTTTCTTCAGTAGCATTATCAGTTCATTACGGTCCCCAAGTAACCGCTCCAATTCACTGATACGGACCAGTAGTTCTTCTTTTTCTTTAGCGTACTTACTGGCATCCAGGCGTGTCACTTGTGCCAGAGTCATAGAAGCAATCACATCTGATTGAATGGGGGTGAGTTTATAAGTAATTTCTATCTTCTTTCGTGCCTCGGCACGATCCTGCGCCTGCTGGAAGATTCTGACTATACGTTCAGCATTGGCAGCACCTACAATTAACCCTTCCACTATGTGCAGGCGCTCCTGCGCCTTGCGCAAGTCAAACTGGGAACGCCGGGTCAAGACATCAATTTGGTGTGCGTTCCAATAGTTGAGCAGTTCAACTATACCCACCTGTTTTGGTTGTCGAGCAGCCTGCATCGACTCTCCGAAGAGAAAAACCATCTGAAAAGAGAGTGAAATCTGTAAATCAGTTTCATTGAAGAGCTGCGTGAGCACCTGTGCTGCATCTGCGTCTTTACGCAGTTCCAACACAATGCGCGTACCTTTTTCGGTATCGCTTTCATCACGTAGTTCAGGCATCAGTCCCTCTAACTTGCGGGCATTGATGGCCTTGACAACCGAAGCTTTTATCTTATCACGGCCAATCGGAGGTAATTGCGTTACGATCAATAAACGACTGCGCGGGGTCTCCTCTAATCGCACTTCGGCTCGCACAACAATACGTCCTTTGCCTGTCGTCAGATAATCCTTGATGCCCTCGTTACCCATGATCCGTCCACCCTGACAAAAATCGGGACCCTGGATGTAGGTCATCAATTGCTCAACATTCATGTTTGGACGGTCAAGCAGGGCAATGCATGCACGCAACACTTCTGTCAGATTATGCGGTGGGATGTTGGTAGAGAGCCCAACCGCAATACCGCTAGAAGGATTAACAACTGGTGGTATATGCCCTGGTACATAATCCGGCTCAAGTACTTTTGGATCCTGTTTGTATGACGGGTGCAGCGGGACAGTTTCGCGTTCCATGTCTTCCATCAGCGCTTCGGCTAATGGTGAAAGCCGCATTTCGGTATAGCGATAGGCGGCGGGTGCGTCGCCATCCTCGCTGCCAATGTTGCCCTGTCCCTCGATCAATGGATAGCGCAACGTAAAAGGCTGCGCCAGGCGTATCGCAGCATCATAGACAGACGCATCACCATGCGGATGGTAGTTACCAAGAATGAGACCAACCACCTCGGCGCTTTTCACCGTTGGACGGCTGGAGAGATAGCGCGCCTCGCGCATTCCTGCCAGAATTCGCCGTTGTACAGGTTTAAGGCCATCACGTGCGTCAGGTAGCGCTCTGTCTGTCACTACCGAAAGACCATAGGTAGCAAATGCTTGCGACATCACGACTGAAAAATCTTCTTCGCGGATACTACCTATTCCTGGTGAATTTTCAGTTATACGCGCCATTACTTACACATCCAGTTCCTTAATTTTGCGGGCATGTTCAGCCAGGAAAGTACGGCGAGCCTCAGCGTTCTCATCCTCCATGAGTTCGGCAACCAACTTCGCCGCCAGTACACCGTCCTCCATCGTTACGCGCTTGAGCGTGCGGCGGGCAGGATCAAACATGGTATCGCGCAATTCTTTGGGATTCATCTCACCCAGACCCTTGAATCGTTTAAACTCTAACCCCTGGGCGTCCGAGTGCGTCTTGCCGAACTGGTTACGCGCCTCGTCATCCAACAACCACATTACTTTTCCCTTGTACTTGACCGAATACAGCGGCGGGCAGGCAATAAACACATGCCCACGCTCAATGAGATCGCTAAATTCCTGGTGAAAAAGTGTCAGCAAAAGGCATTGGATATGAAGTCCGTCCACGTCCGCGTCAGTGGCAATAATAACTCGATGGAACTTCAGACGCGCGATATCAAATGAATCACGGGTTCCCGTCCCCAGAACATTGATGATTGTCCGGATCTCCTCGTTTTCAACGATACGCTTCAGGTCAGCTCTAGCAACATTCAGCGGTTTCCCTTTGAGCTTGAGTACGGCTTGAAAATCCGAGAAGCGGCCCTGGCCAGCACTTCCTCCAGCAGAGTCACCTTCTACAATAAAGAGTTCCGCGCGTGCTGGATCAGTATTATTGCAGCGTAAAAACTTTTTTGAGAGCGTAGTATCGATTAGCTCACCGTTCTTTTTGTTGCCGGCCCGCGCCAGTTCCTCAACAAGCAGAGCCTCATTTCTGGCCTTTTGCATCTGCAAGATTTTCTTGAGCCAATCTTTTCCTGCGCTCGTGTTGCGCTCAAACCAATCCTTAAGACCTTCATCAACAATCGAACGTACGATTCCCTCCACCGGAGCATTATTCAGGCGGTCCTTTGTTTGTCCCTGGAACTGTGGATTCGTCAACTTTACCGAGATGACAACATTGAGCCCTTGCTGGATAACCTCCGGCTTGAAACCTTCTTTCTCCCGGCTTTTGATCATACCCCACTTCAGAGCGTAATCATTCACTACCTTGGTAAGTGCCGCCTTGAAGCCGGTTTCATGCACCCCACCATCGCGCGTTCTGACAGCATTTGCATAGCTATACATGATAATCTTGTAGCCAGTGGTTGGTTGTAATGCAACCTCAACTTGCACACCATCTTTCTCTTTTGCAATTCCAATGACATGCTTAAATAATGGGGCACTTGTACTCGTTGCTAGATCACGCACATAATCGGGCAATCCATCACGCGAGTAATATGTACGATTCACCTGATCCTCAATCGCATCATCCCACGCTTCCAGGTGAAACGATACTCCACCGTTGAGGTATGCTGCGGCTTTCAAGCGACTTTCGATTGCTTCCAAAGAGTAATAGGCATCTTCGTCAAAGATGGTTCGATCGTATAGCCAGCGCAATTGGGTACCATGGAGTTTGGGATCACAGACTTTAATATGATGAGGCATAGCGGCTCCGCGACTGAACACCTGGGTGAACTGCTTGCCATCCTTCCAGATTGTCAATTCCAACTTTTCGGACAAAGCGTTTATCACCGTTGCCCCAACGCCGTGTAGCCCACCAGCAGTCTTATAAACTCCTTCTTCAAATTTGCCACCAGAATGCGGAACCGTTAAAATGATCGTAGCTGCTGGTGAATAATCACCCTGGTACAGCATGGGATCGAACGGCATACCGCGCGCCTCATCACGCACAATTATCCAGCCATCACGTTCGAGATCCACCCATATATGATTGCCATAACCAGCCACGGCCTCATCAACAGCGTTATCAAGTGCTTCCCAAAGCAAATGGAGTAAGCCTGAGGCAGATGTAGATCCTATATACATTCCAGGACGATGGCGTATTGCTGCAATACCTTCCAGCACTTGAATATCTGCTGCTGAATAACTTGTTTGCTTCTTTGATCGTGCAGCTGGTTTCTTCTCTATATTGGACGGGACACTATCTACTATCTCCTCTACTCTCTTCGCTGCAAAAAGGGAAAGTTGTTCATGTGACTCTAATTCATCTTGAATTGGCAACGAGATTTTGGCGGAACGAGCCATGTGCCTGTATTCCTCTCTTAATATTAGCTTAATTGCTTCTCAGCATACAGTGTTCTATTCCGAAAGTCAATAGGAAATTCGGTCATTCGTTCTAGTAATTACTCAGTTCCAGAAAACGTTGGCGGAAGAATAGTAGCCTTCCATCCGAGGAACGGCTGACAGCTGGTCGTCTTCTTTGGGGAACAGGGTGATAGGAAAGGGGAAACCCGCCAGCGTATTCTCCTGGTCTAGCACGAACTGCGGGATATTCTCGAGCAACGGGGGCCTTAGGCTTGATCTTTCATCAACAATTCATAAGCAGCAATAATACGCTGCATCTCCCGTTGGTCTCCTCCACGATCAGGATGATGCTTTTTTGCCAGTGCACGATAGCGGCGTTTAATTTGCTGGCGAGTAGCATTTGGTGGCAAACCCAATACTGCCAGTGCTTGCTGACGCTCGAACAGAGGGCGTACCGGACTCGCCAGGGTGCCCCACAGAGTCTGTGCCCCAAGACGTAGTACTTCCCATAGTAACGCAGCAAAGCTTTGCTGTTTGGGTGGTGGTCGTGAACTCATTTCTACTTTTCAACCCTGTTTATAGATGCTGTCTTTCGGGATTTTTACAAGACCTCAATAAGCCTGCATTGACCATCTCTTCGATATACTATAGTATAGTACATACATCTTCTTTTTCACGAAAGGCCTATGAGGGACATCGCAATGGCAAACGACGAGAAGGCTCCATCAACCACTCCAGGTGTCGTAAAGACTGGCGCAAAGGGCTTCAAATCTCTTCAGGCATTTATTACGAAATTTAATAATGATTGGGTTTTGAGTTTAGCATCAGGCCTCGCATTTAACCTCATGGTTGCTATTATCCCTATCATTATCGCCATCATTGCATTAGCCGGATTCATCTACGGGGGCCTGAATCCCTCTATCCAGCAAGAGCTTATTCAACAAATTCAAACTATTTTCCCCCCACCAATACCATCGCAAGAAATTGTTGGGCTTGTCCTGAACTCGCTGAACACAGATGCTGGCGCTCTGGGAATAATTGCCATCGTTACAGCTATCATTGGTGGCTCAGGCCTCTTTGTCGCTATGGAGGGACAATTTGATATCATTTATCAAATTCGCACTCGCGGCATTATACAGCAATATATCATGGCACTGGGTATGCTTCTGGTATTCGTCGTTCTTGCTCCTTTCATGTTATTCGCAAACTCAATTCCAACTGTGGTACACTCGTTTGTGCAAAAAACTCTCCCAAGTCAGATTACAAGCGGCGGTTTCGGTTTTGTCCTCTTGACGATATTTTGCGGGTTGCTTGCCACGTGGGTCTTAATAGAAATCATGTACTTAGTTGTACCCAATCAACACATCAGTTTCCGAGATAGTTGGTTTGGAGCGCTCCTGGCAGCAGTAGCTGTTCAGGCTTATCTAGAACTCTTTCCATTCTATGCGACACACTTCTTAGGTGGCTATACTGGGACGGTAGGTTTTGCCATTATTTTTGTCTTCTTCTTCTACTTTTTTGCAGTCATCTTGTTGGGAGGCGCCGAGGTCAACGCTTTCTATGCACAGGGGAAACGGGCTCTCCCCGATAATATAGCTGTCATGGTTCATGAAATTACAAATCATACACTGGCTCCGACTGATGAAAAAGGCTTGCAAGATACGAGTGAAACTTCTCAAAAACATGAAGATCTTCGAAACATTTCATAGCATTGAACGTATATAATGTATATTGCCAAATGAATCAAAACGCAGCAATCAATTGCAAGCAGATGACTTTTTAAGGAATTCCAGTGATGAAATCAATTACTGGCCAATATGAATGTCTTCACCGTTCGGGAATTGGCCTTGACTACTTTACCTCTCGTATTGATCGATGTACTTTACAGGCAAATGGACAGTTTATCTTTGTCGTTCAAGAACGCAGCCGGGTAAGCCATGCAGCCAAATCGCTTTTAAGTGGACAACAAGTTGATGTAAATGCTCCAGAAACCAATCGTAAAGGCAATTATACCCATCTGGGGAATAACATCTCTTTCAACTTCGATGATGGCACCCAAGAAAATGGACAACTCACACCTGATGGCATCCAGATCGGCAACAATTTCTTCGAAAAAGTTTCAGATTCAACATTGCTTCCTCCTACACACCGGATGAAAAGCAATATGGAAGATATTGCCAAAGGATTAAAAATTGCTGGAGCCATTGGTGGAGCTGCAGTCAAAGCAGTAAAGACAATACAAGATACAATTCAGACTACTCAAGGAGTACAATCGACTCCAGCTTCTAAAACTTCTTCACAAAGTGCTAGCCAGCAAGGTCAGGGCTATCCACCTGGTCCAACTTCACCTGCTTCAGCGACTGAGCAAGCAGCCCCACAATCCCCCGCACCTCAAGTCCACACCGTAGACGATGTACTAACTGAGCAGAATACCGAAACGTTATTCTGCGACCAGTGTGGAGCACCAGTTCGTCCCGGCAAACACTTTTGCAATCAGTGTGGCGCAAAATTGCCCTAAATTTCGTATTAGCGATAAAGCACTAAAAAACCTGTCCAAATGTCTTATCGCGCTTGACGAATGAAAGGCTCATCTGTTACACTTCCACGAAGTGAGTATTCAGATTGATTAGAGCAAGTCAAGAGGTCTAGAAAATGTCAGTTGATCAACCTGCATCCTCCCATATCAAGGAACATCAGCAGTTGCTCGCTGCACTGCGCGAAAGCGAAATTCTACGTGAGCTAGCAGAATTAATGGCATCTTCACTAGATCTCGAACGCATCTTGCAGGTACTTGTTAAGAGATCAACTGAGGTGTGCGAAGTCGAACGTTGCACCGTCTGGTTATTTGAAGAGACGCGAAATATATTACGTCCGGCCACTTACCATCTCTCCTCTCAACAATTGAGTAGCCATGTCATTATGGCTGCTGATCATATCTGGTACCATAGTTCGTTGCCTTTAGCTGATTCCATGGTCCATCGTCTTTTCAAAGAAAATGGAATACTTTTCCTCGAAGATTTATCTACAGTACCTGGCATGCGTTCTGTAGGAGAAACATTTCTTGTGCGTTCAATCCTGCTTATCGCCCTCGTGCGTGAAGGCCGGCCCGTCGGTATGCTTACCTTGGACGAACCTGGCAAAACACGTACATTTTCACCTGAACAACTACAACTCGCGCGTGCAATCGGCCAACAAGCAGCAGTGGCGATCGATAATGCTCGACTTTACCAACAAGCGCAGGCCGAAAAGCGGCGTGCAGAACAATTGATCGATCGAGCTCGTGCTATTTATCAAGTAGCAATCGCAGTCAACTCAGGAGAAGACTTACCAACAGTACTGGAAATCGCTAACAATCACCTGATTCATAGGTTAAACGCGGATGGAGGCTCGATCGCTCTTTTAGACAACGAAACGTTACAGTTAGCAATTTCTAGCATGCAGCAAGAAGACTTCCCAGGTACACAAATTACCGCATCGTTGTCTCACCTTCCCAATTGCCGTCACGCAGCCCAGCTTGGAACTCCATTTTTCGTCACGTTAGAGCAAGCCGAAGGGGAGGAAATTACCTGGTTCCATAAGTTAGAGTTGGACAATGCAATGCTTGTACCACTAATGGTAGGTACTACGCTAAATAACAAGCTAACAAACCAATCTACTACCCAGTTTACTGCTTCGCGTTGTGTTGGCCTGGCTTTCGTTAACTATCATACACCTGATTTTTATCCATCAAAAGGCCAATTTGCCTTTGCTCAAGATATAGCTACACAATGTGCGCTCGCTGTCGACAAAGCTCGTCTTCTACATGATGCTCACCAGGCCGCTAAATTGGCAACCGAGCGAGCCAATACGCTTGATGCCATATTCCACGCCATGAACGAGGGAATTAGCGTACTCGATTTAGATGGCCAGATATTATTACGCAATAACACTGCTGCCTCTTTTCTTGGCAAGGATAGGTACGCCAAAGATCGGCTGGATGAAGTACTAAAACGTCATCCAGCCTATACTATCCATGGGCAACTAATCACTGGGGATGATTTTCCCGTAACTCGTGCGCTTAGAGGTGAACGAATCCGAGGCGAACGTTTCGTTACCACACGAGCAGATGGAAGCGAGCGCATTTTAGAGATTAATGTTGCACCATTATATGACGCTCTTGAGAAACAAACCGGCGTAGTTAGTGCTTTTCGTGATATCACTGAACAAATTCGCGTTGAACAACGAATACGCCAGGCTCTCGATACAGTACTGCATGTTGCTGAGGCTGTTTCGGGGATTACTGAAATCAAAGACATCCTACATAGTGTACTCGAAAGAGCTCTTGTTACGCTAAACTGTGAACGTGGAGTTGTTCAGCTTTATGATGAAGAACTACAACAGTTTACACCATTGTTCTCGATTGGTTTTACAAGTGAAACTGAACAGCAATGGTTTAGAGATCAAAAAGTCTGGCTTCATTCCTTATCTGACCAAAATCATAGCTTTCAAGAACAACTCTTACAAGGCCATGCAACTCTCATTAACGCTGAACAGTGTCTCCATCAACCCAATCCTTTCGATCACTTGATGATACTTGCAGCGCCAATTATGCATAACTATCGTCTGCGTGGGATTATTTCGTTGGACCGTTCCATGTATCCTAAGCATGATTCGGCAATCCAGACTGAAGAGCAACTACAGTCACCACAAAACGAATTTACATTGTGGGATATTGCAGTCACTGAAGGAATTGCCCAGATGGCGGGGTTAGCTGTCGACCAGGCTCTCTGGCAACAAGAAGCTATTAACGCCCGAGCAAGCGAAGCAGCTATGCGCGAAGCTAACGCCCTCAAAGACGAATTTCTTGCGATTACTGCTCATGAGTTTCGCACTCCGTTAACGGTCATTTTAGCGCAGAGTCAGTTAGTATCACGCATACTTAGACGTCTCATAGATCAGGCGCTAGAGGCCGCAAGTACAAAATTGCCTCAACTAATCGATAACCTTTCCGTAATTGAAGATCAGACCCATCAATTAACCAATATTGTATCTACATTCCTTGAAGTATCACGCCTTAATCGCGGAGAACTCACACTTACCTTTGAGGAAGTTGACCTTTCATTTATAGCTCAGCAAGTAGTCTTACGCCATAATACGATCTCAAACGAGCATACCATTAGCTGCATTATCGAGCCAACAGAAAAGCCCTATCTTGTCATGGGCGATAGCGCACGCCTGCAGCAAATTATTGCCAACCTTATAGAAAATGCGATAAAATATAGCCCATTTGGCGGACAGATCAAGGTTTACTTACGCTACTCTTCAAACAATGAAGACAATGAGACTATCGAAGTCCGTGTTGAAGATAATGGCATTGGAGTCCCAATAGATGCTCAACCACGTCTTTTTGAACGTTTCTATCGTGCTTCTAACATCGAGCGAAGCAATACTAGAGGCATTGGACTTGGTCTTTATATCGTCGCCCAGTTGCTCAAGTTGCAAGGCGGATCTATACGTGTAGAGAGCAGTGGCATCCCAGGTGAAGGCAGCCGATTTATTTTCACACTCCCCGCATTAGAGAAAATATAAGGACGCGTTATATTGCAATCCTATAGAATGTGGCTTCTTGATATTGCCAGGCAATTCATGGCAGACGAAGGAAGTGAAGATGCTGCACACGACTCCGACCATTTAATGCGTGTCATGGCTCTCGCAGAGAGAATACAGGCTACTGAAGGAGGTGACCTCCCCATTATTTGGGCAGCTGTAGCTTTTCACGATATTGGGCAAGAACGTGAGCGCCGTCACGGCGGCGATCATGCATTGATTGGAGCAGAATTAGCAGTACAATTGCTCAAAGATACACCCTTTCCCCAACATTCCATTTCAGCAGTGCAGCAAGCTATCCGAGAACACCGTATGACAGGAGGAGTTACTCCCCAAACGCTTGAAGGACGCATACTTTACGATGCAGATAAAATCGATTGTCTGGGAGCTATTGGCATTGGTCGTCTTTACTGCATTACAGGCCGCTACAACCAGAAAGTGTATGCTCCTGTACCTGGCGATATTTTGGAACCGATTGACCCCCATATGATACGCCTTTTGAGGCGCAGACCCGACTACTCTCCCAGCATCGAGTTTCAGTTGCTTTTTGCAGATCTGCCCGAGCGTATGACAACCAGCACCGGTCGAGAGATGGCACACGAGCGCTTTGTCTACATGCAAGAGTTTTTCTCTCGCCTGCGAAAAGAAGTTAAGGGAGAGCTTTAGAACAGTTCGCTCCGTTTTCCCTCATATGCTTTGTCCATTTCCAAGCTTATACACAAGTAGTCGTTTCGCGTATCTATTCTGCGCTCAAAGCTTGTGGAAAGGAAACTCACTCACGACTGATCCCTCTGCTGTCAAATCGGGTTTGAAGCCAGGAATATCGTGATGCTTTCTGGAATCCCCGAAACGGATGAACGCTCTTCCAGTGGTTGTTTCTAGCAATCTACCTCTATGAATCCAGCCGAATTTGATAGCAGAGGGATCGGAGCTAGATTACCGACATAGATTTTTTCGGCAAAGGGTCTGTGCAACAATACGTACCCAAGTCTTGAGCGCGTTTGTTCCAGTTAATCGCCCTGCCCCAAAAGATTATAGGCTGTACTTGTGAGCTTGGATTCTATTAATAACCCGGCCTGCCAGATGAAGGTAAATGGGAAAGCTGACAGCGGTAAAAAATGTAAACGATCAAAGACGATTCTGACTAGCGACCGAACAGGTATGAATTTATTGTTTTATCACTTGTTTCTTTACCACAAATTGGCTGGAAATCCATGCTAAGCGTACAGTCTCCTGCCGCTTTCCCACATGGTCATAATAGCGGTATCGGCCTTGTTTCTCACCGCACAACTGACCGATCTTTCCGTTTTTTGCTCCAATCAGCCGACCTTTTTGCACTCCAAAGACGGTACCATGTGAGTAGGTTTCTCTGATGCCCCCCTTTGCCGGTTGCTCATCGTGTAGTTTCCTGCGCACCGGACGATAGGTGTCATCGACGACGAGAAAGTTGCCCGGTGCTACATGCACACCTGGACCCATCACACATGCAAGTGCCAGCGCATCAGAACAATGCGCAGTAAATCGATCGGCGCCTTTGGCTTTGGTCTTGGTATATCCATACTGCTCCCTAAGTGCTTTCGTTTCAAAGCCGTGGAAAAGCGATACCAGCGCACCCTGCGCTTCAAGGAACTCCTTGAGTCGTTGTTTACCGATCTCCACCGTCGAGAAGTTGGCTCCCCAACGGTGTTTCGCATGATTGAAGCGCATGTCTTCCAATCCGACCCGGCTAATCGGGTAGAGCGCAAACAGAGTCCGCAGTATCTTAAGGCGTGAGCAGACTACTACCAGCTGACTGGGGGCAATGAAACCCTTGCGTGATCGATTGGCAAAACGCGCAGGTCTGCGGCGGCATTTGCGAAAGCGCCTCGCCCTTCTCAAGGTCCTCCGCTTTTTGAGCTTTGCAACGACATTCTGTTTGTCAGGCAGATCGAGCTTAATGGCTAAGCTGTTCTCGGTGCCGCATATCACCGCATAGCCCTCAAATTTGGTTCCAGGGTCAACTCCTAACGAGGTGATCGGTATCGCTTGCCTGGTTTCAGTGAGGAGTTGAATACCGAAGGTTTGAAATCTCGACCAAATCTTTCTGGCAACTCCAGCTTTGAGCAGTTTTCTCGCTTTCGCAGGAGTTGTCGGGGTGAGTGGTTTCCCCATGATATCCAGCACAAAAACGGTATGGTCTCTTACCGACATACGGTCTCCTTTTCAAGAGTATGCTCACGTCGGGGTTGCCATATATGCATAGTTCAGCGGACTGAACCTGGCTTCGAGGAAATCTGCCGGAGAGCGGGCTGCTCGTGAAGGACAGCCTGGTCCTTCTAGCACGCATGGCGTCTGCCTACCATTCGATAGGCCCCCTAGTCAATGCTTGCGCTTGCTATCCTCATCGCAAGCCGTCGTCTTCAATCAACGGTCATTGACTAGAATCACATAGGTAAAATGTACCTAAGGAAATCTAGATGAGACCATCATTAAGTAAGGGCGTTCTATTAGATCCCAATTGCAATACAACCACTGAGCCATAACTAGATCTTCTCTTTCACCGGGCAAAAAGCGGAAATGAAGAGTAAGAGCGGTGGCAATTTCTCCACATCCTGAGTGCGGAGACGCGCGTTCTCTTAAGTATGTTGCTGAAGTAAGTTGTTGACCCTCGTCACTTGTGATAACTCAGGTCAGCAAATGACGAAGTCTCTCAACAACTTACGAGGAGGTATGCAGAACACTCCTTGTCACCAAGGTTAAAGTCCAACTTGTAGAATTCTGATCAATACTAGAACAGCTCTCCCATCAGAATCACGTAGTTAAATCGAGCTTCTGCCTCGGCCGGGGCACTAAAATGTACAGTAAATCCAGCCTGAGGTCGTAGGGTGATATACTTTACAACCACAGGGCCTGGATCCTCAAACAGCGTAACAACAACGACACTTGACGACGAAATATGAGCATTAGCTACCGCCACCTCTCGTTGACCTTGCTTCAAAACATCAGAGCCTGCTAGCGATCGTTGTACTACGCCATCCATCTTTCCCTTAGCTAATGCGCTTCTTTCGGACAAGGAATTTCGCTTCGAGTTGTATTTCCCATTTCTTTGCTCTTCGCCATCGGAACTAAATACGTTTTTTTCTGTCTCAATCGATATTTTGCCACCAGACTTCTTCTCCGATTTGTGAACAGCTTGTAAATGTACCTTAGTCGTTCGTCCAGCCAGGCGACGCTTCTTCAGTGCAGTTTGTGAAACTCCGAAGGAATCATTAGCAGTTCGGGACGTATCATTGGTCACTTCCTTAAGCTCGACACGCACCACAGGCATAGATTTGGATTGAAGACTCAATCGAGGAGGTATAATCATTGAACCTTTGCTTACTTGAAAAGATTCATCCACTTTATCAGAAAAAGGATCTTCTAGTAGAGCATTATCCGCAAGCGTTTCTTCAATCGAAAGTGATAGTTCTGCCCTTTTCTTCGCAGAACGAGAATGCCAATCTTGTTGAACCTGTTCATCAGGCTCACTATGCCGTGCCATCATACACTCCTCGTCGAAAATATCAATATGACCCTTTCATTGTGGTACACGATGAAATAATTTATTGCAGTATAACACGCCCTACATCATGCTCAACTGCACCATAGCACATTTAGGCCAGGAAACAAGGATACTAATTCATATTCTTAACCAGACGTCATTATGTTCTGTAGTGATATAGGAATAATTGGTAGTAACTTGCTGAATTCTTGAAAGTGTACAACTTAACCGCTACAATGCACTGCGGAGAAATACCCCTCTATTTTCAATTTGTAAGGAAGGTTCAATGAAACTTAACGGAAGTCATAAGTTCAAAGCTAATAGTTGGCAAGTTTTTAACGCTATCCTCAATCCGGCAGTCCTGCAGTCCTGCATTCCAGGCTGTAACTCGGTTGAATATGTGGATCCCAATAGCCTGAGGGCGAGCATTACCACTCCTTTACCAGGTTTGAAAGGACCTTACCGCGCTGTCATTAATATCTCTCAGCTTCAGGAACCAAATATACTCGTTCTGCAAGTAAACCGGCAGTTCACAGGTGGCTCGATCAATGCAACCAGCCAGATCAGCATCCAGGATGAACCTGATGGTGCGGTACTCACCTACGACGCTACGGCTGATCTTGCAGGCCCCATCGCTATCGCCAACAATCCTATCGGCCAGGGCATCACTAAAAATTCACTCAAATCGTTCTTTGAAAAGTTGGATCAGGCCATCGTCTAGGTGAATGTGTCGATGAGAAAGCCTGGGCGTTTCTCTGCCGGAAACCTGGTCACGATTCTAGGTGCAGTGCTGCTGGACTCGGCCGTCTTTCTTCTCGCCTATGGCTTCGTCGTTGCCCGCACCTAACTGACAGAACATGAGCACACTTTCTTGTGAGCTACTAGCGCCAGTAAAGATGGTTGACAGCGTTACTTCTCCCACCAAATAATGGCGCTCACTACATCAAGTAAGGGTGGCACCAACATCCCATCTCGTTCCACCAGCCACCCTGTAAGCAAATCACGCAATTCCACGCGCGTCTTCTCATCATCTGGCAAGATAAGCTGCTCCATCAACTCCGTTACAGCTATATCCAGCGAAGGATAACGTAGACTGGGAGGAAGCAAAACGATCTCCACATTCGCATAAATACCCATCTCATACAGTACATCCAGCGCATGTATGTAACCAGGTGGCAATCGACGCTCATCACCATGAAAATGCCGCCAGAGGGGTGCGGTAGCTGCGTCGATATGGGTAGCCCGCAAATAAATATAGCAGGCCTGGCGTGTAGCCTTTTGCAGTTTTGCAAGGAACGGCACAATATCCTTTATTGGATAAAGTACATGGCTGCAGATCACTACATCAACCTGGAGATCGTCTGGCGCATCTTGCCAGGTAGTTTGCACATATGAAATATTGCATAGCCCTTTATCGGCTGCATCCCAGCGCAGGAAATCCATCATAGCCGCGCTTGGTTCAATGGCAGTAATGTGCTCAGCCTGGGGCGCGAGAGCGAGTGTAAAGCGTCCTGTTCCTGCACCAACGTCCAACACACTCTTTTGTGGAGTGACTATATCGCACAACCAGCGATAAAAAGGATCATTGGCAACGGTGTCCTTCGTTGAACGATGAAAGCCACGTGCCCGGCGGTCCCAGAAATCAGCACTGGTACGGCCCAGACGCGCATAGGCGTCATCCATTTGTTGTGCCCGCGCGTCGAGTAATTCATTCCAACGCTGAACAGCGCTTTCCATCTGTACTAACTACTCGTATTTACTTCATCAGGTGCAGGTGCCTGCAACGTGGTTTTGAGACAATCGAAAAACTGCCCGGTCAATCGTTGCGCAGTACCCTGTAATAGGCGGGCTCCCACGCTGGCAATCGTACCACTCACCACCACCGACGCTTGCCAATCCATTTCCGTTTCTCCGCCCTCAAGCGAGGTGAGATGCATATCCCCAGTCAAATCAACGGCACTTCCAGGCGCTTTACCTCGACCTTTCATAGTCATAAGCTCTGGTTCATGCATCTCTGGCCGGGTGACATCCAACGTGAACTTGGCTTTTACCGCTCCAACACCAACAGCAACCACTGCTTTCCAGTGTTCATCTTCCATCACTTCCAAACTTTGGAAACCAGGAGCACACGCCGCTACATTATTCACATCCATGAGAAACGCCCACACCTTCTCAATGGGCGCAGCAACAGTTTGAGTTCCAGAAAAATCCATGCCTCATTTACCTTTCGTTCTGTACGAGATATTCTTGCGGATTGCGTTCAAATAACCGCTTACAGGCAGGACAACAGAAATAATAGTCTTGCCCATCGATTGTACTGTGATGGCGGGTTGTGGCTATTTCTACAATCATACCACATACTGGATCAATAGCAGTTTCAGGCTCATGTACAATCGCAGTTTGATTACCTTCAAGACGCTTTTCATCAGCAGAATGAATCAGTTCTTGATCGGCTACTGAACCACGACGTCGTAGTTGGACCAGCTCAGCCAGAATAGTCGCTGCTATTTCCTGAGGTGTTACAGCTCCAATGTCAAGCCCGGCAGGCGCTTTTAGCCGTTCAATCTGCGATTCCACAAGTCCCGATGTACGTAGGTATTCCCGGCAAGCTTCGGCTCGTCTGTGGCTGCCCACCATTCCTATATAGGCAGCGGAACTGCGTAAAGCCTGTTCTAGCGCATCTTCATCGTACTGTCCATGCGTAGCTACAAGCACATATGTCCGTTCATCGATCTGTACCTTACTTAAATCGGCAGTATCGAGTTGAATAACCGCGAAGTCGAGTACTCCGGCAAGTTGGCTGAGCGCTGCAATCACAGGTGAATCGCCGACCAGCACAAGTTGTGGCCTTGGTAGATGCGACTCCATATAGATATCCAAAATACCCCCACTGGTACAACTCATCGGAAAAACTCGCACACCAGTACGCTCGATCCCAACATCTGGTGCTCCCAAGCGTAAGAGGTAGGGATCATCTCCTTCACGCAATATCCGCAGTGCTTCGCGCAGAACAACAGGTTGTGCACAACTACCTCCAATCCAACCTGTCATAGTTCCATCAGCCTGGACGATTACCTGTGCCCCTGGCTTGGCAGAAGTGGGCCGCTCACACCAGACAACCGTTGCCAACACAAACGGTTCATTCGCTTGTGTAAGTTTATGTGCAAGTTCAAGTAGACTTTCAGCCATCGTATTTCCCTGGTAAAACCTTTTCATGAGGTGAGAGTGCAGAGGCTATGACTCTGCACTCCCTAAGTTGATGCGCTAATCCGAAGTCAAGCCTTTCTCCTTGAGGATACTCCACACTTTCCAAGGAGTAATGGGGATATCGATATGTCGCACACCCACATGTGCAAGAGCATCAACAACTGCATTAGCAATTGCTTGCGGTGCGCCGACGGTCGGTGACTCACCAACACCTTTGGCCCCAATGGGATGATGCGGTGAAGGTGTATACGTTTTATCGGTCTCCCAGCTCGGTGTCTCCATTGATGTTGGGATCAAGTAATCCTGGAAGTTACTGCCACGTATGTTGCCATTCTCATCGAACGATATCTCTTCATACATCGCCGGCGCAAGTCCTTGTGTGAGACCACCATGAATCTGTCCCTCGACAACCATAGGATTGATGATTGTGCCACAGTCATCCACCGCCATGAAACGGCGAATGTGTACCTCGCCTGTACCCCGGTCGATATCCACAACACAGATATAGCTACCGAACGGATATGTCAGGTTAGGGGGATCATAGTAATCCACCGCCTCCAGACCTGGCTCAAGGTAAGGTGGACAGTTCGTGTATGCTGCAAACGCCAGCTCCTGGATCGTTTTACCTTTGCCGGGTGTTCCTTTCACAAAGAAGCGTCCCGGTTCCCATTCAAGGTCTTCTTCTCCTACCTCGAGCAGATAGGCTGCGATCTTTTTGGCCTTGTCTCGCACTTTTCTCGCAGCCAACGCCGTTGCAGCTCCAGCTACCGGTGTACTTCGGCTGGCATAAGTGCCCAACCCGTATGGGGCAGTATCTGTGTCACCATGCTCAACATCGATATCGTCTGGTGACATACCCAGTTCGGCAGCGATAATCTGTGCAAAGGTCGTTTCGTGCCCTTGCCCCTGCGTCTGCACCCCAATACGTGCCAACGCTTTGCCTGTAGGGTGAACTCGAATCTCACAGCTATCAAACATTTGAATACCCGCGATATCGAAGTGCTTCCCAGGACCAGCTCCGACAATCTCGGTGAAGCTCGAGATACCGATACCCATCAGTTCTCCTCGAGACCTCTTCTCAGCCTGCTCGCGGCGTAAGCCTTCATAATCGACATTTTTCATTGCTAGATTCAAAGCAGCTTCATAGTCACCACTATCGTATGTCCAATTCAGCGCAGAACGATAGGGAAAGGCTTCTGGTTTAATGAAGTTCTGTAGGCGCAGTTGAGCCGGATCTTTCCCCACCTCATACGCCAGGGTATCCATCATACGCTCAATCAGATACGAAGCCTCGGTGACTCGGAATGAACATCGATAGGCGATGCCTCCCGGAGCTTTATTGGTATGAGCCGCGTCCACCTCCACAAAAGCATTTTTAAAGTCATACGAGCCCGTGCAAATGTGGAAGAGACCAGCGGGAAACTTCGACGGGTTAGCCGCTGCGTCAAACGCGCCGTGATCAGCCAGAGTATATACGCGCAGCGCCTGGACATTTCCATCTTTGTCTGCAGCGACCTCGGCTTTGATATGATAGTCACGTCCAAAGCCTGTGCTGGACAGATTCTCTGTGCGGTCCTCAATCCATTTAACTGGCTTGCCCGTTGTGATAGACGCCACCACAGCGCACACATAGCCGGGATAGATCGGCACCTTGTTACCAAAACCACCACCGATATCAGGTGAAATGATGCGGATACGGTGTTCTGGCAACCCGGCAACAATGGCGAAGAGCGTGCGATGCGCGTGTGGCGCCTGCGAAGTCATCCAGACTGTAAGTTTCCCAGTCGCTTTGTGGAAGTCGGCCACGCAACCACAGGTCTCAATTGGAGCGGGATGAATGCGCGGAATGAACATCTCTTGCTTTACGACTACACCATTGGCTTCGGCTTCGGCAAAGGATGCATTGGTTGCCTCTCTATCACCAGTCTCCCAATGCCAAATCTGGTTGGTCGGTTGCTTCTCCTTTTTATCAGGGCGCAGCAATGGCGCATCGGGTTCAAGTGCCTTTTTGGGATCGACTACCACCTGCAGAGGTTCATAATCGACCTCGACAGCGGACGCGCCGTCGGCTGCTGCATACCGGTTCGTGGCAACAACAAACGCCACTTCTTGCATCTGAAAGTGCACACGATCCAGCGCCAGCACTGCCTCAGTATCAGCGGAGAGTGTTGGCATCCAGGCAAGCCCGGCTGCATCCAGGTCTTTGCCGGTAATCACTGCCAGGACACCGGGAACCTTCAGTGCTTCACTGATATCAACGTTCTTGATGAGCGCGTGTCCATAAGGGCTACGCACGATATCACCATAGAGCATGCCCGGTAGTTGCACATCGTCGACGTAGTTGCCCTGTCCACGAATGAAACGGGCGTCCTCTTTGCGTTTGTATGCTTCTCCCAGGCCGTGGACATGAACTTCAGTAGCCATTATTCGCCTCCTTGACCGGCGCTTACCGGAACCTCTTCAGTTGCCTGCATCTTTTCGGCAGCATACTGAATTGCTTTGACGATATTCACATAGCCAGTACATCGGCACAGATTTCCTGAGATGCCCACACGGATTTCATGCTCGGTAGGATTAGGATTGCGCTGCAAAAGAGCCAATCCTGTCATCATCATCCCTGGAGTGCAATACCCACACTGCAATGCGTGCTCCTCGTGGAATCCCTCCTGAAGTGGATGCAATTTTCCGTTCTGTTCCAAACCCTCTACCGTCATGAGCTGCCGCCCGTCCGCCTGCACAGCAAACATGGTACAGGATTTAGTGGATTTACCGTCCACTAGAATGGTACAGGCTCCGCAGCTAGTTGTATCACAGCCAATATGTGTCCCTGTCAAACGCAGCGTGTCACGAATCCAGTGCACAAGGAGCGTTCGAGAATCAACATCTCCCTCATACGATGCACCATTGATCGTAACTGAAATGTGATGGGTGCTCATACTATTCACCTCCTGTAGCGCGGACTAGCGCTTTTCGCAATGCGCGTACAGTGAGCGTACGCACCATATCGCGCTTATATTCGGCGGGCCCGCGTGTATCACTGATAGGTTGTGTTGCAGCGGCTGCAAGGTCTGCGGCTTGATGAATGCTAGTATCGTTGAGAGGTTTACCAAGCAATGACTGTTCGGCATCTCGTGCCTTGATCGGCGCCTGCCCGACGTGAGTAAGACCAATGCCTGCATAGCTTACATTTCCATTGGTATCTAGAGTAATGTAGGCTGCCACTCCAGCAATAGCATAGTCTCCCACTTTGCGCTCCAATTTTACATATGCTCCACCACTTCCCTGGACGGGTGCAGGAACGCGAATCTCGGTGAGCAACTCATTAGGGTGAAGTGCTGTCTCGAAAGGAATATCAGTGAAGAACTCCTCGATAGGCAAAACTCGCTCACCCGTGGGACCAACCGCAACGACCCGCGCGCCCATCGCTAGCATGGTGGCAGGGTGATCGTTGGCGGGGTCAGCATGGGCAATATTGCCGCCAACTGTGGCCCAGTTGCGTACCACAGGGTCTGCTACCACCGCCGAGGTCTCAAATAAGATGGGGTAACGTTCGCGGATAAGACTGGAGTTATCCAACTCCGACTCGCGCGTTAGAGCGCCAATGTGTAATGTGCCATTCATCTCTCGAAGGTACTCAAGACCATCGATACGATTAATATCAATCAATATCGCCGGACTTGCGAGACGAAAGCGTAAGAGGGGAATGAGGCTCTGGCCTCCTGCCAGAACTTTGGCATCTTCGCCGTGTTGATCTAGCAGGGCAACAGCTTCGTTTATGCTATGCGCCGCCAGATAATCAAAAGATCCAGGAATCAAAGTGTCACCTCCAGATATTGTCCTAAACGCGCAACTTCCTGCGCTTCAAAGGAAACAAACGCCAGGCCCAAAGGGAGGCAGAATATCAGATTATGCAGTCTCTGACATATGTTAAGTGTAGCATGCAAATTCAGCAAGCGATACCTACGAAAGGAGGTAATGCTGATCATACGAAAGGAGGTTACAGCCAACCCTGTTTGACCGCAACCATCACCGCCTCTGTGCGATTCTTCACACTCAGGCGATGCAAGATCTCCTGCACATAACCCTTCACTGTATTTTCGCTCAAATAAAGCTGAGTGGCGATTTCACGACTTGAAAGCCCCTGTGCAACCATACGCAATATGACAATTTGCTGTGGACTTAATAGTTCTGGAGAAGGCTCCTGCTTCACTTGAGGAGCTCGACGAAGTTGGGCCAATACCGCAACAGCAGCTTTGGGATCGATAGCGGCCTCGCCGCGTGCTACAGCTCTAATAGAACGCTTGAGGTCGAAGCGTTCTATATCTTTGACGATAAAACCACGCGCGCCCGCCTGGATACATTGGGCAACCAGGGTTTCATCTGTAAACGTTGTCAAAATAATTACGGCTATTTCCGGGTAGCGTTCTGTGACGGTACGGCAAACATCAATACCGCTTACTTCCGGCAGTCGTACATCAAGCAAGATCACATCGGGGTGCAAGTGCTGAATCAATTCAAAAGCTTGCTCAGCGTTTGCTGCATCACCCACAATTTCAAAGTCAGGCTCTGCTGTCAGCATCGCTTTAAGCCCCTCACGCACCATTTCATGGTCATCGATGATAAGTAAACGGATCATAAGGGAATCACCGCCTTCACAATCAGGCCACCTTCTTCACCGTTCACTAGAAAAAATTGACCTTCAAGGTCTTCAATGCGATGGTGCATACCACTTAGACCTAGATGCATTGTATTGCATTGATATGATTGAAGCATCTGGGCCGAAAGGCCAACACCATTATCCTGTATGACAAGCATAGCCTGCCCACTATTGACTTGTACGGTCACAATTACTATCGTGGCTTGAGCGTGACGGCGCGCATTCGAGAGCGCTTCTTGCGCAATCGTGAATAAGGTACTTTCAATATGCGAAGGGAGAGGAACAGCCCATTCGGTCACAACTAGATCAGCTTCGATTGAAGAAGTTTCGCGTAAGTTTTGAATCAAAGTGTACAGCATGCTCACAAGGCCACCTTCTTGCAATTCTGTCGAGAAAAGCGCAAATATCGCATCTCGCACTTGCGCGGTACCCAAGGAGGCTAGTTGTTTAATAGAATGTAATGGGTGAGTCAGCGGTGTATGTGGTGGCAAGCGTTGTATTGTCCAGTCAGCCTTCAGACCAATCGTAAAGAGTGTTTGTTGCAAGCGATCATGAAGTTCCTGCGCTATTCTACTGCGTTCCTCTGTAAGCATCTGGCGCATCTGTGCTTCAGTCAATTCATGATGTAGTGTCTGTAAATCGGTAGCAATTCTGCTCAACTCCTGGTTTTGTCGCTCTAATTCAGCAGTGCGTTCACGAACTTCCCATTCCAATTTTGCTGCGTGTTCCTCCATTGCGCTACGTTCACGCGCGACCAACTGCGCATTGTGGATTGCAACAGCAGCCTGTGCGCTCAAGGCCTCGATCAAACCGACATGACGAGAGCTAAATCTCGATGGGCGCGTATCGCCAATCAGAAAGGCACCCAGTATCGATCCTTCGCGCGTACGTAGCTGCACCCCAAGAAAACTCCGTACAGGAATGTGTCCACGAGGCACTCCAACATAACGTGGATCTTCATGCACATCATCTACAACTATCGATACTCCATCCCAAAAGACGGGTTGCAGTATCCCAATCCCCTCCACAGGTCCAAGGTGGCGAAAGTGCTTCTCAATAGCAGGTGTCGCGCCAGAAATAGCAGCGAGATTAAATATCTCCTTATTGTTAGTTTCCTTGGCATTTTTACCAGCAACCTCTGGAATGAGGAAAAAAGCAGCATATTGCGCAGCCGTCACCCTGCGGGCAGCATCCGTAATCATCTGCAGCAGACGTTGCAGATCAAATTCGGAGGTCAGCGCAATAGCAATACGGTTCAGTTCCGTCAGTTCTTCTGCCCGCTCCTGCAAATCTGCTATTAGTTGCGCACGACTTTCTTCGAGAGTATGGGCCATATGACACTCCCTCAAAGGGAAAGACCTTAAGATAAGATAGTAAAGAATGAGGAATGACAGTAGTATATCACAATAAATGAAATGTAATTTCTCACCCATGTTTGGCCGTGGCCACATAAGCCTAGAGAGAAGAAAAATCAGATCCATAGTCTATAATAGAAGAGATAGGATACTCTAGCCCAGATGGAGGAACTACTCATGGACCTGATCATACGGCAAGCTCGTATCAGAAACCAATCTGGCACCTGGGATATTGGCATCACAGGTGACCACATCACAACTGTTGCCGAACATATTGAGGAATCAGCAGTAGTGGAAGTCGATGCGGCAGGAAATCTGGTCGCACCCACTTACGTAAGCGGACATATCCACCTCGATAAGTGCCACCTCCAGGAAAGAATGCTCTCAAATAAGGACTACACATTTGCAGAGTGCCTCGAGCTGACATGGGATCATAAAGCACGGTACACCAACGAAGATATTCTCGAGCGGGCAGGCAGAGCTATCGAGGAAGGGATTCTTAATGGCACTACTGTCTACCGCGCCTTCGCCGACGTTGATAACATTGGTAAATTGCGGCCAGTTGAGGGCCTCCTTGCTTTGCGGGAACGGTGGCACAACGTGGTTCAGATCGAGGTAGTAGCCTTTCCACAGGAAGGAATCATTCGAAACCCAGGCACTGATCTCCTGATGGAAGAAGCCATGCGCCTTGGAGCCGATGTCGTTGGAGGGTTGCCATGGTTCGAGATGCTTGATGAGGATGCGAGAACGCACATTGATTGGTGTTTTGATCTTGCAAAAAAGTATGACAAGGACATACATATGCTAGTCGATGACACAGATAATCCTATGAGTCGCTCCTTAGAATACCTCGCCGTAAAAACAATGCGGGAAGGTTATCAGGGGCGTGTCTCTGCAAGTCACTGTGGAGCATTGGCAGCATACAACGAAGCACACGCTAACAAGGTAATGGATTTGCTTAAAGAAGCCAATGTTAGCATATCCAGCAATCCTCATATCAGCCTGGTCGTGCAGGGACGTTATGATCTCGAGCCTATTCGTCGTGGGATTACTCGCACTAAGCAGTTATGGCAATTGGGTGTCAATATGTTCTCCTCCCAGGACGATATTGCCGACCCTTTCTATCCGTTCGGACGTAACGATCAGCAGGAAGTTGCAGCCTATGTATGCCACACTGCTCACATGACCACCCGAACCGAGATTGATGCCGCCTTCGACTTCGTCACCTACAACGCTGCTCGTGCTTTACGTCTGCAAAACTACGGCCTGGATCCTGGGTGCAAAGCAGACCTGAATGTGCTTGCAGCGCCAACTATTACCGAAGTGCTACGCCTTCAACAACCACCCATGTGGGTAGTTCGAGATGGCAAAGTACTTGCTCGCAACCAGTTACAGCGTGAATATTTCAAAACTTGATCTGTGGGGAAAAAATATCGGGACCCGAATAGCTACCGTTTGCCAGTCGATGGGCCAGGTCAATGGCTTGCTCTATGGTGAGCGCCCGGCCCGCCCTCCATGCGGCTTCCCAGCTTTGTTCATCCACGCGGGAGCGAATGTACTGTTGTACCACTTGAACGAGTGGATGGGTTTCGGCCCAGGATGTAAAACCAATGGCCTCCATCAAGCCCTCGGCTGCGCCTTCTAGTTGCGCCGCATGTATACTCGCAATAGTCAGGTTCGGTTCCCCTCGCATTCCAACCGATATGCTTAACCAGGACATACCTGTCGTAATGAATTGTTTGTGGTCTAGTTTGTAGCACAACTGAATACTTTTGATCAGGTAATCAATGGACTCCGCGTATTTGCTCTCCAAGATCATCATGGCACCATGATCTTTCAACACATCGGCGACGGAGCTGGTGTCTCCCACCTGCTCAAAGAGTTCTCTGCTTTGTGTATAAAAATCCCGCATTTGCTCGAATTCACCTGTGAAGCCTGCCGCCGTCCCTAAATAAAAGAGCAATTGTGCGCGTAACCAGGTATCGTCTGTTATCGTGAGGTGTTGCAACCCCTCCAGGCACGCCCTCCTTGCGGATTTATACTCGCTTATCGCAAGAGCCGCCCATGCGCGGTGAATCAGCGCCGCCGCCAGCCCTATAGGGTCATCCAGTCGCTGCCAGAGCGAGATACTTTCTTCAACCAATGCTGCTGCCCGGGTCTGGTCATTTTCCAGAGACGCCAGGCGGGAGTACTCGCTCAACGCTTTCGCCCGCCCCGCCAGCACCATCTCCCCGGCCTTTTCCGCCAGCGGCAGTTCCAGGGTTGCTCCCAGCCAACTACGCGCTTCAACCAGGTAGCCCTGCCACTCCCAATAGGGCCGTAAAGCCGCAGCCAGGCGAAGACAGAGTTCAACAGCAAGCAATCCCGCGCCGGGAACGGCTTTAGACGATAACGTCCTGCTGCCAGCAACTTCTGTGCACTCTTCGATCAATCCCTGTGCGGGGAAGGCGCTTATCCTTATCCCGCTCCTGGCTCGTTGAAGTGACCATTCCAGGGCGGCGCGGAAATTATCGCGGTCAGCCTTCAGCCGCGCCAGCCACACCAGTTGCTGTGGACCTCTCAAGCCTGGCTCGGCAACTTCCGCGACCCGCATATAATACCAGGCATGCCAGTCGCGCAGCTGCTCTAGATCTCCTTGCTCGCTCAATTGCTCAAATGCATACTCGCGCAGCGTTTCCAGCATCGTAAAGCGGGCCTGCTCACCCACAGGCGGCAAACGTATAAGTAAGCTATTATCAACCAATTGCTCCAGCATATCCAATGGGGAGCCGGAAGCAGGTATGTCCTCATTGGCAGCGACGCCTTGCATCATTGTCTCCGCTGCGTCCAGCGACCAGCCACCGGTAAACACACCCAGGCGGCGAAACCACGTTTGTTCGCTTGCAGAGAGCAAGTTGTAACTCCACGTGATCGTATTGCGCAGCGTTTGCTGCCTGCCGGGGAGATTCCTGGCCCCTCCGGTCAGCGAGGGAAGTCGCGCCATCGAGAGCCGTTCTAAGAGCGAGGCAACTGGTAGCACCTTAACGCGGGCGGCTGCCAGTTCTAGCGCCAGCGGTAAACCATCAACCCTGGCACAGATCTGCGCGATGGTAGTGGCGTTTTCGTCGGTCTGGACAAAGTCAGGTGCTACAGCTCGCACACGTTCAACAAAGAGTTGTACTGATCCATATTGTGTAAGTTCTGTCGTTGTAAGCACAATGCTGGGATCAGGAATGTCCAGGGGTGGTACGCTGAATTGGTGTTCACCATACAGGCGCAACACCACCCTGCTCGTCACGAGTACATTGAGACCAGGCGCAGCTGCCAGCATCTCATCCACGGTTGAGGTTGCTTCCCCCACTTGCTCAAAATTATCCAGCACCAGCAGCAGTTGTTTGTTTTTCAGATAGGTGATCAGGCTTTCGAGTGGGGGTACAGCAGGCGTGGGCTTCAGGTCTAGAACCTGAATGATGCTCATAGGGACCAGGGCAGGATCATTCACGCCAGCCAGGGCCACAAACCATACCCCTTGAGCGAACGAACTGACCAGTTCGCGGGCCACATGCAGAGCGAGGCGCGTTTTGCCGCTGCCACCTGACCCAGCCAGTGTCACAAGGCGCACGTCATCACGTCCAATCAATTGCAGGAGCCGCGCCACCGCCCATTCTCGCCCTATGAGCCGCGTAGTCGTGACAGGCAGGTTATGCTGGTGCAAGGATGTAGAAAGTTCAGGGGGAACAAGTTGAGCGCGACCGGGTGCGAGCGTGCTAAGTGGAGGTGTCTGCCATTCGTCGGCACTAAAGAGGGTCGGGCCAACCTGAGCCAGTTCGAGGAGATAGAGCACTTCTACCCTTGTCAAGATCGCGTGCCAGGACGCTAATATTGTGATAATACGCTGTATTTCCGGGTGGGTCAAATAGGCGTTGCCGCTGCCTCGTAGCTTGCGGCTTAGCACCTTTGGGTGCAGACCCAGCGCCGCTGCCAGTTCCTTTTGAGTATAGCCACTTGTACGAAGGCATTCTTGTACGCTATCGCTAAATGTACCAACATGCAAGCGTATGTCGCTTCTCACATCTGCTCCTCCCAGACAGTTGTGCATCCTTCTTCATGATGAGTGGACTTCGAGTAGACTTTGAGTTATCGGAAATCATGGCAAGCAGGACTTTCATTAGTATACTTAAATCGAAATGGCAAATCAAGACCTATAGACGCGGAAGCATGGTTGAGCTAAACAATTAGCGCCCAAAATGAGCGGTATGTGAGCGATATTTTCGATTAGGTAGAGAAATGTGAGGAATATTACTGATACTCTACTCTACTCTACAAAACACTGCCTTCAAATACCTCGTTTCAGGCATTGCTATATTGATAGGATGATCAACACCATGCGTAAACGTCTCCAGTAACTGCACTTTGCGATGTAAGCGTTGTGCACTTTGGGACAATGCCCCCAGCAAGTCATCCATACCAATTACCCCAGAGCAAGAGCAGGTCAGTAGGATGCCTCCAGGTCTCAACACCTGTATACCAAGCGTATTCAATCGGCGATATGCCTTAAGAGCCTGTGTGCGTACACTCTGTGTCTTGGCAAATGCTGGAGGATCCAGCAAAACTACGTCAAACTGCTCCCCTGCTCTCTGTGCCTGCTCCAGGTACTCAAAAACATCCATTACGATAAATTGATGTTGATTGGGATCAATGCCGTTCAGAATAAAATGCTGTCGTGCTGCTTCAATGGCTTGAGCAGAAATATCAACACTGGTAACACGTGTTTTGTCACTGGTCAAAGCTGCATATACTGAGAAACCGCCGGTATAACTAAAGCAATTCAATACTCGTTTTGCAAATGTGTATTTGCGTAGCGCCTGTCGTTTATCACGTTGATCCAGGAAAAAGCCTGTCTTCTGCCCCTGCCAGGGATCTATCAAAAACAGCACATCATTTTCACGCACAGTCACTTGCATCGGCACTCCACCAGTTACTACCTGGGGCTCCTCTAGATCCAAACCCTCACGGCGACGGGATTGGCTATCGTTGCGCAGTAATAATCCTCGAGTTCCAGTCTCATCAATTAGTGCGTCGATAAGGAGTGAACGCAGCCGCTCTATGCCGGCCGTGTGAATCTGTGCAACGAGTATTTCTGCGTAACGATCAACAATCAAACCTGGTAAACCATCACCCTCCGAGTTAATCAGCCGATAAGTGTTGGTTTTGTTCGGATCAAATACTTGCCGCAACTCAACCGCATTACGAATACACTTGTGCAGAAAATTCTCGTCAATGGCTTGTTCGATGTCATGCGTCAGGATGCGAATTGCAATATCAGTTCGGGGATTGTAGTACCCACGTCCCACAAACTGCCCGGTAGACGATTTCACATCAACCAGTCCACCAGGCTCAATCCAGTGTGGAGGCTGCTGTAAAGCTCCAGAAAATATCCACAAATGCCCGCCTTGAAGGCTTTCCTCTTTGTGCGGTTTCAGGCTCGCAGTAGGGTAATGAATAGATAATGACATGGTATGTTTCACACTCGATTGAGCGGTTTGCTTGCTAACCTGTGAACAATAGTCGCAACTTCATGTTGTGCCATCTTTATATTTCCCGCAAAAATGAATCCCATAGGCTTTTTTGCCATGCGACAGATAATTCTCGTTCCATTTTGTTTCAATATCTCATCTCTTTGAAAGATACATTCTCTCACTGCACCAGGGTCTATGCTTTCTGGTAAGTGGTATTTATCGATGGTAGCTATTTCTTCTTGTATCACCGTCCTCATATTGCTAATCGTCTGATCTTTTCTATTGACCCCAATGATGGTCAAAATCGCGTCAGTGTAGTTTGTCCAACGCGGATTACATTCAGCAATATAGTGAGCCTGTTTGTGGCCTCGTTTCTTCTGAAGCGTTTCTTCCAGCTCTCCAGGAAGCATAATATCGATGTTTGCAACGCCTCTAATCGAAGCAAAATCCACTCCACACTTTTGCGCTGCCTGTCTCAAAAGCGCTTCAAAATAGGCAAGGGTTCGCCCCTCAAATTCTTGTTGCAAGCGAGCTAGTGAGGCGTTTGCGGGTCTGTAAGTGCTGGTTCCAATACATGCCTTACTACCATTTTGTTGCAGTTGACCATTCCAACCTAAGGATTCTACCCGACCATTCATGATAACAACAGACATTCCTGGAGAATCAGCCAGGTCTAAATAACGGCTGACGACAACTCTTGTTTCCTTCTGTTGATTCATGGTAGCCGCCAGGTGCTTTTGCGATGCCGTTAATGCTTCATCCCAGGATGCATAATACGTTGCATGTTCCACCTCACCATTTGGAATGAGCCTGAGGAGATTTTTTTGTTCGTAGACAAGGCAACAGCCATAGTTTCCATCCGATTCGGCTGCACGCAGCATAACTCCCAACGGATACTGAGGCACACTCGCTTTTTTCAGCACATCCTCTGTAGTATCCAGAAAATGGAGTGCTTCTTTGGACAAATCAGCAATATGCACAATACGATAATCTGGAGTTTGAAATCCTTCTAAACCGAGCTCATCAACAAATAAATAAAATTGAGCTTTGTTTTTGAGGAAACTAACCATATTCCCTGTCATGCCCCATGACTCTGCTCCCAACTCAGTTTGTATCCGTTTTTCAGTTTCGGGAACATTGATATAAGGCACAACCAAAACCTGGCGATGTGAGAAACGCTTTTGTTCCTGCTGTAATTCATCTGCAGTAATAGCTGCTATTTCTTTTCCAAAGAGTCGACTGAGATACTCTAAATGCGACTGAATATCGTCCGTGCGAGCATTAACTAATACACATACTCTTTGAGCATCAAGCGGTAAATGGCCACACCTCTGCCCGTAATGAGCTTCCACAAAATCAATCGTTGTTTTATTCGAGGCGCGTAAAACGCCGGTTCCAACGTTATGGTAACCGACGCCTAGTTTCTTCTGTAGATTCGATCCGAATAAAGAGGTATTTAGGATACCCATTAATAACTTCCTCCTCAATTTCGCCCATATTTTTTGCTTGAAATTATGAAATCGCTATTCCTCCCTTAACCACTTCGCTACCTCTGGGGCAAAGTATGTAATAATCATATCCGCTCCCGCTCTCCTAATCCCCGTCAACACCTCCATCACAATGCGCCGTTCATCAATCCACCCTTGTTGAGCAGCCGCTTTAATCATCGCGTATTCACCACTCACATTATATGCTGCAATTGGTAAGTTACAATGTTCCCGAACTTGCCGGATAACATCAAGGTAGGCCAGGGCGGGCTTGACCATCACGATATCAGCACCTTCGGAAATATCCAGATCTACTTCACGCAATGCCTCACGTACATTAGCAGGATCCATCTGGTACGATCGTCGATCACCAAATTGCGGTGCTGAAGCTGCAGCTTCGCGAAACGGCCCATAGAACCCCGAAGCATATTTAGCTGAATAAGCCATTATGGGCGTTGAACTATAGCCATGCTCATCCAAAGCATGCCGAATTGTTCCCACACGACCATCCATCATATCCGACGGAGCCACTACGTCAGCTCCAGACACAACGTGTGAGAGTGCCATTCGGGCAAGCAGTTCCAGCGACTCGTCGTTCTGCACGTTCCCATTATAAATCACACCGCAATGGCCATGATTGGTATATTCACACAGGCACACATCAGTCATAACCAGCAAATCTGGTGCTTCTGCTTTGAAACGACGGATGGCTTGTTGAATAATGCCCTGCGAATTATACGCTTGAGATCCAACTTCATCCTTCTCAGAGGGAATACCGAAGAGCAACACAGCTGGAATACCGAGATGCGCAATACGTTTTGCCTCTTGCCCCACATATTCAAGTGGCCATTGCATAATACCTGGCATTGAGGAGATTTCACGCGGTTCGTCAATGTTCTCTGCAATGAAAAGCGGGTAAATAAGCTGTTCAACGTTCAGGTACGTCTCGCATACCAGGCCACGCAATTTATCATTTTGCCGCATGCGCCGCATACGTATTTTGGGAAACTTTGTCATCATTATTTACTCCAGACTCTCTGTCAACGCCAATATTACTGCCTCCACCGTCTCATCAACCATCTCATCATCCAAGGCAAGTGAAATAAAACAACTCTCAAACTGGGAAGGAGGCAGGTACATGCCACGCTCTAACATACTCCAGAAAAAGTGCGCATAACGTTGCGTGTCTGAGGTTTTGGCGCTACTATATTCGACCACTTGCTTAGCAGTAAAGAACAGGCAGAAAATCGCGCCAATTCTCACAAATTGTACCCTACCTCCGATGTCATGCAGTACCCGTTCAATGCCATCACTCAACAGTTGTCCTTTTCGCTCAAGCTCTACATATCGTCCTGGCTTTCGTAACTCTTCGAGTGTCGCAATACCGGCAGCCATCGCCATGGGATTACCTGAAAGTGTTCCCGCCTGGTACATTGGCCCCGAAGGCGCTACGAGTTGCATAATCTCCCGTCGCCCACCGTATGCGCCTACTGGAAGCCCACCACCAATGATTTTCCCAAGACAAGTCAAATCAGCCTGTATACCGGTGCGTTCCTGCATCCCGCCCAGAGCGACACGGAAACCAGTCATCACTTCATCGAAAATTAGTAACGCTCCGTATTTAGTGCATATGCTCCGTAACTGTTCAAGAAACCCAGGAAGCGGCAGCACCAACCCCATATTGGCCGCTGCTGGCTCGACAATGATTGCCGCAATATCATCAGGATAGGTGCGAAATAGTTCCTCTACAGCAGTGCTATCATTATAAGAAGCAATCAGAGTATTACTCGTAGCTACCGCTGGTACGCCTGGACTATCTGGTAATCCCATCGTTGCCACACCAGAACCAACCTGAACAAGTAGCATATCGGCATGACCATGATAGCAACCACTAAACTTGATGATTTTGCTTCGTCCAGTAAAGGCCCTTGCCAGGCGCAGAGCGCTCATGGTGGCCTCTGTTCCGGAATTGACAAAACGCACCATTTCTATCGATGGTACGCTCTCGATCACTAATCGCGCCAATATACTCTCAGCTTCAGTTGGGGTGCCGAAGCTAAATCCACGCATACTTGCTTGCGTCACTGCTTCCAACACTGATGAATAACTATGACCTAGAATCATTGGTCCCCACGATTGAACGTAATCAAGGTAGCGGTTCCCATCTACGTCATACAGGTATGGGCCTTTCGCGTGATCGATATAAACAGGATTTCCCCCCACGCCATGAAAAGCGCGCACGGGACTATTCACACCCCCCGGCATTAGCTGCTGTGCCTCTGCAAAAAGAGCTTGCGAACGGTTGAGCACCAAACTCTTTACATTACGGCTTTCGTTCTCCATGTATACGATCCTCAAGCTCCTATTGCTTCTAAAATCTCTTGCAAAGGCTGCGCTACACAGCTGAACATTGGTGTATCTCTTAAGGTATACCTACTCGCCTCAGTCTCACGTAGTTGTTGCACCAGGTCAAGAAAATCACTAATAATATCCGTTTCGAATGCCACGACAAACTCCTGATCATCCAGGCCGAAGGAGTAAGTGGTATTCAACGAAACAGATGGAAACGTCAATCCGACGCGAATATGCTCGTTCATCATACGCTTACGGTCTTCCATAGGTAAAGCATACCAGGTCCGTGTCTTCACAAATGGATAGATAAACAAGTACTTTTTATCCTCAGGTGAAATCACCAGGCGTGGATCATGTGCGCCACGAGCATTCTTGCCAACATAGACAGAGCGTTTGGTCATCGAAAGAAATGCATGAGTTTCACACAAATATGGCCCCATCGCACTACGCCGAATCTTACTGCTTATCCCCTGTAAATCTTCGATTGCGTAACTAGCCTGCCATAGCATGAAGTCGCAATCCGATCGCAATCCGTACAGACCGAAACTGCGCATCAGAGGACCTTGAGTATATTCTTCAAAAATAGCGAGTAATTCCTGTTTTCCCTGCTGGCGTTTCTCTTCTCGAAGTAGCTGCCATTGTGGGTCAAGTTTATAAAATGTAAAGCGTACCAACTGGCGTGATTGCTTCAACTTGGTTCCTTTAGATTCGAGTTGCTCGCTTACCTGTTGCTCAGACGCTCCTCTTGTTGTTTGCGTCGTTTGCATTGTCTGTTCCGTCATAATTTTTCCTCATTTCGAATGATTGCCTCTACCAGGCCAGCTATCGTATATACCTGTGCTTCAATATGTACATTCAGGCCAAATTCACGCACAGTCTGTGATGTAATAGGGCCAATACAAGCTATTTTGGGCCGTGTATGCCGCATTACACTGCTCATAAATGTATTGGTAAAAGTAGCATCGTACTCTTTAAGCCAATGCATAAAATTTCGGACAGTCGAAGAACTGGTAAACGTGAGTATATCAAGCTGTTGAGCTTCTAGCTGGCGCAAGATCTCATACCCCTGCTCATCCTCATTGGTAACCCCGATAGTTCGATAAGCTGCTACCACATCCACTATTGCGCCCGCTCTCTGTAGCTCAATAACTAGCACATTGCGCGCTTCCGCGGCACGAACCAGCAATACTCTTTTCCTCTCTAACGACTCTCCCTGTTTGTGGGCCTCTGCAATAATTGCAGAGGCAATATCCTCTGCAATATATTTAGCTGGTACAAGATCAACCTCAGCACCATACTTTGTCAGTGCCATAGCACTTGCAGGGCCAATAGCCGCTATACGCACATCGCCAACAGAACGAACATGATACCCAAGGCTTAGCAGGCGCTGGAAACAGATTCGCACTCCATTGGCGCTTGTGAATACCAACCAATCATACCAATTTGCTTCGCACAAACGCTTCAAGGCATTGTCGAGGGGTTCCCAATCTTCGGGAGCAACCACACGTATCGTCGGGAACTCAACGGGTATAGCTCCCAGTGCGCTCAACTGTGAACTAAAAGTGCCTGCTTGCTCGTGCGTACGCGTAATAAGAATGCGTCGACCTTGTAAAGGCAAGCTTTTCACAGTATGCTCAGACATTCTGACTCTCCAGAAACTGAATTTCATCCAACGTTTTGATAATGTCCGCTGCTCCCTTTGCCAATGCCTGATCTGCCAGTTGCACTCCCAGTTGTTCGGCATACTCAACATGAGTTTCCGATGTCCAGGGAATAGATCCCCGTACTCGCACCTGTCGTTGGCCATCCAGGCTGATCACTAACCCTTTTAATAGAAGCTCCTCACCTGCGATTTCTCCATGTGCTGCTACTGGAAGGTAGCATCCAGCCCCTAACCAACGCATAAACATACGTTCTGCGCTGGTGGTAGCCTGAGTTACAACATTCCTGAGAGGAGCTATCATCATCTGTATCTCTGGCTCGTCACGCAACTCCAGCGCTAGCGCACCCTGTCCTGGTGCAGGCATCATCACTTCTATTGGTAGATAGTTCATTCTATCTGCTAATCGTTTATGCTTACCCAATCTATGCAATCCAGCAGCAGCCAACACGATACAGTCGTAATCGCCCGCATCCAGCTTATGCAGCCGTGTATCAACATTCCCACGCAATGGCAAAATCTCCGCTTCCGGGAAAAACGCTCGAATTTGCGCCGATCTCCTTAAACTGCATGTGCCAATACGCTTGCTTCCAGGGTGGCCTGACTCAATCAACGATCCGAGGTCACTCTGACCATTCCCTATCAGTACATCTCTCGCATCCTCACGCACGCCGACCGCAACTACACATAATCCTTCAGGTTGAGTGGTAGGCAAATCTTTCAGGCTATGGACAGCCAGGTCAATATTCCTTTGCAACAGAGCATGCTCGATCTCCCTTACGAAGACTCCATCGCCACCAATTTGTGTTAAAGGGACGTGCGTTATAGCATCACCTGTCGTGTGAATTTGCTTGGTTTTTATCTCCAATTCTGGCTTTTGTTGCTTCAAACGCTCGATCACCCACTGCGTCTGTATCATCGCCAGCTTGCTGGCTCGAGTTCCAATGATTATGCGTTTCATCTTGTTGCTCTTTCAAATCAAATAAATAGCGTAGTGCTTCAGAATAAATGTGTTCCTGACCCTCCACTGCAGCATCTTTGAGGCGTAACATTGGGATATGCAATAACTTGTTCACAATTCGTGTCGTCAGCTCCTGAATAACTTCAGTTTCGCGTTGCGTTAGGGAAGGCAGGCGTTGAAGTGTACGCATCAATTCTTGTTGCCGCAATATATTTGCATATTGTCGTAATGCACTGATGGTATCGACTACGCTGAGCGAATGCAGCCACCTATCAAACGCGCTCACTTCCTGAGCGATAATCCCTTGAACCTGATCAACTTCCCGACGCCTCAGATGAATGCCTTCATTTACTGCAGTCTCCAGATCATCCAGGTTGTATAAGTGCACGCCTGGCAGGTCCGCTACTGCCGGGTCAACGTCACGCGGAAGCGCAATATCAATTAGAAGCAATGGTCGCCCTGCACGATGCTTCATAACCTCCTGCATCATTTTAAGGGTGATTAATGCGCGAGGGGCAGTAGTTGAGCTAATAACAACATCCGCTTCCGTTAGTGAGGTGGTAAGTTCCTTAAAAGATCGATGTATCGCTCCAAAACGTTTGGCGAGGTCGATAGCGTGCAAAGGTGTCCGATTTATAATGATCAGTTGTTGTGCACCATTGTCGCAGAGGTGATGGGCAGTGAGTTCGCTCATCTTTCCTGATCCTACCAGCAGAACGCATGCTTGATGAAGAGTGGGAAATAGTTTCTTTGCCAGTTGCACGGCAACAAGACTTACAGAGGCAGCATTGCGGCTGATTCCAGTCTCATTGCGAGCACGCTTGCCTGCAACTACAGCTCCACGAAAGAGCGCCGATGTTATTGGTCCTGCGAAACCACCACCCTGAGCTATTTCCAGAGCTTCCACAACCTGCCCTTGTATCTGCGACTCTCCAGGCACCAGGGAAAATAGTCCACAAGCAACACCATACAGGTGCGACACAGCCTGCTCATCAACTAAATGATAGCTGTGGACCTCAAGTTCAGGAAGAGTTATTGCACTGAGATCGCTCAGAATCCGTAATAGCCGATTACGTCCTTCCTCAATCTCAGAAAAGACTGCATATATCTCCATGCGATTACATGTCGAGAGTAAAACGCATTCCTGAGCGACATTTCGTATGGCTTGAAGGACCTGGGGTAGCTGCCGCTGAGAACACACTAATCGTTCTCGCAATGCTATCGGCGCAGATAAGTGATCTACACCTACAAGGACTATTTGCACAAAAACCTCACAAATCTCAATATTTATTGCAACCTATAGAGATTTTAACGGATTTTTCCGGAGAGTCAAGAGTGAAATACAGGTATTTCGTCAAGAAAACACTGTATCTTTTATCAGGGTGATGTACAATCAGGTCTTCTCAAATAGGGGAGGTTGTGTTAGTATCCAAATGAAGATACTAGAGGAGTAGATGTGAATCAATGAACAGGCCAGATCAACCAGAATCAACAACTGAATCTACAGAAGAGGTGAATGAAGCGCCACTTGCCAAACCACAGAGAAATTCCATAACAACAGCACTATCTTCCGCATCGCAAGCCCAGGAGAGCGGCTTCGACTGGACAGCGCTTGGAGTCGTTATACTCATCGCAGCTTTTTTCGCTGTCACTGCTCGATATAATGCACAACCAGCCACTTCGTTCGTCCCGGCAGCAGTGCTCAGTGCTACAGGTTGTGGCTTGCTGGTCACAGCTATCCGTAAATTACATACATCAAAAGGAGTTGGTCTGCTAGAAGCTGCTTTGGGTGGCTTTTTTATGGCGCTGTTTCAATTTACAGTAGCCATTACCTATCCAGGTGTATTCGATTCCATCAACTTTGGCCAAACATTACGGGATGATTTTCTGATTACCTGGATATTGGTTGCAGTTTTCTCCATCATATTTAGTTTAGCAGGTGCAACTCTTGGACACCTCTCTTTCGCTCCTCCACGTCCTTTGCCAGACAGGTCATCGTCAACAGCTAGTATTGAAGAAACAGATTTTGATACCACTCAAGATGAACAATCAGTACATCACGCTGAGATAGAGGAAGAGTCAGTTCACACTGTGTCGAGCAACGAGGAGGAAGATAATACCGTCGGAACAAGTGATCAGGATTTCGAGATTGAAGATACATCTGAAATATCCTATACTAAACAATCACAGCGATCAATTATCAGTTATTTCTTTACAATTCTTCTACTGGGTCTGGCTCCTACAGTAGTAGCTTATGTATTTTCAGCCGCCTATGACTTCACGCTCAGCTTCAATCAATTCGTCCCAGGTCCTTATCCAACCCTACGCATGCTCAGCGCACTTTTGCCCTGGCAAATACCACTATCGATCGACCTGAGCAGTAACATCAGAAACATCATCATTTTCAGTCTGCTATGGCGCATTCCCCTCTTCTTGGGTAACCCTTCACTATTCGACCTTCAGGCTCTAGAACCATACATTTACAACGGAGCCGCATTTGGATTGCTACTTCTCACCATGAATCGGAAGAATTTTAGCACAGTAAATCAATCTGCTCGTCCAGGATGGGTAGCTTATCTTTGCATGGAAGCAGCTTTAGGCCTGGTTCTGGTACTGCCTGCGAATCTATGGGTACTGAGAGGCTTAGAAGGATTGCTTCAAATTCATGATATTGTTATCCCTATACGAACTATCTCCATCCTCAATCCGCTTACATTTTCTCTTAATCTCATTACCGGGCCACTTGTATGTATAAGCTTAGGTATTGTGCTTAGAATATTTCTAAACAAAAGAACAGTACAGCGTTTTGGTAAATGCCCTGAAAGGTGAGCAGGTTTTGCCCTCAAACGTGAGCACTAGCCCTCAATGGTGAGCAGCACAACCATTGACAGCCTGAAAAACCGCCAGAGAAGCGGATGGCTGTGTGAGAAAGTTGTAAATTCGGGTGGTTAACACTGCTGATCTCCCACTTTCTCTGCTCCTGTTGAGATGAAAAAACGGGTGAAATCGGTTCGACACACCGGTAGTAATTTGGCTGAATGTTCGACACCATTTCTCAAGTGGCTCGGGCAGCGCATTCAGAGTTGAGAGCACACCTGACAAGTGGCAAGAAGGCTCCTTCTTCTGACATGTTCCAACTGGCTTCTCGAGCACCTTCAGAGAAGTATTGTATCCTACCGTCAAAAATGCACTGACAGGCCTTCTCGCCTCTTCCAGCACAAGGCAATCCAGATCCAGACCTTCTTCGTCTTTTTGAGCACAAAGGACCAGAACTCATCTCATTCCAGGATGCTGGCATCGGGGTCATGTGGATCAGGTTCGATCAGCGTCTCGCTCAAGGGTGGCAGCTTGGCTGCCTTTCTGGACATCCCTTGCACAGAATCAGCAAAAAAAGAGAGGATCCGGCTTTTGCTCGGTCCTCTCTCCTTGCCTTCCCGCTTGCGTAAGAGCAAGCCTACATCTCCTGCGTGGCCGAGAGCGGTGGGGGGGTGCCCACGGTACGCCGGAGCGCAGCTGGGGTGAGGTCTGCTCGGGTTGGGTAGCCATCGACTGCCATGAGCAGATCGGCCTCGGCGAGGATCGAGCGCAGCACATGCACAAGGCCCTCCATGCCGCCGAGGGCCAGTCCATAGGCGTAGGGTCGCCCGATACCGACAGCAGTGGCACCCAGGGCCAGCGCCTTGACGACGTCGCTGCCGCTGCGAATGCCAGAATCGAAGAACACCGGTAACCCATCCGCTGCCGCAACGACCCCAGGGAGACACTCGAGGGCGGCTAAGCCACCGTTGGCCTGCCGACCGCCATGGTTCGAGCAATACATCCCGTCCACTCCAGCATCCTTGGCACGACGCACATCGTCAGGATGGCACACCCCTTTCAGGATTACTGGCAGCTGTGTCAGCGAGCGCAGCCAGGGCAGATCATCCCACGTCAGAGACTTCCCGAAAATCTGTGTCCAATAGAGCACGGCACTGCGGGGGTCTTCCTGCGGCGGCTTGGGCAATTTGGCGAGGAAATGGGGGTCGCTGAGGTAGTTCGCCAGGCAGTGCCCGCGCAGCTGGGGGAAGTTGCCAGTCGCCAGATCGCGCGGACGCCAACCGGTTACCCAGGTATCCAGCGTGACGACGATCCCCCGGTAGCCGGCCGCCTCGGCACGATGCACCAGACTCTCGGCCAGGTCCCGGTCGCTGGGCGTATAGAGTTGAAAGAAGCCGGGCGTCTGTCCGAGGTGAGATGCGACCGCTTCGAGCGGATCGACCGAGAGGGTTGAGGCGATCATCGGGACGCCGGTTAGGGCCGCGGCCCGGGCCGTGGCCAGATCCCCATGGCCGTCCTGCGCACACAGGCCGATGACTCCAATCGGGCACAGAAACAACGGCGACGGCAAGCGCATCCCCCAGAGCTCGACCGACAGATCGCGCTGTGTCGCACCGACCAAGATACGCGGGATGAGCCCCCAAGAGGTGAACGCCGTCACGTTGGCACGCTGCGTGAACTCGTCTCCAGCGCCTCCTGCGACGTAGGACCACACCGACGGCGAAAGAGCGGCGGCAGCCTTCTCCTCCAAGTCGGCAAACTTCATCGGAAACTTGGAGGTCACGCCTGCCAACCCGTTGAAGTAAATCTCGTTTTGATAATCACCAAATGCTTGTGCCATCGGCACCTCCCACTGCTTGCAAGGCAAACGAACTGTTTCTGATGAGACGGCCATGGAACCAGGGACACCAATTCTCTGGCTATAGACCATCTGGTCGCTTCTTTGAAGATCTCTTTATTGACTTCTTGATTGGCATCCTCTTTGCTGCTTTCTACGCAAGTTCCTTTCATTTCTTCTTCACCCATACAGTATATCTTTTTGGAGATCACATTTCATCTCGGTCTCAGCTATCCTGGGAGCAGCGATGGGCAGATTTCGCCGATAAAGACGAGTTGCCCTCCCGGTGTTTTTGCTCATTTCGACTGCCCACGGGCGTCAATACTCATGTGACGAGGTGTCCGACACCGAAAACGATGGCAAACGTTTACCTGAAGACGCTTGACGTTCCGTTTGACCTTGCTCAGCGGTTTACGTGATGAACGCTCCTTTGTTTCCCCAAGAATACGCATGCAGCGACAAGAAGAATCGGAGCGAGACCTCCGACGGTGTCGAACCGATCTCGCTCGTTTTCTAGGCAAAGACAGGTGTAAAAAGCCACGCGGCTTCCCGCCCGAATTTACAAAAACGGTGCACAACCATCCGCTTCTGGAGCGGTTTTTCAGGCTGTCAATGGTTGTGCTGCTCACCATTGAGGGCTAGTGCTCACGTTTGAGGGCAAAACCTGCTCACTTTTCAGGGCATTTACCACGTTTCTGAGAGCATTTCCTGACTCAGAAAAATAGAGTGGTTAGGAAACGCCCTCTACTACCCTCCTACATCTTCTAGAAAGCAACCATGGCGCATGGACACGGAAGCCTTTCCACAGAAGCCCGTCCCCCTCTGGCAGAATC
>Ga0207684_10000467_pt1 | contig 52492 bp, 52 predicted proteins | sample KBSK5501metaG_FD_184342 | JGI IMG/M metagenome (GOLD analysis project Ga0207684, IMG submission 184342) | Corn, switchgrass and miscanthus rhizosphere microbial communities from Kellogg Biological Station, Michigan, USA - KBS K5-50-1 metaG... | ecosystem: Host-associated > Plants > Roots >... | reverse complement strand
AGGCGCTTCTCGATCGGATGGCGAAGGCTGCGCCCAAGGTCGTGGAAGAGCTGATCCCGCAGGCCATCACGCTGGGCGGGTTGGTCCGCGTGCTCTGCAATCTTCTGCGTGAACGGGTGCCGATTCGCGATTTGAGGACGATCCTCGAGACCGTGGCCGACTATGCGCCGGCGACCAAGGATGTGGACGCCCTGACCGAGTACGTCCGCCAAGCCCTGTCGCGCACCATCACGCACCAGCATCTGGGTGCCGATGGTGCGCTGAGTGTGATCAGTTTGGATCCTATGCTGGACCGCCAGCTCGCCGAAGCGATCCAACCTCATGCCCAAGGCGCCTATCTCTCAATCGCGCCCAGCCTCGCGCAGCGGGTTCAGGGAGCGATCAAGCAAGCGGCGGAGCGGGCGATCAGCCGGGGAGTTCAGCCGGTGCTGCTCTGTTCGCCGCCGTTGCGTCCTCATTTGCGGCGGTTGATCGAGCGGGGACTTTCGACGCTCCCGGTGCTCTCGCTCAATGAAGTGGAGGGGCAGGTCCGCCTGCAGTCGCTCGAGATTGTGAGGATCGCTGATGCAAATTAAGACGTTCCGCGCACTCGACATGCGTGAGGCTTTGCGGGCGGTCAAGGAAGAACTGGGCCCTGACGCCGTGATTCTCTCTACCCGAGAGGTGAAAAGCGGCGGGGGAGCATTCGGCCTCTTCAGCCGTGCTGTGGTGGAAGTCACCGCGGCTGTGGATCGGGAAGGGGCGCGTCCCGGCGCGCCTGGGGCGGGCGGGTGGAATGAAGGGGCGCGTCGATCAGAACGCAGATCGGCCGAGACCTCGCCGCTAAGGAGCGCGCCGGGGGCGAGTGGGTGGAATGAAACCCGCGACCAGTACCGAAACGATGTGCACGAAGAGCGGGGGGCGATCCTCTCCCATGGAAGGTTAGTAAGGAACGGGGAGAATCTCCAGGACTCCCGACGCCAAGAGCCCGCGCGCTCGAACACGCCCTTCTCGGAACAGCTGCAGGACGCAGGCGGACTTCAGGCGATCCGCGAAGACCTGGCAATGGTTAAGCAACAGGTGAGTGACCTTCGCCGCCCGGCCGGTCAGCTATCTCGGGAACGCGAAGGATGGAAGGCATTCGAAGAAGACTTGCGCGGTGTCAGGCGCCTGGTTGGCACGCTTGTAAAAAACGACCGGGATTGCTTCATCGAGCGTCTGACAGGATCCCTCAAATCCGCCTATGACTGGCTGCTCGATTCCGGATTGGAGACGAACGTGGTCTTTAGCCTTGTAAAGGAGTTGCACGACAGCCTGCCCCTCGATGGTGAGCAACTGGCCGCGATGCTACGGACCTCGGTCCTCGATCTCATGATCAGAGAAGTGAAGATCTCCGGTCCATTGCTGGACGAAGAGGGAGGGCCGAAGGCAGTCATGATCGTAGGACCTAGCGGCGTGGGGAAGACGACGACCATCGCCAAGCTCGCCGCATATTACGCGCTTCGGCAGAAACGAAACGTCGCCCTGATCACTCTGGATACCTATCGCGTCGCAGCCGTCGAGCAGTTGCGCGTATACGGCAGCATCCTTGGCCTTTCCGTTGATGTGGCCCTGACCTGCGAAGACCTCGCGGGCATGCTCCGGGTGCGAAAGTCGGCCGACCTAATCCTCATCGATACGGCGGGACGGAGCCCGCTGGATGAGACGGCATTACGTGAACTCAAACAATGGGCGGCTCCGAATCGCGAGGTCGAGGTCCATCTCCTGCTGTCTGCCGGCACGCGCGAAGCAGATCTCGCGGTGCTGCTGAGCCGCTTTATGACCCTGCCCGTGAAAAGCTTGATCTTTTCCAAACTCGACGAAACGACGCAGTACGGGAGTGTGTTCAACGTACTTCATCAGACCGGTCTGCCGCTGTCCTATCTCACCACTGGCCAGCGGGTGCCCGAAGACCTCGAAGTCGCGACCCCGAGCCTTCTCGCCGACCTGCTGTTGGATGGGCCCACCGCGATCAAGAGGAGACAGCAGGCCGGTAACGCATTGACGAGCCCCGCCGCAATAGCTGCCGCCCAAGTGCCCGCGATCCCAGCCGCGAAAAAGGGAAATCTTCTCGAGGCGCTTGGCTGGGCGCTTACGAAGCGGTCCGAGAAAAAAAGCGGAGAGTAAGAGGAGAGCGAAATGGATCAGACAGCGACATTACGGCAAGCCGTGGCAGTGAAAGCTCCCGGCCGCATCGTCCGCGTCGTGGCGGTCACGAGCGGGAAAGGCGGCGTCGGCAAGACGAACGTCACCGCAAATCTGGCGGTGGCCCTCGCGCATCTCGGGCGGCGCGTGATGGTGTTGGATGCCGATCTGGGCCTCGGCAATCTGGACGTGCTGCTCGGACTCACGCCCTCGTTCAGTCTGGCCGACGTGCTGAGCGGCCAACGCCGGCTGCGCGAGGTCCTCGTTCCGGGGCCTGGAGGAATTACCGTCCTCCCCGCCGGGTCCGGATTTCAAAATCTCACTGCTTTGTCCGATCATCAGATCCGGGAATTGCAGTCGGAGATGGACGAACTGCAGGAGCAGACCGATATCCTGCTGATCGACACGGGCGCCGGCATTGGGCGCAACGTCACGTCCTTCGCCACCATGGCCCAGGACATCATCGTGGTGGCTGCACCGGAGCCGACGTCGCTCACGGATGCCTATGCTCTCATGAAGGTCCTCTCCACACAGTACGGCGAGCGGCGGTTCCGATTGCTGGTGAGCATGACCCGATCTCCGAGCGACGGGCAGGATGTCTATCGCAAGCTCAGCCTCGTCGCGGAGCGGTTTCTGCATATCTCAATCAATTTTCTCGGCAGCATACCCTTCGATCCACGGTTAGCGGAGGCGGTTTGCCAGCAACGGCCGCTGGTCGAGCTATATCCCCAGTCGAAAGCGGCCCAAGCGTTCCTCGGCCTCGCGCATGATCTGGCCGAGTGGCCGCTGCCGGAGAGTCCCAAAGGCGGCCTGCAGTTTTTCTGGCAAAGCCTCTTGAGAAAGGATCAGCCACTATGATGATCGTCGGAAATACCGCCAAATCCCCGGCCGCCCGCCGCGCATACGAGGATCGCCGGGAGGCGTTGATCAAGGAGTTCGCGCCGACGATCAAATATCTCGCGTCGCGCCTCGCCGTGCGGCTCCCGTCATACCTGGATGCCGAAGATCTTTTCAGTGTCGGCCTTATTGGGCTGCTCAACGCATTTGACCGGTACGATCCAACCCGTGAGGCGAAATTCAAAACGTACGCCGAATACCGGATCCGCGGGGCGATGCTCGATGAGATCCGCTCCATGGATTGGATTCCACGCTCGGTACGCGACCGGATCACGCTGTTGCAGCGGACCTGCGATGGGTTGCAGAAGCGACACGGTCGGCCGCCGACGGAAGAGGAAATCGGCGAGGCGATGGGCCTTAACCAGGAGGAATTGTGCGATTTCCTGGTCCGCTCGCAGGGAGCCTTTGTGCTCAGCCTCGATGATCTCGCAAGCCAGGAACCGGAGCCTCGTATATTGCTCCAGTGCATGGCTGATCCCACGGCGAAAGACCCGTTGGCAGAATTGGTCGGCGATGCCAAGCGCAAGCAACTCGCGAGCGCAATTGAGGCGTTGCCCCACAAAGAGCGGATGGTCCTCACGCTCTACTACTATGAAGAGCTCACGATGAAGGAGATCGGGAAAGTCCTGTTCGTCACAGAATCGCGGGTATCACAACTGCACAGCCAGGCATTGATCCGCTTGAAGGGATCGCTGAAGATTGAACTCTGAAGGTGGTTCGGTAGAGGCCGCAGGAGGATGACAATTCTGTCGAACGCATGAAATCCCAGAGTTCGAAAGAGACGTAGATCGTCCTGTTTGACGGCCCACGTATTCTTAAGTCCCGCCTTGTCCACACCGATATAGCAACCAGCATTAAACACCAGTAAAAACGGCTGTTGGAGGCGAAGAGATGTCTCCTGATACACAGGTATTGACCTTGATGGAGGTTGCCGCGCTTCTACGCGTGCCGAAGTCGACGGTCTATAAGTTGGCCCAGAACGGCACGGTTCCAGCCTTCAAGGTCGGCAAGCACTGGCGATTTCTTCTTCGGGATATCGAGGTTTGGCTGCGAAGTCATGGAAACATCCCTTTTGTCCCACGAGGCGAGCGGTGAGCACAAGCACTTTCGAAGCCTGCCTGAAGCGTTTTCGTAGCACCGACCCAAGCATTCGGCGGGAGTCAGCCGAAGCCCTGGCAACCTTGGATCAGTCCCAGGCGGTTAATCCCCTCATCGATGGCCTGAGGGATGAAAACCCAGGTGTGCAGGAAGCCGCCGCAGCAGCCTTGATCCGCATCGGGGGGTCCCGCGTTGTTTCCTCATTAGTCCCCCTGCTCAGGGAGGATGTCGGTACGCGAAATCTTGCCCTTGAAGTGCTGGAACAGACCGGGAGTGCGGGGCTGGATATTCTGCTTCCGCTCCTCAGCCACGACGATACGAATATTCGCAAGTTCGTCGTCGATACCTTAAGCAAACTGGGAGACCACCGCGCGATCGCTCCTCTCATCGAAAGTCTGCAGGATCGAGAGCCGAACGTGCGTGGCTCTGCCGCCGAGGGGTTGGGCTACTTGCGCGCGCGGGAAGCGGTCCCGCAGTTGCTTGGCCTTTTGGATGACAACGAATGGGTGGTCTTTACGGTCATTGAGGCGCTGGGCTACATCGCCGATCCCGCCGCTCTGCCCGCGCTGATGGCATTGCTCAAAGACGGCTCGGAAACGGTCAGGTACGCGGTCATTGAGGCACTGGGCAGGTTCTCGGACTCGGCGGCTTGCGTCAAGCCGATGCTGGAACTTGTGTCCTCTGCTGATCGGGATCTGCGGGATCTCTTGACGAAGAACCTCATCACGCTGGCAGGCACGAACGGCCTGGACCTCAAATCAATGGTCAATCCTGACTGGTTTGTCCTGGTGCTCGAAGACGCCGTGCAGGCCGATCAAGAGGATGTCGTCATGGCGGGGATCAGAGGGTTTGAGATAATCGAGAGCTCAGCCGGAACGGTCGCTATCCTTGGCAGTCTGGAAGGCGTCAGCACGAAGTTTCCGGCCCGGGCCGATGAGATCTTTGAGCAGGCAGGGCGCGCTCTTCTCCGGTGCGCGGATGGCTCCGCTCTCCTGGCCGCGCTCACCTCACCCGTTGAGCGGGTAGTGTCGCTTGCCGCGGAGACGCTGGGCAAGCTGCGGTCGCGCGAGGCGGTGCAATCCTTAGGCCAGCTCATACTCCGGCACGGCGATCGCGACGTGCGGCGCCAGGCGCTGAAGGCCTTGGGACGGATCGGCGATCCGACAGCGATCCGCTTTGTCACTGCCGCGCTTGAAGACGAAGACGGGCATGTGCGGACTGAGGCGGCCACTGTCTTAGGCAAATGGATAAACCAGTCGGGAATCGAACCGCTGTGCGGCCGTCTGCTCCTTGAGCCTTTTGCCGATGTGCGGGCGGCAATCGTCGAGGCCTTGTGCGCCAACCCTCATCCGTTGGTGAGCGAACGACTGATCGGGCTGTTGGATCATCAGCGTGAAGAAGTGCGAGAGGCAGCTGCTCGGGGCTTAGGGAGACTCAGACCGCCAGCCGCGCTGCGTCCGCTTCTCGACGTTGCCAGCGATCCGTCATCGCTTGTGCGCGGCGCGATCATTGAGGCGATTAGCCGGTATCCGGTACGAGCCGCGTTCGAAGCATTGAGATTGGCCCTTACTGACGATCATGAGAAGGTCCGGTTGGCGTCCCTGCTGGCCTTGGCTGTCCGGGAGGAACCAGAGATTGAAGAGATCTTGTTGGTTCAAGGGCTGGGAGATTCGGATTTGTGGGTCCGCTACCGAGCGGCCGAGGCGCTCGGCGTACGGCGCGCGACGGCTGCCTTGCCCGCCCTCGCGCGTATCGCTAAGAGTGATCATGAGCCGTCCTTCTTGCGACGAATGGCGGTAGAGGTTTTAGGACAACTCGGCGACCTGCGAGCCGGGGAGACGATCAGTGAGTTGATGTGGGATCACAATCCTGATGTGAGCGCGGCGGCCGCCCAGGCTCTGGACGCCTTGCAGGGAGGAGAAGAAGGTGCCGATCCGTGGAAATGAGTGCTCCAACCTTCGTCGGATTCCGAGATCTCATCTACGAAAAGAGCGGGATTTATTTTCCAGACAACAAGAAGTATGTCCTCGATTCGCGACTGGCATCACGCCTCGCCGAGCACAACTGCGCGACCTTCGAAGAATACTTGGCGCTGCTCAGGACCGACGGCTGGCGGGACAAAGAGCTTCCGGCCCTCTTCAATGCTGTGACGACCAACGAGACCTTTTTTTTCCGGGACCTTCCTCAGTTGCAGGCCTTCAACGATCTCATTCTCCCCGCAGTGATCAAAGAGAACCAAGGCACGAAGCGCTTGAAGATCTGGAGTGCCGCCTGTTCCACCGGCGACGAACCCTACACCCTGGCGATTCTCCTCTTGGAGCGGGGCCGGGAAGGGGCGCGTCCGTTAGAACGCAGCTCGGCCGAGACCTCGCCGCTGAGGAGCGCGCCAGGGGCGGGCGGGTGCACAGGGGAAAAGGAATCTGTCTTGGCAGATTCCAGGGCGGGCGGGTGCAACAGCAATCTGAGCGGGTGGAACGTCGAGATCGCCGCCAGCGATATCAGCGAAGCTGTTTTGGGAAGCGCTCGGCGCGCGGCGTACGGAACCTATGCGATGCAGCATGTGTCGCCTCTGTTGCGCAGTCGGTACTTCATGATCGAGGACGGACTCCACTGCGTGAAGCACGAGGCGAAACGGCTTGTGCGGTTCGCCCATATCAACCTCTACGATACGGCGCGAGTCAAGCTGATGAAGGGCATGGACGTCATCTTTTGCCGCAATTGCCTGATCTACTTCGACGACAAGGCGAAGAAGCGCGTCATCGACAGCTTTTACGACTGCTTGAATCCACGCGGGTATCTGGTGATCGGATTTTCGGAGTCCTTGCACAATGTAACACGGGCCTTCCACCCGATTTCCTCGCACAAGACCGTGGTCTACCAGAAGGTGTAGCGCCTGAGGAGCGAACGATGCCAAAGCAAGCTTTGATCGTAGATGACTGCGCAGTGACCCGCAAGCTGGTCGCGCTCTATCTCAAGAAGGCGGGGTTTGGATCCGTCCAGGCCGAGAACGGCCTGGAAGCCCTGGAAAAGCTTGCGCAAGAGGCGGTGGACGTCGTCGTCACCGATTTGAACATGCCGAGAATGGACGGCTTAGCCCTGACGAAATCGTTGAGGCGCGAGCCCCAATACGCGCGGCTACCGATCGTGATGCTGACCACCGAGACGGAGGAGACTGAGCGCGCCAAGGGGATGGAAGCCGGAGTATCGGCGTATTTGACCAAGCCGGTGACCCAGGAACAGTTGGACGAGGTTGTGAAAACATTGACAGCCTAGCCCAGGAAGACGCGGCGGTACACCCCGCCGGATGGAGGAACGTATGGCAATGACCCCGGAGATGAGGATCCTTGTTGTGGATGACATGTCCACCATGCGGAGAATCGTCAAAAACATATTCAAGCAACTGGGCTTCGTCAATGTTGAAGAGGCGGAGAATGGCAAGGACGCGCTCGACAAGCTCAAGGCTGCGAAATTTGATTTGGTCGTCTCAGACTGGAACATGCCGGTCATGCCTGGAATCGAGCTCCTGAAAAACATCAGGGCGGACGCCGCCCTCAAACACATTCCGGTCCTTATGGTGACGGCTGAAGCGCAGCAGAGCAATCTCATCGAGGCGATCCAAGCCGGGGTGAGCAATTATATCGTCAAGCCCTTTACCGCCGAAACCATCAAAGAGAAGCTGGACAAGATTTTCGCGTAGGACCGATATGCGGATGATTATCAACGGAAGAATTTCTGCCGAGGCCCTGCCTGGTGCTCAGGATGACAAAAAGGAGCGTGGCTGCTGATGGCGGATAACTCCATGAACGATGAGATGAAAGAGATCGTCCAGGATTTTCTGGTCGAATCGCAGGAAGTGCTTGATGGGCTGGACCAGCGCTTTGTGGCGCTCGAAAAGAACCCGGACAATACGGATCTCCTGAATGAAATTTTCCGTGCGGCGCACAGCATGAAAGGCTCGGCGGGGTTTCTGGGTTTCACGCGGCTCGTCGAGGTCGCCCATCATGCGGAAAGCATTATGAACAAAATGCGCCAGCGTGAGATGGCCGTCGAACGACCGGTCGTCGATACGATCTTGGAGGCCTTTGATGTGATCAAGGGGTTGTTGAACGATATCAAGGAGACTGGAAGCGATGGACACGTGGATGTCTCCGGCATATTGGCGAAGCTTGCGGCGGTCCTGAACCAGCCGGCGAGGCCAGGAGCTCCGGCTCAAGCACCGGCCACAACGCCGGCACCGGAGCCGCCGAAAAAGTTGGGCGCGATTCTTATCGAGGAAGGCGCACTCTCTTCTGAGCAACTCTCCGACGCCTTGACGAAACAGGAGGTGATTCCTCTGCTCGGGGAAATTCTGGTGCGTGACAAGGTCGTCGCCGAAGAAGTAGTGGATAAGGCCCTCAAAAAGCAAGGCCCCAAGACCGGCGCTGAAGAGGATCAAACGATCCGGGTCGAGACGCGGCGCCTGGATCAGGTCATGAACCTTGTAGGTGAACTCGTGCTGGGCCGCAATCGCATGATGAAGCTCAGCACCGGCCTAGAGCAATCCCATGAGGCCGATCCGCTGGTGCGAGAGCTCGCAGAGACCATCGGCCAGCTGGACCTTATCACCAGCGATCTGCAGACCGCCGTCATGAGGACCCGCATGCTCCCGATGCGTAAGGTGCTCGGCAAGTTCCCGCGGATGGTCCGAGACCTGGCAAACAAGGTCGGCAAGAAAGTGGGGCTGGAGCTGGTCGGCGAAGATACCGAGCTGGACAAGTCGGTGATCGAAGAGATCGGAGACCCGCTGGTTCATCTCATCCGAAACGCGATTGATCACGGCTTGGAAACACCCGAGGAGCGCCGGGCGAGCGGCAAGCAGGAGCAAGGCACGATACGGTTGGAGGCTGCCCAAGAGGGAGACCGCATTATCATCCGGATTTCCGATGATGGCCGTGGCATCCCCCTGGAGAAAATCAAGGCCAAGGCGCTCTCCCGGGGTTTGGTTACGCCTCAGGAGATCTCTACGTGGGCCCGCCGCGAGATCATCAACTTGATCTTTCAGCCGGGCTTCAGTACGGCTGAGAAAGTCACTGACGTCTCGGGGCGGGGCGTGGGCATGGACGTGGTGCGCACCAATATCAGCCGGATCAATGGCACGGTGGAGGTGGACACCGATGAAGGTCGTGGTTCCACGGTGACCATCAAGCTCCCGCTGACGATTGCGATCATCCAGGCCCTCATGGTTGCGGTCGAGCGCCAGACATTCGCCATTCCATTGACCTCAGTGGTCGAGGCGGTCAAGCTCGGTCCGGGTGACCTCAAGACGATCAATGGTCGGGAGGTCTTGACGCTCCGCGATCATGTCTTGCCGCTCCTGCGCCTGAGCACCATGTTCGAAATTCCCATGCAGGAGGATCCTTCTGATCTCGGCTATGTGGTTGTGGTTGCGGTGTGCGAACGGCGGTTCGGAATCATGGTGGATCGCCTGCACGCGCAGGAGGAAGTGGTGATCAAGTCTCTTGGCGATTTGCTCGGGGAAATTACGGGAGTCGCGGGAGCCACCATCACCGGAGAAGGCAAAGTGGTGTTGATTTTGGACATGGCGGAATTGGTGCAGGCAATGCACCCCGTGGGCGTCCGGTTGAACGCGCGGTAACGCAAGGAGGCGGGTCATGAAGATGCGAGATGTTTCAATAGGCGTGCGCGTGGGAGGCGGCTTCGGCATGCTGGTCTGCGTGGTAACGGTGATGGCGGTCTTAGGGTGGATCGGCATCGCCACCGTCCAGGATAACTTTCGAATGCTTTATGTGGGCTATACGTCGGCCGTCATTGATCTCGCTCATGTCCGGGCGGACCTCGGCCGATACCGCGCGTTCATGCTCGAGGCGGCTGGGGCCCCCAACAAGAACGAGTACGAGGGGGCGGCGTCGAAACTCGGGCCGATTCGGGAGAGCATGGACAAGGCGGTCGCCGACTATGGTTCAAGGGCCCTGAGAGTGTCCAAGAGCGGCCGGAGCGAGGCCGAGGATCTCAAGAAGTTCAAAGCCTCCTTAGAAGACTACTTCAAGACCGGTGCCGGGATCCGCGGCACGCTCACCGACGCCTTTGCTCTTCCGGATCCGGACATGCAGCAGCAAATGCGCAACCTAGCGGTGACGGCTGCCCGCACCGACGGCGCACAGAAGCTGAATGCGGCATCGGACAAATTCGACGAGCTGCTGAAGACTGTCGGAGAAGTCGCCAACGATTTGCACGAGGATGGTGTGAGCGCGGCCCAGAGCTCGAAGAAAGTGCTGCTGGTGGGATTGATCCTAGCCCTGCTTCTTGCCGGCGGCATCAGCTTCGTCATCGCGCGGAGCGTCGTGAAGCCGATCAAGATGGTCAACGCGGCGCTGGAAGACATCGCAGAGGGAGACGGCGATTTGACCAAACGCCTCCCGGTCGAAGGCAAGGACGAGGTGGGGCAGCTCTGCAAGATCTTCAACCGGTTCGTGGACAAGCTGCATGACAGCATCGCCCGTGTGGCGAGCACGACAGCGTCGCTCGCAGCAGCGTCAGAACAACTGTCGGTGAACACCGCCCAGTTGGCCAAGGGCGGCAAGGAGCAGGCACAGCAGGCGACCCAGGCTGCCGCCGCAGTGGAACAGATGTCCGCGACCGTCACCGAAATGGCCAAGAATGCTCAGGGGGTGGCGGGCACGGCCCAGAACGCCAGTCAAGCGGCCGGGCAGGGGCATGAGGTGGTATCCAGCTCCATTGCGGGAATGAGCCGCCTTGCGGAGACCGTCCGGGCGTCGGCAAGTCGCATTCAGTCGCTGGGACAGCGCTCCGACCAAATCGGCGAGATTGTGAAAGTCATCGAGGATATCGCGGACCAGACGAACCTCCTGGCGTTGAATGCGGCGATCGAAGCGGCACGGGCCGGCGAGCAGGGCCGCGGCTTTGCGGTGGTTGCGGACGAGGTTCGCAAGCTGGCTGAACGCACGACCAAGGCGACCAAAGAAATCGCGGACACCATCCGTACGATCCAAAGCGATACCACCATGGCGGTCGAGTCAATGGAAACCGGCACGCATGAAGCCCAAGAAGGCATGGCGATGGTCAACAAAGCGGGAGAGCGGCTGAGTGAGATCGTCAGCGCAGTCCAGAGCGTGACCGGCATGGTGCAGCAGATTGCCGCGGCGATCGAGGAGCAATCCACGGCGACCGATCAGATTGCTGGCAATATCGAGGCGGTGGCGTCTGTGAGCAAGCGCAGTGAGGGCGGATTGGGTCATGTGACACAAGCCACGACGGAATTGGCTCGTATGGCCGCTGAGCTGCAGACCGTGGTCGGGGGCTTCAAGCTGAGGGGTTAACGGCAGAGCGAAGCGAAGAGTCGTGGCGTTCACTTCGTTGAAGTTGAACAGAAAGGATTTCTCTCATGTCCTCCCTCATGCAAGAAGTGGATGCGCGCACGAGGCTGGCCGGCGCCAATACGATGGAGCTCCTCTTGTTCCACTTGGGAGAGCCGGAAATCTACGGGATCAATGTCTTTAAGGTCAGAGAAGTGATGAAGCGGCCATCCCTCACGCGCATGCCGGAGTCAGATTCCCGCATCGAGGGCATTGCCAATATCCGCGGGCAGACAGTGCCGCTTGTGAGCCTCCACCGAGCGTTAGGGTTCCCGGAAGGTAAGTTTTCCGGCTCCGGGAACGTGATTATCGCTGAATACAATGGGAGTCTTCATGGTTTCGTCGTCGCCGGCGTGGATCGGATCATCCGCATCTCCTGGGATAAGGTCAAGGCTCCTCCGCCGCTTGTACAAAACAGCCGCGGCGGATCCGTGACGGCCGTGACCGTGCTGGAGGACGGGCGCATGGTCTTGATCCTGGATGTAGAGAAGGTATTAGCGGACATTTGTCCCCCGCTGGATGAAGAGACATTTGCCGCCATTCCTACGCTGCCTGTCGATGCGAAGACCATCGGCAAGCGGGTCCTCTTTGCCGACGACTCACAGGTCGCGCGAAAGCAAATCGCGAGGACCTTGGATCGGCTGGGTCTGTCCTATGTCCAATGCACGACCGGACGCGAAGCCTGGGAACAGTTGGTTGCCCTGGCCGAAAAAACCGCTGCGGAAGGCAAGACGGTGCATGATGAGATTCAGTTGGTGCTGACTGATGTGGAAATGCCGGAAATGGACGGGTTCACACTAACAAAACGAGTGACATCGGATGCTCGCTTTGCCGGCATTCCGGTCATCATGCATTCGTCGTTGACCGGGACGTGTAATGCGGAAAAGGGCAAGACCATGGGCGCTACCGACTACGTGGGGAAGTTCAACCCCAAAGTGCTGGCAGAGGTCATTCAACGGTACTGCGGACTGCAGGGGATTTAGCCGTGACGTTCCCGATCAGAGTGTTGGTCGTAGATGACTCCGCATTCATGCGCAAGGTCATCGCCAACATGCTGTCCGCAGATTCACGAATCAGTGTAGTGGGAACGGCGCGCAATGGGGATGAGGCCTTGGCGCAGGTCAAGGCTCTCAAGCCCGACGTGATGACCCTCGATATTGAGATGCCGGGTTTGAACGGCCTCGATGTACTCAGACACGTGATGAAAGAGATGCCGCTGCCGGTGATTATGGTGAGCTCGCTCACGGAAGAAGGAGCAAAGGAGACGTTGACCGCGCTCGACTTGGGCGCCGTGGATTACATCCCGAAGCACCTTCAGGGCTCGGTAGTGAATATTGTGACGATCCAGCAGGACCTCATCGAAAAGGTCGTGATGGCTCAGAAGGTCGGCCCCAAGCTCGCGCGGGTCGGACAGCGGGCGTCTCGGGAACATCCCGTCTCACCGATTGTACACCTCGCGGGATCTTCCGGCAGGGGCAATAGGATGGTGGCGATTGGGTGTTCTACCGGCGGCCCCAAGGCCTTGCAGGAAATCCTTCCACTCTTCCCGAAAGATTTTCCGGCGCCGATCCTGGTCGTCCAGCACATGCCGAAGTTCTTCGTCGGACCGTTTGCCGAGCGCCTCAATGAATTAAGCCAGATTGAGGTGCGGGAGGCGGTGGAAGGGGACGTGTTGAGGCCCGGACTGGCGTTGATCGCGCCGGGTGGGGTGCAGATGAAAGTTGCGCGGCGGAACACCCTCGAGACGGTGGTCCAGTTGTCCGCGGAGCCGGTGACGCTGCACATGCCCTCCGTGGACGTGATGATGATGTCAGCCGCCCAGATCTATCCTGAGCGCGTGATTGGGGTGATCCTAACCGGTATGGGACACGACGGGATGGAAGGAATGGCGGCCATCAAGAAAGCGAATGGTCGGACGATCGCCCAGGATGAGGCGACCTCGATAGTCTACGGCATGCCGAAGGCCGTCGTGGACAGCGGGACTGCGGACAAGATTGTGCCGCTCGAGAAGATCGCGGGTGAGATCGCCAACATGGTATGAGCACCGGGAATAACGGCCGTCTTGGCGGCCAGGGGAAAAGGGTCGGTCTTGGCCGACCCAGGGTAGGCGGGTGAAATGGCTGGGCGGGTGAAATAAAAGGGCGTGTCTATCATTTGGCTCTGACCAGGGGGAATCATGGAACACACGGTCGGTTCAGCTACGGTTGAGAAGAATGGCGGGGTCAGCGTGGTCGGGGAGATGCTGCAGCTCGTCACGTTCAAACTGGGCACCGAAGAATTCGCGCTTGATATCCTGCTGGTCCAGGAGATTAACCGAAGGGTAGAAATCACCAAGGTGCCGAAGACGCCTGAGTTTGTGGAAGGCGTCATCAACTTGCGCGGTAAAATCGTGCCGGTCGTGGATCTCCGCAAACGCTTCGGACTGGCTGGGCACGGGTTCACGGGGCAATCGAGGATCATTGTGGTGAATATCGACAACCGCGTGCTTGGATTGATGGTGGACTCCGTCTCCGAAGTCGTGCAGATCCCGGCGCGTACGATCGAGCCTGCCCCGCCGCTCGTGGTGGGAATCGACGCGGCCTATATCAAGGGCATTGGGAAGTTCGAGGACAGATTGCTGATTCTGCTGGATCTTGGCAAGGTTCTCTCAGCAAATGAAAAAGATCTTGCCGTGGAGCGCTAAAGAGCTTGCTGTGGCGGCTTTCTTTGAGCGACTTCTTCGAGAATCTTTAGGGAGCTCTGCAGCACAGCGGCCGCGCACTGGAGAGTGGAGTGAAACTGCTGAAGAGCCTCTTCCCATTTGCCGTCATTCTGGAGCGCCTGGAACCGGCGAACCTGATCTTCAAGAATGGCAGTCTTAGCCTGCAGCACGAGGTTGTCAGCGGCCAGCGACATGGAAAGCCCCTTTTGCCAACGCAAATTTGAAGCAATCGGGAAGTTAGCAAAATTACCAAGAGCCGTCAAGGGTAGCTAATGGGGAATAAACCCATCAATAGGGAAATGAAAGGCGCATGGATCTTCTGACCATTATCGGAATCGTGGTGTCCCTTGGCGCCATTCTTGGCGGTCAGGTGCTCGAGGGCGGGCATCTCGGCTCGATCATGCAGCTCACTGCTTTCATTATCGTGATGGGCGGCACGTTCGGAGCCGTGATGGTGAACTACCCGATGCCGATTTTTTTGAAGGCCCTCGCGAACGCCAAGATGATCTTTTTCAATGTCCAGGTGGATTCCAAGGCGATGATCGCCCAGATCGTCGAACTGGCGACGTTGAGCCGCAAACAAGGGTTGCTCGCACTGGAAGGCAAATTGAAGACGATGACCGATCCGTTTCTCCAGAAGGGCCTTCAACTGGTGATCGATGGCACGGAGGCCAAGGCCATCCGGGAAATTCTGGAAATTGAAGTGGAGCAGTTCGAGGAGGAGAACATTGTTTCCGGGAAGGTCTACGAATCGCTCGGCGGTTTCGCGCCCACTATCGGCATTTTGGGCGCGGTACTGGGCTTGATTCATGTGATGGAGAATCTCGCCGATCCCTCAAAACTGGGATCGGGCATCGCGGTGGCTTTTGTTGCCACCATTTACGGCGTGGGTACCGCCAATCTCTTCTTTCTCCCCATGGGCGGCAAGATCAAGCTGAAAACAAAGGAACTGGTGCTGGCCCGCCAATTGATCATCGAAGGACTGGTGTCGCTCGCGCAGGCGGAGAATCCAAAGATGATCGAGGAGAAGCTCAACGGCTATCTGCCGGAATCTCAACGGGCGAAGCCCAAGTGACATTTCTCCTGTTCCCCAAGCGGCGAAGGATGTAAGCAGGACATGGCCAGAAAGAAGAAACACGAGGAGCACGAGAACCACGAGCGCTGGCTGGTGTCGTACGCCGACTTCATCACGCTTCTGTTCGCCTTCTTTGTCGTGATGTACTCCATCTCGTCCGTGAACGAGGGCAAATTTCGCGTGGTCAGCCAGTCCATCGTGGAGGCTTTAAATCCCTTGATCAATATGTCGGCCACGTCGCTGCGCTTTCAGGCAGAGAATCAAGGAGGGCCGACCTCCACGCGGGCGATTTCTATCGACATGCAGGTCTATAAGAAATTATCCGAGGCAATCAAGGCCACCGACAGTACCGGGCGCGTGAAGGTCGCTCAGGGGGAGCGTGGGGTCACCGTTAGTATTACGGACACGATGCTGTTCCAACCGGGACAGGCCCTCGTCGTGCCGGAGGCGAAGGAAATGCTGAGCCGAGTGGCCTCGGTCTTGAAGGATTTTCCCCATCAGATTCGCATTGAGGGCCATACGGATAACGTCCCCATCCATACCAAAGAATTTCCGACCAACTGGGAGCTCTCCGCCGCGCGGGCATTGAACATCACTCGATTTTTGACCGAGGGCGGCTATCTTCCCCCCGAGCGGTTGGCAGCCAGCGGGTATGGGGAGTTCCATCCGGTAGAGCCCAATGATACGCCCGAGGCACGATCGCACAACCGTCGAGTCGAGCTGGTGATTCTTAAGGCGTTGAAAGGCGAGGGAGAAGGGAACCAGGTCATCTCGCCGATAAAAGCCCCCTGCGTCGTGACCGGGCTACCGGGAGGATGCGAGGATCAGGGGCCATGAAGCGCGTTCCCCTTCAGGAAGCGGCGCCGGGAATGGTCCTAGTCAAACCAGTGACGAATTCCGCCGGTCATGTGGTTGTCGCCGCCGGCATGACACTCAACGAGCCATTGATTACCCATCTGGAGCGCTTGGGCAAGGCGGCGGTCTATGTGGAAGGCGCGCCTGACGGGGGTGCAAGCAAATCTTTTGAGGAGGTAGAGCGGGAGCTCGCCGGTCGATTTCGGAAGGTCGAAGGTGAGCCGCAGCTCGCCCGGATTCACGAAGCCATTCGCCAATTTCTGAAGAGCCAAACCGAAGGCCGCCATGACTGAAACAGAACAGGCAGACCTTAAGCATCGGATCGAAAGGCTCGGACAGCTTCCGACGCTCCCTCAAGTTGTCCACAAAATTATGTCGATGATCGATCGGCCCGAGACCTCCGCGGAGGGATTGGGCCGCATGATCGAGAAGGATCAGGTTCTATCGGCGAAAGTCCTGCAACTCGCGAACTCCCCCTTTTACGGATTTCCCGCTCGGATCGCCTCGGTCAGCCATGCGGTGGTCGTGCTCGGTTTGAACGTCGTGAAGGGCCTGACCCTCGGCGCCACCGTGTTCGATATGATGAAGGCGGCAGGGATGGACCAACTCTGGCGTCATTCCCTCGGAGTGGCCATGGTGTCGCACCTGCTTGCCACCAGGGTCGGTCAGAAAAATCCTGAAGAACTCTTTGTCGCGGGTCTCCTGCATGATCTTGGAAAGGTCGTGATGTACGTCAAGCTCCCGGAGACCGCCTCCCGGATCGAAGCGGCGGTGCGAGACCGCGATATCTACATGATCGATGCCGAGCGGGAAATTCTCGGCCTGACCCACGCGGATGTTGCCGGATGGCTGGCGGCCGCCTGGCATCTGCCCACCGTGCTGAAAGAGCCCATTATGTATCACCACCAGCCGACGCTGGCGAAAGTGGCTCCCATGCAGACGGCAATCGTGCACGTCGCCGACGTGCTGGTAAAGGCCATGGGCTGCGGTTGCTCGGGCGATACGCTCGTGCCGCCGTTATCCTCCGAGGCCTGGACGGCGATGAACCTTGACGATGAAAGCCTGGCGGCCTGCGTCGCGCAGGCCGCTCAAGAATTCGAAACCATCGACGATTATCTATGATGGTCGTACTTGCATGACGACGACGGCCACGGCGTCCCGCCGCGTGCTCCTGTTGCACGGTGACCCCAACGAGGCTTCGCGCTTGAACGAGGTCTTGACCAAAGCCGGATTCGCTGTTGAAGTCACCAGCGACCCAGATCCCGCGCCCGCGGATTTCTTCGATCGCCCGCCGTCGATGGTGCTCGTCGCCGAGGGGACCGGCGGGCGCTCTGTCGAGACCCTGGCCCACGACCTGAAAGCCGATCCCTTGCTGGGCCGCCTGCCGATCGTGTTTCTGATTCGCGATGTGCGGGTAGGGGACATAGACTGGGAAGATCTTGCCATCGATGACTACATCACGATCCCCTACTCGCCCGATGAGGTCGTGCGTCGGTTGCGCTTATGCCTGAGCCGAATGTCCCGCTCGCTGGACGCGAATCCGCTCACCGGTCTTCCCGGCAATACTTCCATCCTCTACGAAACGACGCGTCGGATCGAGACCGGCAGGCCCTTTGCCCTGGCCTATCTTGACATCGACAACTTCAAGGCCTTCAACGATCGCTATAGCTACGGTAGGGGCGATGAGGTATTGGTGGTCACGTGCCGCCTGATCAGCACCGTGGTGAGCGAAAGCGCCGGGCCAGAAGGTTTTGTCGGACATATCGGGGGCGATGACTTTGTATTAATCAGCCCGCCGCAGGCGATGGAAGGTATTTGCCAAACGATTATCCGGCGGTTCGACCTGGTGATTCCTGATTTCTACGATGAAGAGGACCGAACCCGCGGCCATATTGATTCCGTAGACCGCCGGGGCAACCGGGAGCAATTCCCGATAATGACCCTCTCTATCGTGATGGTCTCAAGCGAGACGCAGCCGATTACGCACCCCGGTGACATCAGCGAGCGGGTCTCCCAATTAAAGAAACAGGCCAAGGCTCTGCAGGGCAGTAATTATCTGTGCGACCGCCGGAAGTGACTTCCAGTCGCGTCAAGAGTTTGGCTCTCCCGCTTAGTGTCTGACCGGTCTTTCCGCCCGGTAAAATCCCCCTAGCTCTGCGCGACCTCGGACCAGGGACTTGGGCCGAGGCTTCTTTCATGGGGCCACATCTCCTAGCGTAGAATGCAGGACTCGGCCCTACATTCTGAATTCCCCTTTCGGACTGCCAAAATCCCGACCCTCTTCTAAAGGGGGCACATGTCTTGCTTTGATCCTATGCGACTCGGAGATAAACATGGATCGAGGCGTGTACGCGATAGTGTCGGGAGCCATTGGGCAAGAGCGCCGGTTGGATATCGTCGCCAAGAACCTGGCCAATTCCCAAACCGTAGGCTACAAGCGCGAGAAAATCCTGTTCAAAACTCTTCTTGCCAATGCTGCCGGCAGTTCTCAGATGAAATCCCAGGCCGATAAAGTCTTCACTCGGCCCACCGGCACATTCTTGGACTGGAACGGCGGAGCGCAACGGCAGACAGGGCATGCCACGGATTTGGCCCTGGAGGGGGATGGGTTCTTCGTGGTGAAGACCCCCCGCGGGCCGGAATATACACGGAGCGGCAATTTCAAGGTGACTCCAGCAGGCCAACTGGCGACGCTTGACGGGATGCCGGTTCTTGGTCAATCCGGCCCAGTACAAATTCCGCCCGGCAAGTTACTGGTCAACAGAGAGGGAGAAGTCACGGTGGATGGCGCGACCATTGATACGATAAAAGTTGTCAAGCTCAAGGACCTAGGATCGAGTACCAGAGTGGGAGAGCGATACATCACCAAGGGGCCGATCGAACCGTCGCCGTCAACGAGTATCGTACAGGGCAGCTTGGAAGAGTCGAATGTGAATGCGATCGAAGAGTTCGTCGGGCTCGTGGATCTCAGCCGGCAGTACGAAGCGGCGCAGAAGGTCATTCAGTCAATGGATGACGCGACGAAACAAGCGGTGAATGAGATCGCACGGCCCGTTTGATGACAACAGTTACGAGTCACCCATAATGAGATCCGGAGGGCGAAGATGATCAGGGCAATGTGGACTGCGGCATCGGGTATGGCCGCGCAACAACTCAACATGGATGTGCTGGCCCATAACCTGGCCAACACCAACACCGTCGGATTCAAGCGTAGCCGCGCTGACTTCCAAGACATGCTTTATCAAACCTTGCGGACCCCGGGGGCCAGCGCCTCCTCGGCCACGACGCTGCCGACGGGTATTCAGTTGGGAACGGGCGTGCGGGCGGTGGCGGTCCAAAAGATCTTCACCTCCGGGAGTCTTCAACAGACGCAAAATGAACTGGATATGGCGATCGAAGGCGACGGCTTCTTTCAAGTAAGCCGGCCGGATGGCACCATCGCCTATTCGCGCAGTGGGGCGTTCAAAAAGAACAGCACCGGAGCGGTCGTCACCTCGGACGGGGACCCGATCCTGCCGAACATCACGGTTCCGGCGAACACAATCAAACTCAGCATCGGCAGCGATGGCACCGTCTCGGCGCTCGCCGCCGGAGCCACGACCTCGAGCCAAATCGGCTCACTGCAATTGGCACGTTTCGACAATCCGGGCGGCCTCGATGCTCAGGGCAGCAATCTGTTCCTGCCGTCGGGAGCCTCTGGAGATCCCACCACGGGAGCTCCCGGAAGTCCAGGTTTCGGCACTCTCGCACAGGGCTTTCTTGAGAGCTCCAATGTGAACATCGCCGAAGAGATGGTCAATATGATCATTGGCCAGCGCAACTACGAGCTCAATGCGAAGGCCGTGCAAACGGCCGACGAGATGCTCCAGACCGCCAACGGGATCAAAAGGTAACGCCAATGCGGAGCCGTAAAGTCCACTCTCTTGAGAGTTTGTCCGTTGCCGTTGTCGCTGGCCTCTGTTTTAGCATGGCCGTCTTTGCCATGGAGAAGGCGAAGACTCCGCAGGAAGAGGTCGTGACCGCTGCGCTGCGAGCCCACGTGGCACATGGGCTGCAGATCGATCCGGCAGCTGTGACCATTCGCATCATGTCATCGTTGGACAGGGTGGAGATTGGTCCAGCGACGGCGATCAGGCATGTCGGGGCGGGAAGTCCTGTGGGCCGAGTAACGTTCCTCATCGGTTCGGCGCGAGTGAATGCGGAAGTGGAGGCGGTCAAAGAGGTAGTCGTGGCCTCGCGCTTTCTTCGTCGCAACCAGTTGATGGAGCAGGCAGACGTTGTGAGAACCGCCATCCGGCTGATCTGGCCGGAAGGGCGCTATCTCGAAAACGTTGATCTGGTGGTCGGAAAACGTGTGACCCGGAGCGTGCCCGCCCATTTTCCCGTCACCGAGGATGCTCTCGGCAATCCGTATACGATCCGGCAAGGCGCGCAGATCACCATTCAGTATCTCCAGGGACCGCTCAAGGTGGTGGCGCTCGGTGTTGCCAAAGAAGATGGGCCGGCCGGCGCGAGGATTCGCGTGACCAATTTGGATTCGAAAAAAGAATTGTGGGCGCGGGTGGTGAACGGCGACACTGTCCAGGTGGGACCGTAGTCATGGCGCTCTGGCTGCCGCCGAATGTTGTCGCTCCGATTCCGCCGCCGCCTACGCGCGAGCGTCCTGTGTTGCTCTTCGTTTTGACCGCCACAATGATCCTCGTGACCCTGTTGAATTTTCTCAACGGTTGCTCTTGGGTGAATCCGACTGTGACTAAAACCTCCTCGCCCCCAGAGGCGGGAACTATGCCTCCGGTCTCGCAGACGACGTCGGGCTCGCTCTGGAACGATAACGGAGAGTTCGCGCGTCTCTATTCGGACCTCCGGGCTTCACGGGTCGGAGATATTGTGACGATCCGGGTTACGGAAACCGCGAGCGGTGCCAAGACGGCTACCACTAAGACCTCCAAAGACAGCTCGCTCGATGACTCCTTTAGCGGCAAGTTTACTAGCTTTTTCGATCTTCCCGCACGCGCCCTCGCGTTCCTGTCTCCCAGCGCAAGCATCAAGGTGAATACCAAAGACAGTTACGCCGGCAATGGCGCAACGACCCGCAATGACCAGTTGACGGCGAGCATGACCGCCATTGTCATGGAGGTCTACCCAAATGGCAACCTCAAGATCCTCGGTCATCGCGAAGTGATCGTCAACAGCGAGCGGCAGACAATGGAACTGACTGGCATTATCCGTCCGATCGACGTCGATTCAAAGAACGTCGTGCAGTCGACCTCGATTGCGGATGCGAAGATTTCCTATACCGGTTTTGGCGTGGTGGACGACAAGCAGCACCCGGGCTGGCTTGGGCGCATTCTGAATTTTGTTTCGCCTTTCTAAAGGAGCAGGTATGAATTGTCATTCGGAGCGGATTAAGAAGGGAAGCGGCAACATGTTTCTTTCGCTTAACAGACAATCGACGGCTCCTAAAACCTTCAAAAAAGTCGCCTGCCCCCTACTGCTTCTGTCAGTGCTGTCGGTCGGCTTGCCGATTGCAGTGCTGACGACCAACGCCGAGGGCTCCCGCATCAAAGATGTCGCCAGTATCGAAGGAGTGCGCGAGAACCAGTTAATGGGGTATGGGTTGGTCAGCGGCTTGCGGACCACCGGCGACAGCGTCGTTGGCGCGCCGTTCACGATCCAAAGCCTGATCAGCATGATGAACCGGATGGGCGTGAACCTCACCCTGGATCCCAAACAGATCACGGCGAAGAACGTCGCTGCCGTTATCGTGACGGCCAGGCTGCCGGCGTTTGCCAAACCGGGGACTTCGATCGACGTCATTGTCTCCTCTATCGGAGACGCCAAGAGTTTACAGGGCGGCACTCTTCTGATGACGCCGTTGAAGGCGCCGGATGGACAGGTGTACGCAGTGGCGCAGGGGCCGGTTACATTGGGGGGATTTCTCGGAGGGAAAACTGGGGACACCACATCGAAGAACCATACCAACGTCGGGCGGGTACCAAACGGGGCGATTGTGGAACGGGAAGTGAGCGTGGACCTTGCCTCCTGGGAATCGATCTCGGTGGCGCTGCATCAGCCTGATTTCACCACGGCGCTTCGCCTGTCAGAAGCCATCGACCATGTGTTCGGCAAGGAAACCGCGCTGCCGGTGAGCGCCGGCGTCATTCAAGTGGCGATCCCGAAAGACTACCAAGGACGAGTGGTGCAGTATCTGGCCGCCGTCGAAGGTTTGGACGTTCAGGTGGATCAGCGGGCGGTAGTCGTAGTAAACGAGCGCACCGGCACGGTCGTCATGGGAGGCCATGTCCGCATCTCGACCGTAGCGGTCGCGCACGGCAATCTAACCGTGCAGGTCAAGACCAAATTGAATGTCTCGCAGCCCAACGCTCCGCTCATCGGGAACGCGGCGGGGCAGACCATCGTGACTCCTGAAGTGGAAACTACAGTGAAGGAGGACGAGGCCCGCCTGCTATTGCTCGAAGAGTCCGTCACGCTAAGCGATGTGGTGAAGGCCTTGAATTCGGTCGGAGTGACGCCTCGAGACATGGTCGCAATCCTGCAGGCGCTGAAGGCGGCGGGCGCCCTCCAAGCTGACCTAGAGGTCATCTAATGGATATTCATGCGATTCAAGCGCTTGCGATCCCGGCCACTTCGACTGTGAGTGCCGGCGAGTCCCCCGCGAACGATCCAGCCGAAGTCGCACGGGTCCGGCAGCCGCCGACGAGCGCCGAGCGCGCGGCAATGAAGAAGGCGGCGACTGAATTCGAATCGTTTTTCCTGTACTACATGCTGAAGACGATGCGCCAAGCCGTCCCCAAGGGAGGGCTGCTCAACTCAAAGGTCGGGGAGACGTATATGGGAATGCTCGACCAGGAAGTGGCGAATCAGGCCGCAAAACAAGGCGGATTTGGACTGGCTAAGTCTATCGAGCGTCAATTTTACCCCCCTCTTCCGGGTAGCTCAAGTTTTCCTCCGGCTCCTCCGATAAAAAGTACTGAAGGGGAGGGACCATAGATGAATATTTCTGACAAGAGCCCGCTTCATGACCTGGCCGGGCTGTTAGCAGGCTTACAAGACGTGAGCCCCGTCAAAAAGCAGGCACCCGCGGCGCTACCGACCGAAGACACCAGCGATCAGGTGCGAATTTCGACTCGCGCCAAGGAATTTCAGCGGGCCTATGAGCTCGTTGCTCAGGCTCCGGATATCCGAACGGAAAAGGTCGCGAAGCTTCAAGATGCGATCAGCACCGGAACGTATAACGTGCGCGGCGAACAGGTGGCGACCAAATTGATCACCCATACCATCCTCGACGCGATCCTGTAAGGAGCAGTTATGAGTACCTCGGCTCAGCCGTTGGCGGTCGACACACTGTTGGGGGCGCTCGGCGTCGCTACTGGTCTTCAGAGCGAACTGGCGGCCCTGCTGAACCATGAGCACCAGATCCTGACAGCCATGTCCGTGGAGGAGCTCCTGAAACTGGACGCCCGGAAGGAAGCGGTCTTAGAACGCGTCCGAGTCCAGGCTCAAGAAGTGAAAACCTGCATGCGAGCCCTTGCGCAGGCAATGAGACTGCCGGAGACCGAAGCCAGCAGTCTCTCGGGTCTTGCCAGCCATCTGAAGGAGCCCGATCGCACCCGACTACGGCAGGCTCAGGAGACGTTTATCGCCCTGACGGGGACGGTCCGGGAACAGAATCGGGTGAACGATCGACTGATCCATGGCTGTTTGGTCTACGTGACGCAATTCATGAATCTCCTGCGCTCGATGCTCGCGGGCGTCCCGGGATACCTATCCAATGGCGCGGTCCAAGAATCTTCAGCGAGTGGACGCCTCCTCGCCCTCAAAGGCTAGCGGAACTTCCCAATGGCTGGTCTATTTGCCATCTTTGACATAGCAAAACTGGGGCTGCAAGCGAATCAACGCGCGTTGCAGGTCGTCAGCCAAAACCTCGCGAACGTAAACACCCCTGGGTTCTCCAGACAGGAAGCGGTCTTTCAGCAAACGGAAAGCATCAACGTCGGTGCCCAACTCCTTGGCACAGGCGTGGAGATCGTCCAAGTTCGCCGGCTCGTGAACAACTTTGTCGAGGCCCAGATCAACGTCTCGCAGCAGGACACTGGGCGGTTGCAAGCGCAACAGGACGCCTTCGCGCGGTTGGAAGGCATTTTTCCGGACACCGCGAATCAAGGAATCAATGCAGCCCTGAACGAGTTTTTCAATGCCTTCCGCGATGTCGCAAACAACCCGCAGGGGCAGACCGAGCGCACGGTCCTGCTGGACAAGGCGTCGACATTGTCGCAGCAGTTCAACAAAGCCTCAAACGATCTCACCCAGCTTCGCAGGGATCTTAATGCGCAAGTGAACCAGACGATTTCCGAAGTGAACAACCTGGCTTCGCAGATCGGGCAACTGAACAGCAAGATTACCATTGCCGAGGCGGGTGGCCTTACCGCGAACGACCTTCGCGACCAGCGCGGTCAGCTGCTGAACGAATTGGGAAAGCGCATTGAGATCCATACCTTCGAAGATGTGAGCGGGCAAGTCCAGGTGTTCGTTGGGCGAGGCAATCTCCTCGTGGAGCGGAACACGAGCCTGCCGTTGTCCGGCCAGCCGGTGGCCTCCAACGGAGGCTACGTCAATGTCTTTTCCAAGGGGCAGGATATCTCCTCTTTTATCGGCAGCGGCACGCTCAGTGGGTTGCTGAGCCAGCGTGATACGACTATTCCCAATGTCCTGAATCAGATCAACACTCTGGCAGCGTCTCTGGTCAATGAGGTGAACAAAGTTCACATCAATGGCTATGGTTTGGACAACAGCACGCGGAACAATTTCTTCTCTCCTCTTAGCGTCACGGCGGCAGGCAAGAGCGGAAATACTGGTACGGGAACGATCGGCAGCGGTGCGATTACCGCGAATGGCCTGCTGACCATGCATGACTACGAGATCCGGTTTTCCACACCGACTGCCTATTCCATCGTCGATAATACGACCGGAGCTACCATCAAAGGCAATTACACGGGAACCGCGATTACCGCGCCCACAAGCACCGTACCCGCTCTCATCATCGCCGGTACCAACGACACCTTGAACGTCACCGTTGACGGCGTCGCATCGGGCGCGATCACCCTGACCGGGGCGGCCACTCCTGGGAAGTCTTACACGAGCGGCGCCGACCTGGCCGCCGAGATTCAAACCCAGATCAATGCTGATGCCACCCTGACGGCGGCGGGTAAAAGCGTCGCCGTCACATATGACACCACCACCAATCGGTTCGTGATCGTCTCAAATTCCGGCTCGGCCAGCTCGGCCGTCGGTGTCACAGGCGGCAACGCACGCGCCACCCTCGGGTTTCTGGCAGGCACAAGCACTGCGGCCTCCGGTACATATGGCTCTCCGCAGACATTTAACCTCGACGGCATCAGCGTACAGATTTCAGGGACGCCGGCCGCGGATGACGTTTTCGAGGTCAGTCCGACGACCGATGCGGCAAAGAATCTGACGGTTGCCTTGACCGATCCCAACAAAGTGGCGGTCGCGGCGACCCAGGCCGGAGTTCCGAACGATAATACCAATGCCTTCGCGATCGTTGCGCTGCAGACCAATACGCTCGTGACGCTCGGCAATGGCACGATGAGCACGTATTACAGCACGCTGGCCTCGACGGTCGGCGGGAGCGCTCAAGCCAATGCCCAAGCCCTGAAGGGACAGGAAAGCGTCCAGAACCAGTTGGAAACACTCCGCGGCCAGACGTCGGGCGTTTCTACCGATGAAGAACTCACGAACATGCTCAAATTTGAGCGGTCGTATCAAGCCGCTGCGCATCTCATCAACACGGCGGATGAGCTGCTGCAGACGTTGCTGGCAATAAAGTAAGGATCGTCTATGCGCGTTGCTGATTCTACGAACTTTGGAAACATCATCTTCTATCTGCAGCGTGCCCAGGTACGACAGGCTGAATTGCAGCAGCAGCTGTCGAGTGGCAAGCGCATCAGCAGCCCCTCGGACGATCCTATTGGGTTCGGCAAAGCGGTCGATTATCACACATTGCTGGCGACCATCGATCAGCAGCAGCGCGGGGTGTCTGCGGTATCGGGCCAACTGGATCAGGCGGACAGTTCCCTACAGACCGCGACCGGAACTGTACTGGCGCGAGCCCAGGAGCTGGCGGTCGCAATGACGAGCAGCACCAACGGCCCGGGCGAGCGCGCGGCCGCGGCGGAAGAGCTCAAGGGCTTGATCGGACAGTTGTTGCAGGTAGCCAATCAGAAAGTCGGCGATCGCTCGATCTTCACCGGGTCGACCACGCGCGGACGTGTTACCGGGACGGCGATCGCGACACCGAGCGCCGGGGGGCCGGTCACGATTACAGCTGCCACCAACGATACGCTAATCGTCAAGGTGGACGGGATCTCCTCCGGCACCGTAACCCTGACCGCGGGCACCTATGCTTCCGGAGACACCCTAGCCGCAGAGATCCAGGCGAGAATCAATGCCGATCCCACGCTCGTGGCGGCCGGCAAATCGGTGAAGGCGAATTTTCAGACTGATCACCTTGTCATTGCGTCGAATGCTTACGGAGCGTCGTCGACCGTGACGGTCGTCAGCGGTTCGGCTCGAGGGAGCATCGGCCTGGCCGGAGGAACAGTTTCCACCGGCGCGGATCCCTTTAGCCTGGCGGTGCAGACCTCGGCTGGAAGCCGCAACACCGGTGGCGCGGTGGTAACGCCGGGACAAGTCACGAATGCGAGCGCCCTAACCTCAAATGATTATCTTGTCAAGTTCACCAGCGCCTCGGCTTATAAGCTTTATAGCGTGAACAGTCCCGTGAGCGCAGTGGGGGCAGCCGCCAATTCCGGCGGGGCCATTGTCTCTCAAAGCGTGGTGAATGATCCGAGCCGGGTGACGTTGGACAATTACGAGGTGCGGTTCAAGAACGTCTACACGGTTACCACGGGAGCCAATGACGGAATTCGTTTCGATCCGGGAAGCGGTCCGGTGACTGCGACATTAGCGGCCGGCTCCTACACCGGCATTCAATTGGCGGCGCAAATCAAATCGGCTCTGGAAGCCGTCAGCGGCGGGAAGACCTATACGGTGGGGTTCGACGAAGCCTCCGGTAAGTTCTCGCTGACAAACGACAGCGGCAACGCCGCCACGCTCAGTCTGCTGTTCGGCAATGCGGCTTCCACGGCAACGGCCCTGGCGGGCTTCAACGCATCGGACAAGCCGGGGATTACCGCCGGCAGCAGCGTGACGAGCGATGTGGACACGACCGGGGCGGTCGGGGTCACAAAGCAAACCAACGTCTTTGACACAACCGCCGGAACGAACATCTTCAACATCACGACGACGAACAACACCCTGATCGTCAACGATACCGCCGGCGGAGCCGGCACGGATACGACCATTACCTTGACGCCGGGCAGCTATACGGGCGCGCAACTTGCCACCGAACTTGCGTCCAAGTTAAATGCCAGCCGTAACTCGGCTAATACAGTCGCGTATACGGTGTCATACGGGTCGGTTACCTCCCGGCGCCTGACCATCAACAACCCCGCCCTCAACGCCAACAGTTTGATTTTAAAATTCGGGGCTACGGGGTCCACCGCGTCGCAGTTACTCGGGTCGACGCCGCTTACCGTCACCGAAACCGTCGGTGCCGGCGCTACGACATTGAACAGCGATGCAGGCAATACTCTCTATCAGTCGGACGGGTCGATCGACTTCGACGGCCTGCGGATCGGCATCAAGGATGGGGGAACGGCCGTGCACAACGGCGATGTGTTCGCCGTCAGTGGGACTCCAACTCTCATCTCGTCCAACCTGTACACGGCCGGTGCGTCCATCGCGTTCGACGGGATTCAATTCTCTCTCAGCGGTTCAGGCGGCTCCGCTCCCGCCACGGGCGATGTCTATCGGATCATCAATACGTATCAGTACAACGGTGATGTTGTGGATGGGGCCGTTGAAGTCGGTAATAATCTCACCACAGCGACGCTGCTCAACGGAGACAAGGTGTTTGTCGGTTCGAACGGAGGCACCGATGTCTTCTCGGCGTTGCAGTCGCTGACGCGGGCCCTTCTGTCCAACAATGTAGACGGCATCCAGGCGGCCCATGCCGACGTCACGAATGGGACCAATCAGGTATTGAATGCCCAAGGAACGGTAGGCGCGCGGTCGAACCGACTGCAAGGCGTGACCGATGGCCTGACGCAATCTAAGGCGGACCTGCAGGCCCTTCTGTCCAGCGTCGAAGACACCGATTTTGCCCAGGCGGCATCGGATTTGGCATTTCAGCAACTTGCGCTTCAGGCCGCTTCGGCTTCGGCAAGCCGCGTTTTGCAGACCTCCCTGCTGAATTTCCTGAAGTAGCAGGATCCGCTCTTAATCGCCCCCCGTCTTTCTTAAGTCTTTCCCCAAAATACCGATACAGAAGGTGATCCTATTGCGGCCAGGGAGGGGCGCGCCATGTTGGTCCTGACACGGAGGTTGGGGGAAGGGATTGCCATCGGAAGCGGCATCCGAGTGGTGGTCCTCGGTATTCGGGGGAACCAGGTTCGATTAGGAATAGAAGCGCCGCCACAAACAGAGATTTATCGCGATGAAATCTACGCCAAAATCGTCGACGAAAACCGGCGCGCGGCTGAAGGCATGAGCGCTGACACCGCACTGCCTGCGAGATTGAGTCCGGGGATGTGGCAACGAAGGAGTAAATCGTGAAACTATTGACCACGCGGTTTGGGACAGTCGAAGTTCCCGATAAGGACGTCTTATTTTTTTCCCTGGGAGTGTTGGGATTTCCCGAAGTACGGCGCTATGTGATGCTGGATCACGGTCGGAACACGCCCCTCAAGTGGCTGCAAGCCGTGGACAAGCCGGAACTCGCTTTCCCCATGGTCCCGGCCACCGACCTTGTGGAGGACTATCATATCACGGTGTCCCCCGACGATCTGGCGGCTCTCGCGATGGAGTCCACCGACGAACTGCTGGCCTTTGTGATCCTGACCATTCCGAATGCAGCGCCGGAACGAACGACCGCGAATCTGAAGGCACCCATCGTGATGAATCCCACGACCCATCTCGCCCGGCAGGTCCTGGTCGAACAGGATTATCCTATCCGCTATCCGCTGCCCGTGGCACAGCCCGCGACTGTGGAGTGTGCGGGATGACCGCCGTATCCTCAATTTCGAGCCTCACAGGATATGAGGACGTCGTTCCCACCGAGGACGGCATTGCCAGGGCGCGGGCAAGAGCGGTCGAAGCCTTTGAGGGAGCGGGCTTGGACGGAGTCGCTCTCTTTTCACTCGAGCTGTGCATTCATGAAGCCCTCGTCAATGCCTTAGTGCACGGCGTCCGCAAGTGCGGGGGCTCGCAGATCCGCCTTTCTTATGAGATCGAGAGCCGCTGCGTCCGAATGGTCGTGGAGGATGACGGAGCGGAGGGAGAACTTCGAAACGGCAGCCGGGATGACCTGCAAGCAGGACACGGTCGAGGCCTGTGGCTGATTCGGGCCTTTAGCTCTCATATGTGGTCCGAGGGTTCCAGGATCACCATCGAACTGGATCGTGATGCCGATCCGATCTCGAATTCCAATCACATCTCGACGAAGGTAAATCGAGGGCCTGGGGTTGTTCGGTGAACCCGGAAATGACCGCGACGGCGACCGCGATGCAAATTGAGCGATCGGTCTTACAAGACGCCGTGGTCATCAGGATCGAGGGCCGCTTTGAGTTCGGCACCCGGCACGATTACAAACGCTTGATTGGACAGATCGTGCAGGAAGGACATCGTCGCTTGGTATTGGATCTGGAAGGGGTGACGTTTGTGGACAGCTCCGCGCTCGGACTGTTGCTCCTCACCGATCAGAACTTTAAGCTCAAGAAGGGTCATTTCAGCCTGGTCAAGCCGACGGGATATGTCCGGCAAGTAATCGAGCTCGCGAATCTCCCCCGGGTGATCCCCGTCTACGATTCAATCAATGAGGCGATAGCCGGCCACGCGGAGCCAATTGCCCTTCGAACACCGATAAGCTCCAGCGTAACGATTCAATGAGGAAAACCATGGGGGCCAACTCCCGTCGACTTCTTGAGCACAAGCCGTATAGTGCTGCCCCTTTGCCCACCCCCGCACAGGATTTTCCTCTCGGGTTTTTTTCGCTGGCATGCGAAGGATCGCTGCCGCGACCGGGAACAAATGGAGGAGCTGCCGAAAATCCAATTCTGATCATGGGGGGTAAAAGCTCCGTATGCTCGGTGATCAGCCGACTTCTCGAAAGTGCAGGCCAGGCAAAGGTGCTTACGGCTTCAGATGCGCAGTCTGCGATGGCCATGTTCCGGCAACAGCCCTGTGCCGTGTTGCTCATGAACCTTTCGGCCGATGCTCCGGCGGCCCAGAGTTTTCGCTTGAACAGAGCGGATCTGATGTCAGACGCCAAGACCGTCGACTATGCCGTCCAAGTCATTGTCGTCGTCGATCGGTCCGAACTGCCATTGGGTCTGGAGATGATGCGGGCAGGCGCCTTCGACTGCCTGACCACCGATCAAACGCCCGAGGAGGTCGTCTCCTCTATCATCGGCGCGCTCCAGCGGCGCCGGCAAATGTTGAACGAACGCGTCTACTATGATCTCATCGAACGGGCGGTCTATCAGCGTACCCGCGATCTCAACACCACGGTCTGTGAGCTCGAGGAGGCCTATCGCCAGACCTTGTGGGCGCTCGGGTCGGCCCTTGAGAGTCGGGACGTGGAGACGAATGCCCATTCTTTCCGCGTCATGAAGTATTCGCAGGCTCTGGCCGTCGCGATGGGAATCGACGGCAAAGCGCTCAAAGACATCGAATACGGCGTCTTCCTTCACGACATCGGGAAGATCGGCGTGGCCGACGCGATTCTTTTCAAACCCGGGAAGTTGACCGAAGAGGAGTGGGCCGTTATGCGGGAGCACCCCGCGCGCGGCCGATACCTGCTCTCCGGCATCAAGTTCCTAGAAGGCGGCTTGGACATCGTCTATAGCCATCACGAGCGATGGGACGGGAAAGGATATCCGCAGGGACTGAGCGGCGAAGGGATTCCACTCGGAGCCCGCATCTTCGCGGTCGGCGACACGCTGGATGCGATGACCTCGGATCGGCCCTACCGTAAAGCACTCCCCTATGAAGATGCGCGATCCGAAATTCTCATGAACAGCGGAATTCAATTCGATACTGCTGTGGTGAAAGTCTTTCGTGATTTTCTCGACGCTGACTGGAATCGGCTGCGTGAAGAAGCCGAAGAGCTGGCCCGCTCAATCGTTCATCGAAAACAAGACAGCCTTCGTGCCTGAATGCCATCTGGCGGTGATCTCTTTCCGCGCTTTCCGCTAACTCACTATTGCACCCGCCCACCCCGGCCCGCCGAGACGCGCACTTGTCCCATGGGACCGACCCTTTTCCCCTAGCCGGCAGTTTTTGCCTAGTGTTTCCTGTCGACGCCGGCTCGCATCGCTACGGGATGCTCACGCCAGCCTGAAAATCCTGGTCTTGCAGGTCATGAAGACAATTCTTGTTTGTGGCACCGCAATTGTATTGATTCCCGCTAGGTGCCTTAAGTTTTCCCATGTAGCTGACGATATCTGACCAGTTAGTAGATGAACGGTCAGCAGAAACAGCCTTGGTGCCCGGATGATCACTGTCGGCCTTGACTTCTTCCGTCCCACGAAAATCATGCGGGAGCTGCTTGTGCTGCTGTTCCTAAGGGAGTCCGAACACGTCAGCCAGCACGAGTTGGCACGCAAGGTCGGGGTCAGCAGCTCGATGGCGAATAACTACATGAAGTCTCTCGTTGGCCAAGGAATGGTGACGACATCCGGTCATACCAACCGCACTATGAAGTATGCCGTCACGGACAAGGGAAACGATCGGGTCGCGCGCTTGATGAGCATGTACTCCCGGGAAATCGCGCGCTTGTACTCCATTGCCAAGCGGGAAGTAGAGAATCGGCTTCAGCAACTGCACGCCGAGGGAATTAAGAAGGTCGTGTTATTCGGAGCGGCGGAGACTGGAGAGTTGGTCTACGCGGCTGCCAAGGGGACGTCGATCAAGATCGTCGGCTGGGTAGATAACGATCCGGCGAAACATCAGGTGCGGTTCGGAGAGATCCTCGTATCTTCACCTTCTCTCATTGAAACCTTCCAACCGGACGCTGTCCTGATCGCCTCGTCGGGAAAGGGCTATGAAATCCGACGTCAGCTTCAGACCTTCCCGAAGAAAGGCATTGCCGTTGTCACGCTGTGATCGCATCGTTGAACTGTCCCTCTCGGGCGGCGCTTCCCGAGCGCCGAAGCGGTACCGCGCGGCCATCATCGGACTAGGGCAGATCGGCAATCAATTTGACGATGATCCCAAGCGCTCCGTTGTCTGGACCCATGCGGGCGCCTATGAGTGTGTCCCCGAGGTTGAGCTGATTGCCGGCGCCGACCCGGACACAAACAGATTGGATCGCTTCCTGGACCGACGGAACGTGCGAGGTGGGTACCAGGACTACCGGCAAATGCTTCGAGACGAAGCCATCGACCTATTAAGTGTCTGCTCTCCGACGGAATTGCACTTTTCCATGGTCTTGGACGGGGCCCGAGCTGGCGTCAAGGCGATCTTCTGCGAAAAACCCCTGGCCTCGACGGTTGAGCAAGGGGTTGCCATGGTTGAGGCCTGCCGCTCTGCGGGGGTCGTCCTCGCGGTCAACCATACCCGCCGTTGGGAGTCTATTTATTTGGAGGCGAAGCGGTTGCTGAATGATGGCGTGATCGGCCGCGTCGAATCGATCGCCGGTTACTACCCCGGGAAAGTTTTTACGATGGGCACGCATCTCTTTGATCTCATGCGCTACTTCGGGGGCGAAGTGGAATCGGTGGGCGGAAGGGAGATAAGCCCGGCGGAGTCTGAGCCGAACGTGTGCGGTCATCTTCAATTCCAGGCGGGGGCGCATGGGGCGATTCTCTGCGGACGGGACCGTGCCAACCACATTTTTGAACTGGATCTTCTGGGCAGCCGCGGACGGCTTCGGCTGTCGGGAGACGGCAAACAACTGGAGATCTTCAGGTTTGAAGAAAGCCCGCGCTATTCCCGCTATCGGGAATTGGTCAGCACGCCATTTGACAGCGGAAGTATACAAAAGGAAAACTGCCTGATCGAGGCGGTCAACGATCTGGTGGGGTGCATGCACACAGGCGGAACGCCGGCCTGTTGTGGAGAGGATGGACTTGCGGCATTGGAGATCGCGTGTGCGCTGCTTGAATCCGCTCGCACAGGCAGCCGGCCGGTTCACTTACGGCCGAACCGGAAGAATGAGGAAAGGACGCAATGGCTTACATCTCCACGCTCAGCAAGTTAGCTCTCCTGGGCGGGAAGCCGATTCGCACCAGGCCCTTTCCGGCCTATCCAGTTATTGGAGAAGAGGAAAAGCGGGCGGTCATGGAGGTGCTCGACTCGGGGCAGCTCTCCACCTTCTCGGCCAGCCGGCAGGGCTTTCTGGGCGGCCGCAAGATTCAAGCTTTTGAAGCGGCCTTTGCGGAATATCACGGGATCCGGCACGCCATCGCCGTGAATTCGGCGACCTCAGGGCTGCATGCCGCAGTCGCGGCCTGTGAGGTAGGACCCGGTGATGAAGTGATTGTCCCACCCTATACGTTCACGGCTACCGCTACCGCTGTGCTGCATCACAACGCGATCCCGGTCTTCGCGGATGTGGATCCGGTCACCTTCTGCATGGACCCGGCTCAGCTTGAAAAGGCCATTACGACGCGCACGAAAGCGGTGATACCGGTGCATCTTCTGGGGCACCCCGCTGATATGGACGCGATCCTCGCGATTGCGCGCCGACATCATCTCAAAGTGATCGAGGACTGCGCGCAGGCGCCAGGGGCTCGGTACAAGGGCCGGCTGGTAGGGACCATGGGAGACTGCGGGGTTTTCAGTTTCCAAGAGACGAAGAACATGGCGACCGGTGAGGGCGGAATGGTGATCACCAACGACCCAGACCTCGCCGAGCGCGCGCGAATGATTCGCAATCATGGGGAGGCCGTCATTGCGGGCGAGCCGCGGAAATATCTGACCAGCACCATCGGCTGGAATTACCGGATGACAGAAATTGAAGCCGCCATCGGCATTGTTCAGCTCAAGAAGCTGAACACCCTGAACCGCGAGCGACATGAGCTTGCCGCCTATCTCCTGGACGCGATGCCCGATCATCCGGGTCTGACCTATCCTCTGGAATCGCCACAGATCGATCACGTCTATCACGTATTCGGGATGAATTATGATGAGATTAAGACCGGCCCGTCGCGAGCGCGCTTCATCGCGGCCTTGCTAGCCGAGGGTATCCCGGTAGGCCCCGGCTATCCCCGACCGCTCTACCACAATCCGTTGTTTCAGGAACGACTGGCTTACGGCAAGCAAGGTTGCCCATTCACGTGCCATCTCTACGGCGGCACGGTGTCCTACGCGAAAGGGCTCTGTCCCGTGGCCGAGGCGCTCTGCGCGCAATCAGCACTGTGGACATTTGTCGTCCGTCCGCCGGCCACGATTCGCGATATGCAGGATATTGTGACAGCTTTCGAAAAGGTCTGGGAACACAGCTCGGCGTTGACCAAGGAGAACAATCATGAAGCCGCTATCGGTTGATACGCAGGGCATCCTCGGAGTGATTCACGCGCGCGGGGGCTCGAAGCGCATTCCGCTCAAGAATATGAAACTCCTCGCCGGCCGGCCGTTAATCTCGTATCTCGTCGAGGCGGCCATGGAGAGCCGTCTTCTGGACCGGCTGATCGTTTCGACCGACCATCCAGAGATTGCGCGCATCGCGCGGGAGTACGGGGCAGAGGTGCCGTTCGTACGTCCGGCGGAATTGGCGGAGGACGTCGCCTCGGAGCTGGTTACCCAACATGCCGTGCGTTTCGTCGAAGCGGAAGGCTACGCGGTGCAGATTGCGCTCACCATGCAGCCCACCACGCCGTTCTGCTCGGCGGAAGACATTGATGCCTGTATCCAGAAGATGCTTGAAACTGATCTGGACACCGTGTTTACGGGGTGCGAAGTCCACGAGCGGCCGGAGTGGATGTACCGCCGGGATGAATCCTCCGAGGGGCGGGTCGTTCCGTTCACCGGCCGGTTGGTCCGGGGCGATGCCGGCATCAGTCAGAAATTACCCAAGCTCTACATTCCGAACGGTGCTGTCTGGGCCACGCGCCGCGCGGTCTTAATGGAGCAGGGGCTGATTACCGGCTCAAAGGCCGGGATTGTTGTGATGAGCCGGGAGCGGTCCGTGGATATTGATGAACCCATTGACTTTATCGTAGCTGAGGCAATAGCGGCCGAATTACTGAAGGTGAGGGTGTAAGCATGGCGAAGCTGATTGGCAATTACAAAATGGCGGGACAATCTGACACGGTCTTGGCCCCATCTGCCCCCGAAAAGAAAGAAGAGAACACTGTGGCCGAGTTTGAGCGCCGGGCGATGGCACGCCTCGGCGGCAGCATCGCCTTTGTCATGAAGGGCAAGGATGTGCTGTGGAGCGGGGTTGGTTCCCCCCAGAATCCAAAGAAAGCATGAAGACCGCGCTCAGCGAGACTGAACTTGCTCTGATCGGCCGGGCCACGTTCAAAAAGACGGCGGAGATCGGCTTTCGTCACGCGCAGGAGAATCTGCCCTATATCAAGCGGTCGATCCTCGACGTTCCCAAGCCGGCGCCGGCAAAAGGCCCCTCGGCCATTGCGATGTCCGCCGGACCCAGCCTGCACCGGCAGTTCACGATCCAGCGGATGATGGCGCATGGCTATAAGGGAACGGTCGTTGTAGCGGATGGCGCGCTGGGCTACTGCCTGCGAAACGGGTTGGTTCCGGACTATGTAGTCACCGTGGATCCGCATCCGACATGGATCATCCGTTGGTTTGGCGATCCGGATCTGGCAACCCGCCCGGACGACGATTATTTCCGACGGCAAGACCTCGACCCGGCCTGGAACTCACGGGAGCAGGAACGCAATGAGGAGCTGATCGCCCTTGTCAACGAGCACGGCTCGAAGATCAAGGTCATCATCGCGACCTGCGTGTCCCCCAATGTGACGCGCCGATGCATGCAGGCCAAAATGCCGCTCTACTGGTGGAATCCGATTTGTGACGACTACGAGGAACCCGGCAGCCACACTCAGCGACTCTTCAACTTGACCGGCATGCCGTGCATGGTCACGGGAGGCAATTGTGGCGCCTCCGCCTGGATCTTTGCGAAAGCTATTCTTGAGCGGGACCCGGTAGGCATGGTGGGGATGGATTTAGGCTACGCCCCCGGGACACCGCTCGAGAAGACTCAGTACTACCATGAGTTGATCAAGTTCTATCCCGAGGAGCGATTGGAAGAAGCCTACATCCAGATGCACAACCCGCACTTGGACGAGACCTGGTTCACCGACCCGACCTACTACTGGTACCGCCAGTGCTTTTTGCAGATGGTCCAGCAGTCGGGATGGACGGGATACAACTGCACCGAAGGCGGCACATTGTTCGGCGAGGGGATCGAATGGATCGCGCTGGACGAGTTTATTCGACGCAACTCCCTCCTTTGTAAGGAGGGACAGAGGGAGGTAGAAGTTTCTACCCCTCCTTACCTCCCCTTACAAAGGGGAGGGAGAATCGTGAATGCCGAAGGAGAGCGCAATGGCTAAGGTCCTCATCGTCAATCCAATCATTCGCGCGGAAGATGACCCCCGACATGTCCCCTACGGGCTGGCACTTCTGGCCGGCGTCGCGAATAGGGAGGGTCATCAGATCCAAGTTTTCGATTCAAATGGCTGGCGTCCCTCTGATGAGGAACTCGTGGAAGCCATCCAGGCCGATGATTGGGATGTGATCGCGACCGGCGGAATCACGACCGCCTATGGCTATATGAAGAAGACCGTGCAGCTCGCGCGGCAGTATGCCCCGAATGCACTGATCATGATGGGCGGCGGCGCGTTGACTGCGATGCCGCGCGACATCATGGGTTTTTGCCCGGAGATTGATCTCGGCGGGATCGGCGAGGGCGTGGTCACCTTCCCCGAAGTCCTGAAAAAGATCGATGAGGGCCGCACACGTACTGGGGATTGGTCCGACGTCGCCGGCATTATCTGGAGGAGCGCGGCCGGGGAGGTGCGGCTGAATCCCGAGCGCCCGCTGATGGCGGAGATCGACACGCTTCCATTTCCGGCCTACGAGCTGTTTCCGTTGGACATTTATTTCAAGAACTCCTGCATCCTGCTGTCTGAAGAAGCCATGCAGGCTAAACGCCGATTGGACATCAATATGTCCTATGGGTGCTCGCTTATATGCCGCTTTTGCTTCCACCTGGGTCTTACGGGGGACATGAAGTACACCGACACCCAGCAAGTCGATGGGGGCGATGTGGTGTTCAACAACGATCGAAACATCCGCTGGCATAGCGCCGAGTACGTCGTGAAACAGGTCAAGTATATGAAAGAGCGGTTTAATGTGGATTTCGTCTCCTTCCTGGACGAGAACCTCATGACGATGCATGTCTCCACTCATAAGAAGTGGCTGTTCGAAATCAGCGATTTGTGGATCAAGGCCGGCCTGCAGCCGAGCTGCGTCCGTGACGGCGTGCCCCACGATGCGGAGACCTGCGACGGAGTCCATTGGGGCGGCACGAGCCATGCCACCTTGGCTTATCCGGAGGTGCTGCAGGCGATGAAACGATCCGGCTGCACGTACCTGGACTATGGCCTCGAGTCCTTCTCGGACCGCGTGCTGAAGACGATCGGCAAGGGCGCCACGGTCAAGACCAACGAACGCTGTCTGAAGATCACCATGGAGGCCGGGATCCGGCCGATTCCGAATCAGATCATCGGTTTTCCGGACGAGTTCTTCGACAGTCTCTACGACAACATGGCATTTTGGGAGCGCATCGGGATCATGGTGAAGCCGTTCTTTGCCACCCCCTACCCGGGCTCGGAGTGGTATTACACCTATAAGGAGAAAATCCTAGAACAATACAATGGCGACCTTGAGGCCTTCATCCTGGACCTCGGGGATGCCACCAAGATCACCGCGGTGATTTCGCACAACTTCAATGCTGTGGAACTGCTGGGATTGCGCGAATTGATGCTTCAGCATGATGTGAAGCGCATACAGGGCTACGAAAAGGAGTGGCGTAGGGTGCACGGTGAGCCGATCTTTGCAAAGGAGGCTCTCCGGAAGAAAGCGGAGCAACTCGACCTGCTGCAACCCATAAAATTGGTACCGGTGGCCTAGGCTGTAAGGCTGAGCTAGAGCAACGGAGGCGGATATGGATACGGTTTGCGCAACGCGACAGCGAACAATCCGCATCGGCAATCACCTTGTCGGTGACGGCCAACCGCCCATGGTAGTCGCGGAAGTCGGCATCAACCACAACGGAGATGTGAATCTGGCCAAGTTGATGGTGAAGACGGCCAAAGCGGCCGGCGCTCACTGCATCAAGTTTCAGACCCATATTACGGCGAAGGAAATGATTCCGACGACCATGACCCCAGGGAGAATCAGCGCGGAGCCGTTATGGAACATCATCCAGCGGTGCGAGCTGACGGAAGACGATGAACGAGAGGTCAAATGGCTCTGCGACGAGGCCGGCATTCTTTTTCTTTCCACTCCGTTTTCGCGCGAAGCGGCCGATCGGCTCGAGGCGTTGGGTGTGCCGGCCTATAAGATCGGCTCCGGTGAGATTACAAACCTGCCGTTGATCACCCATGTCGCGAAGAAGGGCAAGCCGATGATCGTCTCCACTGGCATGACCGAGATGGCCGAGATAGCTGAGACCGTGGAACTCATACAAAGCTATGGCGTGTCGTTAATCCTATTGCAGTGCACGTCCACCTATCCCACCGCCTACAAGGACGTGAAGCTGGGAGCAATTCCCCTGTTGCAACAGCGGTTCGGTGTCCCCGTGGGCCTCTCGGATCATTCTATGGGGATCTATACCGCCCTGGGAGCTGTGGCAAAGGGAGCCTGCATGCTCGAAAAGCACTTCACCATCAGCCGAAGCTGGCCAGGGCCCGATCAGGGTCTCTCGATCGAGCCGCAGGAACTGCGGGACCTCGTGCAGGGGGCTGAGGCCATCTATCAGGCGCTCGGCGCCGAAAAGGCGATTATCGAACAGGAACGCCCTGTGATCGGCTTTGCTCGCGCGTCGGTCGTCGTGGTGAAGCCTATTAAAGCCGGTGAGCGATTGACAGAGGACAATATCTGGGTCAAACGCCCTGCCGATGGGGAGATCCCAGCGAAGGACTACCAGAAGGTGGTGGGCAAAGTCGCGAAGGTTGCGATGGCGCCGGACCACCAACTGAAATGGAGTGAGGTCGAGTAAAATGCGGGTCCTGTCCGCCAACAGCCCAGCCGTGCTCGCTCCCGAAGCCCAAGTCGCTGCGCGCGGGCTGGGCGCCCGTTCGCGGCCACCCGCAAGTACCCCTTGGGTAGAGAAATAAGTGGGAATGCGAACAATTGCGATTGTCAGCGAGCGGCGGGCGGATTACAGCCGCTTTAAGCCTATTCTCGAACTGATCCGGGAGGATCCGGAGCTGGACTATCGGCTGATCGTGACCGGCATCTCTCTCTTGAAGGAGCACGGGAACGACATTGATGTCATCAAACAGGACGGATTTGATATCGAAGCGGTCGTGCCGATGTTCCGCGAAGACGCGCCGGACACCGGCGCCGAAATGGTGCGTGCCATGGGGCGCGTTCTGCCGGCGCTGGCCGATCTCTTCGAAGGGCTACGGCCCAATCTGATCCTGTCGGGGTTTGATATCGGCGCCAATTTCGCTGCGACCGTCGCGGGCGCCCACATGAATATTCCCGTCGCCCACATCCAGGGCGGTGAGGTGACCGGCAGCATCGATGAGTCCCTGCGGCATGCGATGTCCAAGTTTGCGCATCTGCATTTCCCGGCCACCGAGGCATCCGGGCAGCGACTGATCCGAATGGGGGAGAATCCACGCCATATCTTCGTCGTCGGATGTCCTTCCCTCGACGTCGTCTTAGCGGCTCCGGTGCTCTCGAAAGAAGAAGTCCTCACAGCTCACGGGCTCGATTCGCACCGGCCCTACGTGGTGATCCTTCAACATCCCGTCACCACCGAGGTGGAGCAGGCCGGCCGGCAAATGGCGGAAACGCTGGCCGCTGTTGGCGATTTAAAGCTCCAAGGCGTACTGATCTATCCGAATAACGACGCGGGCGCACAACGAATCATCCGGGAAATTCACCAGAGCGGGATCAAGATCGTGCGAAGCCTTCCCTCGGATGGATTCGTCAACCTGCTCCGCTATTCGGCAGCACTCGTCGGCAATTCGAGCAGTGGGATTCACGAAACGGCGTCGCTCGGTGTGCCGACCGTCAACATCGGCACTCGCCAGCAGGGGCGCGAGCGAGGACCGAACGTCCTTGATGTCGGAAATGATCGCGGAGAAATCCGAGAAGCGCTGAATATCGTCCTGCACGATGACGCGTTTAAAGCCCTCGTGGCTCAACGCATCAATCCGTACGGTGATGGGCAGGCGGCGGCTCGGATCGTTCGCGTTTTGAAAATGGTTTCTTTGGATAACCTCATACAAAAGAGGTTCTGTGATGCCACGAGCGGTGATTGCGGTGATCGGCGGGACGGGGTTTATTGGCCGGCACTTGCTTGAACGGCTGGCTGCCGACAGCCCAGAGCGCGTTCGAGTATTCGTCCATGAACTTGCCCCCTCCTGGCTTGAGAGTCTCACGACGGTTGAAGTCGTGAGAGGAGACCTGCTGCGGCCGGCCTCCCTCGGGCCGTTGCTGGCGGACGTCACGTCCGTAATCAACCTTGCCGGCCAGGTCAGCGCCGAGATAGATGACTACCAGAGGGTGAATCTGTGCGGGATGGTCAATCTGGCACAAGCCTGCCTGAAGCATCGAGTCCGTCGGGTCATTCATGCCTCATCGGCCCTGGTCTATGGAAACACCCTCGATGCCACGGAAGAGAGTCCCTGCCGGCCGATCTCCCCCTACGCGACGATGAAGCTGGCGGCCGAGGAGATTCTCGCGAGCCTGCTTGCACCCACAATGGAGCTTCTCAGTCTGCGGCTCTCGAACGTCTATGGGCCGCGGCAACGCAATGGATTGATGCCGTATCTCGTCAAGCGCATTCTGAAACACGAGCCGATTACGATCGACGCCGATGGGGCGCAGGTTCGTGACTTCGTCCATGTGCGAGATGTCGTGACAGCATTTCTGAAGGCGCTTGGCACCCGAGACTGCATCGGCGTGCTGAATATCGGCTCAGGGCAGGCGACCAGCATCATGAATCTTGTCAGGTTGCTCGAAGAAGTGCTGGAAATACCCGCGACGGGCCAGTATCGCCCGGAGCATACCGGCGGGGAGCGAAAGAACACCGTGAGTGTTGTTCGAGCGCAAATGGCTCTCGGCTGGGGCACCTCGATTGATCTGGCTGAGGGAACACGGACGCTGCTCGTGCCCAAGCAGGCGGGCACAGGTGAGAGAATCTACGCATGAGACAATTTATCGAAGGAAAAACGGTATTGGTGACGGGCGGTACCGGCTCTATCGGCTCCGAAATCGTGCGACAACTACTGGAGTACGATCCGAAGATGGTTCGGGTCCTGTCCCGAACGGAGCAGATGCAGTACGCGCTGATGCAGGAACTCGGACGGCTTCCGAACCTCGTCTGTTTCATCGGTGATGTGCGCAACCCTGAGCGGTTGAACCGGGCGGCGGTCGAAGCGGATGTCATCTTCCATGTGGCGGCGATGAAGCATGTGCCGCTCTGCGAGTTCAATCCCTTCGAGGCTGTAGAGACCAACGTGATCGGCGCACAGAACGTGGTGAATGCGGCGATCAACAACCGCGTGAAGCAGGTCGTGGCGATCAGCACCGACAAAGCTGTCAATCCGATGAACGTGATGGGCGGGACTAAGCTGTTGGCCGAGAAACTCTTCACCAGCGCGCACCACTATGCCGGCGTGAGCGGCACAAAGTTCGCCTGCGTGCGGTTCGGCAACGTCCTGGGCTCGCGCGGCTCGGTGATTCCGGCGTGGCTGGACCAGATCGCCAAAGGGCAGCCCATGACCGTGACCCACCCCGACATGACGCGCTTCTTTCTCTCGATCCCGCAGGCCGTCAACCTGGTCTTCAAGGCGATGCGCCGCATGGTCGGCGGCGAAATTTTTATCCTGAAGATGCCCGTGCTCCGTATGGGAGACCTCGCGGAAGCGATCATCGACCGGTTCGCGCCGGTCTACGGCCGCGACCCCATTGCCGTGGAGCGCAAGGTCGTGGGTGTCCGGGCCGGCGAGAAGATGTACGAGCTGTTGATGTCCGAGGACGAGGCCGCGATTTCGCTGGAGGTGGACGACATGTTCATCATCCCGCCGCACATAGAGATTCCCCATCGCGGCCTGATCCGGCGGACCTATGAGGGCGCGAGACCGGCACCAAAGATGGGTTATGACTCGCGGCGGGATTTGCCGATGGGCCCGCGAGCGATCCGGGAGATGCTGGGAGTGACCTTCCCCCAGAGCGAACAGCTGGTGGAGGGCCGGCCGGTGCCGGCCTTGAACTGAAAGGACAGCGATGAGCTATCTCGAGCAGAACCTGGCCATCATGCGGACGCGCGATCCGGAGTTGGCTTCACTAATGGAGAGCGAGATTGATTGCAGCCACATCGAAGTGATGCCATCGCAGCAGCCGGATGTCTTAACGGCCCGTGTGACGCTGTCCTCCGGAGAAAAGATCCTCTTGCACAACATGGAAGACCCTATCGGCAGCGCCAAGCGCGCGGCCGACAAGCAGGAGATGAAGGCAGAGAATGCTTCCATCTTGCTGGGGTTTGGCCTCGGCTACCTGGCGCGGGAACTGGCCGCGAAATTGGAAAAGAAACATCCCATCATTGTATGCGAGGTGGATCCCGCCATCCTGAAGACGGCACTCACGCACGTCGATCTGTCCGAAGTGTTGGACTCCGACTTTGTCAGAATTCTAGTGGGAGCCGAAATTCCGCTCCAAACCTGGGTTCAGAGACTGGCCCTCAAATTCATGACCGCGAAGGTGGATGCGATCTGCTATGAGCCGTCGGTCAGAACGAACCCTGACGCCTACCAACTCCTGAAGGAACTTGGGCTGAAGGAATCGCGAGCCATCATCCTGAATCGGAATACAACTCTGAAAGCCGGTCAGCAGATGATGGATAACGCCTTGAACAATTTTCCTGAAGTTGTTGAATCGGCCGGCGTCAAACATCTCGAAGGTCTCTTCGCCGGACGCCCAGCCATTCTCGTCGCGGCCGGTCCCTCGCTCGAGAAGAACGTCCACCTGCTTCGGGAACTGGAAGGCCGCGCCGTGATCATCGCTGTGGACACGGCGCTGCGCTTGTTGCTCCCGCTCGGCATCAAACCCGACATCGTCACGACGATTGATTTCAACCCGCTGAACTTCGAAAAGTTTTCAAATGTGCCCATTGATTCAGAGATCTCGCTTGTGTACCACCCCGGTGGTTACCACGAAAGCATTAGAGCTTTCCAGGGACCCAAGTTCACCTATTCGCGGGTGCCCATCCGTATTGTGTCCTGGCTGATGGGGTATGTGGAGGACAAAGGCCATCTGCCCCCGGGCACGACTGTCGCGCATTTGTCCTTCCATTTGGCGTGCCTCCTTGGGTGCGATCCCATCGTGATGATCGGCCAAGACCTCGCCTTTCCTGCGAAGAAAATTCATGCCGGTGACCTTTCGCTCTGGCGGATCAAACCCGACGAGATGGACATGATCGAGGACGTCTTCGGCGAACCCGTGGGCAGCATGAGCTCCTTCAAGCATGCCATCTACCATTTTGAAAATATGTTTAAGGAAGCGAAGGCGCGGGTGATCGATGCGACCGAGGGAGGAGCCAAGAAACAGGGGGCCCAGGTCATGCGCCTGCGGGAGGTGATCGACGAGTACGGGCATGCGGCGTCACTCGACATTAAAAGCCTCCTGCGCGAAGCCGGCCGGAAGGTGGAACCCTCTCGGACCCATGAACTGTTACATGAGCTGAAATACGTCAGCTCAGAGCTCGGCCTCATCCGGAAGGATTGCCGGGAAATACTGGGTGTCGTCGGCAAGTTGAAAAACAAGATGGACAAGGGCGAGACATCGAACGACCAGTTCGTGAGGCTGACCTGTCGGGCTGAAAAATTAACGCAGGAACTGAATCATCGAGACCGCGTCCTGCACCTCATGGGGGAACAGAACTACGCGCTGGAACTCTACATGAGGCAGCATGCCGTCACAGAGATCGACGAGATGGAGGATGAGGATAAGAAGATCAAACAGCAAGTCGGGCGCGCCGGTGTGTTCTACCCGAGCGTCATGAGAGCGGCAGAGCGGTTTAAGAAGCCGCTGGATCGGCTGATTGTTCGGATCGAGCGCGCTCTGGACCTTTCTCAGGCACCTTTAGGCGCCGGCGCAACGGCAGAGGACTGGTATCAGAGGGCGGTGTCGTACAACAAGATCGACTCTGTCCGCCATGCCCTCGATGCTGTCCACGAGGCCCTGACTCGAGATCCTCATCATGGTCCTGCTCTGATGCTGTTGGCGCGACTCGGGCTCGCCACGAATCGGATGGAGGACACGCTGAGCGCCGTTCAGCGGCTCCAAGGAATGAAAAAATGCTCTCGGGCCGTTGAATCTCTGGCCGCAGAGGCCCGCAAGAGGCAACAGGTCTGGACAGAGCGGTGCGAGCGACTCCAAGCGGAATTCAACAGCAAAGGGCTGGAGGCGTCGTTAGAAGAAGCAGGGTGGTTTTACTATCGCGCGAAAGACTACGACCGTGCGGTCGCCAAGCTCGAGCGGGCTCTATTGCAGACTCCGGCGGCGGAAACCTATTGCCGGCTGGGCCAGGCGAAGGCGAAGCTGGGCGATTTGGAAGGCGCCATAGAGGCTTGGGAGACCGGCCTGCGGCTCGATTCCACGCGGGCCGATATCTACAAAGAACTGGGGACGGTGACTCTGGATCAAGGTCAGAAGGACCAAGCAGAAGTGTTTTTTCAGGAAGCGGCCCGACTCGAACCGGACGATGCCGCCTGTTGGGAATCCCTGGCACGACTGTATAGCGACCGTGGCGCCTACGCCGACGCCGGGCTCTGCTATGAACAGTTACTTCGGCTGAGCCCGGGCCGACAGGAGTTGATTCCCCAAATCGCGGCATTGTATCAACGACAGATCGCGGTTGCGGTCAATACTCAATAGGGCGGTTCGCGAATCGTCCCTACATTTTCCATGAACGGCCCATTTCGAATCATTGACAAATTTGTGGTGCACCAGGGCGAAGAACCTTCGCTCTTCCCCGGTCTCACGCTCGCCACTAATGGGGATCTGCTGATCAGCTTTTGCACAAGATTCGACTGCCTTCCGGGCGGTGAGGCCTATCTGCTGCGCTCTTGCGACGATGGGCGGACCTGGCCCGAACCGGAATTGCTGCTGCGCTCTCGCAAGGCAGATGGTTGCATTAATCTGTCGGTCGGCCTGACAACCCTCCGTGACGGCACTGTTCTCTATCCCTGCTGTGATGCACGAATCACGAGAAAGTGGGATCAGCATGAAGTTGACCTCATCATCCTCCGCTCCGTGGATCATGGTCAGACGTGGTCGGAGCTCATTCCAATCAGAGTCGACGTCCAAGAAGCATTTGCCTATGGTCGCATCATCGAACTTAAGAACGGCGAGGTCCTGTGCCCGATCTGGGGCAAGCGCAGAAGTGAAGAGCCCTGGCGTAGCGGCGTACTGCGCTCGCGGGATGGGGGCGTCACTTGGGGCGACTACCTGACGATTGGCTACGATGCGGATGCCGTCCCTCTCCAAAAAGGGACAGGCTCGGAAATACATAGCGCCGGCTTTAACGAAACGAGTCTCGTGGAGCTGGTTGATGGCCGCCTGCTGGCGATACTGCGACAGCAGGGTGTGAAGGGCGCTCGTCGCGATCTGTACCGGAGCATCTCGACCGATGGCGGATGGAGCTGGACCGAACCAGAGCAACTTCGGCTCTGGGGCACCTCGCCGTCCCTGCATCTGCATGTTTCCGGTGTCATCATGCTCGGGTACCGGAACCATATGGGGAACCCTCAAGACTTGAACGCGCCGGGTGTGGCGGTGAGTTTCAGCCGTGACGCCGGAGAAACGTGGGGCGACCATCTCATGCTGGAGGATCCGAAGGGATATCGGTACGCGCAGGAGTTCGAGGCCGGCTATCCCACATTCCTCACGATGGGAAACCGCTCCATCATGGTCGTGTTTTACAGCTTCGATCCTTCTCGCGGTGATCGCTATCTGGCTGCGAACGTTCTGTGTTGAACAACGACCAGTAACGAGCAAGAACTCAGACCTGCCTGTTTGTTTGTAAGCCACGCCTCTTAAGTCGACTGTTTCAACCGCCGATACTCCCGTTAGTAAAAGGCTTCCAAGCATTGAGAAAGGAGAGGGATCGTTTAGCTTGGGCCATGGTCACGTGAATCGTTAACAGAAGGCGCGCGGCAAGGACGTCGAGCGCCGGACAGCAAAGCAGTCAACCATCAAGGAGGATCTCAATGTCTCTTATCATCAATACCAACATTGCCAGTCTCACTGCCCAGCGCAACCTGGGTCTCAACAATGATCAGTTGCACAAGTCTCTCGAACGGCTCTCATCCGGTCTCCGGGTGAACCGCGCCGCGGACGACGCGGCCGGATTGGCCATCGCCAACAAGTTGAACTTTCAGGCGCGTGGTCTGAACCAGGCCGTGCGAAACGCGGGGGACGCCACATCATTGGTGCAAACCGCGGAAGGTTCGTTCAACGTCGCGACGAACATCCTCGGCCGACTCCGGGAATTGGCGGTTCAGTCTGCCAGCGATACCAACACCACCGCGGACCGGGCGACATTAAAGTCCGAGTCCGACCTGTTGGTCGCCGAGTTGACCCGGTTAGCGTCGACGACTCAGTTCAACGGCGCCAACCTGCTTGACGGCTCCTTCGCCTCAGGCAAGATCCAAGTCGGTGCCAATGCGGATCAGACGATCTCCTTCTCGCTGGCGGATGTCCGGGCCAATCAGCTCGGCAAGTTCGCGGCCTTCTCGGCTGCTATCGCCGCAGGGTTGAGTGGCGGAGTCTTCACTTCTGGAGGCGCCGGCGCGATAACGGCAGGCCAATTCACAATCAACAGTCAATTGGTGGGAGCCACCGCGACCACGGATGACCAGGTATCAGTCCTGGACCTCAATGTCGGGGCGGCTTCCGGTGTGGGCGCAGCGAACGGGTCGATTGTTATCTCCGCCTTCAGCGGAGCGACCGCCAGCGCCGCGTTCTATATCAACGGGACCCAGATTACAAATTTCACTAACTTGGCTACTGTGCACACTACCTCTGACTTTCTGTCGCAAGTGGCCGCCGCAGTGAACGCGGCCGGAATCACCAATGTGACCGCGCGGGTGAATAGCGACTACACGCGCATCACCTTCGTGGCGACGAAGGGGACTGACGTCCGGTTGGCGTACAGCACGGCCGGGGGAACGGTTGCCTCGGATTTCGCGTCTGCCATCGGGCTCGCGGTTTTGAGCCAGGTCGGAAGCGGGAACGACACCAATGCGATTAGTAACTTCAACGGCCAGTCTGGCGCCATTGCCAAAGTGGCGGCGATTAACAGCGTGTCCAGTAAGTCCGGGGTCCAGGCAACGGCACTGGCGAACGTCGTATCATCGACGACCGCGGTGGTGGCTGGGACGTTGGCTGCCAATGAGTTGTATATCAACGGCGTCGCGATCAATGCGACGAACGGCATTACGAACGGAGATGGGACCGGAGCGCTTCGCTCCGCGATCAACGCCCAGACGTCAGCGACTGGCGTGAGCGCGACGATCAGCTCAACTGGGACTGTGGTGCTGACGGCCAGCGATGGTCGCAACATCAGCATCTTCCAAGAGAGTCCTGCTGCCGCCATCACGCAGCTCAACGCCGGGGCCACCGGCGCGGCCGTGTACCGGAGCGCAATCAAGTACGTTTCGACCAATGCAGTGACCTTCACTGGGTCCACAACCAATGTTGGTTCACTGACCACGAACACACCGTATCAGCCGGATCTGAACAACTCGCTGAGCTTAATCGACATCAGCACTCAGTCCGGAGCAAATACGGCGATCATATCGGTGGACGCCGCGCTCGCGCAGATCAGTCAATCGCGAGCCAATGTCGGCGCCTTGCAGAGCCGGCTGGATCTCACGGTCCAGGCCCTGCAGACGGCGGCCGAGAATCAGACGGCAGCCGAATCGCGGATTAGGGACGCTGACTTCGCTCATGAAACGTCGGTGTTCACGCGAAACCAGATCCTGGTGCAGGCCGGCACGGCGATCTTGGCACAAGCCAACTCGTCCACGCAGATCGCGCTGCAGCTCCTCAAGTAAGTACGCAGCGTAAAGGAGAATGAGCGTGGGGGGCGATGAAAGCCCCCCACGCCTTCCCGAGGTATTTATGGTCCCTGTAGTCGCTCAAATTGAACCGGTCGCTTCCGTCCGCGCTCCCGCGGTCAACGCAGAAGCGGTGCGACAGATCACGAATGCGGCCCAATCCGTTCAATCGGCCCAGGCCGCCAGAAACGCCGAACAGGCGGCTATCAACGCCGCGCAAGCCGCAAAGGCGCTGCGCCAGACTCCCGTCACGAACGATCGAGAGATTCACTTAACCGTAAAGTCGGACACCCATGAAGTGATCGCCACCCTCGTCAATACTGAGACCAATGAGGTGATTCGTCAGATTCCGGCGGAGGAGACTCGGCGGGCCGCAGAAGTGATCCGCGCCATTACTGGACAGCTCATCAATAAGGTCGTCTGATCCCGCCATTTGCCTCAAGTTTTCCCGCAAATCCCCGATAAGATCAGTACTAGGAGCGCACGATGCCGATCACCTCTACCGGTCTTATCTCCGGGATCAACGCCGATTCTATTATCTCCCAGATTCAGGATGCCGAGCGAAAGCCCATTGCTCAATTGCAGGCCCGCCAGTCGGGCTACCAAGGCCAGATCAGCGCTCTTTTGGCGCTGAGCAACACGCTCTCCACTTTCGCCGCTGTTGCCACCTCCGTCAATAATCCGGCGAACTTCAACACGCGGACGGCCGGCGTCACGAAAACCCCAGCCGGGGTGTCGGTGCTGTCAGCGACCGCGGGCAGCACCGCGACCAATGGGTCCTATAGCCTGACGGTTCAGCAATTGGCTCAGGCGCAAAAGAAAGCGTCCCAGGGCTTCGTAGACCAAAACACGACCGCCGTGGCGAGCGGCGCCGGGACCTTCAAATTCAAGGTGGGCAACTCGGGGACAGAGTACAGCGCGACCGTCTCCTCCTCCACGACTTTGCAAGGGCTTCGGGACGCGATTAATTCATCCGGAGGCAGCATCACCGCGACGATAATCAACGACGGGACCGGATCCAATCCGTATCGCCTGGTTTTGACCGCCAAAAGCAGCGGGGCGGACAACACGATCACCATCACCAATAACAACAGCACTCTGGACTTCACGAACAAGAAAATCGAAGCGGCCTACGCCTCCACGAGCAATAGTTTCGCGGGGACCGTCTCCTCGAACGCCGGCAATAACTACACGGGAACGACCAATAAGTCCTTCCTGGTCCAGGCAGTCACTGGGGGAGCGCCTGATACAGCGACGTACAAATTTTCGATCGATGGCGGAATCACCTACCTGGGTTACGGTGGCGTGGCCTATAACGCCTCTGCTCTGACCGGCACCGCCGGCGCCGGCATCGTGGCGGCGTCCGGTCTGACCGCCGTCGATGGGAGCGGGGCCACGAACGAGGGCGTGCAGATCGGATTCGGGGCCACGGGGACGCTTGTCGTAGGAGACAAATTCTCAGTGGATGTGTTCAATCCCGAATTCCAAAAAGGACAAGATGCGGTCATCAAGATCGACAACACCACGATTACCAAGAGCTCCAACACGATCACCGACGCCATTCAAGGCGTCACCTTGAACCTGCTTCAGGTTGATGCCTCCAATGCCGTGATCGCAACCATCTCGTCGGACTCAAGCGGCCTCAGCGACAAAATCAAGAACTTTGTCTCGGCCTACAACGACGTGAACAAGTTTCTGAATGATCAATTTACATTCGATCCCAAAATCAAGAAGGCGGGAGCGTTGCTGGCCGATGCCAGCGTCCGCGCGGTGCAGAGCCTGCTGAAAAGGGTTGTCACCGGCAGTATCCCGGGATTGACCACGGGCAAGGCGAATCTCTCACAGATCGGCATCACCTCGGACAGCAAGACCGGGTTTCTCAGTGTGGACGACAGCAAGCTGTCCGCGGCGATCGCTTCGGATCCGGACGGCGTGAAGCGATTGTTCTTAGGGCTCGGCACAGCCACGAATTCCGCCATCAGCTTCGTCGGCCTTGGCCCGAAGACCGGTCCGGGAACGTATGGCATTGCGATCTCCGTTGCTCCGCAGAAGGCGGTCGTGGGTGGAGTGTCGGATGCAACCTTCCAGGATATCTCGAGCACGGGACTCACTAACGCCGAGCTCTTGTCCTTCACCTTCAGCAACAACTACACGGACGCGACACCGACCACGACCTCGTTCCCCGTCACGTTGTCGGCGGGATCGAAGATCAACGATGTTGTGAACGCCTTGAACAGCGCGTTCGCGAGCCAGCACGCAGCGCTCTCGGCCTCCAACGACAGCGGTCGGTTAAAGATCACCTCGACGGACTACGGCAAGGACACCCGGTTCACGGTAGTTTCAGATCAGGCAGGCGCAACTCAGACCGGCATCGGATCAGTCGGACTGACGGCCCAGGGCGTGGACGTCGCCGGCACCATTAACGGGCACACGGCGACCGGTAAAGGTAATGTCCTTACCAGCAGTTCTGGATTTCCGGAAGATGGATTGAGGATCAGCACGGAGACGACCACGACCGGCCTCTTCGGCACCATCGCCGTCACGCGAGGCGTCGGCGATCGGTTGGTGAGCTCGCTCGACGCCTATACAAATCCCCTGACGGGCATCTTCCTCAGCAAGACGAACAGCTTGCAGGGCAGTATCGATGGCATCTCGAAAAACATCACACAGATCAACGACCGTCTTACCAGTGAAGGGGACCGCCTGCGCGCCCAGTTCGTCAACCTCGAGACTCTCCTGGGGCAATTTCAAGCCACCAGCAACTTTCTGACGAACCAGCTTGCCAGGCTGCCGACCTTCTCGTCTTCTTCTTCAACAACAGCAACAAATCTTCTCTGATCAACATGTTCACCAGGCTTCCCAGTTTCTCGTCCGCTTCAAAAGGCTGATATGCGAACCAACAGCTCTTCCGTGGCGACGAAGTATCAACACAGCCAGGTCAGCCACGCTGACCCGGTACAGTTAATCGTGCTGCTCTACGACGGAGCCCTGTCCCGTATTGCACAGGGGCGACAGCGGCTCCAGGAGAAGGACCTGCCGCACGCGGGCGTCGCCATTAGCAAGGCGCAAGCGATCGTGGGCGAGCTTCGACAGTCGCTCAACATGGAAGCGGGGGGTGAGGTCGCGAAGAATTTGAATAGTCTCTACGCCTACGTCCACGACCTGCTGGCAAAAGCGATGCGTGAAAATCTCGCTGAACCCTTGGAGGAAGCAACCAATTTGTTGAACGAGCTGCGGGGCGCCTGGAGCGAGGTCGCCAAGCAGGCGAAGGCCGTCTTCGAAACGAATCAGACGACGATGAGGTCGCAGGGTGCCGCGGGTGGAAACCAGGACGCGACACGCGTGCAGGTAAAAGCTTGATCGCCGGAGGGAAGCACATGCCGAATCAAGAACTGTGTGCGGCATATGACCGCTTTGTGATGTTGATGGATCGCGCTGCCGAGGCGATTGACGCCAAAGCTTTGGATCAAGTCGACTCCTTGAAAGAGCAGGTGGAATCCCTGACTTCCGAAATGGAAACGCTTTTTCAGTCGGCTCTCGCCGATCCCCCGGCGCCTGAGGCCACTGCCCAGCTGAAACAACTCATCATGCAGGCCTTGGAACGACTGAGCTCGAATCAAACTCGACTGACGGCGTGGCTCCATGAGACAGGAGCCGGACTTGGACAACTTCAACAGGGAACCGTCGCGGTTCGCAGCTATGGGGCGTCGGTCCGCTCGCAGCTTCCCCTTTTCGAACAGCAAGCCTGACGCCGTGATTACTCTCGGCCCTCTCATCACACTCTCGGAAAACTCCGCGGCTGCCTGCGATGAGCGACCTTGACTCCATGTCTCTAACCCGGCCCCCTGAAGATCGCCGGGAAGGCGTACGGGTGGATGACCGCGTGTTGCTT